>PJEL010000346.1_pt1 | contig 55445 bp, 34 predicted proteins | sample 1853271 | NCBI WGS metagenome assembly PJEL01 (sample SAMN08108733, study PRJNA415343) | Invertebrate metagenome, whole genome shotgun sequencing project. | host: Globobulimina | place: Sweden: Gullmar Fjord | collected 2015-08
TATCTGTTTGACTGCTTCTGATTTGAACTCCTCCGTAAACTTCCTGTTCGACATAGACACTTCCTCCTTTGGTTACAATTTTAACCTAAAAGATGTCTATCAAACCGGGGGAACTCCAATCTTCGTTTGAAAAGTTCGGAAAGTACCAAAACTTCGATGTCTGTATTTTTGTTTTTAACACGTGACATGCAATAGCTGCGCTGTGCTGGAGTAAGAGTATCAGACATATTAAAGTATCTAGAAAAAACTATTTAATGCAATTTATTTATTCTCTGAACTGGAAGGTAATGAAATTTCAAAGAAATTAGTTTTACCTACACCTTTTGTGAATCGCTGCTCATCAAATTCTTTTGGCCGAACATACCAGCTCTGTGAAAATTTGAAGATAGCTGACACAACTGCACTCGCCACACCTTGAAGTTTAGAACCTGTCAATCCTACTTCAAAGTTAAAGCCTTGATCAACATACCAGAAGTGATAGTTTTCGAGTAGTGCATCGATAGCCCCTCGAAGATCATTTGTTTTCAATTTTAATGTTTCTGTATTCGGGTAATTCTGGGTAGCAAATTCCACGGACAGGCTAGCAAGCTTACCTCGATTCGTAGCATTACTTTGAGTAACTAGCTGCACATTATCGTAATCTCGTTTATCAAGAAGACTCAGCAATCGTTCGTGCTTAGCCGATGCGAAAGCAAAAAGAATCCTTCGCCGTGTATTATCTGCATCTGATGAAAGAAGAGGAACAAGAGAATAGGGCTTTATTTCACCCGTAAAGATCTTACCCATTTCTTCAAGTTGGACATAATAGTCTCCTGCTTTCTTTGCTTTTAGCACAGCTGCAATGTCAGCATCTAGAGGATAATACTCTTGAGCTTTTGTATGGCAGATTAGAACATATTTATTATTTGAAATGGCATTGCGGACTGAATGGAATATCATTGATTTTGAAAGCCCGGTTACATCGATCATAACTTGTCCTTTCAATGATGATTCAGGAGATTTCAAGAATTCCTCATATGTCATAATATATGCTTTACTCGAATGGTTATTAACCAAGTCCAATATTTCAGTAGACCGGCCCTCTTTACTGTGTTTAAAACATATTATTTTATTCGGTTTCGTTGCCGATAGTATGCGTTGCACTGATGCAACTGAACGTTCTTCGAACCCTAATGCTAACACAAGTGTATCAACGTTTCTGGACGATAAATCGGATTTTTTTACTTCTTTACATACCGGGGTTTTTTCCCTTAACAAATTAGTTACTATTTCTTTGTGATAGGTATCCTCTTCTGGCTCCGTTATCATTAACACTTCATTTTTCCAAAATGTCTGTTGTTTAACCTGATTCTTGTTATTAATCTCTTTCTCTGCTTCACCTATATCATCCTCTTTGTCAATGTCACTTTCATATATTTCCTCGTCATCTCGACCCAGGTGTCGCTTCAAAATTCCTTTTTCAGGGTTGTCTAGCCAGTTCGCTAGCTCCTTACCTGACAGTTCAAACCTGTCACGCTCCGACAGCCCAATAAAATTGGAAAGGCCGTACAACTTTCTATACGTTAATATAAATTGTCGAACAGAATCAGAATCTCTTGTTTTTTTTCTATATGCCCCGCCATCAAGAACAAAGACGCCAGCATCAATTAATTCTCTAATTTGGTCTAATTGTTTATCTGTGTCCCCAACTGTAATACGAACATAGATTTTAAGATATTGACGAATTCTGCCTTTATTCCCATTTTCGACGTAATCTTTATATGATTGCATCATCAGATCGTAGGATGCCTGCGCAAAAGCGAGTGTGTGGTCTTTTAACCAGCTCTTCTTTCTATTTAAATAATGACTTCTAGCATTACAAAAATCATGATAGCATTGTGTCTGAATCTTGGGGTCAATCGGAATTACTTTACCTGTTGCCGCGATTAACATTGACTCATAAATTCTTATTATGTCACCTATATCTCCTACACATGCACTAGTCAAAGCCGTTATCCCCCAATATGCTTTTTTTCTTTCCCTAGAAGTTGAGGCGGTTTTTCCTATTTTCAATGCTATCGATAGAAGACTGGTATCACCAAGTAAGTTGCGAGCTTTCATGCCATTAATATTGCTTTGCGGATAGTATTTAGAGCGTTGCTGCAGTATGCTTTCAACAAAAACGAGTCCACTATTTGAACCTGCCTTAGTTAAGTCGTTTACTTTAGCCCCTAGATCAAATCTATCATAATCCCTGCCCTCAAGAACTTGTGTGGCCCCGGGAGATTGGAGAATAAGCTCAAAAGTCTGAGCTTCTGTTGTGATTTTAAAAGCGCATTTGGGCTGAGAAAATATTAGTGCTGACATTAATTTCTTAATATTCGGTTCAGTCAAGTATCGGGTCGAAACATCGTCTAACAAGAAAAATATAGTCGCGTTTTGCCATATCGACGAGCAATTATTAATCGCTTCCGCTAAGTGTTGAAAAACCAGAGGAGGACTCACATCAAGACTAAAGTTACCTTTGCCACGATTCAGTTTCACCATTATATTAAGGAGCGCGCTTTCCAAACCAAACTCTGACACTATAGTAGATAATTTATCAGCTCCTCTAAGATATTCAGAAACTGCCTTGCCGATTAACTGATACGCTTCAGGGAAGACGACATTATTATCTAATTCTCTTAAATGTTTAAGAGTACGTAAGGCTTCGAGAGCAAAAGCTACATATATTTTTTCAAAAGGACTATGTACTTTACCTTTGACTTCAATCTCTAAAAGTTTTGTGCTTGAGACATATATTCCAACATATCCATCATTTTTTAATTTTTCAATTACGTTGGTATTCCCTCCGTTTTCATGCATTATTGCTCTTGCATGGAACTCCAGAGCTTTAAGGAGCATAGTCTTGCCGCAACCACGCATTCCTGTTATTATTTGAGGGCCTTTCATACTAATAGCGGAAAGCCACTGTTTGTCAGGGTCAACGAGCAAATATGGCACGAACCATGAATCTAGTGTCTGAGCATTATAAGCATCACTAAATCTTCTCAACTGTAACGGGTCTTTCCATGGTGCACTAGGTTTATGAACTGCATTTCTAATGTTGGTAATGCATTCATCAAATGTAGGAGTGCGTTGAGAAGTTGCGTCAGGAGATAGCAAGCTAGCTTGTTCTTCGAGAATGATGGCGATTCTATAATCGAGTTCTCTTGTTTTATCTGGATACAACAGCTTATCCACAAGCATTTGTAGGTGTGTTACAACCCAACGGAGATCGCCAAGTCGTTTTGGATCGCTCTTACTTTCGTCAGCTATAGAATTTAAATCTATTCCCACCAAATTAATAAAAGGAGATTCTGCGTCTGCCCGCTTATTGGCATTATCTAGAATTTCCACTATTAAATTTTCTGGCTGCAAATCATTGTGGAAGACACTCTTGTTTTGAAGCTCTCCCATCAAAGTAAATAAATCTATTGCAATTTGTGCAATATCAATTGCTTGTATTGGTTGGTCTGATTGCAAGTAGGAGCGGAGAGATTTTCCATCAACATAATCGATTTCAGCAATATGACATGGAATCGTTACTTCGCCATAGGTAACATCTACATTTAGTTTCATATCATGAATACGAACAATATGTCGGGAGCCCTCAGCCGCTCGAGCATGTTCATGACACTCGAATTCGAAGTCTTTTTTAAAAAAATCGTATAAATTTTTGGATACGACTTTAATCACTCTAGGAATATTAAAAGGTTTTGTCTTAGCTACATAGGACGCAGAGTAAAAACCCCGGGCAAGAGGCTTAACAATCATATAATCGTCGATCTGATCAGGGCAGTCAGTTAATGGAAATCCGTACTTTCTTCCACATTTAGGGCACAAATCATCAAGAGAACGTTCTCCAAAATTATTTTCAGGGTCAATGAAGCAACAATAACTAGGCATTTCTCACCTCTTCATAACGTCCTATCTGTCTGCTGCTACTCACCCTTGATGCATAGCTCATTATATCCCCCATTTTAAAATAATTTAAATCTGAATGGTAGCGAACCGTTGCTATCGGCTCTCCCTTTTGCACATAGTCTCCTGTATTTTTTAATAAAATAACACCCATTGGATCTGGATAAAATAAATGGCTCGTTGAAAATTTATTTTGTGCTTTCACAATAAAATCGCGCAATGACAGCAAATCAACATTGATATAGCCATTTTGGTTGGCATAAATGGTTTCTCTCGAAAAGGACTGGACTTCATTAACAATACCCAAGAATCTCTCATAATCTGTTCCTTGTGCCTGTAAGTGTGCAGAAAATACTTGCTTTAAATTTTCGTGTGACAAACAATCAATTGTTTTATCTGTATTTGTTACGGTCTTAGCCATAGTAAAGCATGTCATGACATGCTTTTTTAACCAGTCATCACATGAATTTTCAAGTATATTGTACAGAGCAATTAACGCCTCGCCTCGGCCAATAAACGGTTGATATGGCATCTGTCCGTCAGTTAGAAAACATATAGCTTCTATATTAAGATGATCTGCAACACTAATAAATTTATGTGCATTTGTTTTAGCTTCGTCCCATGAAACACCGAAATTACCATGGGATGCAACTCTAATATCCAATCCGATACGATTAAGTCCCACAGCAATTTTCTTACTTAACAAACTGGCTATTGCTAATTCCGGCAAATTTATTGCGCCAATTTTTTTTCTATATGTATAGAGTTCACCGTCTCTTGGTGAAAAATTATCTGCTGCCAGAAAATGAACATACCCACATTGTTCCAAGATAGTTTTGATTTCATTTTTCTCAAATAAAAAACGATACCCAGGGATTTGAGCCATAATGTCAACTCCACCAGCTGGTCGTCCCGGCACTGCAAGTTTTGGAACCGAGTATCCCAAGGCAACAATAAAAAGAGGACAAATAAGTGTGGAAAGCGATGACGGCCCTCCAGTGGATGGAATATCAGCATATAGAGGAGGTTCTTGTAAGGTTATCACATCACCTGATTCTGCCAATCGCTTTGCAAGGCAAGCGATTTCAGGTTCAGAAAGTGTATTTTTCTGAACATATTCAACCAAGAGTTTACACGTTTTCTCAGATCTTTCTTTAATAAATCTCTCAACAATTGTTTTAAACATTTTTACATCTCATCAAATTGTTTAATGTTTAAAAATCTAAAAATCATTTAATTTTCTATACACTTCTCTTGCATGCACCTTAACCAGTTGAGGAGGCATAGCATTTCCAATCATTGCTGCTGCTTTTACTTTGCCTTTTTTTAAAGAAAAATAATATTTTTTGGGAAATCCTTGAAGCAATGCTGCTTCCCTGAGTGTAATCGCCCTGTCCTCTTCCGGATGAAGAAAACGACCTTTTGATGGATTGAAGCAACCGCTTGTAATTGTCGGTGCGACATTGTCCCACGCCATTCTACCATAGACGTCTTTGAAACCATTACATTTTTTATGGCACTTTAATTGTTCACTTCGTGATAGATCGGTTCTACTGCCCCCGTTCTTTGGTATTTTCTTTATTCGTTTTAGAATCCTTACACTTCGACGTTCTTGAATATCATGAAGCAGGTCACCGCTTTCACCGGCTTTGGGCAAACTGCCAATTGCATCACGGACGGTTTTTTGCTTCTGCATTTGCTTGGCATAAGGGATTCTAGAGCCCAATCTAGCTAAATAAATGAGACGGCGTCTGCGTTGGGGAACGCCAAAATTAGATGCATTTAAAATACGAAATTCACCAATATAACCTAACTTTTCCATTTGATCCATAAAAACGGTGAATGGGCTGTAATTTGCCAGGCCAGGTACGTTCTCCATCATTACAGTACGGGGAAGAAAATCTTCTGCAAACCGGAGAAATTCAAAAAGAAGATCATTCCTTGGATCATCTATATTTAGGGCGCCATTTAATGTCCGAATTGTCGAAAAACCTTGGCAAGGAGGACAGCCAGCTAATAAATCAAGTTCCCCCTTTTTTATTCCAAGTTTTCTTTTTACTGAAAGGCTACTAATTTTACGTATGTCTGTTTCCCAGATAGTGACTTTAGGATGATTTGCTTTATAAGTCTCAACTGAAAGAGGGTCTATTTCAACAGACCCGATAACATTAAATCCTGCTTTTTTTAGGCCAAGTGTTACCCCTCCACATCCAGAGAAGAGATCCATAGCAATAGGTTTATTCTTTACTGTGTTCATTCTGTTAAATTATAAACAAAGAGCACTGGAAAAGTGAAGAAAAATAGCAAGTTATATAATATTAAGTTCCACAAGCCAAAAAAAACTAATAAATGTACAAGAATTTTTTACAATAAAAAACTAATGATCAGCTAGTGTTACAAAAATCGCCAATAAAAACACCTGTTAGATCTTACAGGTACCATGCAGGGGCAGACCTATGTGTCTGCCCGGAATGTGTGTGTGGTCAAATCTTTCATCGTGACAGTTCACATTTAATAATCAAGGTTCAACCCCGGCAAATTCCAATTATTTCCGTATGAAATCTTCACTCATAAAAACAAATAAAGAAGTGCCGCTTCTAGTCTAAAATCTACATCCATTTTATATACCAAAGATAAAATTAATTTGCAGTAAACTCGTGAACAACTTGGGGGACAACTTGGGGGACAACTTGAGGGACAGGTCAAAAGTTGGGGGGCAACCATAATTATCATAATGAATTTAATAAGTTGCTATAGCTTATTCCTGGAATCGCAAATTTTGACTGTATAAAATTGGGGGACAACAAAAGTGTACAAAAAGCGTTATTAAAGACTTATAAAAGTATTTTTAAAAGGAGACTAAAAGAAATTCAGGAATAGATTTCTTCTAATATATAGTAGAGTTACAGCAATCAATTTCCCGACCATTAGCAAGCACTAAAACAATTTCCCACCAATCTTCAGGCATTCCCACGTATTCCCGGGTTTCTCAAACACCTGTCACTAATTCTCAAACTAACTGTCAATATATATCCACTATTGACATCAGACCTCAGGTAAATGCTAAACTCCCGTAAGTGCTTGTTTTAAATGGTACCGAAGGCCGGACTTGAACCGGCACAGCCCGAGGACCGAGGGATTTTAAGTCCCTTGCGTCTACCAATTCCGCCACTCCGGCATACCATTTTATTACTGCATTTTTATGTACTTCAATAATACTACATCACGGGCCTTGCAATGAGAGGAGTTACTATTATTCAATTCACTCCCGTCGGTCGCTGTACATTGTAAGTCCCTTGCGTCTACCAATTCCGCCACTCCGGCATACCATTTCAAAGGGTTTTATGACCCTTGGTAGATACAGCAGGTACTATTGTAACACTTTTGTAACACATATCCAAGAGTTCAACGCTTGAACGTATATTTTCAGGATAATGATGCGCATATCTCATGGTCATTGCCTAGGTCTTATGTCCAAGAAGCTCTTTTACCTTACCACGCTTTGAACAAGTCTTATTGTTTTAATTGACCTGCAAAAGTGGACGTTACTCATTCTACTGCACTCTTACACTTATTATCTTAAGACTTTCTCATACTTTTCCAACTCTGTTTTAACGGGTTATCTGATGCAATATTTATCATGTAAGTGTATTTCGAAAATTGTTTCGAGCAACTGATCCGAATTCCCAATTCACATTCATAGTTTTCTATCAGCAAGGCGAAATCTACAATATATGCAAAACTCTAAAAAGCATAGTATAATTAATATATAAGTTATATTTTATAATTAGTTACGTTTATACTATTAACTATGATAATACACTGCACAAACAAAGCCCGGATAACTTTTACTGTATATTCCTTAGCGTTTGATTTTATACATCCTTCAACCTCTTTCTCTTTAAGAAAAAGACCCCCTTATGCTAAAAAAAATCGGTAAAGGAATAACAATTGTAAATGCTGCAGCTTTTGTGATAGTCATTTTTGTTGGCGCAATCAGTATTTTCATCACAAAAGACATACTCCATAACGAATATAAGATACAGGGAGTAAGCAAAGATATTGTTATTACCAATAGTATTCATTCAGACATTTACCGTCTAATTAGAGAAATGCATCATTTTCTACTGGAGGAGGATGATTTATCTTCAAAAGAGGCCCTGGTCCTGATTGCTAAAATCAAGAAAAAAGTGGAAGATTACAAAAACCATGAGCTTAAAGAAAGTGCCAATGGTAATAACCAGGAAATTACATCTTTAAACAAAATGCTTGCCGACATTGATAAATTATATGCCATGAAAAATCTGATTAATACTTATTCTTCAACAGGTAAATATGAGAGCGATGACCTCATAGAATTGGAAGAATATGCATACAACATTGAAGAGACTACAAATGAAATAAATGTAATCCATCTACATAAAATAGCTAGATGGATTAACGAGTCGTTGGATTCAATGTGGAGAATACTCTTCATCTATCTGGTGTTTATAGTCCTTGGGAGTTTGATCATTTATACTGGACACAGGGCATTACTAAGAAAGGTTGTAAACCCTATTAAAGAACTTGCTTCAGCAACTTTGGAATTTGCTGAAGGCACCTATGACAAAAGAGTCAAGACGACTTCTCAGACAGAGATCGGCACACTGTATGCGTCCTTTAATAAAATGGCGGAGGAACTCCAGGAACATGATGAAATGCTGCGAAAGTTCAATGAAGAGCTTGAAAAGAAGGTGGGTGAAAGGACATATGAATTACAGAATGCCAATGTGCAACTGCGAATGACCCGGGACGCGCTCATTAGAACAGAAAAAATAGCGGCCGTAGGACAGATCGCAGCCGGTGTCACTCATGAAATAAAAAACCCCTTAAATTCATTATCTATTAATACACAAATGTTATTAAAAGACCTTGCCCAGAAGTTCGGCCCCGACTCGCCTACCCTTGAATCAGCGTCATTAATAAAATTTGAAATAAACAGGATAAACAATATCCTGGAAGAATTTGTTAATTTTGCAAAATTTCCTGAGCCCAAATTCTTTGATAACAATATAAATCAGGTCATTAATGAGGTCGTAAATCTGATTTCCGACAATGCGAAAGATGCAGAAGTAATGATCAATATGTCTCTTCAGGATGACATCCCTGTATTTAATTTTGATGCAAGGCAATTCAAAGAAATATTTATAAATCTAATTCAGAATTCCATCAAGGCTATGAAAAACGGCGGTACACTGGAAATAATATCTAAGATTGAAAATGTAACAAACGTTCTCATTACTATATCGGACAATGGTGAAGGCATATCCGAGAAAAACATAGATAAAATATTTACGCCTTTTTTTAGTACAAAGGAAGGCGGGCTGGGACTGGGTCTCCCCATTGTCCAAAAGATAGTAGAAAGTCATGGCGGAAAGATTAAGTGTTCAAGTAAACATGGCGATGGGACGGTTTTTGATATAATAATCCCACTGGAAAGGGTTTAGAAAAAATGAGAACTTCTATTTTGATTGTAGATGATGAAAAATCTGTTCGTGAAAACCTGGCACAATATCTTTCCGACCAATATACAACCTACACTGCGTCCAATGGTAATGAAGCAATAGAACAACTTAATGAAAACAGTGATATTGAATTGATCCTTAGCGATATAAAAATGCCGGAGATGGACGGTATCGAATTAATAGACATGATCCAGGCAACCAACAAAGAAACAATGACAATTTTTATGACAGGATACTCAACCGTTGAATCAGCAGTTGATGCAATGAAAAAAGGTGCGTTTGACTATCTGACAAAACCTCTGGACCTCAACAAACTTGAAATAACAATAAAAAACGCTATTGAAAACAAGAATCTCAAATCAGAAAATATTTCATTAAAGAAGCAGATAAGAAGTAAATTCAATACCACAACCCTTGTTGGGAACTCAATTAAATCAAAAGAAATTATGGATATCATAAATCGCGTATCTTCTACTAAGGCGACTATTCTCCTTCAGGGTGAAAGCGGTACTGGAAAAGAGCGTGTTGCAAATATCATTCATTACAGTAGTTCCGTAGCGGACGGACCATTTATAAAAGTCAACTGCTCAGCCCTTGCTGAAGGCGTATTGGAAAGCGAACTTTTCGGACATGAAAAAGGCTCGTTCACAGGGGCCCTTTACATGAAGAAAGGGAGGTTTGAGCTTGCCGACGGCGGCACACTTTTTCTCGATGAAATTGGCGATCTTCCGCCCTCAATTCAGGTAAAACTGCTCAGGTTCCTGCAGGAGTCCGAATTCGAGCGTGTAGGGGGTACAAAAACATTAAAGGTCGATGTAAGAATTATTTCTGCGACTAACAAAAACCTTGAACGTCTTGTAAGTGAAGAAAAGTTCAGAGAAGACCTTTTTTACCGTTTAAAGGTTGTAACAATAGATGTCCCTCCTTTAAGAGAAAGAAAGGACGACATCCCTCTTATTACAGATTATCATCTTAATAAATTTGTGGATATTCATAACAAGCAGATAAAAGGCATATCAAAAGACGCAATGAAAATAATAAAAGCCTATGATTGGCCTGGAAATATAAGAGAACTGATGAACTGTATTGAAAGTGCAGTTGTAATGTCTCTTGGAGACCAGCTTACCGTTGAAAGCCTGCCTTCCTTTATTCAAATGAAAACTAAAAGATCTTTGCCTGATAAGAATTCTGACAATCTTTTTGAGATTGAGAAACAGGCTATACTTGATGCTATGAACAAGACCGGGGGCAAAAAAACAGAAGCCGCCAGAATCCTGAAAATCGGCTTGAGAACGCTTTACAGAAAATTAAAACAGTATGAACTTGAAGATTAGCCTTCATCTCCTCTGTACAAAATCGATAATTATACATCGGCAAATTATGTGATACACTTTTATTATCCGGGCATATTAAACCTGAAACTTTTTTAATTCCTGTTCAATGCCATCAATATTTTTTAAAACTGTTTTATAATCTGCATCATCGTCTACCGGATCATTGTCAGTCATTTTCAGTCGCGAAATAAATTTCGAAACATAAGCGTATTTATCTTTAACAACCCCGAATTTCTCTCCGATCTTTTCTGTCATTTCATTTAGTTCATCAGCAACTTCCTGGAATTCATCTTTTTTCCTGAGTAATATTCTTGTTGACAGATCACCCTCAGCAATTTTCTTCATGTCCTTGTTCATCCTGTATATAGGTCCGGACTTTATTTTCATCATCCAGATTACAGCAAGTATCAGCATGACAGATACGAACAGAAAATTACCTATATTTACATATACGAAAAGCGGTCCGATTATCTCTCCTGTATCTTTAACACTTATATGAGTACTCCACATAAGCTTCTCAAATTCTCTCAGGGCAAAGAAATTGAACACAAAAGTTGATACAAGACTGCCTAACATAGAAACAGCTAAAAATATTAGTGTAATCTTCATCTGCAACCCGGCGTTTGTAATGTATGTTCGCCTTCTGAATTTCATTTTAAACCTTCCCTTTCATCTATTTAAGATGACATTCACGGCACAGTTTACTTCTGTAATTGTCCACAACCATCATTGCACGGTTTTGTGAATATATGCTGTGACAAGTACCGCAGCCTATTTTCCCATCATAAAGTATAATTTCCTTCCTCAGCATGGCAGCCGGACGATATTCACTCATTTTCTTCATAATAGCCTTGTCGTATTCAATCCCGATCGGATGACTCATTTTACTGTAGTGCTGCCAGGTTCCGGCCCCGAGAAAATCCATCGGGTCTTTAAAGTGTGAATCATGACACTCGATACATCCTAATGACATCCTGTCAATACTGGATGCTCGGTCAGTTACCTTAAATGATCCTGAGTGGACATTTTCTGCAACAATATGTCCTCTCTCATTGATCTCATGGCATATATTGCAAAACAGAGGCCCTCTTACCATTCTTCTTAAAAAATAATGCTTTTCTATAAGCTGCTTCCCCTTTTTCGGGTGAACATAATGACAGGTTATACAAGTAATCTTCCCGTCTGTTAAGGGCATATCTTCAGGTATAGGGAAAGTAGCATGTATGTCTGTAGGGTGTGACTGGGTCTCTTTCACTCCCCTATGGCAGTTATCACAGGCTGCCGTCACAAATGACATTATTCTACTGGGATCTTTTTTAACATTAACATGGCACATTGAGCACTCACTCTGCAAAAACTCGTGCGCCTGTTCATTCAGTCCATGCACAAGCGCAACTATACCCGTCAATAATAAAACTGATATGAACAATTTAATTTTCATAATTTAATAGTCTTTAAAATTTCTTTAATCCTCTTATCAATTTCTGAAGCCTTCTCCAACCCCGGGCGTATATCCTGCTCTTTTTCAGATAAGGATTTAACCTCTGTTACCGCCTCCCTCAGCACTTTCAGTTCCGACGCCAGTTTTCTGACTTTATCACTATGGACTTCAACCATTTCATTAAAAGTGTCTCCGAACAAATGGATCGCGTCCTTTTCTCTAAAATTCATCCTGGTGGCCATTTTGCCTTCGGAAACAGCCTTAGCAAATATTTGCACCCTTTTTAGAGGACCGCATATCCTGTGTGTATACAGGATTCCCAATATCATTATTCCGGCTGTTATCAGGACAAAAAAGAAAGCATTGATCTTAAGTGTCCTTATTATCAAAGTCTCATGAATGTCCGAAACAATGGTTACAACAGCGCTGTAATGTGTATTGAGCGGCCTGTATATATCTAGATACAGATAAACAGCTGATGAAACAGTAAAGAGTATCACAATACTCAGCAGCAGTATAAACAGACGTTTAGGATGTCCTTTATGTATAATATCTGCCGGTTTCAATGTTCTCCTCCTTTAATCAGAATTACTGGTAATTTTCCTGATTGTGGTCTACATTATGACAGCTCATTGAACAGCTTCCTCTGAACAATCCGGTGTCTTCGAATAATAAGTGCCCCTGGCTGTTAGGAAAGACAATTTCGAGGTCAAAATTAATAAGGTTGCTGTTGTTAATTGAATTACCCTGGAGAGCACTTACACCATGAGCATCATGGCATGCAGAGCAAGGTGTTCTTTCTTCAACAATATGTTTATTGTGTTCAGAGAAGCTTTCATTATTCAGGATACTGCTTCTCTCGTGACATTTATAACATAAAGCATAATTGAAAGAGTTTTCCTCGGTTAAATCAAACGTCGTATAATTACTTTCGAGAAGATATTCATTAGTAGATCCATGAGGGCCTTTTGCCCCGCTATCACTATCATTGTTGTGACAATCCGTGCAATATATTATGCTTGCAGTAGTATAAGGGTCCAGAAGGCTCGGAACATCAGTATTTACACCCTGACTTATAACTGGATGAAATGAAGGGTTCACAGGATCAAACTCAAGTCTGGTATTAAGTTGCTGCAGCTCTCTGTCAATCGGGACACTTGTAATCATATTATTGTCAGCATGGCATTTGAAGCATATCTCATACTGATTAACAGCAACCGCTACAGGTTGACCTGATATATCTACCCCAGTTACTCCATTAATTTTGCCCGATACACGGGGCGGACCGGGAGAGAGTGCATTATTGCTTATATGGGGATTATGACAATCAGCACATTCAACATGTTTTTGCTTTTGGGATTTAGTCAATGAATTATCTTCGGCGGGATCATGAACTCCCGTATAATTCTGTACCGCATGAATGTAAGGTTTTACAAGCTCTTTCCCGATGTCAGTCTCAGCAACGTTTCCATTGTGACATATAAGACAGTTGTCTTCTTCATACAAATAATTCAAGAGCCTTTCTTTTCCACCTGCCGTATGAGGCGCATGACAGTTTTCACATCCATTTTCTGCTACATTGGAATATTTCTTATTGGGCCATGGATCAAAACCCGATCCGTTCCACAATGCGTTTGAAGTAGAGTGTGAAGAAGAAGTCCATCCGCCCTTCAGGTGACAAAGTGTACATAAATCCGAATAGTTGTTTGACATAACAAGGAAATTACCATATGTATTATTATGAGGATCATGACATGTTGTACACTGAAGCTGGCTTTCATTGTCGAGTTTCACAGCACGTGGAAGTGAAACAGGGTCGGCAAGTTCACGATTGCTGCTCGCAAGCACACTATTATAAACAAAAGAGATCGGATGGTCATCAGAAAGGTCTGTCCCTATTCTCGAAGACCCTTCAGGGATAAATCGTATTCCGCCCTCAAAATCAATTTTACCCCTTTCGCTGAGAAGTTCTCCCAGTGCAATAGTGCCGTCATGGCAGCTAAGGCATAACTTGGATGCTCCGGTAGGCTGTCCTACCTGAGCATAAAGCGTTGAACTCTGGTACGGGATATAAAAGGCCCTGGAAACTCTACGGTTCCACAAATAATTACTTCTGGCACGCGTCCTGTCCGGCGCATGACAGAAAATGCATATTCTGTCTTCCGTTGCAGATTTTAAAGGACCTGGACCTGATACTGACAAATTATGTTTTGTATCTTCAATTCCTCCATATATATCCGTTTGCAGAAATGTAAAAAGGAGAAGCATACCGTATGTGATTATTCTCAATACTTTCATGCTACATTTCTCTCTCTTGAAGATACTGGAAAATCTGTATCCTCTTATTATATGTGTCAGAAACATAGATCCTGTCACCGCTATCAATAAATAGTCCCGATGGAAGCCAGAATTCACCATACCCCTGTCCTGGACCTCCGAAGTCCATAAGAAGCTGTCCTTTCACATTGAATATCTGTATATTGTCAAACAACGCGTCTACAACATAGATATTCCCTTCGCTGTCAACAGCAACGCCCCTCGGCCTCGAAAAAAAGCCCGGGCTGTTGCCGACCTTTCCGAATGAGTCAATATACTTCCAGTCATGAGTAAATATCTGGATCCTGAAATTCAGGGAATCCGATACAAAAATACGTCCGTCTTTTGAGACAAATATATTTACAGGAAAGTGAAACATCCCCTCTTCCTCCCCGTCCCGGCCGACAATACCTTTCAACATGTATGTGTTCAGGTCATATCTCATTATCCTGGAGCTTCCTGTATCGACAACTAGAAGTTCCCCGGATTTTTCGTTTATCGCTATACCTGTCGGTCTCTTAAGCAAACCTTCTCCAATTTCACGCTCATACTTATTCCCGGCGTCACTAAATATGCTGACCACGGCCCTTTTAGAATCTGTTATATAAATGAGACCGTTTTTATTAATTGCAATATCAATAGGATATTCCAGTGACACGTCTTTCCTTGGGAAATAATGGTAGGTCTTTTTTGTTTCATCAAATACGTGGACGGCTTTTTTAAAAGAATCCACAACAAATATTCTTCCGAAACGGTCAGTCTCAAGGCCATACGGTTTTATAATGGACTTCTCTTCAACCCCTGTGAATAAGTTAAAGAACTTTTTTATACTGCTTTCTTTTATATTTAAATCCTCAGGCACTGATATTGAGTTAAGAAATTTTATTCTCGCTATATCTGGCGGCTTCGGCCAGATCATTACCTGTATAGCCTCACTCTTATCAACAGCCTGTTTTGAGCAGCCAGTCACAGTAAGACACGTTACTAATAGAAGTAATAATATTATCCTTAATTTCATATCATTCCTGATTATTTTTTAAAACCTTACCGTTTTTACTTCAAACATAACATATTCATTCCTTGTATCGTCCTGGGCCCGTTTGTCATTTTCATGAGCATTCGAATATTCTATTTTCCCTCTCAGTATCCTATACGCAAAATCAAAGATCAATGAATACCCGGAACTAGTGTTATCTGCCGCAGGGCCGACAATACTGTTCCAAAAACCTTTCAAGGTCAGCCTGCTCTTTTCAGAAGTAAGCATCTGTATACTGGAGGAATAAGTCTTGAAAGTTTCTGTTTCTTCTATGTCTAAAAATTCGGTCTCACCATATAAACCCGATATACTAAAAAAATATCTTCTCGAAGGTTTGAAATTAATTCTTTCCCCTGCTCTCCATTCCTTTTTTGGAACGCTTGTGGTATCACTGTCAACATACACAAAATGCGTTTTTGACCACTTCCAGTTAACTTCAGTTCCTGCAGAATATATAGTGTCGTCTATAAGTCGACCAGGCAAGGTACCGGACAGAAACTTTTCTTTTTTCCGGTGAACATTATAATGAATATTCCAGACAGACCATAAGTTCAGGCTAATCCCATATGAACTGCTTTTTGTTAAAAAATCAAAAGCAGGGCTACTCTCATATGTATAATCAACAAGTACTGTCTGCCCTTCCGATATATTTCCACCGCCTGTGCGACTTATTCTTATAGATGAACCCAGTTCTTCAATTCTATAGTCTATACCCTCCTGATAAACAATAGCCGGGTTTTGTTCATTTCTTACTATGATAGAATCAACACTTACGTTCTCATTCTGAAGGAGCGTAATGGTTCCGGTAAACAAAGGGACATCTTCTTCCCTTATATCTATGAAATCAGCCATCTTGTCGATTTCGTTTTTCATATAATTTTGTCCCATGTTCAGATTCAAAGCCCCCCACGGTATTCTCCTGCGATAATTAAAATTAATTCCTCCTCCATATTCCTTTTCGTCTATTCCGGAAAATTCATTCTGTATGCCTATTGTATTAATCGTGGTTGTCAGGTTTTCATAAAGAAGATGGGTCAAATTAAATCCCAGACTTTTCGTCCTATTTTCAGAAGTCTCAAAATCATTTTTTACATAACGGAAATTGTAATTTGTCTTAAGGTTTTCTCTGTGCCTCAAGGAAAGGTTTTCGGATATTGAATATTTATCCAGTTTTATAAAGTCGCCCTCAGAATTTCTATATCCTAAATCTGACCGCAAAGTACCGTTGTCCGAGACATCATAAACATTATATAAATTGACTTTCTGTTCCTTCAGGTCTGTTGTCGATCCCTGGAGATTAGTTGAAGTGTCTTTATAAGAAGACAGCACCGTTGTGTCACCAAGATGTCTACTGTATCTCATCTGGACCCTAACATCATTTATATCTTCCTTAAATTCAAAGAAACCTGTCTGATCATTTCCTGTATGGCTATAATCCAGCGTAGTAGGCAGCACAGGGTACTTCAGATAAATTGATGTTCCATATGTGTCAATATTGTTCTTTGATTTCCTGGCAAGATTACTGCTGACAGTCAACCTCCTCCTGCCTGCAAAAAAACGGAATGAGTACGGTTTAAACTGGAACAGTGTAAGGTCTGTAAAGTAGCCCTGAAGAAAGTTGTCTGTTTTTGCCTTGTCCTGGCCTTTTGTTTCCTGGGACAATTGCTCCCATTCAGGAGAATATCTGAGAGTATAAGTCATCAACGCAGGATGATATATCCAGCCATTAGTTTTAAAATCGAACCCTTCCTGAAAAGTTATTGCCTTGTCTTCTCTATTAGAAAAAGGCGAGGTGCGTTTCTCCTTGTCATATTCATATGAGAACCTGTAATTAAATTCCGGTTGATTCATGAGCATATACCTTCTTGCAAATAAATCATTTTCCGTTAATGATGTGATCACCATTATAACCATTAGAATAATTGCATATTTGTATCCCTGTTTCCTGAAATACATAAACCAATAACAGCCCTTTTCCGACTTCAGAATACTTCATCGAAGTCTTTTCGTAATAATAGTCTGTTCGCCCCGACATGAGGGTTGTGACACGAAATACATTCCTCTTCACTCTTATGCTCTTCTGTTTGCATAATATATCCTTTTGCATGGCATCGAGAGCAGAGTTCTATTGAACTCTCGGATAAAAGCATATATTGATATTTTGTCTGATGGTAATCGTGGCAGGCAGTACATTGACCGTCAGACAACGGCCCATGCACCCAAAGGTCTTCCGTAAATCTTAATTCAGACGACTTGGAAGTGTGACACTGAATGCAAAGATCTTTAAAGGGCATAGTAAGTCTACCCGGCGTAATATCTCCCAATCTTGGCATGCCACCTCCTTTCTTCACCCTCTGAAAACTAAGTGTAGAATCAGTATCATGACAATAAAAACACTCACCGGCAGCCTTTGGACCATGAATAAACACCTGGGGGGCCGGCCTTTTCTGCTTTGGCTTTCTGTCCACATTCACCTCTCCATCAACTTCTCTTCTTTCACCGTCTATCGGTGGCACCCCGGTAAAAAAGAATGTCAATATCTCATATTTTGTCTGCTTTTCACATCCTGCAATGATGAGAGCACAAGCTGCCATCAATAGAACAAGGAGTATGGTTTTACCGTAATGCTTCATACAAGACCTTCCTGTTTATTTCGATGTTCCAGTGAGTGGAGGACCAATCCATTCTCCAAATCCGTATATTCCTATACGCCTGTCACTGACCAGGTTGCCAACGATAATGAGGTATTTTATTTTGAAGTCTTTGTCGGCATATTTCTGGAAATAATCCACATTATAATAATCTATATATACACCGGCAGGAAGATACATGCTTCCGGGCGCTCCCCCGAAACCTCCAAAAAAGAGCAAGAGCTTTGAAGTATCTGTATCGAATATCTGTATGTTCTCAAATGCGGCATCAGCTATATAAATATGTTTATCTCTGTCTAATGCATGTCCCTTAGGCCTTGAAAACGAACCTGAGACATCGCCGTGAAACCCAAAGGCCCTTATGAACTTGCCGGTAGAATCAAACATCTGGATCCTGAAATTAAAACTGTCCGTCACAAAAAGATTACCCTCACCGTCGACCGAAACATATGATGGTTTAAAGAACATCCCTTCATCTTTACCCTGCTCACCGATCTCCTGCACCATCTTTCCTGTATTCTTATCCAGCACTATTATCTTGCTCTTATCTATGTCACTAACATATATCCTGTTTTCGAAGACTGCAACGTCCATCGGCTTGTCAAATTGATCGACCTCTCCATAGACCCTCAAAAACTCATTTTTATCATCATATACAAGTATCTGTTTTCTTCCCATATCCGCCACATACTTAAGACCATCCTTTGTTATCCACATGCCTGCAGAATCTGTAATGGTACCTATCCCTGTGTCTCTTATATAGTCGAACTCATTTTTTTCAAGATCAATAATAAGTATCTTTTTATACAACCTGTCAGAAACATATATCTTTCCCTTTTCTGTACCTATATCAACAGGCCTTCCTATCCTCTTCATAACGGTCTGCTCCCCCAGCAGAAATTCATCAAATTTCGACTGCTTCTTTTCCAGGTCATCTTCGAACATTATCGAGGTCAAAAACTGGATTTTGGGCTCCTGCGGGAGCGGGGGATAAAAAACTGTAGGTCCAGCCTCCTTCTTTACAGCAGGCCCTGCACAATTTAAAAGCATTGCAGCTATAAAAATAATAAATATGATACGTTTCATCGTTCACTCCTTTCGGCGTTTTCCTCTATTTCATTTTCATTTGATTCGTTTTCACTTTTTTCTGTTTTAACTGCCTCATTTTCCAATCTTTTCTTTTCTGTATCTTTCTTTTTACTTTGGCTCAACTCAGCATATGTGGCATCCTCTCCCAACCTCGGGGTAGTCTTCATCATGACATCTGCCGGCTCGTATCTATCATATTTAAGAGGTACATGACATGACGGGCCGCAGCCTCCTCCTGTCTCTGTTTTTTCATAATTAATATTGAGTTTTCTCATGCCAAATAAAAATGTTTCCCTCATAAGTTTCGGTTTTTCCGAAACATGTGGATGGTGGCACGCCTTGCATGTCCTGCCCTTTTTTCTATTTACATGCCTGTAATGCAGATTAAGGTTCCCGTTCCTGAAATTTGTCAGGTCAAAGGTCCTTGGTTCGAGCATGGCTTTATCAAAGTCCTTGTGGCACTTAAGACAGAGGGCATACGCGTCAAGAGAAAATATCGCATAAAACTCCTCAGGATAATTCCCCTTCAAGTGCAGATAATTATCGCTTTCATGCGGATCATGACATTCTGTACATTTCCCTTCACCAAACGGCTTGTGAAACTCTGTTGTCTGGCCTTCTTCAAATACGTCTGTACTGGCTATGATTTTCGGTGGAGTTCCTTCCAGGTCAGGCGGCGCTATGTATTTACCGCTGTGGCACTGAGCACAAATCTCTACAGCACTTGCAGGCAGTTCAAAAATATGCTTTCCCTTCTCTTTTACACTATGGCACTTTATACAGTGTTTCCCATTGACTCCCACACCATGAACAAACTTCTTCTTTCCCATGTTGTCATGGCATTTGGATGCTACACATGTTGTCTCCGTATCTACGATAAGCGGGGCTTCTACTTTTACCGGGGTCTCCTCTGAATATACGTTCGATATATAGATCCCCGATATAAAACTTATTATTGCTAAAACTATATATAATGTTTTGTTTTTCATAAGAAAATTATATCTTATATATGCTTATCAGGCAAATAATTGTTAAAACATATGGCATTAACACTCTCAATTTTATTTTAGTATACCTTACGCAAAAAAAAGGGGAGGTGAAAAATCTCCACCCCCCCTCGGATTAAATTGTCTCTATATTGCCGTTATTATTTTACGTGGCAAGTCTTACAGAGAGCAGAGCTAGTGTTAGCAACTCTTAAGAACTTTGTTGCTGCACCATCATGTGCGTTGTGACAAGTAGCACATTCCAACTGACCTGTTCCCTCGAAAAGAGGAAGTCCGCCTACTGTTACTTCGTCAACACTTGCAGGAGCTGTAAGCTCACCATCAGCAGTAGATAAAGTAGTGTCATAAGTGAAAGAAATCGGGTGATCGTTGCTCAGATCGTTTGATACGAGTGCTGTACCTGTAATTGAAGTTGTACCTGCACCACCACCAAATGCGTCAATTGCTACAGAACCGTCATGACAGGAAAGACAGAGCTTTGATACTGCTCCGATTGATGCTGTCAGGTCTGAAGCGTCGATTGATCCACTGGGATCTGCATACGGGGTAAATGTTGCTGCTGTTACTGAGTGGTCCCACAATGGTCCGTCTGCTGCGTTTGACGGGGCGTGAGGGGCATGACATGTGTTACAGATTTCACCGGTTCCGTTTAATCCTTGTCCTTGTCCAACTGCTCCACCAGATGAGAAGTCATGCAATGATCCTGCGATATCTGCTGCCATTGCAATTCCACCAAAACCTACCATGAAAACCATGGCTAATAGTACTACGAACATTCTTTTCATAGTACACCTCCTTATAGGAAATTGGCCCTTAAAAAAGGCCCTTGTATTTTTCTGCCTGCTGGCAGTCTCGTGTTTTATAAAATTACTTTGTAGCATTTGATCTCTATAGAGCAAGAGACATGCCAGCTTTGTTATTGTTTTAATTCAACGGGTTAGCTTGTTATGTGAATTTCATGTGAATGCCATAATGGCAAAGATTCATGTCGTAATGGCAATCTGTTATTTTTGGCAGGGAGTATGAATTAATATGGCAAAAAAGTTACTGCTGCTGAATAGAATAAGTCTTCAAAGTAGTCGCGATGCGGAGATTATTTACTGCCTGTAAATGACCGGGGTTAAGTTTAATTGCAATTTGAAAATGTTCAATGGCTTTATCCAGCTTTCCTTTAGACATTAAGGCGCTTCCGAGATTATTATGTGCATTAGGGGATTCAGGATTAATGTTTACAGAAGCCAGAAAATGTTCTATAGCCTTATCCAGGAGCCCCATTGATTTATATATAGCCCCGAGATTATTATGTGCCTCTGGATAGTCAGGTATAATCTTGATCGCAATCTCATACTGTTCAACCGCTTCTTTAACATTGCCCCTGGAATGAAAGACACGTCCCAGATTATAATGTGCCTTTGAAAAACCGGGGTTATTTTCGATTGCTTTACGGAATTGTTTTACCGCTTTATCAACGGACCCCTGTGAGTAATAGATAATCCCGAGATTAATATGCGCAAGCGCATAGGCAGGGTCCTTCTGTAATGCAAGACTGTATTGCTGCACAGCTTCATCCAGTTCACCTCTGTCCTGATAAATAACCCCAAGATTATAATATCCAGTGGCTTTTTCCGGGCTCTTTTTTACAACATCATTCCATAGACTCAACTCATCGTTCCATACATAATTTCTTGCATGGGTCATTGTCCCTAATATGAGAAGAGATATAGTAAAAAAGATTACCGCAGGGAACTGTTTTTTTGAATATAATATTTTCATTCCATATCCTGCCACAAGGCACATACCGAGCAGGGGGACATAAATATATCTGTCTGCTACCGGCGCACTCGGAATGGGAATAATATTCGAAATTGGAATATAGCTCAGAATAAGCCATATCACTGCTATTCTCAAGATATCGGCAACGTTCTTTTTCAAGGCAACATAAATCAATACTCCCATTCCACCTATAGCTATTAACGCCTTAAATGATAGCAACGTCACAGGCAATGTAACATATTCAATGTTAAGGCCTGTTGGAAAGACCATGATCCTGAAATAAGCAAAAAGTGCAGCAAGCATCAGCTTCAGAGTTCCATAATCTATTTTAAGCCCGTACTCTGAGGTAACAGCACCAAGAATCTGATACCTCATGCCGAAATAAATGGCCGTTACTCCAAAAAATGATACTAAAAGATATTTATTTGTCTTGAACTTTTTTAAAGCTGAGAGTAACGTCACCATTAAGAGTAATCCCGGCAATATTATCGCCTGTTCCTTTGAAAGCAACGCCAGGAAATAGAAGACCACGGAAAGAACAGCCCATCTCCTTTTCCCATTGCCGGAATTCACAATCGACAAAAGAGACAAGAGTGAGAGTGCCGCACATAGCATTGTGTTCCTGCCGCCCACGATAAAGTTAACAGGTTCTGTCACTGCCGGGTGCAACCCGAAAAGCATTGAAGAAATAAAGGCGAGTAAATTATCACCAAAGAGCTTCGAAATTAAAAGATAAAAGAGGAGTACAACCGATGCATGGAGCAGAACGTTTTCGAGAGTATACCAGAAAGGGTCCAGCTTCCAGACCTGATAATCAAAGAGAAATGTCAAATAAGTAAGGGGCCTGTAATAAGAGATGTTATCACCCGGATTGACTGTATCCGCGGTCAGGAAAATGGCTCCGATATTTTTCCAGTCAGTGAACAACTCCTTTTGCAGCATATATTTGTCATCCCATACGAACTCCCTCGATAAACTGTTGCTGAACACAAGAAGAATTATGAAGAGGAGAACAAACGACGATATTATTTTACTGGAAGTTATTTTTGATATGTAATTCGTGTTGCCAAGCATGTCTTCACACTCTATCAGATATTTTCAGCCTCGCAAATCGCTTTCACTTTATTGAGGACCGCAATCGCTTCTTTTACATTAAGCTTTTCTATAACGAGCCTGTTGGCAATAACCCCAAGCACTTTTCCAGGCACATTGTAATGGATTGAAAATGTAAGCTTTGTTGCACCTTGATCCTCATCAAAGGAAAAAGACTCTCTTATCGGAAATGACCCTTCCATCTCCATCTCAAATTTAGAGTTCTTTCTAAATTCAACTACGCATCCCTTGCCGTCCAGATTGACACCGAGCATCCTGTACGTCCACTCATAAGATGTTCCTTTTTTTATCTTCTTGTCAGATATATTCCTGACATCAACAAGGCTTGTAACATACACCGTCCAGTTTGAGGGGGCTGTAATAAAGTTAAAGACTCTTTCCAGCGGGGCATTAATCTTTATTGATCTCGAAATACCGGACTTAAGTTCAACAGGTGCTTTTTTCTCATCCACCTTTTCGTCTTTCAGTTTATCAAGCAATGCCTTAACCTGAGGAGGCATTTCTCCAAGAGAGCCGAGTTTATCAACAATAAAAGAGCTGTTCATGATCAATTTCATCGATCTTATGAGATAAAGTTTCTTGAATTCATCCTTCAAGGTCATAATCTCTTTTAGCTTGCCCATATAAAAGCTGCGGTAACTGTCTATAATTGCCCAGTCAATCTGTTTGAGGGTCATCTTTTCAGGCTTGATAACAGGATCAACAAGGTTATATTTCTTGTAGTCCCTGACCTCAATGTACGGCTCGAGCTCTTTGTACATAGCAGCATACGGCCATGGAGCGAGAGCAAGGTAATGTGCAAAGTCCGGGTTATAAATTTTAGACAGTTTAAGTGTCTTTGCAACCGACTCTTTTGTCTCATGTGGAAAGCCAAGAAGAAAACTTGTTTCGGTTATCATACCGTGTTCATGTATGAGCCTGATCGCCTCCATGCCGACTTCGACCTTTACGTCCTTTTTAATCAGGTCTAGCGTCTCCTGGTCCGTTGCCTCAACACCTATATATATATGAATCACTCCGGCCTTGCGGTATTTCCATAAGATGTCTTTGTCCCTCACAATATCCTCGGCCCTCGTCTCCATTAAGAGGTATATGTCCATGTCTTTTTCTATTAACATGTCCATAAGTTTTTCCCACCGTTCCCTGTCATGTGTCGGATGTTCGTCTGGAAAGAGAAAGACATTTACTTTGTATTTTTCATACAAAAGCTCTATTTCTTCAACAATGCTTTCAGGCTTTCTTCCCCTCCATGACTGATGCCAGAATTTCTGTTGGGAACAGAAGGTACAATCATGACTGCATCCCCTCGATGTACTAACAGAACCGAGGCGGCTCTTTGGTATAACAAAATACCGGTAATCCTTCCATTCAATAAGGTCCCATGCTGTCGGAAGCGTATCAATGTCTTTTATGAACGGCCTCGAAGGACTTGAAAGAACTTTATTGCCGCTTCTATATGAAATGCCCTTGACTTTATCCAATGCCCTGCCATTTTCAAAAGAGAGCAGCAATTCCTTAATCGTCACTTCCCCTTCCCCTCTTACGACATAATCGACATATTCATTTTCTAACATCTCTTCGTACATGAATGTAGGATGGACCCCGCCTATAATAGTAATAATGTCCGGATTTATCTCTTTAGAAATTTTAAGTATTTCGAGGGCGTCAACTACTGTTGCAGTAATCGCGGTAGAAGCAACAATCGCAGGTTTTACTTCCATGATTTTTTTTCTGATCTCTTTGTACCCATGCCGCTTTGTCATGGCGTCATATATAACCGGCTCAAAACCTGTTTCTCTGACAGCCCCGGCAAGATAGACGAATGTTAAAGGGAGCCAGTGTCCGGCCACCTCTACAACTCCACAATGATATGGAGGCGTTATAAAAAGAATCTTCTTTTTCACGAATCTCTCCTTTTAACTATCATTCCCATTTTTCAGTCCCTTTACCTTCCTGTTAATCATCATCCACATATACGCTCCAGTACCGACAAACGCAAAAGCGAATATATGTTTAACAATAAGCGCCGTTACCTGACCTTTTCCAACAGCATTGGCCCATTCAAATTCAGCATAGAAAATAGTCCTCGGTATGCCCCCAATAATAATCCATGCAAGTGAAAATCTTGCCAGCTTGGTAGTGCTCCGGTAAATCTTTAAAAAATATTCCGTCGTCTCCTGTCCCTTCTCTGAAGAAAAATATCTTTTAACAATAATCCAGACAACAATCCCGCTCGCCGCGAGCAACGCGGTCGCAACATCATGAAAGTAATTATTCATCATAATAACAACACCAAGTCCAGAACTCATATATATCCTCTCTATTTCAATTGTAATACAATGAGAGTGTCTTTTAAGAATTTATTTTCGATACAATAAACGCATTTTCAATCAATCTGATCATAACAACTATAATTCAAAGCCATATGCATAATATAATCAAATATTATCGAGTTAAATTAATTCTTAAAAGACACTCTCATTGTATTACATAGCCACATGCTCAAATCTCACACCCTTTTTTTCTAGCATACTCTTTAAAAGCCCTTCCCTGCGGATATTGTATCATCCACGAAGTTATATGACTCATCGGAAACCCCTTCCAGGATACCTGCATTACCCTCTCTAATATTTTAGGCACAGTAAAAATATCAGCCCGCAATTTTATAAGAGCTTCCTCCCTGTCACGTGGAGACATTGTCGGATGTTCAAACACAGCGTGGTTTCCGTCAAAACTGTCCCACTCAAGACCGTCAAGCAGATATGGTTTGTATAATTCATAAAGCTCTGTGCCCGGGAAAGGAGTTGTCATAACAGGGTGCGCAGAGACCTTAAGCTCATCACAAAGCTTCAATATTCCCTCAAAGTCCTCTCTTACATCCTGTCTCCCTCCCACCATGATAAACAGCATAACCTCGATACCGTAGTCCCTGATCTTCTTTATGCCGTCTCTTCTCTCCATCCCCTGCTTTGTAACCGCCTTATATTCCTCTAGGCTCGACATATTATTCGATTCCCAGCCGACAAGAACTGCAGTAAGACCGGCCTTTCGCGCATTATTCAGTAAGTCATGAGATCTAGGATGCTGGACCGATTTGAGATCGCCTGAACCGAACCACCATTTACCCCGAACATTCTTTCCCATTTCTGCATACAACTCAATAGACCTCTCTACATTTACTCCCCATATATTGTCATCAATTCCCCAAAAGAGTCGGCATTTACTGGCAGCCACCTCTTCAACAACTTCCTTGACAGGTCTCAACCGTACTTTGCCGCCGAAGAATTTATGTACAGAACAGAACGTGCATGTAAACGGACAGCCCCTTGAGGTCTGAAAATATCCATAAACATATTTTGATTCCCAGAGGTTTGTAACCGGACAGGGAAGTCCATCAAGCTGAGGAAGTCTGTCTTCATATACGGATTTCAAATTACCGGATTCAGCATCATCAAGCACTTTCCTCCATACATTCTCCGCTTCACCTAGTACAATGGAATCCGTGTGTGCTCCTGCTTCATCCGGAAGAGCTGTAACATGAATACCGCCAAGCACCACTTTTTTACCCATCGCCCTTAAGCTGTCGGACATCCTGTACACCCACGGTGACTGAGGAGTTAAAACCGTGAATCCGATTAAATCAGCGTCAACTTTTTCACATTCCAGCAGCTTCTTATTTGCATCGAGCAGTTCGACCGTAACATCCGGCCTGACTTTTCTTGTAAGCCCGGCAAGGTATTCAAGTACCGGGGGAGCAATCGGCAGACCCTGGGACATCTGCCCTTTTTCACCGAATGGAGGAGATACAAGTAATATCTTCATAACTAATAGTGTACTAAATGTTTTTTTGAGTCACAAGGTTAATTTGTATTAACTGAATTTTTCTGCTTTATATAAAAATCAAAGAGAATGCTGATTAATGAGAAATATGGCTGGAGCCATTGGAGGGGGATGGGGGGGGATCCACACTATCATAAAATTAATCAGCATTCTCTTTATGTTCATTTGTTTTTTATGCACTGATACCAGATAATGCCTCTTCTACTATTTCTTCTGATATGTCTTCACATGTATCACTCCCGATATAGCGATCAAGTGTTCTCAAATGTGAAAATCTTTTTTCCTCGTTGGGCTTTGTCAGCGGATACAGTTCATCCATCACTTGCTCCTCCAGTCTCGCATATTTCCTCTGTTCTGCTGTCAACTCTCCACGCTGTTTAAGCATCATTTCAAATTCGTGTAATATTTCCTTAGTCGGCATATCTTTTATCTCCTGTAATATATAAAGCAATTTGCCTGCCAATTATTAGTCTTTGATTTTAAAGGATAATAGATGAGTCAAACAGGTGCCATTTGTCAAAATGACATAATCTACCTGTCATTTTGTCACCGCGTCCTCCTCCCGACCTCTTGCTGTATCAGTCTGAATGGATTTATCTTTCTGAGAGTAAATCTTGCTTGTTTTCAATAGATTACATATACTGATACAAAGGGCTGAATTAATGGAAAAAGGCAAACACGGCACAGTACTTTTGGTTGATGATGATCTCAACGTACTTACATCCACTACAAAACTGTTAAGAAGTTATGAATATAATGTACTTCCATTTTCAAACGTTAATGATGCGATCATCAATTTACGGGCAAACAATATTGATGTTGTAGTAACTGATATTGTTATGCCTCATTTATCAGGAATTGAACTACTCACTAAAGTCCATGAAATAGATCCTCAAATACCCGTAATACTGGTGACTGCATATGCTGATATGGATAAAATGATAAACGCTATTAAAATGGGAGCATTTGATTTTATTATCAAACCTATTAATATCGAACTTTTCATACACTCAATAGAAAAGGCCGCAAGGTATAATAAAATGCTGCAAATAGAAGAGGATTACAAGCATTTACTTGAGGATTACAATCAAGAAATAGAGACACTGGTCGCTGAAAGGACCATGAGCCTTATGGCATTAACAGTAGCTGACAAGATCAGAAATCCTGCAGCAATAATTGGATTGACCTGCAAAAGACTTCTTGACAAAGATACAGATTCCGAAACATTAAGAACAAAGCTTCATGACATTATTAATGAAGCTGATAAACTGGATACAATCGTTATAAATTTCGAGACACTCCTTAAAAGTAAAAAGTATATTTTCAAGCATGAATTTATTGACGGTCACATTGAGAATGTTATTTCAATTAACATAGACCATGCAAATACAAATGGGATAGAAATAACTTTCATTCCCTCGGAACATCCGGTCAGAGCAAATATACAGAAAAATCTATTCCAGCTCGCTCTTTCTCATCTCATAAAAAACTCCATTGAGGCCACACCCGAAGGAGGTAGAATAACTGTTTCAACCCGTAAAGAAGAAAACGATATTGTTATTTCTATTTCAGACACCGGACAAGGAATAAATCAGGGCATGATCGATAAGGTTTTCGATCCGATGTTCAGCACAAAAGACCGAAAATTCGGCATGGGCCTCTCTCTGGTGAAACAGATAGTGGTGGAACATATGGGAGAAATATCCGTAGAAAGCAAAGCAGGCGAAGGCACAACTTTCACAATCAGGTTGCCAGTCAGATGGACCGAGAGTTAATCCTGATTTTCATATGCTATTTCTTCAAATAAAATCAAGCAGGTTCCTTCTTATTATTTATAATACTGTTCAGGATCTCACTTAATGCTTCAATTTCATACGGCTTGGGCATTACTCCAACAAAACCATACGATTCATAGTTAGCCATTATTGGGTCATTAAAATATCCGCTTGAGACTATAGCTTTAACTTCGGGGTCTTTTTTTCTCAGATCTTTTATTGTTTCCTTTCCACCTTTTCCGCCGCGAATTGTTAAATCCATAATCACCGCACTAAACGGTCGATCAGTATTCATTTGTTTTGAATAAAGATCTATGGCCTCATCTCCGTTTTTAGCGACTTCTACATCATAGCCGATATATTTCAGCATCTTTTGGACACTATTTCTGACATTTTCATCATCGTCCATAAAAAGTATATAACCTGTACCGACAATTTTCACAACATCCTTTTTTTCTTTTACCAATGCCCTTTCATCAGAAGCAGGCAGATAAATATAGAATTCAGTACCTACTCTTTTTTCAGTCTTTACATCGATGTATCCACCGTGGTTATTGATAATAGAAAAAGTAGTTGTTAGTCCAAGGCCGCTGCCCTCCTCTTTTGTCGTATAGTAAGGATCAAATACCTTTTCGAGTATTTCCTTTGGAATACCGGAGCCCTCGTCTTTTACGCATATACTTACATAGTTTCTATCCTCAAGATTTGATATCCTCTTTTCAACAGCAGGAACATTCTCCGCTGTGATCTCAACCGTACCACCAAAAGGCATGGCCTGTTGCGCATTAATTACAAGATTATGAATTACCTGAATAAGCTGTCCTTCGTCCACTTCCACAGGCCATAGATCATCTGCCAGATTAAATTTACTATTAACTGACAATCCCCTGATCGCAAAGCTTGTTGAATCCTTTAAAATATTTTTTATATACTGTACCTGTTTTATTGGCTGGCCTCCCTTTGAAAAAGTAAGCAGCTGGTTGGTCAGGTTCTTTGCATGATTACATGCTTTTTGGGTCTCTATTAAAATTTCGGTAAGTTCCTTATTTGACCCTGCAGAGACCCTGGCAAGAGATATGTTGCCTGAGATCGCCATCAGTATATTATTAAAGTCATGGGCAATTCCGCCGGCCATAATTCCTGTTGATTCGAGTTTCTCTATCTTTCGGAGTTCTTCCCGCATTTTTTCATGTTCTGTAATATCACGGAATGTTACTCGTACTCCGTGGAATTCTCTCTTCTCATCATACATGGCCACGGCATGCGTGGTAAAAACCAGCTTTTTTCCTGTTTTCCTGATTATATTTACATCATCCAGAAATACAGAGCCTTCATGTCTGACCACCTCGAATCCCCTAATTAGTTTATTCCAGGTCTTATGTGTACATAGATCTTTAATGGATTTACCGATAATTTCTGACTGTTGGTAATTTAAAAGATGATACCCCTGTTTATTTGTACTTATGATAATGCCATTAAGGTCAATTACATAAATAATATCTGAAGAACCTTCCACAACCTCCATAAACCTCTCTTCAAAAACCCTCAACTGTTTTTTCAAAACATCCTGGGCTTCCTGCAGCTTGGTCCTGATCTCCCAGTTAAAAATCTTAAGCATACCTGCCAGGGCCCATGCTGATATGATCGCGCAGCCGGCGCGGAAGACCTGTACAGGGACCTTTACTGTTGTAAGAAATGATTCGTTATTGATCGTGTTTGCGGGGAAGAAAGTCCATTCAGGCACAATAAACCCACCGAGGATACCATAGGCTATAAAAGCTACACCTGCAGCTAAAAAGTATTTTCTTACCTGAAGAGGCGCAAGAATTTTTATCTCAGCATGATAATATGAATTAAATCCTATTCCGATCATAATACCTCCCGGAAGTCCAAAGAGGTATCTTGTCCAGATGCTTCCGACCTTCCAAAAATCAGCAGATACAAGACCGGCATACAGTATGAAGGTCCCAATCAGAGGAACAATCCACCATTTAAGCATGCCGGATATCCTTCTTCTCAAATGTGATGATTCCGGTATTTTGAGACGGTAAATTCTCCTGCCGAATTCAAAAAGTGCTATATAAGAAATAACAAGCATAAACCACCGGACCAGGTCAAGGATTTGAGATCTTCCCTTGATTATGGCCCACATGTCGAGCACTTCATTGGACCCGTGAGTTATACCAAAGGCACCCAGTATCCAGAGGATATTCGCGATCTCGAATTCGCTCGTTTTTTTGGGATGGACCAGAACTGTAATACCCATGGAAATAAATGCAAAACCGTAAATGAAGTAAACGATGTCAAGATTACGATAGATCAGATGTTGAATTAAGTCCATTTTTCTCCTATTAGAGTATTTACTAACTATTATATATCAATAAATCCTGTATTCTCTTTTCCATATCCTGTACCCCTGTCTCCCAAGCCACAAGGGGAACCCAACTGCAATCAACAATATGCCTATTCTTAAAACAGGCATACCTGGGTCCTTCACTGCCTCAAGCATTACCCAGTAAGTTTGACCACTGAAATGGAGGGTAAAATCATCAAAGCGGACTCCTTCTCTCGAATTTCCTTCAGCTATTATATTCTCACCATTGAAGACCCGCACGTTATAAACAGGCTTTTTCAGATTGAACTCTGATGATATTACATCATCTCTTAAAAGTGTCTTTTCAGGTTTTACCGATACAAGAAATCTGAAAGGATATGGCTTGATTTCGAAAAAATCGCTACTGTAAGGCATAAGGATATTCAAAGGGTTGTATCCTGCATACTCCACTTTGCCTTTCTTGTAAAACTTAATACCGGGGGCCATTCCGAAATTCAGAATATGGTAATACGTATCGTCGATTCTTTTAGGTGGAAATACTCCTACCTGAAATGAATTCGAAAGCTTATCAACTATCGTCATTTCAGGTTGATGCGAAAAAAGACCTCTCTCAAGTTCCGTATCAAGCAGGCTCTCTCGCAATCCAGGTTCAATAACAGTTACATTCAGAGAATCGGAAACCCACGGCGGCTTTATAATGTCACCTTCTCCTATGATACGCTGGCCCGACTCCCTTAAAAAAAGGCTCAGAAAGAAGCCGGTAAAGAATACCAGCGTTCCTAAAGGCATTATAAACCATGCAGCAAACTGTATCACCCCTTTTCCAATAACATCTTTTGCGGCCCTCAAGAGATTCAGATAGCCGCTTAACAGAAAAAGCATGAATGGAAACTGTATAAACGGATTATTACCAAGACCTGCAGCAAAAATGCCGAACGCCTCCTCCATCCATATCGCGGAAAAGACATAATAGACTACCCAGCCGCCAAGTATCCAGAGCAGAAAAACCTTTGATGCAATTGTCCTGATAATTAAACCTGCAATCTTCATTTCATATCCTGTTTATCTTTTGCCTTCACCCGACATCACGAACCCCCACTTGTCCAGTATTTCATTTAACTCAATCTTAATTTGACTCCCGTCTACTCTAAAAGCAAGAGGGATAGGATTGCAGCCACCAGTCTGTCCGAGTGTATCTAAATGTATTGGGGTTTCACAATATATACAGACAACATGGTCCATCCTCTGACTATATCCTTCAGGCGGACATATCTCACATGCATCAAGACTGACCGAGAGAGTATTATCCGGCTTTCTAATTATCATTAATCTTATCTCCTCCCCCTCGTGTACCAGTACAAACTTATGAATAGCGCCGTCAGTTAAATTCATTAAAGGGTCTTTAAGAGGTATTTCTATATAACCGCCCTCTTCGACCAACGGACTGGGGACAGGATTATAAAGCTCCGATACTGTCTCCCCTCTCTGCGAAAACCATGCGATCAGAATAAGTCCGATAAAAAAAAGGACTGGCAGCGCCTTTTTTCTTCTCTCAGAAATAAGACGCGATTTTATCTTCCTCCTTTCAACATTCTTTTGCACTTCTGGTTCAGGGACCGGTTTAAAAAGCCGGTAGTACAAAAACATCAATGGAAAAAAGAGGAGCAAGATTAACGATAAAATCGAAGCAAGACCTGATCCGAAGAATACGGCAATAAAGTCCCAGACTGTCGCCTTGAGCAATGGGTGGTCAGGTACCATAAGCAATACCAGCGTCTGGTGAATGAAGTCATGGATGAATTTCATAAACCCCTGTTGGACTGATGGGATGAGCGACAACTCCGTAACACCCTCGATACCTCCTCCCAGAAGCTTGACTATGGCCAGAAAAAGAAACAACTGTGGGAGATCAAAGTATTCTCCGATCCAGTATGGCTTATAAAACCTGACGACAATGAATATAATAAGTACTCCGACTCCCAACCCCAGTAAAGCATATAAGTAGGTCAGGCTTCCTGTCTCTTTCATGAGTCCCAGTTCCTGTAGATACAAAACCGAACCCATACCATCAGGCACAAAAAACATGAAGGTTATTAGATATACCATTACCCCGAGGTGTCCCGGATTGGCAATGTCAATTACTTTTTTCTTTCCGAACAAGTTTGTATCTGATATATGAAATAATGTTGCTGAACCCAGAATAAGAAAAAAGGCAAATGACATTTCAATTAGATTGCCCAGGTATTCTACTGAAATAACACCAAAACGGCTAAGAGGGGTTAGTATTGTTATTAAACAGGTTGTTACAATGGCATAATTAAACTTCTTTATAAGCTTTATTTTGTCGATCTTTATGAGGTAGGAGTAAAATATAAGCCATACGATTGCTACTTTAAATCCTTCTTTAAGTCCTATTAATTTAGCTTCCAACATAACTAATCAGTGATTTTAGGTTATCAATTAAGTTCATCACTCTTCAACAGCCCATCCTCCATAGTAACGATTCTCTCTCCCCATTCTGAAACAAACGGGTCGTGGGTGACTAGGACTATTGTAAAGTGCTCTTCTGAATGAAAAGTCTTAAGCAACTCAAGGATCATCTTTGTATTTTCCCTGTCGAGGTTTCCTGTAGGTTCATCGGCCAATAAAATTTCAGGACTGTTTATCAATGCCCTGGCTATGCATATGCGTTGTTGTTCCCCGCCTGAAAGCTGCGATGGCCTGTTATGCAGTCTGTGATTGAGTCCTACACGCGACAGTGCCTCAGCAGCCTCTTTTTCATCAGCCATACTATGGAAATACTGCGCAAGCATCACATTCTCTACAGCATTCAGATATGGTACAAGATGTGACTGCTGCGTGATGAATCCGATGGTCTCCCTCCTGAACCTGGCAAGGTCATCTTCGGAAAGCCTGTTAATCTCTGTTGAGTCAATAAGAACACTGCCGCTGGACGGTGTGTCCAAACCACCCATAATGTTCAGGAGAGTACTCTTCCCTGAACCGGACGGCCCCATAATATTGACCCACTCTCTCTTCTCAATGTCAATATTGACTCCACGAAGAGCACGGGCGGTTTCATATTCTTTGATAACGTTCTTTATTTTAATCAGTGACATATTTCTCTCCGTAGAGCATCGAGCGTTTTATCATAATTCATAATTTGAAATTCTCATTTATTCTCCTCTTAATATCAAAGCAGGACTCTGTTTCATCGCATTTCTCACAGGGAAGTGACTTGCTATAAGCGGTATAAGGAGCCCTCCTGCCAGCGAGATGATAATTGTATAGAACGGCACATCAACAAATGAACCGAATGCACCCTTCGAGACCACCTGAGCAGAAGCATATCCCAGCACAAAACCCGTGATGCCGCCTATTAGACCTGTCAGCAGGGCTTCCGCAACATAAAATAGACTTATCATATTCCGCGTTGCACCCATCGCCATCATTAACCCGATCTCTTCCCGCCTCTCAAGTACATTCGCACCCATTGTACTCGCAACACTTATAATGGCGGCAAACAGGACAACAAAAGTCACCAGTGCCATAAGGAACTGGATTTTATTAAGAAGCGACTCTTCCGCTTTAGCCACCTGTCTCAAGGTCTTTACCGAAGCGCCCTCAATAGCTCCTTTTATCTCATCAACAATGTTGTCAACTTTACCTGGCTTTCCGGTCACGAGAACAACACTGAGCATTTCATTCAATCCGGTGATTTCACGTGCATCAGAAATTGAGATAATAACCGCTTTGTCCTCAGCGCCCCCTGTTTCAATATAGCCGCTCACGATAAATTCGGTACTTTTATTTTCACGCTCAATTAATATCTTTTTATTTATATCAAGATCCAGTACATTTTTAAAATCAATCCCGGCCAGCATCTCATATTTCCGTGCCGGCAGTTCTCCTGAAAGCCTCCAGCTTTTTTCCCTGAATGTACTGAAATCAAGTCCGATCATCTCGATCATCTCGCCATTTATATCGATGCTCTCAAGTATCTGTCCTTCTGCTTCAAGCACATTATTAATCTCTCTAATTCTTTTCAGGTCATCATTATGAATATATCCATTGTCCGTAGGTGATACTACAATATTGGCCCCATAAGTCTTTAATTCATTACCGAGTTTGTCGCCAACACCTAAAGACACCGCGATCATTCCAATGATAACGGTAACCGCAAGAGTCACGGACATTGAAGCTATCGCTATACGACCTTTTCTCTCCGAGATGGATCTGGTAAAAAACAGTAAGAACATACTCTGTTTCATTCCGCTCCCTTCAGCACAACACCCGGTTGTATTTTCAATGCTTTTCTGACCGGTATTACTGTACCTCCAATTGAAATCACCACCGCACTTCCTATAGCCATCAGAAACAATTCAATACTCTGCTCAAATCCAGTGTTAAATACCATTATCCCGATATATCCGGCAGCAGCTATCGATAATGCATATCCCAGCATACCCCCGAGCAGTCCTATAATCAGTCCTTCAGATAAAAAGACAATCATTATTTTCCTGTTGTCCGCGCCTATCACTTTCATAAGACCTATCTCTTCAACTCTTCTTAACAGGCTCATTATCATTGTAGTAGAGACCCCGAGCGCGGCTGCTATTAATACGATAAATGTGAGAATATATATCAGAAGGGTCAATCGTTCAAGCACGCGTCCCTCTGAACCTGCAACCTGCCAGACAGGCTTTGCATTTGATCCCGCAAATACTTCTTCCAATTGCTTTGCAATTGATGTCACATATCCTGTGCAATACCATTTTTCATATTCGGTCCGGCTCATTTTTTCAGGGTCCCTGTAGGCAAACTCATCCATTGGCCGAGTCAGGGCGCTTATTAAAATTCTTGAGACTTTGCCGTCATGTCCTTTTAGTTCCTGAAGCGCCTCAAGGTCCATTAATATCCTGTCGTCCTCATCTCCTCCAGTCTCAAGGATCCCCGAAACCGTAAACAACTTGCCGTTTAATATAAGTGTGGTACCATTCTCTATTCCTATTCTCTCAGCAATAACTTTCCCGGCAATAACTTTCCCTGGACCTTCAGGCCAACTTCCCTGTATATGCCACCAGGGGAAAACGTTTTTTATCCCGGCTGAAAATTTCTTGTCTTCTCCAGGAACAGGAAGTCTCTTTTCATACCAGACGCCTGATACATTTACCATCTCTGACCTGTTATTAAATTTGAGAGAGGCTGTTGTATCCAGAAACGGTGCAACTCCGAGTATATTATGTCTCCAGAAAATCGTCTTTGCCTTGATAATGTCTTGCTGCCTCAAATATCTTTTCTGTCCTGTAATATCAGCAAGACCTTCGATCCTCGGCTCAATAAGAATATTTGCCCCGAAAGATCGGAGTTCTTTTGAGACCTTCCCTTCAATCTCAATTGAAATGCTTACCAGTGACGAAGCTATCGCAGTACCAACGGCAACAGCTGCAATCATAAGCGCCATCGCCTTTTTCTGGTTCATGAATGATTTCTGAATAAATTTAAAAAGCATTTTCAATTACCTCTATATGCATTGCGAATCAACATTGCAAAATACACTATACCAATAATCAGGCCGCCTAATGCCATTACCTCACCCCAGTCCCTCTTGACCGAAAGCTTCGACCACATCCTGACTTCCTCAAATGAAATCCTGCTGTTTTCAAACTCAACATCCTCCGACAATCCCACATCACGATTCAGTACTATGTCCTTGTTCCGCACAATCCTCAGTCTTAACACAGGTCCACTGATATCACCTTTGCCATCAGGAAAATACCTCACATGATATGTAATCGGCGAAAGCAGTCTGAAGAATCCCTCACTATCCGGCGGAAACAATCGCATATAAACAAACGAACTGTCCAGCACCCTGCCCTCTTTTGTTTTTAGCTCATACCTCGGTGAATACCCGAAGTCCTTAATATTGAATATGGCTCCACCGATCAGTTCCGGCAACCCATCTTTTATAATATGTTCGGTCTTAATTTCACTATCTCTCTGAAAAAATATTGTTTTCGCATGTAAGCCTCTAATCTCTTCTCCATCAGCACTGAATAATGGATTAAGATTTTCAAGTTTCATACCAAAATCAGGAGGCACAGAAAATAACCCTCTGTATGTTGTTTCAGGCAAATAGTTGCCATGACCGCTGTAAAATGTCTGTCCCTCAGTCAATATTACTTCTCCACTAAATCTTGTAAAGTGTCCTGTCCATAATCCTGATACTACAAGCAAAAGAGCTGTAATACCGATCCATTCATTCAGATGAATTGATTTCCCATTTCTTATTGCCGGTATAGCGACTAACATTGATAAGAACAAAGCATCAATAAGAAAAGGGTATGAGTATAAAACTTTAATGGTAGACACAGGAATATCACTGAACATTCCTGATCTTTCCACAGCAAAGTATGCTGCCCCGAAAGAAACAGCCATTATGATAACTGCCTGTCTCACAACCACATCCTGTCCATATTCATTTCAGGGATATCATCATCTTTCCCGAAGACTTCATATTCGATCACAAGCCACTTATTATCGATTTTTTTCAGAAGATATCTGACCCTGATCGGATTTGCTTTGACCCCTGATTTTTCGCTCCTGTTCTTCCTGTTCTGAACATTAAGAAACCAAACCTCCCTGGAAACAGCCATCGCCCTTTCGGGTGAAATAAGATCAATTTTTTCAAGTTCAAAAACATCTTTATCATACACAAGGACCTTGTTGTTTCCGGCCCAGTCATTTATCTCCTGGACAACACGCCTTTTGATCATGTTTGCTGCAGGGAATTCATTGAGCGAGAGCGCCAGGTTACCGCCTGTATTAAAGAGTGTCGCAAAGTTCCTGTTGAAGAGTTTAAGGGTGGCTTCAATCTTTTTCTCTTCGGTCGGTGTATCGTATAAGCCAAGGTGAAAGCGCAAATTCATAAGAGCATTATGATTTGCAAAAAAGGAGAGTATGAGAGCGAGGATCACCCCACATATAATCGAGACAATATTTTTTACCATTACAGAGATGTCACTCCGAAAATATGTCTTGTATTTTCTACAACCGCGTCAATTCCCCAGTAAGTAATTATCACCGTACTCAGAAGAGCGATCATGAGCCATGCCAGTTTCCGCCCCCTCCATCCAAGAGTCACCCGGAGATGAATACTGAGGCCGTAAAGAAGCCAGGAAATAAGAGACCATACTTCGACAGGGTCCCAGCCCCAGTAACTCCCCCAGAGGTCCTTTGCCCAGATTGCGCCCGCTACTATCATGATTGTGTCCGCTATAAAACCATAGACAACAAACCTGAACATGTTTTCGTCAATAATTTCGAGACGTGGAAACTTCTCATAAAAAACAGTCGCAACTCCTTTCTTTCTTTTGTTATCTTTCAATATATAGAGGAGTCCCATTCCTGATGCGATCGCATATGCACCGAACGCGATCTGAGCAAACATTACATGTATGAGAAGCCAGCTGCTTTTTAATGATGCGGAAAGAGGGAGAGGGTCAGGGGCCATCATTACTCCATAACCCAAAAGGAGAAGTGCTGCCGGTACAGTGAATAATGCAACTCCTGTCATCGCCCTGTTCTTGATAAAAAGATAGACTGTAAATCCAATCGCAAACCAGCCGCCGGTTATAGCATTTTCAAGCTCTGCATTTGCAGGAAAATAGCCGGTCCTCGCCCATCTCATCGCAAATACTATCGTATGAGCGATAAAAGCGGGCAAAACAAGCCAGCTCACAAACTTCAGCGGTTTTTCCTTATTGAATACAAAACCGGTAAGCAGAAGAATGCTCGAAAGCGCGTACAAATATATACAGCCCCAGACCAGTATATCTTCAATTATTCTCATAATTTCCTCAATTCGTAATTCGTAATTTGTAATTCATTTATTTAAAAGCTCAACAATTCCAACATGATTATTTTTTTCAGCATATACCCTGGCAGTATCACCTTTTTTGTCTTTAACAATTATGTCCGCTCCATGATCGATCAGTTCTTTTGCTATTTCAACATAGCCCCGCATGGAAGCATGCATCAAAGCCGTCATTCCCAGATTGTCCTTAGCGTCCGGGAATGCATCATTTGCAAGCAGCGTAACAACATTATCCAAACGGCCCTTCTGTGCAGCAACAATCAAAGCTGTCCGTCCCTTGCTGTCCTGAGTATTTATCTCCGCTCCGTTCTCCAAGAGAATTCCGACCATTTCCTGACCCTCTAGCGCTACGGCTTCCATCAGTGCCGTACCTCCATTATCATTCAGCGCATTAACATCTGCCCCCCCCTCTATTAGCAGCTTTGCGATTTCAGGCCTATTGTTCCATGCAGCATGAAAAAGCGCGGTCTCTCCTTCTACCCCCGCAGCGTTTATGTCAGCCCTGTTTTCCAGCAGGACATTCACAACATTAATATGTCCGTCATTTATCGCATGCATTAAAACAGTTGTTCCCTCGTCTTTGTCCGTGTCTTTTTCATTCACATCAGCTCCCCACTCTATCAACTTCTTAACTACATCAGCATGACCGCCTGAAACTGCCTTAAATAACGGGCTAAAACCCCAGTTGTCTTTAGAATATACATCCGCTCCCTGCACAAGCAGGAACTCAACATTTTCATGATACCCACCCTCTGCTGAAAACATTAGAGCATTACGTCCCCTTCTGTTCTTTGCATTCACATCAGCCCCTCTGAAAACAAGCATCTTAATGACTTCTGTATGTCCTTCCCTGGCAGCCAGTACAAGTGCTGTATTTTCCCAGCTGTCACGAGCATCCGGATTCATTCCAGCGTCAATGAAGGTATCAACAATGTCTCTGTCGCCGCTTAGTACGCTTTCAAGATATTTTTTGGGAGTGTATATGATTTTTTTACTTAAAAGTCTCTGACTGGGAGTATCCGACACCTCGACAGTATCAGAAGGTTCCGGTGGAGGAGGTGATATAGCACCAGACTGGCAGCCGGCAAATGAAGCAAAAGCTGTAATTATAATTATTGATAACAAGCTCTTATTCATCAGCATCTTATCACCTTAATCCATTATTTAGGCTGCGTTAACATTCGAATTCCCGAGGAAGTCTTCAAGCTCCTTAACATTCCTCTCAAACTCGTCCTTAAATGAATGTCTGAAATATTCGCTTTTGCCGTCCATATATATTATAGGCTTATTCCCGACATATTCAAATGCAATTCTAATCCTGCGCTGGTAAAAAACCAGTCTCATTATAAGTCCTGCCGACGCAAAAATAAATCCGGATACGAGCGGCCATTTTCCGTACTCTCTCACAATCATGAATTCAGACCAGTACCTTATATCCTTAAAACCTACTTTTGTATGCATTCCAAGATCGATATATTCTCCCTGCCTGATAGTGCCTTCATTGATTATCTTTCCATCCCTCGCAATCTCAAGGTGAACAGCCGGATTATTGAGTTCAATAGACCGGGTTTTTTCAATGCCCTCATCCACTATATAGTCAGGGTAGAACTTAACATTGAATTTAATACTCTTGTCTGTTTTAAAAGTAAATGCATCTTCTTCGCCATCAAGCACGTTAAGACTCACATAAGCGCCGTCAAGTTCCCTCCCGTCTGATCCCTTTATAATAAACAGAGGCGAGACCCCTACTCTTTGCGCAATAATACTCACAGGCCCTCTGTTCACAGGCTCGTTCACCCTGATGACCTCATTGCGTATCTCATCCTTATAATTTATTTTCAGATGGACGAGCAGTTCAACCGGTACATCGTTCACATAACTCGGCTTAACGGTTTCAAGATATAACGAAAGAGGTGGAAGCTTCTTCATTACCTTGGCGTCGCTTAATATCCTCCTGAACTGTTTTATATCGCCACTGAATTTCTCACCCTGAGTCAAGACCATCTCGCCAGAAAAACGTGTATACGTTATTAAAAGCCCTCCAACAAGACAGAGGAGGAAACTGAGATGAAAGAGCATGAAACCTATCGGTGAAAAACGGTTTTTTATCGCAACGAGAGTATTTCTCTCATTGCCCTCTATTGTCTGCCATCTTCTCTTTCTGAAAAATCCTTTCAGGCTCTGCAACATGTCACCGTCTTTGTCTTCAATCGAGATACAGTCGGAACTTACTCTCTTAAGATCGTTCAACCTGAAAGAAGGACGTTCACCCGTAAGGTACATTCTCTTAAGCATCACCGGAATCCTGTTGATGATTACTACAATAAGATTTATAAAGAAGAGTACAAGGAGAATTACGATAACGGGAGAGAGGTATATATCAGTAAACCCGATAAAATCAATAAGACTGTTCAGGATATTCTTGTTCGTCCACTGGTCGTAATGCTCCTGAGAAAGAAACATCCATTTCTGCGGCAGTACCAGCCCAAGGAAGTAACTCAATATAAGAAGGGCTATTACACCAGCGCTTAATTTAACGCTCTTGAACAGGTTCAACAGTTTCAATATATGTTCGCCTATTTTCTTGATCATGCTATTCCGTCCGCCTGTTATTTTCAAGATAATCTCTGCGCTGTTGTGTTACATATGGATCATCAGGAAGCAGTTCAGCCGCTTTCTTAAAAAATCTCCCTGTAATCTCAATTCTCTTCTCATCAACAAGCATATTCCCAAGGTCTATGAATCCATAACAATAATGCCTGTCCTTTTGACAGATTTCTTTCAGCTTATTAAAAGACTCATCATCTTTTCCGGCTTTCACCTCCGCTGTCGCATTTAACATTTTCAAGGGAATATCATCCGGGAATTGTTTCAAAGGCCCTTTCAGGTATTCAAGTACTTTGGTCCCCTCACCGCCGGACAGCATATTCTCTGCCATGTCCCTGTGCTTCCACAGCTCAGGCGGCTTCTCAGCCTTAAAAATCTCGGGATCACTTATTCCTTCAAACAACTCCTCAGCGATAAACCTGTGCATGGTCTTTGATTCTCCACCCTCTGTGCCGTATGAAATATCCATATGAACTATCTGCAGCTTTCTTAATCTCATCTCATCAAAAAAACTCTTCATGACAGAAAGTTTGCTCTGTTTATGTCCTTCAGCATAAACAGGGAAAAAACCGGAATCGATCGTCATGATAACAGGCTCATCCATCAATTGAAGTGTACGCGGGCTGCATATACTGACTTCAATACCGGAGAGTGTGCCATTAAGGCATCCTGATACCATTTTCAATTCTCTGATATCATCCTCTTTAAAACCGCCTGTTTCACGCAAGAACCTTTTAGTTTTCTTTTCAGCAAGAGGAATATCTTTTAAAAACATGTATGGCAGCACCCAGTAAACCTTATTTATAATACCAAGTTTTTCAGCACCATAAATATAATTGGAGTTGTCATAAAGTTGTTCCTGGCGCTTACTGATGCTTCCCAGTCTTCCAGATGATACAATAGTCCGCATCTTCTCAACACTGGTTGAATTAATTCTGTTCAGTGAGTTTTTGTCGCTAACAAAAAGGACAACTACATGCTTAAAATCTTTTTCTAGCCAGCTCAGCAGAGCATCGCTCCTGTTTTCATTAAGCTGAATACCTTTAATTGCATGAAAGCCAAAGACAGGGTATTCCGGTGCTGTCTCCGTTTTTGTGCAATATAGTGAAAATAAAACTGGTAAGATCAAAACAATGAATCTATTGATTCTCATACAATCCCTTTACTTGTATTTTATGACATTCTTGAATAATTACAAGGGACTTACGCAATAAACATTAAAGCTCCTAATTAATATTATCCATAATTGATTAACCTCACAAAATAAAACAGGAGGGACATTGTAATCCCTCCTGCATTCAAACACATATTAAGCTTATATTAATATTGTCCCGGTGTCCCCCTGCTGTACTGCGGAGGATCTGTTCTTCCAGTCTGAGGACTGTTATGCTGACCGCAGTTCGACCAGTCAATAGTCTTGGTAGCTGAGAAGTAACATGTCGCAGTACCACCTGTACCGGTCCAGCTGCCAGGATTATGACTCATGTATATTCCTCCCTGGAACCTGTACCTGGGCTGTCCCGACCTCGAGTCAGCACCCGTCAAACCCGTATCCATTCCATGCATACCGCCGTAACCGTCGATGAATGATCCGCCTTCTCCAATATTACCTCCATGACAGGTCCTGCAGAAGCTTCCGTGGTTTCCGTTGTATGCGCCTATCTTTGATGATCTTCCCGAATCAAACGTATTAGAATCATTATCATGGCGCCAGCGCACATCATTTGAGCTGTTGTTACTATATTCACTCTGACTGTGACAGTTCCAACATGTATTATCTATGGAGTTTGCAGTCAGCATAAATCCGTTTGTACCGCCGTGGCCATTCAGGTCTGTTGTATGGCAGTCAGCACAGTGCAGTGTTGATGCCTCATAATTTGTACGCAGCGTCGTCCCGTTTTTCAGCGTCGGGTTACTCCATGCAGGACTAGCCCAGTTGGAATTATGACTGCTGTAAGCCTGCCCCCTGACTGCGTGATGCGACTCGTTCGTCGGATCAAACTGACCGTATGCATCCAGCACTGCCTGTCTTTCATATCCTGCTATAGTCATTGTACCGCCGCCTGCACCGGTGTCTATTTCGTCCGTAGAGTTAAAAGGCTTCATTCTTTCGTCGAGCGTTGGTGAAAGTGTTACGTTTGCATCACCGGTCGCAACCGCGATACCGCTCGCACCGCCCTGTCCCGCTCCTCTGGATGAATCACTATCGTGGCACTTCATACAGAAGGTGTCCATTCCGGTATGCATCGCGTCAGTTACATTATTCTTGTCCCATTCAACAACACGAGTACCCGGATTATCAACGTCCCTGAGGTCGACCTTACCGTCTGCATAAGGATGGTATGCTGTTGTTGCAATCGCTCCAGAGGCTGCCTGGTTCTCGTCCCCTTCCATATGACAGATTATACAGTCCCAGTTTGTCACCGTACCGCCAAATACATGACGTGATGCCTGCGTAAAATCACTACCCACGACATCCCTTGATACATAAGTCGTTCCAGGTATACCATTGTGACAGCCTGTACAGTCTCCTCCAAGGCCCTTGAATGAATTTTTATGATAATGACACTGAGTACAGTTTCTCTGATTATTATGATCGAGTTTGGTCTGTCCCGATGTGTTATATCTATGGTAACTTGTCTGTGTGTGACATGTCTCACATATCTTGTTTGACGTTGAGTGTCCTCCCAGGTCATCGCCGAAATTACTCGTTCCCTCTCTAGGATCGTCGAATACTACACTGCTTCCCGGAAAATCGTTCGTCGGTGAGTTAGGCGCTGTTATCGTCTGTTTAATTCTCTTAATGTTAATAGTAGTATCTGTGTGACATGTCTCGCATACAAATTCACCATACTGACCGCCTGCAACACCCCACCCGCCCTGTGCAGACCAGTATTTTGTTCCAAGATTATCACTATTATGCATCAGAACGCTTGTATTAAGAGGTGTAACAATAGTCACGTCGGGATTGCCTCCGTAAGCAATCCAACTGCTATATTCTTTTCCATCATGTGCCCTGACTCGCCACTTGTAATCACTGCCGTCAGTCAGATCGCCACAGCTTACTTTCGCTGTTCCCGGTATCACAACAGGATTACCCATTGTACAGTTCGGGGTACCGGTAAATGAACTTGCGTTCAATACGATCTCGGCCTGAATCAATACTTTATCCGCATCAGTGTCAGTCACATCAGCCCATATAACAATTGCTGTCTCGTCAGTCGTCGTACCCTGTGTAATCTGGGTTGCGTCATCCGTCTTGTACTGGCGGAGGGTGGAAGGATTGCCCGGTATTGTATTGGCTGTACCGACTGTATATGAGAATGGATATGCGGAGCCAAGTGCATTTCCTGATTTGTCCGCAATAACTGTCGTTACATTTACATTATATGTTGTGTAATTACTCTGCCCACTTGTAGTAAAAGTCACTATTCCTGTTACATCATCACAATTGGAAAGAGTCCATCCCGGACTGTCCGAGGTTACATTGGTGGTATTGACAGTACCGCAGTCAAGATTGTCCTCTGTAAAAGTTATTATTACATCACGGTCCGTGGCAACGTCTGTTGCACTGTTTGCAGGACTTGTTGCAGAGACGGCTGGTGCTGTGCCGTCATATGTTGTTGTATTTCCCGGAGATGGCACTTCAACATTGTTGGCAACATCCGTTGCACGGACCCTTATTATATAATTGCTTTCAGTTGACGGCAATGTCCAGCTGTAGCTCCATGTCACGTTTGTGCCGGGACAGCCGGTGCATATCGCAGCAGACCAGGAATTTCCACCGTCTGTGGATACTTCAACTCCTGTTATATTATTGCTCGTGTCAGAAGCAGAGCCGTTCACATTATACGGGAAATCACCGCTTCCAAGATATGTAGCATCTGCAGGTGCTGTTATTGTTGAAGACGGAACAGATGCATCGACGGTAACTATATTTCCTGCAGCAGGAGTTTCCTGATTAGAAGAATTATCTGTTGCACGGCTTTGTATCGTGTAGCTGCCGTCAGCAGGCAGTGTCCAGTCATATGACCATACTACATTCTCTCCCGGACACCCGGTACATACTGCAGGATTCCATGCTCCTCCATTAATCGATACATCTATGCTGGATACAATCACATTGTCTGTAGCTGTACCGGTTATGTTCAGTGGGTCCGGAGCATTGCTGTCGATCACCGCTGAATCAGCAGGATCAGTTATCGCGGATGACGGCGGATCAACGTCGGTTGTTGTAAAAGAGAATGCATAGGCCGTTGCAGGGTTTCCTGTGTTGTCCTGAACACCGGTCGTTACATTCACGTTATATGTCGTAGCACTGTTCTGGCCGCTCGTCGTATATGCAGCTAGCGTCTGCCCTGCTAAAGGCTGATCGATCTGACATGTTGAGAATGTCCAGCCCGGACTGTCCGAAGCGATCGTTGCCGCGTCCACGGTCGCACAGTTAATATTATTTACATCAAAGGTGATCGTTACATTACTGTCAGGTGTTACGCCGCTCGCACCGTTAGATGGGTTAGTTGACAGAACAGTTGGTCCGGTCCTTGAAATAGTTATACTATTGCCCGCACCTTCAGTCTCTACATTACCTGCACTGTCAGTAGAGCGGCTGTTTATTGTGTATCCTCCGTCACCTGGGAGCGTCCAGATGTACGTCCATGTCACACTCGTTCCAGGACAACCCGTACATACTGTAGGCTGCCATGTTGAACCGTCATAAAATTCGATGCTCGCAACCCCGTCATTATCAGTAGCGGAACCGTTTACGGTGTAAGGGTCCGGCGAGCTGTTGTTTAAGGTTGAAGCTTCTGCAGGATCGGTCACGGATGATGCGGGATCGGCCCTGTCAACTGTTACTGTAATTCCTGCAGCAGAAGTCTCAACATTAGTAGAACTGTCCGTTGCACGGCTCTGTATTGTGTAGCTTCCGTCAACCGGTAATGTCCAGTTGTATGCCCATGTCACGCTTGTTCCCGGACATCCCGTGCATATCACCTCTGTCCATGTCCCGCCGTTTATTGATACTTCTATCTTCTCGACTGCTGTATTGTCCGTGGCAGAACCGTTTACTGAATATGGGTCGGCAGCTCCACTGTTAAGATATGACAGATCAGTCGGATCAGTAACTGAAGATACAGGCGGAGGATCAGGTACATAGACTATAGAGACATCATCGATCCATAAGTCTGTAGTTGCAGATGGGTCGCTGCCAGTCCGTGAATTAATCGTAATGACTATTTCCTGTGCGTTCTCCGGCAAAGTAAGAGAAGGTGAACTCGTCTGTTCCTGCCAGGAAATATTATCACTCAATTCGCCTGAATCCAGGATATTAGTGGCCGCTGAACCAACTGAAGGCCCTGTCCTGTCTACTGTCACATTCACAACAGTGCTCAGTGCCTGATTACTAGAAGTATCCGTAGCACGGCTCTGTATCGTATAGCTGCCGTCTACGGACAATGTCCAACTATAACTCCATGTTACGCTCGCTCCGGGACATCCTGTACAAGAGGCTGGAGTCCAGACACCTCCATCAATTGATATTTCAATACCCTGAACTGCAACATTATCATCGGCCGGACCCTGTATAGAATATGGATCAGCATCGCCGCTGTTAATGTAGGATGAGTCTGCAGGGGTTGTTACAGCCGTAGTCGGGTCAACGAGGTCCGGCGCACCGTCCGTCGTAACCGTGACTGTATTCGATATTACGGACTGGTTAGTCACATTGTCAGTTGTCTTTATCGCAAAAGTATATTGTGTCGTCGGGCTGAGACTCGATACTGATACTCCTGTTGAAGGCGGTACAGGCTCGCCTCCGGGGTCTGTGGCAGCTGCCCACTGGCCCTCTATAAATGATGCGCCTGTTACATATCTTACGTCAAAGCCCGCGTTGCCCGAACCTGTTCCGTCAGACGGGTTGGCCCATGTAAGGTCAACCGTATCGTGCGTATTTGTCGGCGCGGCAAGGTCTGCTATTGCAGCCGGGGACGATGAATCTACTGTCCTTGACACCGGAGTACCCGTACCCTGGTTCGTGGCATTGTCATCAGCTCTTATGTTAAAAGTAAGAACTGTTGTATCAGCATATCCCGTAATACCTGTCTGTATACATGTCCAGTTGGGTGCAGATCCTCCAACCGTTCCTGCCGCCCATTCAGTATCACAGGTGCCGTCCGTTGATACACAGTATTCACAGCCGGTAACTGTATTTGCTTCGTTTGCAGTTGCCGTCAGATCGAAAGTATTGTCCAGATAACTACCGTCATCAAAGTTCTGAGGTGTAACAGTACCTATAACCGGCGGGTTGCTATCACCCGTGGTTGTTGCGGTCACAGTATTGGATATCGCTGCCTGATTGCCCAGATTATCGGTCGTCTTGATCGCAAAGGTGTACTGAGTTAACGGGCTCAGACTGCCAACCGTCATTCCGGTTATAGAAGGTGTGGGTTCTCCTCCTGGATCGTTCGCACTTGCCCATTGTGCTTCTATAAATGTAGCGCCTGCAACATATCTTATGTCATAAGTTGCGTTACCCGAACCACCATCTACAGGATCGCTCCATGTAAGGTCCACGGTAGTATCTGCCTGGCCGGATGTGCCCAAGTCAGCTATTACTCCAGGTGCGCCTTTGTCTATTGTCCTTATGAGTGCTGTACCGCCGTCATTATTCGTACCTGCAGAACTTGTACCTCTTACATCAATATATACGCTGTCAGCATCCGTAAATCCTCCGCCTGCCGTGTATGATGCCACTCCGGTTGCCGAACATGTCCATGTCGGACCAACTCCGGAAATCGAACCTGCGGTCCATGTGTCTGCCGCTGCGCATTCTGAACCATTCTTTACACAGTATTCACAACCGGCAACCGCACTTTCAGCGTCGGTCAGGTCTCCGGACATATTAAACGGATCGCCAACATATGTTCCGGATTCATTTGCGGTGATTATAATATTTGACGTAACCGGCACTGTGCCGTCATCAGTCGTTACTGTTACTGTGTTTGAGATAGCGGCCTGATTACCTAAATTATCAGTTGTCTTTATCGCAAATGTATATTGGGTTGAAGCGCTCAAACTGCCAACCGTTAATCCTGTCGCAGGTGGTGCGGATTCTCCTGCAGGATCGGTTGCTGCGGCCCATTGTGCTTCCAGGAATGTAGCTCCAGCCACATATCTTACGTCATAACTTGCATTGCCGGAACCGCCGTCTACAGGGTCGCTCCAGGTAAGGTCTACTGAAACACTCGTCTGTGTCGGGGCTGCAAGGTCTGCTATTACTGTTGCGGCCTTGTCCATTGTCCTTACGAGTGATGTGCCGCCGTCAATGTTCTGTCCGCCTGAACTCGTACCTCTTACGTCCACGTAAACGCTGTCAGCGTCCGTAAATCCTCCGCCAGCCGTGTACGCTGCTAAACCGGTTACTGAACATGTCCATGTCGGGCCCGATCCGGAAACCGCTCCTGCCGCCCATGTATCAGCATTTGTACACTCGGAACCGTTCTTTATACAGTACTGACAAGAAGACACTGTGCTTTCAGCATCAGTCAGATCACCAGACATGTTAAATGGATCTCCCGCAAACGTGCCGGATTCATTTGCCGTGATTATAATATTCGATGTGCCTGGCGGTGTTCCGTCTGGCGGCGGATCTGTTGTCACTGTCACAGTATTTGATATTGCCGACTGGTTGCCCAGGTTATCAGTTGTTTTAATTGCAAATGTATATTGGGTTGAAGCGCTCAAACTGCCTACAGTCATTCCGGTTGTTGAAGGTGTGGGTTCTCCTCCTGGGTCGTTCGCACCAGCCCACTGGCCCTCAAGGAATGTTGCACCGGTTACATACCTTACATCATAGCTTGCATTGCCGGAACCGCCGTCTACAGGGTCGCTCCAGGTGAGATCTACTGAAACGCTCGACTGTGTAGGCGCTGCAAGGTCAGCTATTACTGTTGCAACCTTGTCCATAGTCCTCATAAGCGATGTGCCGCCAATGTCATTCTGCCCGCCGGTACTCGTACCGCGTACGTCTATGTATATGCTGTCGCCTTCGGTGAATCCGCCGCCGGCCGTATACGCCGCCACTCCTGAGGCCGAACATGTCCATGTCGGGGTTGAACCTGACACCGAACCTGCTGCCCATATGGAGAGATCGTCACATTCCGAACCATTCTGCACACAATACTCACAGGTCGTTACATCACTTTCATTATCAGTCAGGTCTCCGGCAAGGTCTAATGGGTCACCAACGAATAAACCGGATTCATTCAGACTCGTTATCCTGTTATTTGATGTTGTCGGCGGTGACACGTCAGCTCCCGGGTCTGTTGTTGCAACAGCCGCATTGGAGATTATAGATACATTACCAACTGCGTCTGTTGTCTTTATCGCAAACGCATAGTCCGTAGAAGCACTAAGGCTTCCTACCGACATTCCTGTAGTCGGCGGCACAGGCTCGCCTCCCGGTGCTGTCGCTGCCGCCCAATCCCCTTCAATAAATGTAGTTCCAATCCTGTACCTTACCTCATAACTCGTATTGCCCGAACCGCTGTCTGCCGGATTACTCCAGGTCAGGGGTATTGAGCTGGAAGTCGGCACGCCGGTTGCAAAATCACCTATTGTTCCAGGCGCTGACTTGTCTATCTGCACAGCTCCGCTGGACACTGTTGTTTCCGTGTTACTCAAATTATCAATACTGCGATACCTTGCATACTGAGTGCATACCGAACCGGCTCCGCACGTTACGTTAACAGAAGTTCCTGTGCCAAACGAATCACCATCCGTGTTCGGAGTACATGTATCGAGCGTATCAATACACCACTCAGTACTTGCAACTCCACTGCCGGTCCCGTCATTAGTCCCCAATATCGAATTCTCATCCGTAGACTGCCATGCGCCGGGCCAGGAATACGTTGTTGTCGGCGCCGCCGTATCACACGTTCTGCCTATTGAACTCGTTGAGGTTGAGCCTCCACCGTTCGTTGCCTGCATCAGTATTGTCATTGCCGTTCCGTCACTACAGGTCGGGTCAGCGTCACAGTTCGTCGCTGCACCGCTTCCGGATAATGCCCCTGACACCCATCCGCCGCCTATATCATAATCACAGCTTATTATCGCATCGCCGTTGTCGTCAAATACAGCATTCAAATGGAACGGGCTGTCAACATGCGTACCCGCCCAGTCCGTTGCTGAAGGCGTTGGCCCCGATACATTACTTGGAGGTGTCGCCGGGGAGCCTATTGTTACTGTGATCGCCTGAGGTACATTTGTTTTACCAGGACCGGGGTCATGCCCAACAGCCATCACATAAACCGTATAAACTCCTGAAGCTCCCGCGTCCACATTGACCGTCGCATCCGAACCCATTCTCTCTGCAAAACCGTCACCGTCCGTTCCACCCGCACTACAGCTCGGTCCTTCGTCACAACCCGCATTTCTGCCTCCTCTTCCGCCCGTACCCGTGTCCCACGCGCTTCCTCCGAAGTTCATCGTCGCAGCATCCGTGCCAGCAAACTGGTTGTTAGAATCATATAGTACGCTCCACCCTACTCCGGCCACCGCATCCCATGCTCCGTTCCATCCCGGGCCGCCAATTGTTGGCGAGTTGCTGGTACCGGGTGTTACCGTCCATAAATCAGGGATTACTATCTGCAGGCCTATTCCATACGTAGGCGCCTCAGTCGCGTTCTCAAAATAAAAGTCAACTTCAAAACTGCCTCCTGCCGCTACTGTCACAGAAGTACCCGCTATTCCGTCTATTGCCGTGTAGATCACTGCGTCCGGATCCGTCCCTGAGTGACAGCTCGTACAACTCTGTTCCTTGCCAGGCCACGCATAGGCACTCTCAGGTGTCATGAATGACAAGGCAAAGATCGCAAGTATGGCGCATAACGTCATCCATCTCATCAATCTGTCTCTCTTATGTCTTATTGAATATTTCATTTTCAAACTCTTTTATGGCTCCGTAGTATATGAGAACGAGAACGGTGTTCCCGTATTACCCGCTAAATCGGTTACATTCAAAGTTACATCAACCGAATAAGATGTATTATTGACCTGCCCTACCGGCCTCATAATAACCTGGCTGGCTGAACAACTGAAGACAGACCATGATGTAACAGGGACAGGTGTCATAGTTATATTTGTATTAGTGACAGATACACAATCAACATCCTCACTGAAATTAATCGTCACATCACTGTCTAATGTAACGTTCGTATCAGTGTCCACAGGTGAAGTTGCAGGAGTAGTCAAGTCTATAGTTACACTGTCACCCGCTGCTTCGAAGTTCGAATTAAATAAAGTCCATACTGATGCAGTGCTGATAGTAGCGTCTTTAGTCACTATTGCTGAAATATCCTGTTTTATCGTGCACTTCATGGTATTATCCTGACCTTCTTCATGAGCTTTTACGGAACCGCTAGCATCTCCTGTATGGTCGGTTGCAGCGTCATATACGCAGGTCGCATTGACTGTTCCTATATCAAGGTTAATGGTCCAGTTAGTAGTTGTGTTAAATTCCGGGTTAGTTACCAACTCGCCGCCTATCTCAATAGTACCGGACGAATACACAACTTCATCTGGATTAACCCCGTCAGTCGCTACACCGTATACATAATATATTCCGCCTGGTACGCCCGTCGTATCCCATTGGCATGTTGCCGGTGTAGGAGATTCAGCCTGGACCGCGCATCCAGTTGCAGCAATGCCGTCCTGGCCTGAATTGTCAATATCATAATAGAACGTAACAGTAGCAGCATCTTCGGCATCAGTTAATGTATAAGTAATATCGTATGGATCACCAGCCACTACCGAGTCACCCACGCCATCAGGTTGACTTATTGTTAACACCGGGGGAAGATTGGCCTGATCAACCGTTACCTGTCCAGGTGAAAGGGCTTTTACATCACCATTGATCCCATCATTTGCAATACCGTATATATAGTAAGAAGTACTATGGGGCACTCCGGTTGTATCCCATCCACAGATCGCCCCTGTGCCTTCAGCCGCTACACCACAGTTAGCCGCTGCGATTCCACCGAGCATATCAGTGTCCGTATCATAATAGAACGCTACGGTCGTTATATCGTCAACATCGTCCAGTGTATAGGTAATACTGTAAGCATTTCCTTCGGTCACATTATCACCGGTACCGTCCGGTTGTGCTATCGAAAATGTTGGCGCCTGGTTGGCTGTTATGGTGATCTGACCTGATGAAACGTTCTTTACGTCACCGTTAACACCATCGTTAACAATACCGTACACATAGTAATTACCAGGGGATACACTGCTAGTGTCCCATGCACATACAGCATCCACACCTTCGGCTGCAGCGGCACACGCGCCGGTAATGGCTGTGCCACCCGCCATATCAGTATCCACATCATAGTAGAACGCGGCCGTTTCAACATCATCAGCATCGCTTAATGTATAAGTAATATCGTATGAACCGCCCTGTACTACAGAATCGGCAGTGCCGTCAGGTTGGGCAATTAACAATGCAGGCGCCGCGTTAATAGTGATAGTACCCGGCGACAGGTCCTGGACCGTAGGATTGATCCCGTCTGTCGCGTCACCATATACCCAGTATGTCCCAGGTGCTACAGCGCTAGTGTTCCATGCGCATGTCGCGCCTGTACCCTCTCCGACAGGGCCGCAATCAATGGCCGGGGTACCGCTGGCCATATCGCCGTCAGTTTCATAATAGAACGTTACAGTAGCGGCGCTGTCGCTGTCCGCAAGGTCATAATTGAGGGTAAACGTGGCCGTTCCTTCAGCTATTGTCTGTCCGGAAGGTTCGTTCACCGTCAATGTCGGCGGTGAATTCGGGCCGCCCGAAACACCGAGGTCCATTGCTGTCTTGACCGTAAAATTATCACCGGTTACCCAGCCGGACATATTGCCGTTTTCATCTTTTGCCCTCACCTGCCAGTTATATGTGGTCCCATTCGAAAGACCGGTACATGTAACTTCTATAATAGAACCGTTTACATAAAGACCTCCGGTAGGACAGAGTCCTGTATCAGCAGTACCATTGGAGTCTATATCAACCTCAAGCTCTACCTGCTGGGACGCGTTAGCATCAGTCACAGTGGCCTTGATCTTTATGGATGTATCTCTTATGGACCATCCTGAATTTACCGACACATCTGCCACTTCATCATAATACTGGCCGATGCTCCCCGGTGAGTTCGGATTCGAGTCAGTTTCTATAGTTATCTGGCCTGGTGAGTAGTCGTTTACATTTGATACTCCATCAGTTGTCTCACCGTATACAAAATAGCTGCCGGCAAGCATACCGGTGGTGTCCCATAAACAGGATTGCCCAGCACCCGGCCCGGCTGATGCGCACGCACCTGTTATACCAGTCCCGTTTAAACCAGCAGCGTCATCGTCATAAGAGAATGCTGCAGTCACAGCATCATCAGTATCTGCAAGATCGTAGTTAATGCTGTATGAATCACCGATAACAACAGTATCTCCCGTACCGTTCGGTTCATTCACGGTCAATGTCGGAACAGCGCTTACATTAACAGTTCCAGGTGAATATGAAGTAACAGTTCCATTCACGCCGTCGTCCGCAATACCGTACACATACCATATTCCCTGCTCACCAGTTGTGTTCCATGAACAGGTGACGTTGGTCCCCTCAAGCTGTCCCCCGCATTCCACTATCGGTGTTCCGTCTGCACCGGAATTGTTATTGTCATAATAAAAATCTACTGTTGCTGATACATCATCAGTCAATATGTAAGTGATATTAAATGAGGCCCCTTCTGCAACAGTATCTCCGTTCGGCAGAGATATACTTAATACAGGCGGCGCGTCACCCGCTCCTGTTGTTGCGGTTGCTGCATTGGATATTATTGATACATTTCCCGCGGCGTCGGTCGTCTTAATCGCAAACGTATATTGCGTTGTCGGACTCAAACTGCCTACTGTCATTCCTGTTGTCGGCGGGGTTGGTTCTCCTCCAGGGGCTGTCGCTGCTGCCCAGTCTCCTTCAATAAATGTTGTTCCAGCCCTGTACCTTACCTCATAACTCGCGTTGCCCGAACCACTGTCAGCCGGGTCACTCCAGGTCAATGGTATTGAGTTTGAAGTCGGCACGCCGGTAGCAAGATCACCTATTGTTCCAGGCGCTGACTTGTCTATCTGAATCAGTCCACTGCTCTTTATCGTCTCCGTATAACTTAAATTATCTATACTGCGGTATCTGGCGTACTGGTTGCATACCGAGCCGGCCCCGCACGTTACATTAACTGAAGTTCCTGTGCCAAACGAATCACCATCTACGTTCGGGGTACAGGTGTCGGTCGTGTCCACACACCACTCAGTGCTGCTAACTCCACTTCCGGTCCCGTCACTGGGTGACAACGTCACATTCACGTCCGCGGATTGCCATGCGCCGGGCGCGTTGTCCGTTGTGGTCGGAGCAGCCGTGTCACATGTCCTGCCTATTGGACCCGTTGTGGTCGTGCCTCCGGTATTCGTCGCCCTCATCTGTATCGTCAATGCCTGACCGTCACTGCAGGTCGGGTCCGCGTCACAGTTCGTAGTTGCTCCGCTTCCGGATAATGTCCCTGACACCCATCCGCCGCCTATATCATAATCACAGCTCGACACTGCATCTCCGGTGTCGTCAAATACAGCGTTAATATGAAATGGACTGTCCACATGCGTCCCGGTGTCCGTTGCTGAAGGTGTCGGCCCGGATACATTGCCCGGTGGCGTCGCTCCTCCACCTATCGTTACTGTTATCGCCTGAGGTACATTAATTTTTCCAGGGCCGGGGTCATGTCCAATTCC
>PJEL010000347.1_pt1 | contig 55193 bp, 47 predicted proteins | sample 1853271 | NCBI WGS metagenome assembly PJEL01 (sample SAMN08108733, study PRJNA415343) | Invertebrate metagenome, whole genome shotgun sequencing project. | host: Globobulimina | place: Sweden: Gullmar Fjord | collected 2015-08
AATTTTGAATTTTGAATTTTGAATTTTGAATTTTGAATTTTGAATTTTGAATTTTGAATTTTGAATTTAGCAAAACAAAAAAGGCGTACCCTGTGAACAATAGCGATAACAAATCAACGGATACAAACTTTGAGTTTGGTGCTTTATCGTTGTTATATGATGGTAAAAATGCACCAAATGTTGCTATTAAAGGCTATCACGTACTTGCACAAGAAATATTAGAGCATGCTAAACACAACGATCTTCTGGTGCATCAAGACCCAGAGCTTTTTAAGCGCTTAGAGCACCTTGAAAAAGGTCAATCAATTCCTCCTAATTTATACGTTGTAATAGCAGAGCTTATTGCATTTAGTTATGTACTAAGGGGGGAATTTCCAGATAGTTGGAAATAAGGCTTTTTTCAGCTAACTTGGTCGTTTAGAATAACGGCATAAGATCTTTAATGGAATATCAAAAACATGACGCTATTGCGCCTAGTATCGGCAATCTCCCTTTTCTCAGTAAGTACACTCATACCAACCCTTTCTTTTGCGGGTGAATCTGGAGTTTCTGGTTACTTACCACTAAACCAAAATACATTGTTAGAATCGCATGTAAATAGAATAATGATTGCAGCGGAATTAGGTGCGGTTAAACGTCCTTATGCTATCAATACTATTAAAAAGGCAGTGGTAAAAGTATGCCACCTAGAGCAACGTGGACAACCTGCTATTCAAAAAGGCTGTTTAGAAATAAACAAATACCTTAAGCAAACCGATAAAAAGCTATACATCAATCACGCAAGCCTAGATCTTAGAATTAAAGAGCAAACCGGCCTTTATCCTTCGCAACCAGAAATGACTTTAAAAAATCAGCGCGGTGAAGCTTTTAACTCTAGCTGGTCTGTGCAAGCTCAAGGCGTATTTAACGTTAACAATTACTTAATGTTAAGCGGTGGTGCAAAAGTATGGAAAGGCGATTCTAATTTAGAAGACACATATGTTTCTATTGGCCTACCACAAGCACAGCTAGATATTGGCTATAAGCCTCATTGGTTATCCCCATTTAAACAATCAGCCATGTTGCTAAGTACGCACGCGCCGACATTTGCCAACATATCGCTATCGAACAACACCCCACTGACAAGCTGGAATATAAACTACGAATTGTTTGCTGGTGAGTTGTCTGAAACCAACAACATTTCATTCGGTGGAAAACTCACCTCAGGCAAACCATTGCTTACCGGTCTTCATGTTTCTGCGTCCCCTGTTGATGGTTTTACCCTAGCGGTAAACCGTATTTTTCAATCGGGTGGTGATGAGCGTGGAACACCAAGTCTAAAAGAAATATTTGAAGCGTTTATTGATCCAAGTGGCTCTGACAATACTGGTGATGATTTAACTCGTGACGAACAATTTGGTAACCAAGCCGCCTCTATCGTCTCCCGTTTTGACTTTATTGGTTCAGTACCATTCTCTGTTTATTTTGAATACGCTGGTGAAGATACTAGCCGCGGTACCAACTATCGCTTAGGCAATAGCTCAATTTCCGCCGGTGTTGATTTACCTATCGTATTTAAAACATTTTCTATTAATTACGAATACAGCCAATGGCAAAATGCCTGGTATGCGCACAGTGTTTATGGTGACGGCCTGCAAAATGAAGGCAACTTAATTGGTCACTTTGCAGCAGAACAACGTTTAAGAACCGCGTCAATCGCTGGCGATGCAATTGGTTCAACTCATCACAACATTACCGTTGGCTGGCAAATAGCCCCTCAAGACAGGCTTGTATTTAACTTTAATCAAACTAAAAACGAACCATTATCGTCGTTTGATTATGTTACTGGCCGCCAGCTAGAGCTTACTTGGTACAGTCATATTGATGAATTCCCAGCCACGCTTACCTTCCTTACTGGTAAAAATACCCTTGCAGAAAAACATACAGGCTTAACCTTAAGCGTTGCTTGGTAGCTCAATTTACATTGTTTTAGGACTTATAATGAAAAAATCATCTTTACAGTGTGCAATTGCCGCTACTTTATTAACAACGTCTTTTTGTAACCACGCAATCGATTTAAATAGCGATGAAAAACTGAATGCGCGTTTTGATATTGGTGCGAGTTTTTTACAACTTAAAGTCATTGAAGATCATGACGGCCCGTCAGTGAACTATGGCAGTGTTAAAACCTCGCCAATTATTGGTTTTGGTATTAACAAAAAGGTAAGCGCGAATAGTTTAGTAGGCACAAAAATAGAACTTCAACGAATTGAAGGTAGTCTATTAACAACATTTAGAGCTATCGATTATCGATATATTTTAGATGAGCAATGGCAAATCGGTGCATTCATTGGTGCAGCACGATACGACTATCGTTCGCCAGCTTATGGTTACACTGTTGGATTCGGTGGTTTCTACCAACCTAAAGGCTGGAAAAATTGGTCTATTGGCACAGAAATGCAATTAATGGACAAAATAGCCCGTGACAAAATTCATCCAGACGACCTACCAGCTAGTACCGGCCCAGATACATTTACCAACATGATTGGACTGGCCGTTACCTTGTCTTATAACTTTTAGCTGTAATACTCGTCAACAAGTTTACAAAGCTCAAACGTTTGGGACTTTGGCAATTTGTTAATGCCTGCGGCACCGGCTCGTCCACCACCACTATCAAACTTAGAGCACAAATCTCCAGCGCCTACTCTATTGTTAAGAGGCGCTCTCAAACTAACGAGGTAGTGTTCAGAGTCAACAATGGTAAAAACCAAATGCGCACGCTCTGGTGTTCCATTGGCTAACTGATTGCCATAAGTGCCACTAATTCGCCGGCTCCATGGCATATCAGGCATAACAGAAGCATGTAGATGCTCAGATTCAAATATTATCTCGGACTGTTGTGCCTGCGACATATCAGCTTCAAATTTACTTTTTAATAAATGATATGGCGAAGACAGATCTTCAATGCACTCAAAGGGGCTTTGATAACTTAAAAGAAGCCTAAATAGCTCTGCCGGATGATAGGCCAAATCACCAATTTCAGCGCCGTAACCATTGTAGTTAATAAGCGTACCTAGCGTTTTTAATTGATCAGATTGTAAATTGCTGAGGCTAGCGGCTTTACATAGACTATCCGCGATAGAAACCAAGTTGTCACCATAAGCACCGCAAATAGCCCAGTGGTGAAAAGCACCATCAATCAGCTTATCTACAATTAAAGCGGTGCAAGTATCAGACGACAAATCAATATGCGCTTGGAGGTTGCCTTCAGTTAACTCATTGTCCGACTCTAAGTGAGCATCAGCACGATGATGATCTATGTAAAGTACCTTTGCACCAGTTTTCAATACTTGCTTTAACGCAGAACTGTTTTTCTCCATTGAAATATCTAGCACTGTGACCACTGAGTTGCTGTTAAGAGTATCGGTGGGGATTTGCTGCAACAAAGATATGTCACGCTTTACACCTGTAATTAGCGTTGGTTCATTAGGTGTTTTGATTGATAATTCGACTGATGACTCAACTGACGCCCCCATTGATAATGCAGAATCACCTGAACTCTTCGCAGCTAAACGTAACTGCAACAGAGCTAAAATGCCGTCGGCATCGCCATTAAATACGTCATAGTTCATTTTAGGTCGCCTTAGTTAGAAATTAAGCGGATTCAAGAATAATACTTTCTACCTTTTCAAACTCGTTAACCAAACTTTGTTCTGCTAGCCATAATGAGTCACAGATATCACTATTTGGTGCGTAACCAGTTGGGGCAAACACGAGTAGATCTCTAATCGCTTCTTGGTTCATTTCAGTACAAGCTTCTTCAAGCCCTCCTAAAACAGACTGCAATTGCGACCATGGCATCATAATTTCTTTTGCAACCATAATTCGCTTATGATCAGTTTCAGAAACATCATCGCCAATCAGCAACTCCTCAAAAAGCTTTTCACCTGGTCTCAAACCTGTGGTCTTAATTTCGATGTCACCATTAGGAAACAGCTCATCTTTTACGGTTAAACCACTCAACCTAACCATTTTTTGTGCTAAGTCATATATTTTTACGGACTCACCCATGCTCAATACAAACACATCACCACCTTTGGCCATTGCTCCAGCCTGGATAACCAACTGTGAAGCTTCAGGTATTGTCATAAAGTACCGAGTAATTTCTTTATGTGTAATGGTTATAGGTCCACCGGATTTAATTTGGTTTCGAAATAAAGGGACCACAGAGCCACTGGAGCCTAAAACATTCCCAAACCTAACCATACAAAATGTAGTATCGTCTTGTGTTTCATTTAAACTTTGTAAAATTAACTCCGCTAATCTTTTTGTCGTCCCCATAACATTAGTAGGTCGAACCGCTTTATCCGTAGAAATCAATACGAAAGTATCAACTTTAGCTTCGATAGCCGCTTTGGCAACACTAAGAGTCCCAAATACGTTGTTTTTAACGCCTTCAATTACGTTATGTTCAACCATCGGGACATGTTTAAAAGCAGCTGCATGATAAATTGTATCTACTTGATAAGCGCCTAATATAGTTGCAAACTTTTGCTGGTTTTGCACGGTTCCCATTAACGCAACTATATTAATATTATTGATATTATTGATATTATCATCTGCTAACTCTTTCTCTATTTTGTACAGAGCGAACTCAGACAATTCGAATAGTATTAGCGTTGTTGGATTTAGTTTATAAATTTGTCTACAAAGCTCTGAGCCTATTGAGCCTCCGGCCCCAGTAACCATTACAATTTTGTTTTGTATATTTTTTGCCATTAACTCCTGTTTAGGCGCAACTGGATCTCTTCCCAATAAATCTTCAATATCAACATCTTTGAATTCATTTATCCTAGCTTTTCCAGCGATGATATCGGCCATAGGTGGCACAGTTTTTATTTCTACAGGTAAACTTTCTAATTGCGTTAGTAAGTCTCTTCTATCGCTTCTATCAACACTAGGGAGAGCCAACAAAACAACCTTAGCATTATAAGCCTCGATAACAGCCTCAATTTCGCTTGGTTTGTATACTTTAATACCTTGTATAAAGTTATTTTGTTTGGAAATATCATCGTCGAGGTAAGCGCAAACAGCGTACGTGGGATCATTTTCCAGCGAGAGAGCTAACTGACGTCCCGCAGAACCCGCACCATATACAATAATCGCTGATTTATTGCCTATATTTCGTCGAGTAACAACAGATTTAACCATCATTCTCGAGCCTCCAACTAACAATACACATAAAATGATATAAATAAATGGAACCGTTCTTGGAACACCGACTTTTGTCAAAAACTCAATCGTAACTAGCGTTGTAAATGAAAGAAAGCACCCTAACAAAATAGCCCACATAGCCTGAATATTAACGTACCTTAAAATAGCTCTGTATAGGCCAAGCTTAGTGAATATAAATAAACTCACTGGTAATAAAACAGAAAATACTAACCACATTTCAGGGTCGTAAATAGTATTGAAGTGCTCGAGACGTGTTGCAAATGCCCCAAAAAATGCCATAAAAATAAAACAGGCATCTAGCAAAATGGTAATCAACCTTTTGACAGGCCTAGTTGAGTTAAAAATGCTACTCCAGAATAATTCCATTCAACTACCCCTGAGCCATTAAAAGCACTTTTTTTATGGCGTCACAAGTTTCACTCATTTCTTCTTCGGTTAGTGTTGGGTGTACTAAAAACATAAGCGAGGTTTCACCTAACTCCACCGCATTTGGAAGACGAATAGGCGGCACAAAACTAGTATTTTCGAAAGCTTTCTCCAAGTAAACCTCTGAGCAACTGCCCTGATAACATGGCACTCCCAATGCTACTATTTCATCTACAATCCGATCACGAGACCAACCCTCTGCAAGTTGTTCTGTATTCACAAACAAATAGTGCTTGTATGCAGCATGCTTTATATATTCTGGAACTTGAACTGTTCGGACAACAGAAAAGTCAGCTGCGACTTCATTAATCAGATTTGCGTTGCCGTTTCTAGCTCGACTCCACGTTGGCATGCGACTTAGTTGAATCCTGCCTATCGCTGCCTGCATTTCAGTCATTCGCCAATTGGTACCAAAGCTATCATGAAACCAGCGAAATCCAGGAGGATGAGACTTGTGGTGTACTGCATCATAGCTTTTACCATGATCCTTATAACTCCACATCTTAGACCAAAGCACTTTATCATTAGTGGTCACCATTCCACCTTCGCCACCTGTCGACATTATTTTGTCCTGGCAAAATGACCAGGCTCCAATATGTCCAATTGACCCAACTGGTCGACCTTTATACAGAGCACCATGAGCTTGCGCACAATCTTCAATTACAAAAAAGCCATGTTTCTTGCTCAATTCAATAATGTCATCCATTTCAGCCGGCATACCCGCTAAGTGAACAACAATAACGGCCTTAGTACGATCCGTTAAAACCGCTTCTATCGATTTAGCCGTAATTGCTTGAGAATTAAGATCAACATCGGCAAACACTGGCGCAGCGCCAACACTAACAATGCTACTTGCTGAAGCTATAAATGTGCGGGGAGTTGTGATTACTTCATCTCCCTCTTTAATATTGAGGGCTTTGAGGGCTAAGTCTAGTGCGAGAGTTCCATTTGAAACTGCAACGGCGTAATTAGTGTGACAATATTCAGCAAATTCAACCTCAAAAGATTTAACTTCTGAGCCTGTCCAGTAATTAACTTTATTTGACAATAATACGTTTTGCACCGCATTCGCCTCTTCAGCCGTAAAACTTGGCCAAGGCGAAAAATTCGTATTTAACATTTAAAAATCTACAGCCTTTATTATTTTTGTTGGTGTGCCGTATGCAATAACATAATCCGGGACATTAGATACTACTGTAGAACCAGCCCCTATAACAACTGACTCTCCAATCTCAATAAGTTGCTTTGTGACTGAACCAATCCCTATCCACGACTTACTACCAATCCTTGTACCGCCACCTAAAGCAACACTAGGACTAATATGACAAAATTCTTCTAAATTACAATCATGTTCTACTACAGAATTGCTATTTATTATGCAACCCGCACCTATTTTTGCAAAACTGTTTACTATTGCACCAGGAAACACTACACATCCATGGGCAATTTCGGCATAGCGGCTAACAATAGCAGAGGGGTGAATTAACGATGCCGATATTAAGCCTACTTTTGCTAGCACTGCTTGTTTTTTTGCTCTGATAAAATTATTTCCAATAGCAACAAAAGCACAATCAAAATTATCTTTCAATTTAACCAGGTCAGCAGTATCACCCTCAATAGCCCAATGCTCTAGCTTGTTCAACGCAGGGAAACCGTCATCAAAAAAGCTAACTTGATAACCGCATTGCTCTGCAATATCAGCAACTACTTTTCCGTGACCGCTGGCGCCTAATATTGCAACCTTCACTTATCACTGCCTCTAAAGGGTAAAATAGTGGCCTGACCTTCAGCGCTAATTCCGTCCCTTATAAGGACCTTTTTAATGGTTAAGATTAAAATCTTTATATCTAGCAAAAAACTTTGATTTTGAACATACCAAACGTCCAGCTCAAATTTTGTTTCCCAATCAATCGCATTCCGTCCATTAACTTGAGCCCAGCCTGTAATACCTGGCTTAACTTCGTGACGTTGCGCTTGCTGTTTGTTATATAGGGGTAAGTACTCTACAAGCAAGGGTCTAGGGCCAACCAAGCTCATATTGCCATTCAAAACATTGAGGAGACCTGGCAACTCATCTAAGCTAGTCGCGCGCAAAAACTGGCCAAACTTAGTCATTCGTTGTGCATCTGGCTTTAGGTTACCCAATTGGTCTTTTTCGTCTGTCATAGAGCGAAATTTAATCATTTTAAATATTTTGCCGTTAAGTCCGGGCCTAGACTGTGTAAATAATATAGGGGAGCCAAGTTTTAACCGAATTAAAAGGGCTAAAGTTAAAGTAATTGGCAAGCTAACAATCAACACAATTAACGCAACTGTAAAATCAAATAACCGTTTCATTACGCCCTCCTCACTTTCATCAAAAGTTTATAAAAATCAATTTGGCGAGCGGTTAAAACGTCCGGTTTGAACATCTCTTTAACTCGGTTTCGACCAGCTTCTCCATGAGCCTTTTTTAAATCAGCATCACTAAAGTAAGACCAAACAGCATCAACAGCACCATCAATATTTTGATAATTCACTACTGTTGCAGTTTCACCATCGGCAACCGCATCGACTAAGCCTGGAATTTTATAACACACAACAGGAACCTCTAGAGCATTTGCTTCAGCAGCTACTAAGCCAAAACCCTCTCTTTTTGAAAGTAACAGCAGCACATCAAAGGCTGCTATATAATCATTAACATTATTTGCGTGAGGGATATGGACAATATTAGGTAGATTGTTGATAGTATTATATTTAGCATCTTCTACATGGCCAACTATAAGTCCTGTAAAGTTAGGCGTTTTGTTATTTAAAACTTTAACGACTTCTAGAAAGTCATCAATGCCTTTGTCCTCACAAACTCTACCTGCGTAACCAATAACAAAACGGTTTAATAGTGACTTCTCTAAACCAGAAAGCTGAGTGTTCACATTTGAAGTATTAAACTTATCATCAGTATCGACGCCACATATTGACCCATTTGCCAATGTTGTAATTTTTGAGTTCTTACAATAGCCGTGCTCAACAACCCATTGTTGTAAACTCTCACTAACACACAAAACATGGGTTGATAGCTTAAAGGGTAATCGCTCTACTAAGCCAACTAACGATTTTTTTTCAATACCAGCCTCAATGGCCACTAGTCCATGTAAGTGATAAATGATCGCTTTAATATTGCATAGTCTGGCTGCCAGGCACCCTAATAATGAAGCCTTGGGTGTGTGTGTATGAACAAGATTTGGCTTTACTTTCTTTATTAGGAAAATAAGTTTAAATAAAGACTTTAAGTCTTGTTTCAAGCTTACTTCCCTTTTAAAACCGACGTTATGTACTTTTACACCCAGTGGTATAGCTCGGGTAATTGTTTGAGTATTGACCGCCAAGTGCACATCTATACCGCTATTTACAAATTCCTTAAACTGTCCTTCAAGGAAGCTTTCAACACTTAATGCCGACGTGACTACAACCAATACTCTCATTTACGAAACAACCGCCTTAATTGCGGTACTGTAATTTAGCGCATTGTCGTTTTTAACCACTTTAATAAAGTCTGCTTTGTCCATTAATTGACGTAACAGCTCTTGTTCTGTATTTAGCGCTAATTGAATATCTGCCTGTGGGTTAAAGTACTCATAAGCTATGATGGCTGGAGCCCTCATATAGTTAAATTCATACCTATCTAAATTCAAGCACATACTAAATGCTGTTTTTGCATCTATGTCAGTAACGCTATCAGAGCCTCTTTCTAAAATAAATATCCCTTTAACTTCTGATACTTGGGCAATTTTATCCTCATCTACATACTTCGTAATTGGCTCTACTTTGCCAAAGCCAAATAACTCGATGACAGCCACTTTTTCAGTAATCCAGTTTAAAAAACGACTAAACTTGCTGTTATCGACATCGCTGTAATACCTAAATGTACTCGTCCATGGGACAGCATGACTGCTGGAACCATCCGTCACCGCTAAATCTTCAGCAACAAAACGGTAACCGTCTTCCATGCATAACTTCATACTAGATAAAGTTTTACCTGTATTAGGTGGCGCAAAAATTAAATATGAGCCTGTTTCATCAGCAATACCAGAGCAATGCAATGGCGCCAAATTGTTATGCAATAATTTTAAGTTAACAATATCGGTTAGGATGTAACCAACAGAATGCACATTCATAAATCTATGTGTAACAAACCTTAAGTAATCTTTATTTACTCTAATTTTTATTGTGTTTGTTTCTAATCCTGAAAGTTCATACTGTAGTTTTCTTCCGAAGAAAAAGTTTCGGTTATAAAATATTTTACTGGCCTTTTTATTGCCCGAGAAGTAATGAAACTTACCCGTTTCTTCGTCGCTTGGTGGTGTATCCCACAAACGACCACTTACCGCTTCAATTTCAATTTTGATTAATGCGCTGTCAAACTTTTCGCTTGTAGACTTGGGCATACACAATCCATACGACCACTTAAAATCATTTAAGTTTGTTTTAACCGCAAGGATATTGTCGATAGGTACAAAGTAATTCATTTGGCTCATTGCCCTTCTATTGTTCCGTAAAATTCATTTCGCCTTTTTTGTAACAGGCTGTTGTTATATTTTTGTGCTTGTTTAAAATTTAAATCAGACTGTGTATTCCTAACAGAATAATCTTCCAATACATAGAGTAACCGGCTTGTTAAGTCGTCCACATCATTTGGTTTAGCAATTAGCGAACTCGAAATTAATTCCGAAACGCCGCCAACATTTGTACCAACACAACACATTGAGTTGGCCATCGCCTCTATCATCGCTCTTGGTAATCCCTCTTGTCGAGATGCAAGTACAAATACATCGGACTTCCTGTGCCATTCTTTTATTTCATTAAAGTCGCAAAAGCCAACAAAATTTACATAATCACTTAATCCTAACTCTTTTGCTAACATTTTTATTTCATTTAACTTGATCCCAGCACCTACCCAAGTCAAATTTACTTCCAAGCCGCTTTCGTTTAACTTTTTTAACGCGCCTAATAAAATATCTGGGCCTTTGTAATAATGTTCTAAACTACCCACACTTAAAAGTTGAAGCGATTGCTTATTTTCCAATTCTGGCTCTCGTCGAAAGTAATCCGTATCCTGAAGCGCCAAGCTAGAGTAATTAGTCGTTGTAGTTCCAACTTTTGGAGGATATACCTTTTGTAAGCTGTGCTCAGTTACAAATGCACTGCCAAACGCGCCTTTTACTTCGCATTTCATTTTAAGCTTTAATAGAGATGCTATAATTTTAGATCGCAGAGACTCTCCAGCTACCGCATCGTAAGGGTCTCCTACCACTTCAACAGAATAACGATTACGGATCATTGGAATAACAGCAGTTAATGACAGCGGCAACCTAAAAATTAGTGTGCCATTTTGTTTCTTGATTTGGTTCGAAAGGGACCAACCTTTTCTCATCATTGGCAAAAGGTTACGAATAAACCCACCAATGCCTCTATAGTTGCACAACGGTTCAAATATTACCCCACTACGACTGGCTTTTTTAAAGTCCGGTGTAACCTCGCTGACTTCTGCCACTCTTGAAACAACCACAACCTTGTCAAAATTAAGTAAATAGCGTTGCCAGAAAAACGCGTCAGCTTTAGACCTTGTGTAATACTCTCCATTCGGCAGAACAACAAACCTAGCGTCATGAAAAACAAAGATTACCTTTTCCAATTAATTTTCCTTATGATAAAACGGCCATAGGTAATGCTATAAAAGAAAAACCAGGCTAGTACGCCGTAAACAACACCCTTGAGCATCATATTAAAATCGCCGCGAATCGCGTAAATTGAAATATATGATGAATATACTGATACAAATAGCGCCAAAGAATCTCCGGCTATTGCTCTTCGCCAAAAAATATTAAATAAGCTGCCAATAAAAAAGAAGAATACAAACACCCCTACGTAACCAAAGTTCATAAAAGCCTCAGCTTCTATAGAAAAACCATAAGCACCAGGCCTTACGTTTGCTCCATACATCTCTGTGAACCATAAGGTTAATCTACCTACTGACTCAAACTGTTTTAGTTGCAGTAATGAAAGTAATGAGTCTGTGTATGTTACTCCATAATAGAAATCAAAGTACCCAGCTTCTATCCAATTCAATACATTAGTAACAATCATTAGGTTACTGCCTTGGCTTAGTATTGCTTTAAGCCCATCTAGAGCTGTGTCACCTTCCAAGTTTGCTCTAATTAAACTCAAAGCAGTAAACATTACTGAGCACATAATTAATAATATGGCTAATTTTGATAGGTTTATTTTCCGATACAAAGAATAAGTCAAAATACAAGGGATGATAATTAAAACAAAATCTCGCTCGCCTATCATTAGGCAATACCACACAAAACCAATAAAAATAGCCGCGTCATATTTAGAGAAGGCACGCTGTATAGATAAACGAATGCATACTAGTAACGGCGCAATATACATAACAATGTAATGAAAACTTCCGATCCTATCTAAAATATCTGACTTTTTTGAAGCGCCGCCAATTTTCAACAACAAATTAATATAAGCAAAAACTAATACTACCGTTAGTGCAGTAAGCACTAGTTGAACATGCCATTTACTTCTACTTTCCTCACCTATCAATATTGCTTTAGGTTGTGCCTTTACTACATTACTTATAAACATCCCAATTATAGCAATAACAAAAACCGAAATAGCATCGTCAATAAAGTGAACCTTTATGCCCGAATAAACCCCAAAGCCCAATTTATAGGCCAACACAGGACCTAAGGTGAAGTATATATAAAATAGAATGTAAAACACCAGTGGTGTAATAAAGCGATTTTTAATCGTCACTTTTAGCCTCTTTCAATAAAATGAAAGTGCCAAACACACTTTTTAATGTAAATATTGTGAGCAATAGTAAGCTCGCCCCCAATAAATCACTTCCTTTCGGTATCAAAGGCCAAATCAAAACTGCAATTAGCAATATAATCACAGTTCCTATAGCTAAAGGTTTTTCTCTTTGTAAAAGAATATTCAATGCATTTAACAAATGAGAATAAAAATTCAGTGCAAAAGCAATATTAATTAGCAACCACTCTATAAAGTATTGACGGCTATCAATATTGAATACCAAGTAAACCACTTCAATTGATATAAAGGAAAATGATACAACCACCAGCGACAATACTGATATCAGTAGAAATATTTTAGTTACATTTCTGTTGCGAATATTTGACCGAGTTTCAGTGATATTAAGCTGGACGCTTTTTTTGATTTTCCCCCACTGGTAGTTGACCAAATTAATAACAAACATGTTTATAAATGAAAGAGCTTGAAAAAAGAGAGTGAATATAGCGAGTTGCTCTATGCTCGAGAAGGCCATTAAATAATACTTGGGGACATTAGCCAGCAATGCTGTGCATAATGAAATAACCACAAGGTAAGCCGCTTTTTTAAAAACACTTTTGCATGAGCTAGACGATTCACTTTTCTGACTAAAAGCTAATTGAGGACTCAACACTAATAGGTAGTGAATAACAAACATGGTGGAACCAAGCAAAAATATCCAAAATAAATCAATGCTGCCAATTATGACCATTATTGAAATAAACAAATAAACAAATAACTTAAAGCCGTTTAATTTATCTATGGAGTCAATATTATGCTGGCTTTGGAAATTGCCTAAAGCTAACTCATGATGAGACTCAATGTACTTAAATAAGCTTACCGCTACCAAAAGTGGCAGTGAAACCTTTAAACTCATTGAAACAGCGAAAGCCAAAAATAAAAAATAAATGGTTGAGTGAAAAACAAAACGTTTTTTTAGGACATACTCAAATGAACCACTTGGGCTTCTTTCAGAAGCTAGTAGTTGCTTAAAGCCAAACAGACCTAATACATTGAGTGGGACACACAATGCTAATATGTAGGAGTATTCTCCAATCTCTTGCAAGCCACGAAATTGCGCAATAACAACAATCAGTAAAACTTGTGCTAAAGCAACCAAAATACCACTGGCTCCAAGATTTCTTATTTTTTTTATCAATGGAGTCTCTAAACTACTTTATATAGCTAGTATATTATATTTATACCCCTAACTTTACACCTATAAAATTTAGGGTAATTATAAAAACTAGATGCTATTTATTACCTAATGATGTGTGTTTTTATTAAGTAATTAACGATATTTGCCGCACAGGCCTCAATAGTTTCAAATCCTGGTTCGCCGGCTTTTATATGAATTTCTGGATTTTCTGGTGCTTCGTACACGGAATCAATACCCGTGAAGTTTTTGATTTCACCTTTTCTGGCTTTTTTATATAAGCCTTTCGGATCACGAGCTTCACAAACGTCCAAAGGTGTATCAACAAACACTTCTATAAATTGCCCTTCTGGCAGTTGCGATCTCACCATTTTTCGGTCTGAACTAAAAGGAGAAATAAACGCAGTAGATAAAATTAAACCCGCGTCTATAAACAGCTTGCTCACCTCTCCAATACGACGAATGTTTTCAACTCTATCTATGTCGGAAAAGGTTAAGTCGCCATTAAGCCCATGGCGTATATTGTCGCCGTCTAACAAATAAGTATGGCAGCTTTGTTCAAACAATAATGCGTCTACGGCATTTGCTAAGGTTGATTTACCAGAGCCACTTAAACCTGTATACCATAACAAAACCGGCTGGTGGCCATTAAATTGCTGCCGCTGCAGGTGCGAAACTTTCTGAGGGTGCCAACTCACGTTCATGATGCCAATGCTCTTTTTTATATAACAAACCTATATGTACCTTAGATTTACAGATATTTAAAGCCATTGCCAATTTAAGGTCATAATTATTTCATGAAGTCATCCTATTATATTGTTATAGTGCAGTTAGGATATTGTTAGTGTCATCATAAATAATGGTGCCAATTATCACACTAATAGTGTTGTAGTGAAGAACTAACTTCAGCAACCTATTGGCTAAATACAAAGGGTAAACGCGCATTATCAGTATCCAATAACATTGAATTAAAGGACATTTAGGAGATTTCAATGACAAACCAAACAAAATCGTTATCAAAAGTAAAAAAAGCTATTATTCCAGTGGCCGGTTTAGGCACTCGCATGCTTCCTGCATCTAAAGCAATCCCAAAGGAAATGCTACCAATAGCCGACAAGCCAATTATCCAGTACGTAGTGAATGAAATAATCGCGGCGGGAATTAAAGAAATAATATTAGTGACTCACTCGTCTAAAAACAGCATCGAAAACCATTTTGACAAAAGCTTTGAGCTTGAGTCCATTCTTGAAAAACGTGTAAAAAGACAATTGCTTGATGAAGTTCAGGCCATTTGCCCAAAAGACGTAACTATTATGCATGTACGTCAAGGTGAAGCTAAAGGCTTAGGTCATGCAGTTGCGTGTGCGCGTCCACTAGTTGGCAACCACCCTTTTGCCGTGGTACTGCCAGACGTTATGATTAATGACTACGACAGCAATTTAAAGCAAGACAACCTAGCGGAAATGATCAGTCTTTATAATGAAACGCGAGCTAGCCAAATCATGGTAGACGCCGTTCCAAATGAAGACGTGAATAAATATGGTATTGCCGACGTAGATGGCGTCAAAATCAAAGCCGGCGAATCAAAAGCCATGGTAAGCATGGTAGAAAAGCCAAATGTTGAAGACGCACCATCTAATTTAGCCGTGGTAGGACGTTATGTTCTATCTGGTGATATTTGGGACATTCTTGAGAAGACACCGGTAGGTGCAGGCGATGAAATTCAGCTGACCGATGCCATCGCTACGCTAATGGATTGGGAACAAGTAAACGCTTATGTAATGAAAGGCAGCTATCATGACTGTGGCGACAAACTTGGTTACATGAAAGCCTTTGTTGAATACAGTAAACGCCACCCTCTTTTGGGCGAAGCCTTTAGCGACTACCTCCTTGGCAAATAAGTTTAAGAAAGAAAGTAAGGTAAGTAGCCCTTTTCTTTAAAAATAATGAGAAAGCCTAAGACGTTAATACCGCTTGGGCTTTTTTATGCCATTCTTATACCCTTTTTACCTCAATCAACCGTTAAAACGGAAATACAATAGGGATCATAATGGACGCCATGGCCAAATAAACCAAAGATATTGGCCAACCAAAACGAACAAACTCTTTTAAAGAATAACTGCCCGCGTTATATACCATCAAGTTTGTCTGATACCCATAAGGACTCACAAAGCTGCCACTGGCGCCAAAAGCTACCGCCATAATAAAGGGCACAATATCAACACCAAAACCAACCGCAATTGAATACGCTAACGGAAACATCAAGGCAGCCGCTGCGTTGTTCGTGATCAGCTCCGTGAGCACCATAGTCACCAGCAATACAAAAGCAAAAGCCCACCATACATGAAGGCCTGACAATGATGTTTCAATAATTTGGGCAAGATGCTCACTCAAACCAACATTGTCCAATGAGGTAGCTAAGGTAAGTGCACTCACTACTATTATCCAAAGCTCTAATGGAAATCGGCGCTTTATTTCATTTAAATCTAAACAATTGGTGGCAACCAATACCGCAAGATAAAAAATAAAGCTGGTTAGTAAGCTAATGGGACTAAATATTGATATCAGTACAGCACTAATAAAACCCCATAATGCTAACTTTTCTCGCCAGCCTGATAGTGCATTTTCAAGCTGCATATCATTCAATAAAAAGAAGTTTTTGGTAATGTTTTGTCGCTTATTAAAGTCAGCACCTACAGCCAGTACTAAAAAGTCACCGGACTTAATTCTAATTTCACCCAACTTTCCGGATAAGCGCCCACCGTCTCGTCTTATGGCGACTACAGCAGCATCAAATCGTGATCTAAAACCGCTGCTTTTTATTGAACGTCCTATCACTGCACTGCCAGGTTTAATAACCACTTCCCTCAAATTGTCTCGCAATTCGCCATTTACTTCAGCATACAAAGACAAACCTTCAAATTGCTGCAACACACTTACTTTTGTTACATCCCCTGAAAAAATAAGTCGATCGTTGGGTAAAATAACCTCAGCAGGAGACACAGGTGAAATCAATCGCCCACTTCTTACAATCTCTACTAAAAACAGCTGATCAATATTTCTAAGGCCATTGGCTTCGACGGTTTTTTCAATTAGCGGTGACTCGGCTTCTACTGTCGCTTCTAAAAAATAGATAGGACTGTCTGTGTCTTCAGATATCTTTCCCTTCAGTCTCACCATTCTAATCATAACAACAACTAGGCAAACCAGCGATATACTTAGGCCCACCACAAAAAAGTCAAAAAACTGGAAACCCTTGTAACCTTTTTCTATTAACATAGAGTTAACAATTAAATTGGTAGAAGTACCAATAAGCGTGAGTGTGCCTCCCAAAATGGCGGCGTAGGAAACTGGTAACAATAATTGATTGGCGGGGATTAGCTTATTCGATTTAATTGGGTTAATTAGTGTTGCCACCACGGCTGTATTATTCAAAAATGCCGAGGCAAAAAAAGTAGATAATAGCGTTTTCAAATTTGTCGCGATAACCGTAGGCCCTATTAACAGCTGGGCTAAACGTCGAATGTAGCTAGTACGTTCTAATACAAATGCGCAAATCACCAATAATATAAGAGTAATTAAACCTGGGTTTACCGCATTCACCAACAACTCTTGGGTTGATACAAAGTTAAACCCTAAACAAGCTAAGCTAGCAACGCCAAAAACCTTCTCTGGGCTGTCTTGAAACTTAACAAGTCCTATTAACGTACATGAAAAAATGACCAGTACGAGTATTTCATTCATAAATTACGCTCATTATTCGTTAAAGCTTAGAAATGTCTCTCGATTCCCAATGTGGAAAATGCCTTCTTACCAATGCGTTAAATTCTAGTTCAAACTCTGAAAATTGATGTTCGCTTTCTGTTGTTCTGTTCAGTGCATTTACCATACCTGCTGCCACTGTGGCATTTGTCATTCGGTCGATAACAATAAAAGCACCTGTTGTTTTATTCTGTTGATAAGCGTCCACTGCTACCCTGTGGTTTAAAGACAACTGAGCCTGGCCTATTTCGTTTAATTCAAGACGTAAAGCGTCCTCTTTTTCTAAATTGTTGATATTAACTTTATGATCTAAAGCCCAAAACGAACCACTCACCACTTTAGATGCAAATTTAAAGTCATACTGCTTTTTTGGGATCATCGCCGTTTCCGACATCCAAATAACGTCAACATTAAGCTTGTTCGAAACCAAGGCTAATTGATTGCTGTGAACCAATAAATCGCCTCTGCCAATATCAACTTCATCCTCTAATACCAAAGTCACCGCTTGGCCAGCCTCAGCTTCTGGCAACTTGCCATCAAAGGTGACTATTGTTTTTACTGTTGAGGTTTTTCCGCTAGGCTGCACCGCGATTTCGTCGCCCACTCTAATTGAGCCGGACGCTATAGTCCCTGCAAATCCTCTAAAGTTGCTATCCGTTCGATTTACATACTGCACAGGAAATCGGAAATGGCTGTTATCAGTTCCGCCTTCAGTTCCTTTATAAGCTCCTTTAAAAACAGGCACGTTTTCTAAACACTGTATTAACGTTGGTCCATGATACCAAGGGCAGGAGTTTGAACGATGAACCACGTTGTCACCATGAATGGCTGAAACTGGTAAATAGGTGATATTCGTAAAATCAAACTGCTCGGCAAGTGCTTTAAAGTTTGCCACTAAATTATTAAATACCGACTCGGAGAACTGCACTTGATCCATCTTATTGATCACTACAACAATATGTTTAATGCCAAGCAACGAAGCTATAAAGCTGTGGCGATTGGTTTGTGGTTGCAAGCCTTTATTGGCATCAATCAAAATAACCGCAACGTGAGCAGTTGAGGCCGCAGTGGCCATATTCCTGGTATATTGTTCGTGCCCTGGCGAGTCTGCAATAATAAACTTACGCTTTGACGTCGCAAAATACCGGTAGGCCACGTCAATAGTAATGCCCTGTTCACGTTCCGACTGCAAGCCATCAACAATCAGAGACAGGTCTACCGCTTGATCTGTTGAATTATATCGTTTGGAGTCTTGCTCTAAGGTATCGATTTGATCTTTAAAAATGGCTTTAGAGTCTAGCAATAACCGTCCTATTAACGTGCTTTTTCCATCATCCACTGAACCACAGGTAATAAAGCGCAATAACGACTTATGCTGGTGCGCATCTAAATAGCCCTTTATGTTGTTTTTAATAAACTCATGGCTAATAGCGTCATTTTCATTACTCACTAAAAATACCCCTCAGACTTTTTCTTTTCCATAGACCCAGCCTGATCATGATCGATAAGCCTGCCCTGTCGTTCTGACAACTGGCTTAATAAAATTTCTTTTACTAAGTCAGGTATTGTTGTGGCCGTTGATTCTGTTGCCGCCGTTAAGGGATAACACCCAAGTGTTCTAAATCGAACCATTTTGTGTTCAACCACATCTTCCTTGGCAACAGGAAAACGTTCATCGTCTACCATCAACAGAGTATTTTCTTTTTTTACTACAGGTCTTGAAGCCGCAAAATACAAAGGCACCACGTATATTTTTTCAGATTCTATATATTGCCAAATATCTAACTCTGTCCAATTAGACAAGGGAAATACACGAATGCTTTCACCTTCTTTTACTTTGCCGTTGTATATATTCCAAAGTTCTGGTCGCTGGTTTTTAGGATCCCAGCCATGATTTGCATTTCTGAATGAGTAAACTCGTTCCTTCGCTCGACTGCGCTCTTCGTCTCTTCTTGCACCGCCAATGGCCGCATCGTAACCTCCAGCCTCTAGTGCTTGCTTTAAAGCTTGAGTTTTCATGATATCAGTATGAACCGCGCTGCCATGCTTAAACGGATTTATACTTTGCTTTATACCATCAGGGTTGCGATGCACGATTAAATCTAGATTATATTTCTCAACAGTTTCATCACGAAACTTAATGAGATCTTTAAACTTCCATCCGGTATCTATGTGAAGCAGTGAAAAAGGAATTTTTGCAGGGAAAAAGGCTTTGCGAGCCAAGTGCAGTAAAACAGCGGAATCTTTGCCCACGGAGTACATCATCACAGGATTACTAAACTCCGCCATCACCTCTCTTAATATATGAATAGATTCAGCTTCTAAATCTTTTAAATGAGAGTGCTGGTAATGGGTCATCAAGGTTCCGTCTGGCTATTTTAATTTGAATTAGTGCTACACGATTTTAAGGTATAACTCCCTTAAATATAGTGACAAATCTGTTAGTTATGTCAACGTTATTCAACTTCGATTGTTCAAGAAGCAAAAAAGCTAAACATAATGTTTAGCTTTTTATCTATTGGAGAATGTACGCACTCATCTTTTTAAGATAAATATTATTTACTGACTATTTTTAAGTCTATGCGGCTTTAATGCGCACATTTGCCTTAAGGTTAAATGATACACAATAAAAGTAAAAATAAATGCAATAAACATAACCATTTCTGGTACATCATACATCTCGCCAATAACGCCAAATCCACACAATATAATGGCCACACCACAAATGATGATAAGTGACTTTAAATCAGAAAAATTAAATCTTTGTAGAATATGATGTATGTGATCTCGGTCTGGATAAAATGGAGAATGCCCCCTGCGTAATCTACGCAGTACAATTGATGCCATATCGAATAGTGGAATCGCTATTAGCCACAAGCAGGTAACTGGACGAATAGTATTCACCGACTGCTCTTGGCTTGCTCCCAACAATAACCAAACTACAGTAAAGCCTATCATCATGCTGCCAGCATCACCCATGAACACTTTACGTTCACGACCAATAATACCCAAGTTTAAAAAGATAAACGGAATAATAGCCACTAAGAATAACAAGCTGATATAAAGCTTACCTTCTTGACCTGTCCACTCCATTAATACTGAAACGGAGGCAAAGGTTACTATGGACAATCCACCTAACAAGCCATCAATGCCATCTACCATATTAAAGGCGTTAATAGCACCAACTACCGCAAAAACAGTAACAGGCCAACCCAACCAACCCAACTCTATATTACCAAAGCTAAATAAGTCACCTAAATCAGCCAGCATAACGCCACTGTAATGAATCATCACTACAGATATCAGAGCTTGAACTAAAATTCGAAGTTTAAAACTCACATCAAAACGGTCATCTACCGCTCCAAGTGCCGTTAAAATAACAATTGAAGCAATAAATAAGTTGTTATAACCATCTAACACTGGATTAAAGTACAAATAGTGAACAACAGTAAAACAAATAGAAACACCGCCAACCAGCGGAATAGCGCCATTGTGTGTTTTTCTCTCGTTTGGCTTATCCACTAAGCCAATCGCTATTCCTATCTTCCTAAAAATATAAAGTGACGAGGCTGCCACAAAAAAAACAAATAAAAATTCTACAAATGGATAATCCATTATACCCTCTTAACTTAAAACTTAGCCTATGCTAATCAACTTGCTGCATTATCATTTATTCAAGGTTAGTTTTCCAATGTTTTCTGCTAATCAAACTGTCAATATTGCCACCGTCTAATAAACTGAAGCTTGAATGTTAACTGAATTTGGATGCTGATGTGACTTAGTCGGGTTGATATCTACCGTCGAACCAAAAACTGCTTCGATGAGGCTTCTTAGTCTATCGCAATAGCAAAATCGTACCAACTGGCAACACCAAGGTCACTCCAGTGATATAGAACTTCAACATCCTTCTTTGCACTCAATATACAAAAAAGAAGTAAGATCTTTAGCATAGGCAGGACAACCCATTTAATCGCCAACTATACCTAATTCTGAACGCTCTTTCATTAAGCGTAGCATGGGTTTATGTTCACCGGCTAACTTTGAAGCTCCGTAAGCTCTCAGCTACACGTTTTATCATCAAAACCATAAGCACTATTCTTTGTTCCATCAAACAAAATTCGTTGAAACTGAACGAAGCGGCATGCTACCGCTTTTACTATTGTTGCCAAATAACCAACAACTGTATCATTCAGTAAATACGCAGCATCTCTATCGTCTTAGGCTTTATCAACCGCTGTTTAAGCCGACGTATTTATAATTACATCTGGGTTGATGCCTAAAACCTGGCCTCTAATAGCTCATAAATACTAACTATATTGAAAGTCACCAGGGACATAAGTACTTCTATTGACATAACTTTCGGTGGCCAAATGCATAATGAGAACAGGCTGACCACGCTCTAGCGTCTCAGTTATAAAGGCTCTATCATTCTTCACAAAATGGTAGCGTTTTGAACCTCAATAGGCTTCAGTGACTATAATTTACCTGCGTAGATTAGTTTATCAGAGTTGATGACGGTATTGTCTGTTTCGTTTATTAAATAACGAACTAATGCAGAGCAGATAACTCCACCTCCGCCTGTAATTAAAATAGTTTTATTCTTTAATTTTGCTTTGGAGTAACTGCGTTCTTATATAACAAACCATTAACGCCTTTTTCAGACAGTAGTGGCGCTTTATCATTTACCAGTGACCAGCCAATTTTTAAATTTGAGTCATTCCATAATAAGCTTTGCTCAAATTGAGGTATATAGTAGTCGGTATATTCATAAACAAGCTCAGCATTCTCCGTTGTTACACAAAACCCGTGGGCAAACCCCGCCGATACCCATAACTGGCGTTTATTTTCAGCAAAAAACAAGGTAACAAATGCGTGTCCAAAGCCAGCGCTCTTTTTACGCATATCAACAGCAACGCCATACACTTCTCTAGACACTACGCGAAATAGGTTTCCATAGTTTGCTCAGTTTGATAATGCAGACCTCTTATTATGCCATGGGTCGATTTGCTATGCTCGTTTTGTACAAAGGTGAAATCAGCTATATTTTCTGATGACGACCTGCTATTTCTGGAGTAGCAATAATCTAGATGTTTTAAATGCCTGCTTGGATCAATTTAGCCAATGAAAAATACAACTTCGATCTATAATAGACCGGCAAGTACTGCTTAATTGCCATCGATATAGCCTATCCGAGTTTCCGCCTGTAAAACCACTCCTTTTCTCGTTTGGCTTTATTCCATATTTTGATCGATATAAGTGTAAAATTAAGCATTGGGCTCAACAGTTTTGATCTAATTGGCTATAACAATACTTACAAACTCATCCTTAATAATTGACAAGAACTCTCGATTTATTAAATCAAAAAACTAGGCTTGATTATTCTTATTAGGAATATTTAATTTTCAAACTAAAAATTAACCTTTGGCGAAACTATGTTTACAATAGACTTTATATAGTACTTATTTGATTGGCTGCATTACGCCCTATTTTTAGAAGGATACAAACATGGCTCGAAAAACAATCTTAGTTACAGGTGGTACTGGTTTCATTGGGTCTCATACAGTTGTTGAGCTCATTAACAATGGCAATGACGTAATAATTATCGACAATCTTAGTAACTCGAGCATGAAATCATTAGACCGTGTCGAAGAGATAACAGGTAAACGAATTACATTTTATCAAGGCGATATTCGAGACCAAAGTTTCTTAACAAGTTTGTTTATAAAACACCCTGAAATAGACTCTGTCATTCACTTCGCTGCATTAAAGGCTGTCGGTGAATCTAATGACAAGCCAATAGAATATTATCAAAACAACGTATCGGGAACATTATTCTTATTACAAGCATTAAAGACTGCTAACATTAAACAGTTTGTATTCAGTTCATCTGCAACGGTATACGGCAACCCTGCAAGCGTTCCCATTACAGAAGATTTCCCCACTAGCGCCACAAATCCTTATGGGCAAACAAAATTAACTGTAGAGCATATTTTACAAGACCTTTATGCATCAGACCCGACCTGGTCTATATCTATTCTTCGTTACTTCAATCCTGTTGGCGCTCACGAGTCAGGCCTCATTGGTGAAAGTCCGAATGGAATTCCAAACAACTTAATGCCTTTTGTACAACAAGTTGCTATTGGTAAACGCGACAAGCTAGCGGTGTTTGGTGACGACTATGACACACCAGACGGCACAGGGGTTAGAGACTACATTCATGTTGTTGATCTTGCCAAAGGCCACTTAAAAGCCCTTGAGGCATTAAAACCAGATGGTGATTTATTAATCCATAACTTAGGCACTGGCATCGGTTACTCAGTGTTAGAGATCGTAAACGCTTTTGAAAGTGGAACAGGAAAATCGGTTCCTTACCAAGTTGCCGATCGCCGATCTGGTGATATCGCCAAGTGTTGGGCTGCTACTACCAAAGCTGAAGAAGAATTAGGCTGGAAAGCAGAGCTTGGATTAGACGATATGATTACTAGCGCTTGGAATTGGCAAGTTAAAAACCCTAACGGTTTTGAATAAATACTATTTAACTAAATTAGTGACCAGTCCTGAAATAAGTGTCAACGCTATTCAGGACTGGTCATAGAGCTTAAAAAAGGGTTAATGTCTGTCACTAATCCTTTTTACTGTTTGCAGAGTTGCTTCTAGCTAACTTTTTCGATAAATGAGGTTGTAGGTTACACATCTGTGTTGACATTACATGGTATATGATAAATGTCACTATAAAAGAAAAATAATAACTTCTGCCACTTTATATTTCACCTATAACACCCAAGCCTGCCATCAAAATAGCTACACCATAAATCAAGGTTCATGCACTTAAATCAGAATACTAAAACCTTTAAAGAATTTTATGTGCATGATACCTAACTGGTTAAAGCGAAGAATCCAAACACCTATATCATCAGCGTAAATCGATTGTAGCTATATTTAAACCCTCCCATACAATCAGAATGTTAAATGTAGATTTTTCCATTTAAATAATCTTAAATTGAGAACAAATGAAAAATCAAGATTTACCGGACTCCAGCTATTTGACATTTTTCAATAAGGTGATTTCGGCGTGTTCAGAGTTCCGGAATTTTGCCGCGAAAAGTGTTGTCAAAGTACATATCGCAAGAGAAAAGCCAAATATGGCGGAATGATGCAATCTGAACTTAAACGTATGAACATCCTTTAGGAGGAAAGCGCTGAGCTAAATAAGCTACTTGCTTATGTTAGTTACTAAAGAGACGACTTAGAGAACATCATTGAAAGCGAGCAGTAAGGCCAGTTAATCACAAGATACTTTAGCGTCTGCGTCATATAGGCCATATCTGGGCCCACAAACGGATATATCGTATTCAATGTAGTCTAAAGTTGAATTTTCGGTGCAAAGAGAAAAGCATTTAAAAGTTAAACAGCTGAACTATGCCAGAATGAGCATATAAATGCTGGGCAACAGACTTCATGAGCGACAGTTTTATGGCCGTAAGTCGTTTCGAGCACTCAGCGCCGTCTATAACTAACAATCATGAATCTTTGGGCGTAGAATTCGATTAAAGCATATCAGCAGGGCCGATAATTTGCTTATTAGAAAGAGCTAATGAGTGTCTATGCTACCCAGAACTGTTGCGTTAGTACAACAGGCCTGAGTTCATTTCTCATAAACCGGACTTATGGACTTAATCTCATGCATTAAATTAGACTTTATTTAGCCAGACCAACTCAGAACGCCTGTATCGAATGGTTTAAGCGCTCATACAGAAATCAATTTTTAGATTGTACTTTATTTAACAGCTTGACGGCAGTAGGTGAAGTGACAGATAGTCGGATACAATTATGATCGACATCATGATTCATTATAAGATTTGCCGCCCAAAGAACATGAACGGCTAGGTCAGAGGAACTCTTTTAATATTTGAGCTAGGTATGAGAGGGTCACAACAAAATTACACCACTCTCCTAATGAACAATCCACTCACCCCTTGCTATTATCTGCACTCAATTTATTTAGCAATTGCCTTGCTAATTTGTAACCTAGTTTCCTAATGAAATTAGGTGACAACCTAATTATAAACTTTGATGACATTAAAAACAGAAATTGCCATATATTTATTATTCCAAACTCAAGTGACTTTTTTGCTACATACACTTCACTTTTATAATATGCCCACCCCTTTCTTCGATTTAACATCTCACTTCCTCCTCTAACTAAAACTAAAGTTTTTGGAATATTTGCGAATTTACAATCGTTCTTCATCATTCTTATCCACAGATAATAATCCTCTTGAAAGTTTCTTCCACCAATATAAGAGCCAGCGGCAATTACTGAGGTCTTTTTAAACGCCACTGTCACATGGTTAAAAGGGCTAAACGATTTCATACACTTAGCTATGTCTAAATGATTTACCGGTACTTTTCGGATTGAAGTTATTACACTTGCAGAGTCTTCAAACTCCTCAATGAAGCCACCAACTATATCTAAACCAGGACTCTCTTTTATTTTATCAAGTTGTATTTGAAATCTATTGGGTAAGCAAATATCGTCAGAATCCATTCTAAAAACCCATTCATGTTTTACATGTTTTAATCCTTCATTTAGCGCTTTACCTAAGCCTACATTTTTTTCAAGACGTATAATATTAATACCAAGCTGTTGCTTAAAAGTACCAATGACTTCTTCCAATTCATTGGTTAATTGACCATCACAAACTAGACAAATATCATCACAAATAACCGTTTGGTTTTGTATACTGGTGAGCGCTTCCAGAAGAAAGGTTGGTGTATCACTCTTATACACACTCATTAATAATGAAAATTTAATTTTTTAACCCCTTTAATAAACTAATAAAATATCCAACAACGTTATAAACTCATCATCAACGTTATCACTACAAATATGTATAAAATCTCTGTACTCAAGCTTTTCTTAATACTCCCCTTGCATTGTAAAAATAGACAAATATAATTTACTGCGGTTGAAAGCAGGAGAACTAAGAAGAAACATTGGGCGAGTCTAGGCAAGCCTTCCCACTCTAATTGCCCACCTAACAATATACTTCCAACATTATAAATTACTACATGGAAGATAAAGAACAGAAGAGAAAGACCTAAAACAGAAATCGTCAATACATTAGAATAATAGGCATTACCGTTCACTAAATGCATCACTGCATTTGGTAAACGTGCAAATATTCCGCTAGATATTATAGAAATCACTCCCAGAATCCTAGAGGAAATAATAACAAAAAGTTGCATACTTGAAGAAACATAAATAACTAGAAGATTAATAGCCTGATTCTTTATTGATGTTAAAATCGAAAGTAAGTAGGCATTGAAACTTAACTTTTCTACCTTATTTGTATACAAGTACAAACTAAGGTTTGCAACCTGAACTTGTTTTTTACAAATTATAGTTCCCATGGCAGGACATATGGCTAAATACAAAGTCATATAAATTTCACCACCGTAGTGCGCAATCGGTAAGGCAAACAACCTGATAACAGCAGGTGTAAGCTCACCGTAAAGGATAGATGTTTCAACTAAACCGAACTTTCTAACAGTGGTTAACCAACGCATAATAAACACACTAAAGTATCCAGCAAACATCAATGAGCCAAAAACGAATAATTTGTTTAAATTTATTGAGTGGCTATTGGAGAAGCTATAAAGCAGAGCACCGATTATGATTAAGGCAATTATGGTGCTAAATAAGTTGATGCTAACAGGCTTAAATTTAGGTGTTTTAGAGTTAAAAGTATCATTACTCGAGTTTAGATTAAGCACATTTGCGCCAAAATCCAATGTAGAGCATAACACTATTTGAGTTGCTAAAAATGAAACAAAAAGAACAACGTAGTTAGGATTAAAAAAGTGGGATAGCAGGGATATATTTAATAAACCAACCAACGCTACTAATATTTTTAAAAACTCTATTTTAAACAAATAAATTTTTGAGATTAATCGGTTCACAGCTTTCTTCTATACTTGTTAAAGTCTTTTTCATAAAGTGATTCGATATAATGTAACGGCTCTGTTGAAGCTACATCTTGCTTATAAAAAAGCACAAACTCGTACTGTTCTGGAGTTAGAAAAATAGTCACCCACCTTGCACTAGCCAGTACTATAAATAGAGAAAAGATAATTTTTTTTATATTCTTATCGCTACACTCTACATAGATTAAATGGAAACCTAAACCAGAAAGAACAATTGCAAACAGAAAGACCCTAAAAGATATAAAAGGCAATATAGTATCCAATGCTAAAGCTAGTAACAATATCAAAGATATAGACTTTAGTAGCAAAATAACATTTTTACTTTTTTTCGGTATTAATATTCCTAAAAAAAGAATCGCAAAAATAATTTTATAATTTGAAATAAAAGTTTTTAACTGAAACTCTCCAGTCAATATGAACCAAGCTCTTACCTTTGGTAAAGTAGAGAAAAATTGATATGTCAATAATAAACTAGCCAGACAGCATAGGGTTATAGTGACTAGTTTAAAATTTCCCCAGCTTGTTAGCTTACCTTTTACAAAATGAAAGAATAGTATTGTTGGTATTGCCGCAAAATGAAAGAGTGATGCAGAAATAGTACCAACCAAATACCTTACTGACTTCTTATCATCGAATAGAAATAGCATTAATACAATAGAAAAGGATTGCCTTACAAATAAAGTTGGAGCTAACAATGGAAGCATTGAAAGAACAAAAAACAACGCAACATGAAAATTTGTACGTATAACTCTTTTTAAGGCAATGTAAATTAGTGAAATTTGAATAAGGACAATAAAGAACAAATACAACCTCGGAGTGAGCTCGGCAAATGCTAGACTCAATAACCAATTTATTATTGGCAAACCTAACTCAACTCCAAAGTCAAATAGCGCTCCCTTTTCATCACTAACAAGGCGAATATAATTTTCAAAATAAGTTTCAAAGTCGTCTTTGAAAGTACCATATATTTTCCGAGAAGAAGCTATTAATGACAAACTTAGTATTGCACAAGGTGCAACCAAATATTCCAATTTTCGATACTTCAGAATATAAATAAGCGACAAGAAAAATGATACAGCAGGACTGAATAGAATTATTACGTATATAAATAATGCAAAATAATAGGCCTCTATTTGTCTCTTTTTTTTATTAGCATTAGTCAAGAAGTTCATTACTCCAAAAGCGTACAGCACTTCTACTCGAAAAACTTTCTTGATAAATATTAAAACTCTTATGAGACATAGCCTCTCTTACTTCAGGGTTTTCCTTGATATACCTTAGGTCATTGTAAACAGCTAAAGGCTCAAACGACTTATTGTAAAGATAACCATTTACATTATTTTTACAAATTTGATGACACCCGCCGACATCGGTACTAAGAATCAGAGCTCCTTTTGAAGCGCCTTCAATCATAGACATTGGCAGCCCTTCATTCGTGCTAACTGATAAAATCACATCCCCTGAAGCAATCTTATCAACTAAATTATTTTTTACCCCTTGATAGTCTACAAAGTCATATTGCAACATATCTTCTATTTGTTCACGAGTTGCGACTCCAACAACGGTAATCTTAGGTACCATATGCGTCACACTTTTAGATAACTCCTGGAAAAAAGCTAGCTGATTTTTCCTATTACAAATAGTTCCAATCATCCAAATCTTAAACTCTTCATCGATTTTTTCTAATTTCCCTTCTGAGGAAATAAAATTATTTATAACTTTATAGTTTACTACATTTGTAAAAGTTCCTTTGATTGATATTGAGGCACTCTCACTTAATGAATATATGTTATAAACTTTTACACTTTTATAGAGCAATTCAATCAAATACAAAAATGGATTTGTTAGTATTCCTCCGTGATTAGACCGAAGCGTTGCATAAGGATCCCCATCTGAATGATTGTATAGGCATACTTTTTGATTGGGAGTAGAAAGGTAATAAGCAAAAATTAATGTAAAAACATCATGACAAACAACTAACTTTGCTTCATTAAGCTTTTTTTTATTTTTCAATGTAATGCGTCCAGCCCAAAAAAACATAGCCACTAAATACATAAAATTACTTTTTTTAACCGCGTTTTTTAATCTCTTTATAATGCTAAGGAGGTTAATAGGGCTTGCATTTTTACCGCTATAATCTGCTCTGCTGGTAACCTCTTCTAACCTAGCAATTACATGATTTGTTTTTATGAACTCTAAAGCCTCAAACTGAGATATAACTGTAGAAACACCTTGTGCTTTTCCACGCTTCGTAATTGATAGGTGTAAAATCATTTCATAACACCTATAAAAACAGCTGAAACTAAATCTAGTTTTAATAGAGAAGTTGTGGTTTTTTCTATAATCTTTATAGTGTTTAGAGTAGCTCTGCTATCCAACAAAGTCCCTTTCCGATAAAGATAATGAAAAAATCTAATCATCAGACTTTCAAACTTAGAAGTATGTATCCCTATTTTTTGGACGTTTAAGCTTTCGTCCTTTTTATTCAATACATTAGAGATAGCTTGAATTGACGTCATCGAAATATAATATTGGTAGTTTTCATTTACTTTTTTTCCCGCTAGCATTTTTCTTACTTTTTCAGGTAACATCTCTTTAATAAATGGTATTTTCAAGAGGGAAACTTTCATTTTAGATAATTCAGTTTCCAAAACTTCTTTTTCTAATTGGTAAGAGTCCCTATAACCTTCATATTTAAACGTAGATAAAAACTTATAATCTGATGATTTAGTCCTAATCAAACTAAACGATTCAAGGTTTATCTTCCTACCACCTAAAACAACTGTATCGTAATCATTAGTTAACTTTGATAGTACCGAGTTAGATATACTTTGATTAGAAAGTATTGTTAAATCACACTCTTCCTTCAGAGCTTTATGCAGCTCCCTGTTTAAGGGCCCTGACTGCCCTATGTATAATACCCTCATGAACTTTTAATCCTATTAACAACTTCTAATGCTATTTTTGCGATGGTCAAGCCCGTATTGACATAACTGTGTTCCGAGATAACTGATGAATCGGCAATGAAAACATTTTCAAAACCTTTCAACTGCACGTTTTTTACTAACAAGGTGTTTTCAACAGAGCCAGAATAATGAGCTGCAGACCACAACCAATCTTCAAGTTTTTTTTCTACTATTGAGACATGGTCTGTGTATGGGCCTAATTTCTTTTTCAACTCTTTTAGTGCCTCTGAATAGTCTTTCAATTCATCTAAATTCCAGTTTACAGTCAACCCACCTCTACTCTCTTGTATCGTTGACTTCTTATGACTTTTTTGTTCGAAGACAACCCATGTTGAGAAAGTTTTGGTTTTCGGAAATTTACCAAAGAGCTTTTTATATATTTCAAATAGAACGTCAGGGTGAAAAACTTTAAAATTACAAGCAGCTCGAATCAGACCTAGTCCTACACTGCAACCCAGTTTTGATTTAAACCTTTGAATATTTAGGTTATTTTTAATTGAATAACACGGTCTAAAATAAACAATATGTTGTAAACCGTTATAATTAAACCTTATGCCTAACCTAGCTTCATAGGTAGAGCCTTTTAACGAGACCATCTTTTCGAAGTCGGAAACATACTTAGCCTTTACTCTTATTTTCCCAACAAAGCCCATTGGGTGGTCAATAAATCCAATTGTGGATTGTCTCTTCAAAAAGATATCATTTACAATATTAGGGGTATTTAACCCTCCTGCGGCTAAGACTATATGTTTGAACCTGTACTCTTTTGCCCCATCACAATTCTGTATCGTTACTAAGTACTCATCCCCATCCCTACAAATTTGTCGGACAAAGGAATAACTTAAAAACAGGTTCTTTCTGTCTAAATTTAACTTCCCTTTCTTTTCCGGCACTAAGATACTATCTATAGCATCTTTCTCAATCGAGACGGTCTTAGCTATAGCTTCCTTTTCATCCCTATAGTCCCCTTCAAAGCCCAAAAGCCTGGCAGCTTTTTCTGTCCATTTAGAGAGACTTAAATAAAACCTTTTGAAACTGGGGTCTACAATGTCTTTTTCAGGGATTTCTATAAGCCCATTATGCCATAGGTTTGTTGAGCCCCCTTCTCCATAGCAAAAGGTCGTCACTTGACCAAAAGACTTTCCCGTTTCAGTTAAATTGGGCTCCTGATATTTGCCACTGGGTCCTCGATCAATAATTGTAACTTTAAAATCACTGCATAGCTCATTTGCAACGATAGTACCGGCTAGTCCTGCCCCGATTACTAAAACTTCATCCATTCTAAATTACACCATTCATATATGAGTTTACATCAACGAGACTATCTTCGATGTGCTCTAACCCTTTTGGTATAACTTTACAGTCACCAATTCTAAACCAAATGCCATAACGTCCCCCATAGCGCTTATTTAAAACTAACGAAGAATACGCACCTACATAACAAATTTCTCGTTGGGTTTTCTGAACTTCAGCAGCCGATATAAAATTAAACTTTTTAAAAATATGTTCAGAGTTAAGCTTACCCTCTTCTCGAGGATGCGGAAGTAAAAAAACGTCGAGGTTATGAGCCATTAGGACTTCTACCAAGCTAATTGTGAAGTTATAATAATCGTTACTGCTATTTTTCGAGTACTTATGACTTAGTACTGCAGGCAATGCAACTATATAAACAAGACCTTTGCGCTCTTCTAACTTTGGTATATTCAATTTAAAATAATGAGGTGTCAATTGAGGTTTGAATGTTTCTAGACTTTTTAAAGTATGTTCATCTGTTACTAAAACCCTACCGCAGTAAGCTCTAAAAAAAGCTCTAATTATAACACCACTCGCACCTTCTTTATTAGACATTCTACCTAATACGTTTGGGCAAAATATAGCAGTTCGGCTGCTAAACGAAAACAAAATTGCAACTATCATTATTTCTGAATTGAAACTAGAAAACAATATATTCTTTTTCTGAAAAATAGCTAAAAGTGATTCTCTACAAGCCCTAACCGCATTAAAAAGTTTATATAAAAACTTGCTATTCATTGAGTTGCTTTGAATAAAAAAGTCATTGTGCAAAAATGAGCCTTTCACGTCCAACTTTGAAGTAATAGCACATTCTAAGTCCCAAGAAGACTCTCCAATTAAATAATACTTATTGTTAATCATAGGTCTATAAACACCTTCTGCTTCGGGGTCTGCCAAAAAACATCCGTTTCGAGAATTTTCAGAAAGTGGCCTGAACTGTTGCCATTTCCAAACTCTTTTTCAGGTGCAGTTTTTAAATTACCAACTTTCGATAGCGCATCTAGTATAAGACCTTTATCTTCAGAAATATTAATAATTGAAGAAGCCTTGGCTCTATTATTTTGCCTATTACCCAAGTTAATAGATGGTAATCCATAAAATGGCATTTCTCTAACACCAGCGCTAGAATTACCTAGGATTGATATAGAATGCTTTAATAGAGTAAGAAAGTACTCAAACCTGACACTCGGGAATATTTTAACCTTAACGTTAGATTTTAATCTTTCATATTCCTTCAAAATAATTTCCGTACCATGGTCATTATTCGGGTATATAACCACAAAGTTTTCATTGGAACTTTCTACAGCATCCACAACGTTCCTTATATTATTTTCCAATGATGAAAGCTCGGTAGTAACAGGGTGGTACATCAATATATGATAACCATTAAAATTAATGTCGTACTTTTCTCTTACTTTATCGAAAGTTGGCAGCGTTCTTGACGTCATAATATCAAGATCTGGTGAGCCAATTACGTAAATTGAGTCTGGCTTTTCCCCTAATTGTTTGAGTCTGCTTTTTGCTGCAACATTTGAAACAAAATGAACATGAGACATTTTGGTTACCGAGTGTCTTATGAGCTCATCTATAGTTCCAGATACTTCTCCACCTTCAATATGCGCTACCAGTATATTGTTCAGGGCCCCTACAATTGAGCCGGCTAAAGCCTCAACCCGATCTCCATGAACAACGATCAAATCAGGACTAGTTTCTTTAACATAATCAGAAAGTCCACTAATTGTTTTACTTAAAACTACATCCATTGTGTCTTGAAAGTTTTGGTTTATATAATTATAGCTCTTACCTAAATTTGACCGCTCTACTTCAATTGAAGTCATTCCATAGCGAGCCTGCATGTGCATTCCAGTTACGAATATAAGACTCTCAAAAAGCAAGCTTCCATTTACATTTGCTATCAAGCTTTTGAGTTTTCCAAAATCAGCCCTAGTACCTGTCAAAAAAAGGATCTTTTTCATCTTATTTAACCATCTCTTTTTTTATTTGAATGCCTTGATAAATATCAGTTGCAGCGACCTTACCAATCAACAACTCATAGTCTTCAGCTAAGAAGTCACCCGTCCCAGGCCTTTTTACCCATATATTTTCTCTTGTAAACTTTTCACCTTTTTTAATTTCTTTTTCTGAAACTACACTTGCATAAGCGAAATCTATTGTGACCTGCTCCTCTTTTATAGCTCCCTTTTCCCCACCTCTCATTTTTGCCATACGTTTTGAAAATGATATTAGCTCAGCGCACTCTGGTGCGTCCATTGAGCAAATTATATCAGGTCCTTGTCTATCTTTAGAATCAGTATAATGGCGCTCTAAAATTGACGCTCCGCAAGCCACAGCACCTAGGCATGCTAAATTGCCTATACTATGGTCTGATAACCCAACCACTGCGTCAGGAAATACATTTGCTAATTCTTGCATTGCTCCAAGTCGAATCAAATGATCAGGAGTCGGGTACAGGTTGGTAGTATGCAATAATGAATAGGGCGTATCATATTTCCTAAATATATTAACTGCTTTTTTTATAGCAGGTATTCCATTCATACCTGTACTTAAAATAACGGGCTTCTTCAAACTAGCTACTAGTTCTAGTAATGGATAGTTATTACACTCACCCGAACCGATCTTATAAGCTTCGACTCCCATTCTCTCTAGCCTATATACGGCGGCCCTTGAAAAAGGGGTTGATATAAAAATAGCACCTTTTGACTCTACGTAATGCTTTAACTCAGTCTCTTCCTCTTCATTTAAAGCGGATGACTTCATAATCTCATATATCGAAACATCTGCATTTCCTGGTATAACAGTTTTGGCTTCATCACTCATCTCATCTTCGACAACATGAGTTTGATGTTTTATTACTTCTGCCCCACCTTCAATTGCACTATCAACTATCTGTTTTGCGACGGCTAACGAGCCCCCATGATTAATACCTATTTCCGCAATAACCAATGGCTCATAATCCAACCCGATTTTTCGACCACATATTTCGAATGTTGGGTTGTTAACGTTTTTTCCAGCTTGATTTAAAGTTTTATTACTCATAATTGCCTCACATTTTTCCAAATCTTGTTTTGTATCTATATCTACAGAGTCGTTTTCTAGCATAAAAAAGGGAGTAATATTATCTCTAGGGATTAATCGTTGAGAGTTAAATCGCTCTACTGAGAAAATATATATAGCCCCATTTGGGTAAAAATAGCTATCAGCGTCTTGACGTCGCTTAAATGAGCTGTCTTTGTCTACAATCGGGTTTAAATGCCCACTTTCTGTCAGTTTGTAGACTTTAGATATACACAATGTCGGCTCAAACCCACTTATCACGATTGAAGCATTTTCTTTGATATACTTTTCAATTCCTTGATCTATGTGTTCGGATGTCCTCAATGGAGAGGTAGGTTGTAACAATACTACATCAGTAAAATCAACTCCACTCTCGGCTAAAGCATCAATAGCATGAGCAATGGCATCGTCAGAAGTTGATTCATCTCTCGCTAACTCTTTTGGCCTCGATATCACTTCTGCACCGAATTCTCGGCTAATTGATGCAATTTCTGAATCATCGGTGGTTACAAACACACGAGAAACATATTTACTTTTTAAAGCGGACTCAATTGTCCATGCAATTAGTGGCTTACCATTTAGTGTTAATACATTTTTTTTAGGTAGACCTTTGCTCCCACCTCGAGCTGTTATAACAGCAACTATCATTCGACGTCTTCCAATTTACTTAGTGCATATAATGAGACAAACACGAACCCTAAAAACAGTCCTATAATAAGATAAAATATTCTCTTAGGTAAAAACTTTTTCTCAGCGACTTTTGGACTTTCTATAAATTGAAAGACATATTCGCCACCTTGGTTTAAAAGTGTGAGCTTGTGCTGTTTTGTTTCGATTAGATGGAGAATTGTCGACTTGAGAAGTCGATTTTTTTCTTCATGTAACATAGTTTTTAAGTTATTTATTTTGTTATTAATCTCATTAATGTCCCTCTCATAAATCGCGCTATTAATAGCTGAAACAAATAACTCATTAAGTTTTTGTGCAAAGACTGGCGATTGGTGGTAAGTAAGTAAAGAAATCAAACCAGACTCTTTATCTCTAATAACTTTATAGTTATTAGAGATTATATGCTGATATGTTTCTTCATCTGTCGGTTCACTAAGTTCACCGACAGCGTTTCTAACTAGCCATTTGTTTTTTCTATCGTCGTAAATAGAACTATCTAATCTTAACTTTTGAAACTCAACATCCCAACTTTCAGCTGCCATTATCATAGGTTTTAGATTGTTATCATTAATAAAGCGGTAAATAAAGTCTCTTGATTGAATAACCTTTAACACTATAAATAATCTATTTCTATCATTATCTAAATTGATACCAGCTAAACTAGCGAAACCACCTAACTGACTAGCAATACCGGAAAAATCTGACTTTTCAGTACCATCCAGTTTAAATTCTAATACCGCTTCTGACTTATAGATATTAGGTACAATGAGCGAATAACAAACTAAAAGTAATGGTGGTAGCGAGAAAAGAAGAAAACAGCTAAAGCTATTTCTTCGTAAAGCTTGAGTTAAAGCTTTTAAATAAATATATAACATCTTCAATTTCCAAGGTTAATTAAATTTGATGAATTTAGTACATTATACAGACTTTAGACTCTAAGGTATTAAACGAGCTTTTATTCCGATTTAATAACGACTTAAAACACTGCTGCCTTAACATGCCTTTAATAATTCGACCAAATTTATAAATATATTCAAAGTTGAAGGAGCCTAACTGTCAAATAGACTTTAACTTCATATTAAGAAATTCAGTTTACTATTCAGAATTGCATCTATCAGCCTTGATTCTTGTTTGCTAATTGGATTAATCTGACGCATTAACGAAATGTTCCATCATTAGCTTGCCTTGCCCATAGGGGTTAGTTGCCGATGTCGGAAAGTCTTCCGTAATAGGTACCGAAGTGGGATCACCATAAACCGTTGCCGATGAACTAAAAACAAACTGACGTATGCCCGCTTTTTCCAGCTCTTCTAATAATACCAGAGTACCAGTAACGTTGTTTTGATAATAAGTTAGAGGGATTTGAGTAGATTCACCTACCGCTTTTAACGCAGCAAAGTGAATAACTGACTTAATGTCGTTGTGGTCAGTGAATACCTGCTGCAGCAATGTGCGGTCTCGAATGTCACCTTCGTAAAAATGAAAATCTTTCCCTGTAATTTCTTTCACTCGCGCTAAACTTTCTATAAAGGAATTGCACAAGTTATCAATAACAACAACTTTGTAGTCTGTTTTATTGTCTGACAATAATTCTACTATAGTATGGGAGCCTATGTAACCGGCGCCTCCTGTTACTAGTACTGTTTGCCTATTCATTAAACAATCCTCAAAAAGCTATAGAGCGTTTTACTTCTTATTAAGTACTTAATTAGTCGCTACCAAACAAATCACGAGTGTAAACCTTGTCTGCAATATCTAACAACTCATCCACCATACGGTTTGCAACAATCACGTCACACTCCTGCTTAAACTCGTTCAAATTTTTGACTACACGTGAACGATAAAACTCGTCTTCTTCTAAAACAGGTTCATATACAACTACTTCAATGCCTTTGGCTTTAATGCGTTTCATAATACCTTGAATAGCTGAAGCTCTGAAGTTGTCTGACCCTGTTTTCATGATCAAACGGTACATGCCAACACGTTTTGGGTTGCGTCGAATGATGGCGTCGGCAATAAAATCTTTACGGGTAGTATTGGCATCCACAATGGCGCGTATTAGATTTTGAGGTACGGCATTAAAATTGGCTAACAATTGCTTAGTATCTTTAGGCAAGCAATATCCACCATAACCAAAAGACGGGTTATTGTAGTGATCGCCAATACGAGGGTCTAAACTTACCCCTTGAATAATTTGTTTGGTATCTAATCCATTGATTTCTGCGTAGCTGTCTAGCTCGTTAAAATAAGCAACGCGCATGGCTAAGTAGGTATTTGAAAATAACTTAATAGCTTCCGCTTCCGTGGAGTCAGTAAATAAAATATCTACGTCTTGTTTTATTGCACCTTGCTGTAACAAGCCTGCAAATACTTTGGCTCTTTCTGATTGCTCACCTACGATAATACGAGAAGGGTATAAATTGTCGTGTAAGGCTTTACCTTCACGTAAAAATTCTGGTGAAAATAAAATGTTGTTGCAGTTAAGCTCTTCACTAATTTGTGAAGTATAGCCTACCGGAACCGTAGATTTTATTACCATGACGGCATTAGGGTTAATGGCCATTACTTGTTTGATTACAGCTTCCACCGATGACGTATTAAAATAGTTAGTTTCTACGTCGTAATCCGTTGGTGTGGCTATCACCACAAAGTCTGCACTTTTGTATGCTGTTTCTGCATCTAAGGTAGCAGAAAAGGAAAGTGACTTATTGGCTAAAAAATCACTAATTTCGGTATCAACGATGGTGGATTTTTTATTATTTAGTAATTCTACTTTTTCGGCAATTATGTCAACCGCAGTTACATTATTATGCTGCGCTAGAAGCATCGCATTAGATAAACCAACGTAACCAGTACCGGCAATTGCAATATTGTATTTTTTAGCCATTACTTCCCTACTCCATAAAATGATTTATACCAAGCTACAAACTTAGTCACACCTGTGGTCAAGTCTACGCTTGGTTTATAATCTACCGCTTCAAATAAGTCTGCGGTATCCGCCCAGGTTTTGTAAACATCGCCTGGTTGCATTGGTTTCATATTTTTTGTTGCCGTAATACCAATAGCCGTTTCAATGGTTTTTACAAAATCTAATAGCTGAACTGGATTGCCATTACCAATATTGTACAAACAATAAGGTGCAGAGCTGTTTTTGACACTGCCTGTTTCTGGCGTCCAGTTTTCAGTTGAGCTCGGAATTTTACATGCAACTCTGATTATGCCTTCAACGATGTCATCAATATAAGTGAAATCGCGGCTTAAGTTGCCATTGTTGTATATATCGATGGATTCACCGTCGATAATTTTTTTTGTAAATTTGAACGGTGCCATATCCGGTCGGCCCCATGGACCATACACAGTAAAAAAGCGTAAACCTGAGGTTGGTAAGTTATACAAATGAGAATAAGTGTGGCTCATTAACTCGTTGGCTTTTTTGGTAGCGGCGTACAAGGAAATAGGATGATCAACACTGTCATTGCAGCTAAAAGGGGTTTTAGTATTTAAGCCATACACAGAACTAGACGATGCATAAACAAGATGCTTAACCTTTGTTTGCCTGCACCCTTCTAATACCGTCAGATGCCCCACTAAGTTAGCATCGGCGTATGCCATTGGGTTGTCTATTGAATAGCGAACCCCAGCTTGGGCCGCCAAATGGATAACTATATCAAATTGATGCTCTGCAAATAGAGTAGCCATACCTTCACGGTCAGCTAGGTCTAATTTAACAAAAGAGAACTCTTGAATTGGTTCAAGTTCTTTTAATCTTGCTAACTTTAATGCAGGGTCGTAATAATCATTAAGATTATCAAGGCCAATAATTTCATGACCTTGATTAGCCAATGCTCGGACAACATGAAAACCAATAAAACCAGCGGCACCTGTTACTAGATATTTCATTGCATTAATCCCTTGTCCTAACCTTGCTTATTTTAAATTAGATTACAAACGCCCTAAAGCGGCTAAACCTACGGTTAACTGATAGAAAATAGACGTTGATTTTTCCCATAAGGTTAGCTTGTCGGTATAGTTTGCATCTAACGGCACCACTACTGTATCACCAGGGTGAACCACAGTATCGTTGCCACCTAACCAAGAATAGTCAGGGATGTCCACTAGGCCATTGGCGCGGATGATATACACTCTGTCGCCATCAGCTTGCTGACGTAGGCCACCACTTGAGCGTAAGTAGTCATCTAAGTTCCAACTGTCATTATAAATATGAGACGTAGCTACTTGCACTTCGCCAATAACGTTTACTTCACGGCGGTACGTAGGCACCATTAAACTGTCACCGTTCTCAAGCTGAATGTCATATTGATTAGAAGTGTCCATGACTTTATCTAAGTCAATAACTAAACGGCCAACACCTTCTACTGTGGTAAGTTGATCTACTAAGGTTTGAACTTCGCCTACGGCAATGTTTGTATAAGAAGACGAGATAGATTTAAAGGCTAATTCTTTACTTAAGTTGCGCGCTAAGTCACGAGCTTGCTTTTGCTCTAATTCTTTAAGTGACTCACGAGTGAAAAACGCCGCTTCCGCCGATGCAAATTTAGTTAAACCGCCTGCTCGTTTAATAACGTCTGCTAGGCCTTCACCTTCACGAATAGTATAAGTACCAGGGAATACCACTTCACCCGTCAAGGTGATTTTTGATTCCTTTTGCCAATTAGCTTGTTGGAACACGTTAACCACGTCTTTTGGTGCCACTTGCAAGTTTTGAGAGTCGTCGCCGTTTAATGCATTTTTAAGTGAAAAACGAATATGTGTTTTTTCAGCGTCAGCAGAATTAAATTGTGTTCTAGAAATTTCACCTATTTCTAAATTAGCTGACTCTTGCACGCCACCAGCAGCAGCTACCAGCTCTAACACCGTCGCATTTTTTGAAATTGGATAAACACCCGGAAAGTTTACTTGACCGTTAATTTCAGCGGTTGGTACATACTGACCTGGCAATACGTTTGCTTCAATCAATTTGATAATTGGTAAAACAAGCTCTTGTCTTGTTAGTGTTTTAGTTTGTAACAACGCTTCTTGCTGTGCTTGAAAGTTACCTGTCTTTAATTCGTAAATATAATTAAAGCCTTCATTTTCAGTAATGGCCTTTTTACGTTTAGCCAACCACTGCTTTTTAAAAGCATCAATTGATTGCGTGTTTGCTTCATTCGCTAATTTAATCTTTTCATTCGTGGACAGGTTTTTAACTTCTCTGAGCTCAGCCTGAATATTTTTAACGTCATTTAGGTTATTCGCCAAAAATTCCGCTTCGTCGTAACGATTAAAAAACAAGACTAAATCATTGGCGTTTAAATCAACTTGAGAGCCTGAAAGAACCGCTTTAGGAGCAAAGTGCTGAATACTAATACTGCCAGTTTCATCTTCAGATACTACAAGTGCGTAACTCATGTCGGTTGACTGTGTTAAATCATCACCGCTGCTTATAAGATTACTTAAGCTCATGCCTTCGTAAAACGCATGGCTGCTTGGTCTAGATACAGCACCACCTACATGAACCACTTTGCTGAACTGTTGTGAAATTGGTAATACGCGCACTACATCGCCCGCTTTTAGTGCGTGACGGTTGTTTGCTTGCTGGCTTTTTTCAGTTAAATCAATGCGTTTAACGGCACGTTGGTAGTTTTCATCTAACGTGGTAACCAATACATTTTTTGGATAGGCAAGCGAGGTTAACCCGCCAGCAAGTTTTATTGCGCTGCGAATATCGTCTGAGCTTTTTACTTCATAAATAGCTGGGCGTCTAACTTCACCGTATATTTTTACTTGTGATTGTACTGAATTTACAAATACCACATCACCCTGTTGTAAACGCTGATCTGAAGTAACATCACCTTGCGTAAACAATTTGTATAAATCTAACGTTGAAACGTGCTTGCCTGCTCGTTTAAGTTGAATATCACGAAGTGAACCTACTTCCGTTGGACCGCCACTAATAAAAATGGCATTGGTCATGGTAGACAAGCTTGATAATTGATAAGCACCTGGCTTTTGTACATCACCAACCACATAAACTTGAATTGAACGTAAACCAGCAATAGAAACTGATGACTTAATACCTATCATGCTTACTTCAATTACATCAGCAATGCGTTGCTTTACTTCTTGATAAGTTAAACCAGCTACCGTTAGAGGCTGAAGTTCAGCAAAGGTAATTTTACCTTCATTATCAATAGTCACTTGTTCCGTTGATGACTCTTTGCCGTATAACGCAATTTCTAATGAGTCGCCTGGGCCTACAATATAATCTGCTGGAACGGCAGTACTTTCACCCGGTATAAATGACGTTTGCATGTCGTTAAACATGTCGTAACCAAATGGCTTTAATTCGTTAAGGTTGTTTTTATCTACTTTTTTCGATTCTTTTAGTAAAGCCGCACCAAATGCATCGCTGCCGGAGTCATTCACATATTGCTGTTCAGGAGCAGGTTGAGTTTGCTGATTGTTTTGGTTGCCACCGAGACTTCCAAAGCTGTTGATGTCAATGCCAAACTGTTTGGCTAATGCTTCCTGCTGTGATTTAGGCAGTTTTTTGAACTGTTCTATTTGAGCAGCCGATGGCGTGGTGGTAATTTGCGCAGTTGCGCTTGGGGAAATAAAAGCAGCAGAAGACAACATTGTTGTTAATAATGCGGCCGCAGTCGTTGTTTTTAACGTGCGTTTACTGCAAAAAAGTTTACTGCAAAATAAAGAAGCGAACCCTTTAGAAAAGGCCTTATACATAAAAATTTCCTCAACCGAACTATTTAAGCATGTGCGGTGAAGTCATTCATGCGTAGTCCTTCACCTTAAAATCGACGTTGAATAATACAGCATGTCATTATTAGATGCATTAGTTTTGTTCGTTCTTATGGTCTCCTGCTTTCATTTTAACCGCTTTGTAAAACACAAAGCCTAAATAACAAAAAAACCAGCCGAAGCTGGTCTTTAAGTTAACTCGGTAGCAGGAACATTGAATGCCCTGCTGCCGTTACATCTAAAAGTTACAGATGTTTCTCTTGTGTACCTTCATGGTCACCAACAACAGACATTTCTTCTTCAATCTTAGACTCTAGGTCATCTGATGATTTGAAATCTTCTGCGCCGTGCATCCAGTCAACAAGCTTATCACTTAATAACCACAAGCAAATGCCGCCTAGGAACGCCATAACTGCAACGCCACCAAATGTAGATAGTGGACCAGCGTCACCAACTAACTGACCAATAGCCGCCGCAGCATAGTTACCTAAACCAGAGAACAAGAACCACATACCCATTAGTAATGACGTATATTTAAGTGGTGCTAAACGAGAAACCATTGATAGACCGATTGGCGATAAACAAAGTTCACCCATTGTGTGGAAGATGTACGCCATTACTAACCAGATAACGTGTGCTTTCATGTTGGCGTCGTCACCAATTTGAAGTGCTGCGCCTACCATTGAAATAAAGCCTAGACCTAAGAAGAACATACCTAAGGCAAATTTCTTAGGTGAGTTAGGCTCAGCAGCCCCCATTTTTAACCACATAGCAGCAAACATTGGTGCCATAATGATAATGAAAATTGGGTTAACAGACTGTAACCATGACGCAGGCATTTCCCAACCAAAGAATACTAGGTCAGTTTTGTATTTTGCGAATAAGTTCATTGAACCAGCAGCTTGTTCAAAGCCTGCCCAGAAAATGATAGTGAAGAATGACATGATTAAAATTACTTTAACGCGGTCACGTTCTTCAGGTGTTAATGGTTTGTTTGCAACGGCATCTTTGCCAGAAGTTTGTTTTGCAGATGGCTCAACACCAACGTTACCTAGGTATTTGTTAGATAATGCTAGTCGAAGTAGCACACCTAGTAACATACCAACACCCGCTACTAAGAAGCCGTATTGATAGTCAAATTTCTCACCAACTGTACCTACAACAAAGTAACCTAAGATAGAACCAGTATTGATACCCATGTAGAAGATAGTAAATGCTGCGTCACGACGTTTGTCGCCTTCAACATACAAATCACCAACCATGGTAGAGATATTAGGCTTGAAGAAACCATTACCAACAATAAGAAGCGCTAGGCCTAACCATAGGAATGTTTGTTCCATGCCAGCGATGTACTCGTGTGGAGTACCTAAAGCGAATTGACCAAACATCATTACGATGCCGCCAAAGATAATAGATTTACGTTGACCCCAAACGTTGTCAGCCATCCAACCACCAAGTACTGGTGTTACATAAACTAACATCGCATAAGTACCAAGAATACCTAGTGCTTTCTTTTGAAGTTCAGTCTGGTATAAATCGTCAGCGCCAGCGGCCGCTGCATCAATACCAAAGTAAGCCATGTCCCAACCCATTGCGGTTGCGGTTGCAAGGCTTGATAAATAAAGGACGAAGATACCACGCATACCGTAGTAACTCATGCGCTCCCACATTTCCGTTCCGAATAGCAGGAAGAGGCCCTTAGGATGGCCTAACATCTCCCCTGCTGATGCAGATTTATTCATAATTTACCCTTTTTTATTTTTATAATATTTATATATTATTTTTATATTAAAAATTTAACCTCAAGATTTATACAGTCATCAACGCTAGGTTGCAAGGCTATAGCGGTACATTGCATAAATATGAGACAAACTGTTTATCGATTAAGCATTGACGTGGATTGTATTTTTAATTTATTCAACTTTTGAAAGTTTACTTCGCCTGCACTTTTGTTCATGTCGTTAAAGTTATAGTTACCCAACGCCAAGTTTGTGGAAAACACGGAGTTGTCCATTATATACGCGGTATCAATGTAGCTCGCCACCACTAAGCCGTCTCGGTCTGGCCTTTCATTAAACAGCGAAAAGCCACTTGCGTAATCACTCACTGGATTTTTACAAGCCAAAACATCCGCCATAATAGTCGGCACTAAATCTACATGGCCAGTTAGCTGATTTGTTGATTTAATTAGTGATTTACCTTGTGCGGCTAATGCTTTCTTTAGTTTTTCGCCTTGATGAATAACCATAGGTACGGCTACTTGTGCACGACTAAAGTTATTGCCATGTCCCCAAAAGCCAATTTTATTATCATCAAACTCTTCGCCATGGTCAGACGTGATCACTGTCAGTGTATTTTCAGCGTATTGCGATTCCGCTACGCTCGCCCAAATTTGACCAAATAAGTCATCAATGTAGTGCACGGAGTTTTTATAACGATTAACCAGCGGACCCGGCTCCATTCCTGGATTAAATACAAAACGCTCTGGATTTTGTTCAACCGGTGTAAACTTTTCAAAACGATTTGGATAGTTATAAGCATGATGCGACGAGGTTAAAAACACGAGTTTAAACCATGGCTTGTTTGATTTGTTGTCAGCACGTATATCTTGAATAACTCGTTCCGTTACTACAGCATCATTTACGTCAACGTCTGCATCCATGGGATTAAAAAACTGCGACTCATCTAATTGGCCAAATAACATGGTTTGCAATGAGAATGGCTCTAAGTTAGATGATGTGTAAACACCAATATCATAACCTAAGTTTTCTAACTCTTTTATAAATGCACTTCTGTTGGCCATAGGGGCACTTTCTGCAAATGGCCGATAGGTTGGGTTTAGACCATAAAGCAATGAGAACATGCCATTGACGGTAACGCTGCCGCCGCTTAGGTGATTATTAAACTGGCTGCTGTTAGGCAGTTCGCTTATGGCGTGCATGTTTGGAGTCACATCTGCATTTAGCGCATCTTGTCGCCAACTTTCTGCAACAAAAATCAATATGTTTGGACGAAGCCCAACAACCTCACCTTTAGACGCACTTTTGGAATCACCTTTGGACCCACTTCCAGAATCAACCTCAGAATCACTCTTAGAGCCATCAGCAGATCTATCAAGGGGTTCAACCTGACACTGAAGTACAGATTTAGGGTATTTGAACAATCCGCCTTTATTACTGTCATTAACTAAGCTGGATAACAAGGCTCGTTCTTCATGGTTAATTTCAGGAAATACCGACGGCCATTTAGCTTGCAGCTTTGCCATCAAACTGCCTGATGTAATAGGTGCATAATATGGCAAATATGGTGTGTATTTAGTAACGGCATTCACTTTGTATTCAAAACCAACAATATGAATAAGCTGACTTAATAAAAACAAGCCAAACAGGGTGCCATTAACTTTTAAGGGCTTAAGTCGTGGTGCTTTTTTTATTAAGTAAATAACTACCAGGGCATTTATTGCAAAAACGACAGCGGCAACCACAATTGATGCCAACACCATTCCAATAGAAATGCCAACGCCTTTAAAGTCATTAATTAGCATATTAAAAAACATTAAGTCGCCGTGAAAACGGTAAACTCGGAATAAGAAAAAGTCAGTGATTAGTGCCAGATCAATTAACGTTTTGCCCGCCACTAGTAACCAAATGGTCTGTTTAAACCATAACAATGGCTGCAGTAGCGTGGTGATAAACAAAAGTATAACGAAGTAATAAAGCGGAGTCAGTGAAGCGTAAATGCCACCCCAAATGCTTGATGGCCAGCCTGCTAAACTAGTAAAACCGATGAGCAGTAAAAAGCTAAAGGCAAAGCTCACTAATAGAAACTTATAGCTAAGCGAACCGTTCTTTTTTATATCAAAAAAATCCATTTATATTTACTACTTTATTATGTGTGCAATCCAAACAATACCGGCAATAACGAGTGACAAAGTAACAGCGGCGCTACCTAAGTCTTTTGCTCGGCCTGACAATTCGTGACGTTCTAAACCTACTCGGTCCACCACGGCTTCAATAGCTGAGTTTAATAGCTCAACAATCAAAACTAAAATCATCACTACTATTAGCGATACAAAGTCCATTAAAGACTCTGAGATGAACCAGGCAAGTGGGGATAATAAAACAAACAGCAGTAACTCCTGCCTAAAAGCAGCTTCGTGCTTAAATGCGGCTTTGAATCCTAGTATTGAACAATAGGTAGCTTTGAAAATACGGCGAAAGCCTTGACCATTAGGCTTGTCTAACGGCGCTTGATTTGCACTCATGAGTAACGTTCTACTTCTACGGTTTGTTTATTGGCGACTTAAAATATCATATTTTCTAAGTTCAGGTATCTGATTTTGCAGTCTGGCTTCCGTTCTGTCTAAACTTTCAAAGCGCTCACAAAACTTAGCAGCCTGTCCGGCAAGTCTATTGGCATTAAAAGCAAGTGACTTTTCAACACTGGCGCTTAGCTTTTCAACGCTTTCGTTAACATCGTAAACTTGCCCTTCAACTAGTCCTTCACTTTGACGATAGGCTTCGCCCATAGCGCCAAGCATTACTCGCATTGAGTCGGTAACTACGTTAGAAATTTGACCTGACAATTTGTCGGTAAAAAAGTCATCTAATTCATTTAAACCTTGAGGTGCGATGTAAAAATTGTCGCCACTTCGAGCAAAACGTTTAAGTAATCCAAATCGCAATTCCATAAAGTGATCTTCAATTTCCGCGGCGGCATCGGTTCCTGCAAACCCTTTAATTACTTTATTAAGCGCATCAAAGCCTATGTCTAAACTGTCCATCGCAATGGCAACAATTTCCGGTAACTCTTTGCGAAGTCCCATACTAAACTCTTGCAGCATGTAACGTTCTTGATCCGTCAGCGTAATTAACTCGCCTCTTATAAATAACTCAGCGTCATTGTTAATCTGCATTTGAGTGCGGCCCATTTCCATTATGCGAATATGATCTGGGGAAATTAACAAACCAAATTTAAGGCGAATAGGACACTGCTCAGCCTGCGCCTGAGATGAGAAAACAGAACTTAATAATAAAATGAATGTTAAAAATAAAACTTTTATAGGCAAAACGGCAACCATTTATTGATGCGAAAATCAGACGCAATTAGACACGATGATTAGTGTGTGAGCAAGCCGAAATAAAATCAATGTTATTCAGCGTACCTGACCATTCGTACATAGAAATCACTATTTTTATTGTTGCTGTCTATTCGGCCATTATAAAAACCCATTGCCCACGCTTCGTCTTTTTTGGTTGCGTTTGTATTTGGCGTTGATGACCAGTAGTTTTGGGCTGGCGCACTATTGAATATCGTCAAGTTTGTCGCGGGGTCAACACAGGCTCGCTCTACAATTGAAACTAGTTCTTTTATGTTAGGCACACGCCAGTCGTCAAAATTGCCAGCTTGATAACTGGAAGATGCTTGCAACGCTTCTTGCCAGGTTAACCTTAACGCTTCACCAGTGCAGGTTTCTGTTGTGCCATTCCATGTTTGACCTACAACACATCTTGCCCAAGCTAAACCTGTTGTTGAGTCAATCACCATTTCTTGGCTAATGTCTTCTGTAATAAAGTTCTCGGTAGGCGAAGTTGTGCTTGTACCAGGACATTCTTGAGCAAAAACGTTTGTGCAAAAAAGTACTGAGCTGATAATGGCTGAGCTAGCAATAACGGACGCTTTAAGTTTTTTCATTTTATTTGTCTCTTTACCGGCTATATAAATCATGGGTTTCTAACTAGCCTAATATAGGCACCTTTTGAAATACTGATTGCTGAGTCATCTCCCGTTCTAAGGTCTATAACCCACTGCAATGATTCATTTTCGCCTTCAATATTTATTTCTGATACCCAATAAAATAAGTGGTTTAACGTTGCCGCATCCGGTGAGTTCGGGAAAAAATCTGTAGGAAATAGGTTGGACTGATCTAGTTCGCCATAATCCAGTATTTGGATCAATTCTAAGTACGTTGGCAAGCGCCAGTTTGCGCCGCCACAAAAGGTAGAATCGTTCACTTCTTCAATAAAGGTTTCACTGCCACAACTGCCTAAATTTGAACAAGTTGTTTGTCCTGGTAAGGTGTCGTCAATGCTGTAATAGTTTTCAACACCATGAAGCTCACTATATTGGGGGGTGGCGTTATCTACCTTTACTTCCCATACTAGCCCTGTGAAGTTGTCCCTTACGCAACTAAATACTAAAGAGTCACTTGGTAATTCATCGCCATTAATATCAAATTTCGTAAAATCAAAGGTTTTGTCGCCTGAGCCGCTTTTATCTATGGCGTCTCTTACTGAGTCTCGACCAGTGTCGGCATCTTGATTTGGATAGTCTACGTTGTTGCACGGTACTACGTCGGTTGCGCCATAACATTCAATAACGCCTGAGTCATGCAAGCTACCTAAGTTCAACGGATTAACGGTAATGTTTACGGTGTCTGATTCACTATTACTAGCATTGTCGATGACCGTTACTTGGAAAGTTAACAATTCCGTGGAGTCTACGTTTGGTGCAAAAAACTCAGCAACACATTGGTCTGCATTGGTTATGCTTACACTCAAACCCGTAAGCTGTTCCCACTCACACGACAATACATTGTCGATAGAGACACTGTCTGACGCATCTAAAATGACTTTGGTAAATTCATCAACAATTTGATCTTGCCCAGCTGTGGCTACCGTACCCTCTGCGGCTGCAATTTGAATATCTATTGTATTGGTGGCACTCAAACCGTAGTTGTCAGTAACCTGCAACTCAAATTTGTAATTTGTAATTTGGGTAACGTAAGGCGCCTGGAACGTGATTTCACTTAACGTGGCGGGTGATAATAATTGAAGGGACGGATTTTCATCTATTTGAGTCCACTGGTAATAGCGAATTTCACCATCAGGGTCACTGCTATCTTCAGCCGATAATGAAATAACTTCAAATGTTTCATATGGTGCCACTGCGTCGGTATTGTTGGTGATACGCGCAATTGGGTCTTCGTTTACGTTAGTTACTGAAATATTAATTTCGTCTTCAACACGTTGCCCATCTTCTGTTGTGTAGGTTACTTTTACGATGATAACGCTGTCGATGTAGATGGTTGGTGCGACAAGTGTAATTTCTAGCGCAGGATCAACGGGAAAGTCCTCAATGGTTGGGCCTTGAATTTGCGTCCATACGGCAGAGCCCGTTTCAGGGTAAACTGACGCCGTTAAGGCAAATGTTTGCCCCTCTAATACCGTTATGTCGGAGCCTATGTTTACACTTGCTAGATTGTTTCCAGAGGGATCACTTGATTCGCTGCCAGAACAACCAGATAAGATAGCTAAAATAAACAGAGTAATTACAAACACTGGGCTTTTCATATTAAATATGCACCTACACTACAAAAGGTTGAGACATCACAACTTAAGCTCAAGTTAAGTTCAAGTTAAGAACAAAGCAAATTCTAAGCCATATAAGCGAAAATGAAAAAAGGCCCTTTCAGGCCTTTTAGTTCTTTACTTTTCTTTTAACCGCTTGGTTTTTATCAACCTAGCTTGGCTAGCTTACTCTGCAGAATCGTCTTCTGTTTTGTATTTTGCTGCTGTTTCAGAAATTAGCGGTTGAAGTTCACCTTTTTGGAACATCTCCATGATGATGTCACAACCACCAACCAATTCGCCGTCTACCCATAATTGTGGGAATGTTGGCCATTCAGCATAACCAGGAAGTTCTGCACGAATATCTGGGTTTTGAAGAATATCAACGTACGCAAACGGTTCGCCAACTTGCATTAATGCTTGAGAGGCTTGAGAAGAAAAACCACAAGATGGCAATTTAGGGCTACCTTTCATGTAGATCAGAATTGGGTTCTCTGTGATTTGTTTTTTAATTTTATCAATGGTTTCCATTGCTACCTCTTCTTTATGGTAAATTTTTACACTACGACTAGACTTATGTCTGATCTTAAAAATAAAATGCGTCGTTTTATAACTTTAGACTTGAAAAACAAACTTTAAGTCATATTTATTAATGATTAAATAAAATGAAAGATATAAAACGATACTTGAGTAAATTACTCAACTTTTATAATCTTATCAGCAAACATAAACAAAGCCAACGGAGACAACCATTATGGCATTCGAATTACCAGCTCTACCTTATGCAAAAGATGCATTAGAACCACACATTTCAGCTGAGACTTTAGACTTTCACCACGGTAAGCACCACAACACTTACGTAGTAAAGTTGAACGGCCTAATCGGTGGTACTGAGTTTGAAGGTAAGTCTTTAGAAGACATCGTTAAGACTTCTGAAGGTGGTGTATTCAACAACGCTGCTCAAATCTGGAACCACACTTTCTACTGGAACTCTATGAGTCCAAATGGCGGTGGCGCTCCTACTGGTGCACTTGCTGACGCTATCAATGCAAAATGGGGCTCTTTTGAAGACTTCCAAGCTGCATTTAACGACAAAGCGGTTAACAACTTCGGCTCTAGCTGGACTTGGTTAGTTAAACTAGCTGACGGCTCTTTAGACATCGTTAACACGTCAAACGCGGGCACTCCAATTACTGAAGCAGGTGTTACACCTCTTATGACAGTAGACCTTTGGGAACACGCTTACTACATTGACTACCGTAACGTTCGTCCTGAATACTTAAAAGGTTTCTGGGCACTAGTAAACTGGGACTTTGCAGGTAAAAACTTCGCATAATCCCAATCTTATGAAGAGTAGGCTTTAAAGCTATTCTTTCATAAATAAAAAGCGCTGAGTTTATTGTGAACTTAGCGTTTTTTTTTGCGTATAATACCCTTCATATTGTTTAAATTAGGCCAAAGGAACTCCTCCTATGTCAAATGCGGTTGTATCAGAAAAGTTAATGAAAGAGCTTTTACTTGCGTCAGGTAATCAAGGCAAAGTAAACGAATTGAAAGAGATTTTAAGCCCTTTTGGTTTTAATGTTGTACCGCAAAAGCATTATAACGTTGAAGAAGTCCCTGAAACTGGCACTACATTTGTCGAAAACGCGATTATTAAAGCAAGGCACGCCGCAAAAGTAACAGGTTTACCTTGTGTTGCTGATGATTCTGGCTTGGAAGTAGCCGCTTTAAATGGAGCACCGGGTATTTACTCTTCAAGATTTGCTGGCGAAGGCGCAACAGACGGGACTAACATTGATAAGCTACTTTCCGTATTAGAAGGCAAACCGGCAAGTGAACGTAAGGCTCGTTTTGTCTGCGTTATTGTATTTATGCGTCACGCTGATGATCCTTGCCCTATTATTTGTGAAGGTTACTGGAACGGCGTAATTGCCACGGAACGTTCAGGTGACAGCGGTTTTGGGTATGATCCTGTTTTTTATCAACCACAATTAGACAAGTGCGCCGCTCAATTGACGCCTGCTGAAAAGCATTCTATTAGCCATCGTGGCCAGGCTTTAAAACAGCTTGTTGCTAAATTTAAAGAGCTGGGTATTTAAATTGTCATTACCTTCGAGCTCAATATCGACTTCACTATTGACACCTGCCCTGCCGCCGCTTTCTTTGTATGTTCATATACCTTGGTGTGTTCAAAAGTGTCCTTATTGCGATTTTAACTCTCATGCTTTAAAAGGCGGTATTCCAGAAACTGAGTACGTTGCGCATTTGTTAGATGATTTAACCGCTGACTTACAATACGTTCAGGGCCGTAAAATTAGCACCATATTTTTTGGTGGTGGCACGCCGAGCTTGTTATCAGAACAAGCTATGACCACACTGTTAAAAGGCATTGAAGAGAGTGTACCCTTTGCTGACGATATTGAAATTACGCTAGAAGCAAATCCAGGTACGTTAGAAACGAATAAATTTGAAGGTTTTGCCAAAGCCGGTGTAAACCGTATTTCCATAGGCGTGCAAAGTTTTGAACTCGAAAAGCTGGTTCAGTTAGGCCGTATTCACAACAGTGAAGAAGCCTTAAAGGCAGCAGGCTTTGCCCATGATTCAGTATCGACATTTAATTTAGACTTGATGCATGGATTACCGAATCAATCTTTAGATCAAGCACTAAGCGATGTTAAACAAGCTATCGCGTTAAATCCTTTTCATATTTCTTGGTATCAACTAACCATTGAACCAAACACCCTTTTTCACTCTAAACCGCCGGTTTTACCAGAAGATGATACCTTGTGGGACATTCAGCAACATGGTCACGAACTATTGACCAAAGCTGGCTACGAGCAATATGAGATTTCAGCTTACTCAAAACCCGGTCACCAATGTCGTCATAACCTCAATTACTGGAAGTTCGGTGATTATTTGGGAATTGGCTGTGGCGCGCATGGCAAAATCACAGTACAAACAGACGTGGTTGATTCAACCCAAGGCGATTCTCAAACAGAGCCACAAATTAAAGTAATTAGAACTGAAAAAGTAAAACACCCTAAAGGTTATATGGACTTCACTAAGCCATATACATACAAGTCTTGGCAAGTTGAAGCCGACGATTTGCCTTTTGAATACTTTATGAATCGTTTACGCTTGAAGTCTGCATTCAGCATGGAAGAATTTGAGCAACGCACTGGTTTGCCTAAAGCTACGCAACTGGCGACTTTGAACAAAGCGATAGAGCTAGAGCTACTTGAGGAAACGGATAGTGACTGCTACAAAACAACAACTAAAGGCTTAAGGTACTATAACAACCTCGTGGATTTGTTTTTGTAAAAATCTCCACAAAGAACAAATAACAAAAAAGCGACCTTATCGGTCGCTTTTTTATTAATGTTATTAAGCTAGCCCTGAAAGTCAGCTACTTCTTCTGAGCTGCGCGAGCTGCTTCTTTTTGCTGGCGCTTCTCTTCTTGGCGAGCTGCAATCACTTCTTTAGCTTCAGAACCAATGTGCTCTTCGCCTCTGGCTTTAGCTAAATCAATTTGCTTTTGACGCTCAGCAAAACGAGCTCGTTGCTCATCGGTTACTTTGTCAAAACAATGTGGACAGCTAATGCCTTTTTCGTATTGCTCAGACTTCATTTCGTCTTCTGTGATAGGCATACGACAAGCGTGACATTGGTCATACTGACCTTTGTTCAAGTCGTGATCAACGGCTACGCGATTGTCAAAAACAAAACACTCACCTTCCCACATGGTTTCTTCTTTTGGTACTTCTTCTAGGTACTTAAGAATTCCGCCTTCAAGGTGATACACTTCTTCAAAACCTTGCTCTTTCATGTAAGCAGTTGATTTTTCACAACGAATACCGCCAGTACAGAACATGGCTACTTTTTTCTGCTTTTTAGGATCCATGTTTTTAGCAACATAGTCTGGGAATTCACGGAAGGTTTCAGTATTTGGATTTACCGCACCTTCGAAGGTACCAATCTTAACTTCATAATCATTTCTTGTATCGACCAATACCACGTCAGGGTCTGAAATTAATGCATTCCAGTCTTTTGGTTTAACGTAAGTACCAACAACTTCACGTGGGTCAATGCCCTGTACGCCCATCGTCACAATTTCTTTTTTAAGTTTTACTTTAGAGCGATAAAACGGCATTTCTGCATCAAAGCTTTCTTTGCTTGAGATATCGGCTAAACGAGGATCGTTACGTAACCAGTTTAATACGGTATCAATACCTTCGCGGTTGCCCGCTACTGTACCGTTAATACCTTCTTCGGCTAACAACAGCGTACCTTTAACGCCATTGTTTTCCATTACTGTTTGTAATGGTTCACGTAATTCTTGGAAATTTTCTAAGCGCACAAATTTATACATTGCGCAGACTACTACTTGCGACATACTAAGGTCCTCTTTGCCCCCCGAATCGTAAATCCGGAGCATTGTGGAAAAATTAATTGGATATAAAACGAGCGCGGATTATACGGATAAAACGTGGGTGTGACAAACACCAGATAAAAAAAATCCAAACCGCTATGACACGATTTGGATTTTACTTGTTTCAGATCAAACTTTGGCTAATGCCTTAATCTGACCGAGCAGTTTTTTTCATTAACTAGTCTAGCTTATCCGTGGCAATTTTGTAGCGTGGATCTTCATTAACGTTAATTTCAACAAACTTTTGTGCTTTAACTAATAGGGTACGGCACTCTGGGCTAATATGACGGATATGTAATTTCTTACCCGCTTTCTGATATTTATCAGCTAAGCCATCAAGCGCATCTATACCAGAGCTGTCCCAAATGCGAGAACCTTCAAATTCGATAACAACGTCTGATGGGTCATTTTCCACATCAAATAAGTTACGGAAATAAGAAACTGAACCAAAGAATAGCGGTCCGTCTAGCTCGTACACTTTCCAGCCTTCGTCGTCTATACGTGTTTTAGCGCTTATGTGAGATGCATGTTTCCAAGCAAATACTAAAGCAGACACAATCACGCCTACGATAACCGCAATAGCTAAGTCGGCAATAACTGTTACACCCGTTACTAATAACAGTACAAAACCGTCTTCTTTGTTAGCGCCTCTAAGAATTCGTAAAGAAGCCCATTCAAATGTGCCTATTACTACCATGAACATAACACCAACTAACGCTGCTAGTGGGATCATTTCAATCCATGGAGCTAAGAACAGAATAAACGCTAGTAGAACGATAGCAGCTGTAATACCTGACAAACGACCACGTCCACCAGAGTTAATGTTGATCATTGACTGACCAATCATGGCACAACCACCCATACCGCCGAAGAAACCGTTAACGCCGTTGGCAACGCCCTGGCCAATACATTCTTTGTTTGAACTACCGCGTGTATCGGTTAATTCGTCAATTAACGTTAGTGTTAACAAAGATTCAATTAAACCAACAAGTGCCAAAATAATGGCTGTTGGTAAAATGATGTACAAAGTTTGTAAGTTAAACTCAACCATAGGAATAGCAAAACTAGGCAATTCGCCCGCTAAGGTTGCTGTGGCTTTTTCAGCTTCAGGTAACATGTCACGAACAAAGTCGATAACCGTTCTTGAATCTAAATCCATACCATGAACAATACCCGTCACCGTTAAGATAGCGACTAGTGACGCTGGTACGGCTGTAGTGATTTTTGGCAAGAAGTGAATAATCGCCATTGTTAAAACAACCAAA
>PJEL010000348.1_pt1 | contig 55165 bp, 49 predicted proteins | sample 1853271 | NCBI WGS metagenome assembly PJEL01 (sample SAMN08108733, study PRJNA415343) | Invertebrate metagenome, whole genome shotgun sequencing project. | host: Globobulimina | place: Sweden: Gullmar Fjord | collected 2015-08
TCACTTGATTGTCTGTGATCATTCATAATCCTCCTTTTGAGAATTTGAATAACCTGATTTTTAATCAACCGGGAAAAATAATTGTCGTTAGGCGGTAATTATAATCGACGCTGGTCATGGAAGTGTGGAAATTTAATGCTGGATGCACAACAGATATTGCTATAGCCGACCTAGAGAATGAGAGGGAAAATAGCTGCACTGTAAAAGCTCAATTTTTCTATAAAGAAGTTAAATTAAAACATCCTTCCTCAACATTATCCTTATCTTTGAAAGATGTCATTTCTCCTTCTGATATACAAATAGAAACAAAAAATCAAATAGACATTTTTAAGTCTGCAAGTGGGCATGATTATCCCCAAATGGATCCCCTGAAAATTTCAGTTACACCTTGGCCCGATTATTTTAAAAAAGCTGATTTCAAAATTTGGATCGGAATGAAAGCTTATCCATTAACCGGAGTTGAAATTAAAAAAGGAACCCCAAGCATAATCATCATGAAGAACATTGATCCAAATGATATATGGGTAGAAGAATGCCCACCTCTTGAAGGGGCTGGTGTTAATTCTACATGTTCTATGAAGATAGAGCTATTTCATAAAGATATAGCGCTGCCAAAAGCATCAACATCTTTAACTCTAAAAATTTCCAAGCCTCCAACGGGATAAATCTTTAGAGGGGTACTTCTAAAGGAAGGATAATATTTAACAAATATCTTTGAAATCATAATGTCCTCATTCTTTCTGAAGAACTATTTTAAGGAATCTTACTTTGATACGAAGACCAGATTGGTTTAGGGTTATTTATTATCAATGATGTAGAAAATATTCTGTTTTAGGCACTATCATTATGTTTATTTTTTTTTTTCTTCTGCATACCCTCGTAATTATGCAAGTACATGTCGCTCCAATGTAACCGCCTGTGGTTAATGTTGGTTTGGAAACTGTCGCGGTGACGCAGGGCAGTCAATATTTTCTCATTGATTCTTGAGTGATCCGCTTCCGCACAATGTATTGAGCGCTTTGTACCGAATTATTCTTTCCTCCTGCAATACGCTGTTGGCATAAAAAAAATTTGTAATTGTTCGTTGGTATCGCACTTGTACTCAGGTGAGATACCAACGCTAAATTCGATTAATTTTCAGGGGCGCACTAGCTGGCAGGAAAAGACAGTGGGCGCACCATTAATGGCGGAGTCATAGACAATCACGAATTTAATAATGCCGTTTTCTTCACCTAAAAAATGGATACCTTCTGCCTTGGCCTTAGATTCCGTTTCCGGGGGAGGGATTTGGCATAGTTCGGTGACATTGTATTTTGCGTCAAGTGTGTCTATTTCGGGAACGCTATCCTTTTTGTTCCAATGGTAGAGCATGTAGGGTGTCGGCTCGTCTCCAACAGGTCCTGCGAGAACCAGGTGTCCATCCGTTTTGTTATCCATCTCACTCATACCTCGGATACCACGTCCATTTAAAGATAGGTAGTTAGTGTCCTTCAACTTGATTTTTAGGGTTGGCGTACCGTTGTCAGTTTTATCTTCCTTCACCGACACCTCAAGTACTACAGCGAGAGGTCCCCGTAAAGATGGACCTCGCAGTCCGACAAGTAGCCTGGTTTTTTTAGGACCGCTATCTGGTATCACCGCCAATCCTTCGATGTCAATGCCATTTTCTTTGCTAGGGATATTTCGGAACCGGTGTAGGACCGGGTGATTGGCTAAGATGTCCCGCAGGCTTCCACGCCTGATGGAGTTCCGCTTGACTACGCCATTGTTCTCGGTTTCCAAGCGATAGAGCCATTCACGGGTGGGTTCAATCGCTACTTTCAGAATGCGGTCATGGTTGTAGTTCTCGCTGAGTTTGTCTCCCTTCTTTTCTTTTTCTTTCGCCTTTTTTTTCAGTTTCTCCGGATTAAGTACTGATTTGCGTTTCATGGAGTGAGAGCCGATGACCCAAGTGTAATTTTTGTCGCTAGCAATCCCCTCGATGTCGAGTTCGGTTTCACCTGACGCAAGTGGAAAATTCCCGTCGTCAATCAGCGTGAACTTGGCTTTACCTGTCTTCTTCAAGACCTGAATGTGGGACCTTTCGTCGGAACCGACCACCAGTAAAGATTCATTGGTGTTCACTGTGATGCAACTGATATTTAGGTGTTCCTTGTCGTTTGTTGGCAGTGACTCCAGTTGCCAATCCTGTATTTTGGTCGCTAATGGAGGAGTATCGCCCAATGTAAATGATGGATAGATAAACAACGTAGAAACGAATAGACAGCAAGTCAGGGCAGCTTTAGTTCCTATGTTAGATGATATCATCATATTTTCCTTTTTGTTGATTGAGCAAATGTAGGGTTATATTTTGTGCTATATTTCTTTGGTAATCTTAATGCTCACTTCTGTGAGCCAGATATCTCTAAAGATTTCTTTCTGACATCATCAAGGCAGATGTCAGAAATCACAAATAATATTTATACTGTTATTATAGGTTGTTAGTGTGGTAACCATCTAGCCAGTCGAAAGTGTCATACTTTTTGCTATCCTCTTTGGAAAGATCGATGACTCTAATTTTATTTTTAGGGAAGATAATTTTTCTTTTCCCTGTGGAAGAACCAGCATCAATACAAAGAGGGACGTCCCATAAGCCTTCTTCCTCCACTTTGAACCAATGTTCATGTCCATACAGCAAAGCGTTAATCTGGTGATCGGGATTTTCTTTTTGGTATTTTTTAATTAATTTCTTAAGCTTTGATCGATCTTTCAGTCCATGAAGTAAGCTGAATGGAGGAGGGATAACACATTGATATGCATGGTGATGGAAATATATAACGCGATACTTACATTGTTTTACGTTCTCCTTATTTAGCCTTTCTTTAAGCCTATTGAGTTGGTTGGTTCCAATTTTTCCATCAGCTCCAGGATTAAAATTATTTTTGTCAAAACCAGTTATTTGACCATCTCTTCCTTCTCCTGAACCATCATCAGTAATAATTTCTTCACCATAGGATGGCCAAGATTCATCACAATTTTCTATTTCTCCTTCATTTGAATCCAGACCGATAAAGGCAATTTTATCATCACCATTTCCAACGAAATCAACTTTTGGGTAAAAATCATCATTAGCCCATTCAGGATGGTTGTTCTTTGGGTTAGAAAAGAAGATCCTTTTAAAATTATGAGCTTTGTTTTTAACATCTTTGTAAAAGCCAGAGCCAGGTCCATAATCATGGTTTCCAGGGACTACAAGGACTTGAAAATTAGCGTATTCTAATTTTTCAATAAGTTTTCTTGGTGGTAGGTAATCAGGTTCTTTGTAGGAATCATCAACCAGATCACCTGTGATAACAATTACACATTGATCAGGGGTAAAATTACTTATTATTTTATTGGTCAAGTATTCAAATTTGTCCAGACAATCATCGTCTCCGCAATGAAGATCACTCAGGTGGATAATTTTTGTCATGGAATCTCCTCTTTTTGATAATTATATAGCCGGGCAATACAAAAATAATGTCCATACTTGCATTCTAAAAATCAATTAACTCTTAGTTAATTTCGCATGTTAGTAAATTATCTTCTTGTATCATTGAATAGGTAATAGGAATACCCATAGGACTTGTAAAAGTCATTATAAATTAATTGGAATTTCAGGCATTTGTACGGTTTGTGGCGATAAGTCTTTCTGGGGCAGGTCTTTTGGGAGAAATAAAAAAATAGATTAAAAGAAGGAAAATGGAATTGGAAATTTAGGGTAAAAAGGAAGTTTTTGAGCAGTTTGGAGCTGGATTCATGGCTTAAGTTGTACAACTTTTGCCGACTCTTTTTTTCTGACAGTATGGTCAATAAATAATTCTTATGCAGTCACGCACATTTTTTGGCCATAGACAGATATCCATGATGACTGTTTCATGGATAATGTTAAAAAGACTTTACCATACCAGCTTTTAACGGATTTCGATGGATATATCTCAGTACTTCGAGAAGGTGGTTGTTAGCCTCAACAAGGACTGCCTTGTATCTACTACGGAACAACCTGTCCTTCTTCTTCTTCATGGAAGCGATTGAAACGCTGGGTGTATACACCATTAATATGCCCTATACAGCGAGACAAATTTCTGTCTGGAGTCTGCACAAGCAAGTAATAATGGTTCGACATTAAACAATAAACAGATATTTTGATATTTCTGGCTTCAACTGTTTTCTGTAGTAAATTGATAAACGATGTACAGTTATTGTCTGTCAAAAATATATTTTCTGCTCTCTTGCCATGGTTCATCACCTGGTCTTAGGCTTCTGTAGGCTTCTGGGTATTCTATTCGTAATGGTCTGGACATGATACTCTCTCTCCATTCCACCTGTCGGTAAAAGGCAAAAGTGGGTGACCCCTTTTTGTGTTTCTGCATTAACATAGAAAATTAATCGACCGAAACCATCTCGCCTCCATCTTTTTCAATGTTGTAGATGATTTGTTCGTTCACTCTTAATAACATCTACGTTTTTTTTTACATAACCATCGTCGTCTCGACCATTGAGTGTAAAAGAATAGTATTTAGAAATTGCGCCAGATAAAGTGGCGCGATAAACATTTTGCGCCAAAAACAAATTTATATGGCGCGATTTTGATAATTGCGCCATGATACAATATGCCAAAACGTATTTCACAAAATGAACTAGACAAAATTCTTCAGGCGGTTGCGATTTTTCCGGAAGGGGGGCATGTCGGAGAGATCAGCCAAGCATTGGGCGGCGAAGTGCCACGTCGAACTCTGCAGCGCCACCTGGCCCTGCTTGTCGAGCAAAATAGGCTGACATTAGAGGGTCGTGCCAGGGCTAGTCGATACCAGTTACCAAAGATAGCTGCTGAAGTTACAGGTACTCTTCTCGCCCTGAAAGGAGAGATGCATGGCGAAGTCTATGTCCCACTCTCACCCGAAGGGGAAGAACTCAAACATACGGTTTGTCAACCCATCCAGAACCGTATCCCAGTTGGATACAACCGTTATTTTCTTGATTCTTACCATCCGAACACCACCTTCTATCTTTCCGAAGATGTTCGACGTCAACTTGCCGAGATCGGTCGCCCGCCAGGCGGAGAACAATCGGCCGGGACCTATGCCCTCAAAATTTTCAATCGGCTGTTAGTCGATCTTTCCTGGAATTCAAGCCGTCTGGAAGGTAATACTTACTCACTGCTTGAAACTGAGCGCCTGTTGGATTTGGGAGAGGAAGCTTTGGGCAAGGACGCAAGCGAAGCGCAGATGATCCTGAACCATAAGGCAGCAATAGAATTTCTGGTGGAGCAAGCACCCGATACTGGTTTAAACAAATACATAATTTGCAATCTACATGCGTTGTTGTCGGATAACCTTCTTGGTGATCCTCAGGCATGTGGCAGATTGCGTTCTATTCCCGTTGGCATTGGGGGAACGGTTTATTACCCCCTGGAAATACCGCAGTTGATCGATGAATGTTTTTTGGAAATTCTCTCGATGACGAGCGAGATGAACGATCCTTTTGAGCAGGCGTTTTTTGTTCTTGTGCATCTGTCTTATCTGCAACCCTTTGAAGATGTAAACAAACGTGTTTCAAGGCTGAGCGCAAATATTCCCATGATCCGTGATAACCTTTGTCCACTTTCCTTCGTGGATGTTCCTGTACAGGCGTACATTGATGGAATTGTGGCGGTATATGAACTCAACCGTATAGAATTGTTACGGGATGTTTTTGTTTGGGCTTATCAAAGGTCCTGTTCCCGTTATTCAGCTGTTCAGCAATCATTAGGTGAACCAGATCCCTTTCGGGTGAAGTATAGAAGAGAAATAATTGTCTATGTAGCGACTGTGATTCGTAAAGGTTTTGACAAGAGGGAGGCGGTAGGCTGGATCATTCGAAAAGCAAAACAGGAAATTGGAGATAAAGATCGTGCACGTTTCATTGAAATTATCGAAACCGAACTTGGAAGTCTGCACGAAGGGAATATCGCCCGCTATCGTCTGTTACCAGAAGAATTTATATCCTGGAAAAAAAGTTGGCGCTGATTATCTGTATTTAAATAGTGAGGTCATTTCTATAAGAACTCGGGGTGAAGGAAACTTGGGGACATTTTCAATACAAGTGAATAAAAGAATATATGACAAAAGACATAATGTACTTGTAGCAGAAATTAAAAGTTGGAATTTCAAGAAAAAATCTGTTGTTAGAACTCGATAAATCATTATGAGATATAGTGAATATAAAAAACGAATTCTAAAAAAATCTATATCTGATATTACAAAGTCTAGAACTTCAAAAGATACATCTTTTGTAAATAATAAATCCCAAAAAAAACGTTTTTCCCGTCAAGTATTCCTCGTTACAATTATAATCAGCTTAACAATATCTGGTTTATTTTATAGTTACCTCAAGTTAAATCAATTATCTCCCATATTTGTAAGTTGGTGGAACAAAATTGAAAGAATATTCAATTATGAGGATTCCATACCTTTGGTTTTTTCAGAGAAAAAGTTAGAGAACAAGATTGTTAAAAACCAAGACTGGAGAAAAATTTTAAAAAATGGGAGTTGGTATAAAATAAATGAAGAAAGAAACGAAAAGTTAAACCCAGAGGGTTATGTTTATTCATGGAAGGACAAACAAGGCAATGTGCACGCTTCAAATACTAATTATCCCTTGAATAACAATACCTTGAAAGTTCAAGATGAAATTAACCAATATGCTAAAGAAACTCCATTTAGATATTATGGGAATAGCATACTAGTTCAAGCAACAATAATAAACAGAGGCAATAACTCTATCTGCTGGCTTCTTCTTGATACAGGTTGCAGTACAACTTTCATATATACTGATATTACAAAAAATCTTCGAATAAAACCCATTAGAAAAGTCAGATCAGTAATCGCAGATGGAAGAGTAATTAAATTAACTCAAACAAAAGTTGACTCCTTTCGTATTGGTCCCCATTCTGAAAGTAATTTTACTATTAATACAAATGTATATAATCACAAAGATAAACAATATTATCAGGGTTTACTCGGAATGAATTTTCTTGAAAAACACCCTTTCCAGATCGATCCAAAAAGAAAAGTAATTGTTTGGATGTAATTATTTTAAAGACTCAAAAAACGATTTACAGCATAGCGATAATTATTCAGTTTACTTGCTTTATTTTTGGGCTAATAAAAGCAACCTTAATCAGAACCATTTTGAATATGGTAAGCAAAATTTTTTTCTTTAAGTGTTCAAAAATATAGTAATTAGATTCATGTAAACCGATGTTTTTATCCGAAACTAGATAAGGCAGTAAAAATTGTTGAGTTGATGCTCAAGCAGGTTGAAGCACTCAGTATATAGCTGGAGCAATTGAGGCGGATTCGGATTATTTATTTGTTTATTTTTAGTTCTGAGGACGCAAAACAGCAAGAATAAGACTGTAAACAGGTTCAGGCAAAGCATAAAGAAAATATGCTATCCACTCATGATGGATGTATTTCCATAATTCTACTGATGTTATTTTCGGTTTTGCAGCAGTATAAGAAAAAGGTAGTGGGAATATTTTCAGGTGTTTGGTGGGATTACTGATAATTTTATTTAGCCGATGAAGATGAAGTGGGGAGCTTATTAAGCATATTGATCGCCGTTTTTGTTTTTCTATTATTTTTAATGAATTGGACCAATTACTTTTACTGTCAAAGGATTGCGTTTCTGTAAAAATATATTCTTCAGCTACACCGTTTTGTAGCAAATATTTCTTCATTAGTTCAGCGCCATACAGGTTTTGTCGCGGTCTTGACCCTCCAACACATAACAAGCTTGAAACAGTACCAGATTTATACAAATTCAGTGCGAAATTAACACGTCTTAAAGTTTGTTTTCCAAGTGCTGTGTAGGACGAGTTGAAGTCACCCATGAAAATAATTGCGACTTCAAAATTCTCTCCATTCATATCTTTTTTTGTGGAAAGAATGTATGAGAACCATATTCCAGCGATCAAAAGGTCAGCAACTATGCATAAGGTTATAAGCTTAAGCCAGAAGTATGTTGAAGTATATTTAGGGATATTATTTTTTATTTGACCAAGAGTCATCGAAGGTAAACGTATATTGTTATGCATTTAAAAGTGTTATATGATATTTTTACTTTAGATAACAAATAGTAAAAATACTCAATAGAAAAACTGAATGTTTGTTTAAATTGGCAGGCGAAAGGCCATTTTTAATTGGAAAATGAGGGTTCGGCTCCCTCTCTATTCTTCAATTGTTATCTTTTTCTCCCCGGTAGCACCGTAGTTCAATTAAATGGCAACCTGTTCCCAATATTGTTATTTATCACTCAATTCTTTTCTCCGTTCTAATTTGGAATTCGTTTGTTACCTGAAAGTTAAGAGTGGTCAGGTATGAGTAATTCTGCAAAGTTTTGGGGAAAAGTAATCTCAATTTGCTATGTGAATAGGATATTAATGGAAGAAGGCTGGCAGGTTGAATGAAAATTCTGCAAACGAACTATTTTGGATGATAAATGAGAAGTAATTTGAAGATACTCCATACTTCAGACTGGCATCTGGGTCGGTCTCTCTACGGGCGGAAACGTTATGATGAATTCACTGATTTTTTGGATTGGCTCATATCCACTATAATCGATGAAAGCATTGATGTGCTACTGGTGGCTGGAGATGTTTTTGATACCAGTACTCCCAGCAATCGTGCTCAGGAATTGTATTATCGATTTTTGAGCACGATTGCTAATTCATGTTGTCGTCATGTTGTCGTCATTGCAGGTAATCATGATTCGCCCTCATTTCTGAATGCCCCAAAGGAACTTCTGCAGGCATTGAATGTATATGTCGTAGCTGCAATCACTCAAAATCTGGAAGATGAAGTGATTGTGTTAAATGATGAGCAGAGCTGTCCTCAAGCTATTATCTGTGCTGTCCCGTATCTTAGAGATAAAGATATACGTTTGGTGGAGTCAGGGGAAACCATAGAAGATAAAAATACAAAGCTTATCGAAGGGATTGAGAATCATTATGCAGATGTTTGTGCCATTGCTTTACAAAAGCAGATAGTCTTTAAAAAGAATGGTCATGGTGTTGTGCCGATTATTGCCATGGGGCATCTTTTTACTGCTGGTGGTAAAACTGCCGATGGAGATGGAGTTAGAGAGCTGTACGTTGGTTCATTGGCACATGTGGGTAAAGAGGTGTTTCCATTGTTGATAGATTATCTTGCCTTGGGGCATCTTCATGTTTCTCAGCGGGTTGGAGGCTTTGAGAACATACGTTACTGTGGTTCTCCTTTGCCCATGGGTTATGGTGAAGCCAGGCAGGAGAAGAAAGTGATTGTAGTAGAGTTTACTGCTCGCACCAAGCCTTTGATCAGGGAGTTGTTGGTTCCTTGTTTTCAACCTCTTGAAAGAATTGTTGGTTCTCTTAAAGATATTTGTGAAAGAATAGAACAACTAAAGCGGGATGAAAGTCTGGCATGGTTGGAAATTGAATATACAGGATTAGAGGTCACTGGTAACCTTCGGGAAATGTTGGATGAGGCCTTGGCAGATTCGTCCATGGAAGTTAGGCGGGTAAAAAACAAAAGGATCATTGATCGGGTTATTAGTGCTATTCATGAAAATGAAACCCTTGATGATTTGGATATAAATGATGTGTTTAAACGTTGCCTGGATATTTTTGATGTGCCAATTGAAGACCGGGATCAATTGATTAGCTCTTACAATGAAATAATTCATAACTTTCTCGAAGAGGATCGGAATGAAGAATGATGAAAATGATGAAGGTGCTTTTTGATATTGATACCGCAATGCAATGAGTTTGAATAAAGCGGTTGAATGATTTTTGTTAAGTTTAAGAACATTATATTAAGGCAGTAAGTAATTGAAGAATGTTGATGAAGCAAAAAAGTATTTTTTGATTGATTGTAAAAATCATGAAGATTCTTAAGCTTAGATTTAAAAATCTTAATTCACTTTATGGTGAATGGTTTATTGATTTTACTGACCCAGAATATGTGTCAAACGGTATTTTTGCTCTTACAGGTCCAACTGGAGCTGGGAAGTCAACGATTCTAGATGCCATTTGTTTGGCGCTTTATGGAGCAACTCCACGTCTTGGAAAAATCACAAAAAGTCGTAATGATATTATGTCCCGTCAAACCGGAGAATGCTTTGCTGAGGTGATATTTGAGTCCCAAGAAGGACGATTTTGTTGTCATTGGTGCCAACATCGTGCGCGTAAAAAAGCTGGGAAAGCTTTACAGGATACCAGGCATGAAATTAGTGATGCATTTACAGGAAAACCTCTGGAAACAAAAAAGAGTATAGTCGCTAAAATCATAGAAGAAAAAACCGGGATGGACTTTGAACGGTTCACACGGTCAATATTGCTCGCTCAAGGTGGTTTCGACTCCTTTCTCAAAGCAGATGTTGAACAAAAATCAAAAATTTTGGAACAGATTACCGGCACTGAAATTTATACAGAAATTTCAAGGCGTGTTCATGAGCGCTATCGGGATGAGCGAGAAAAGTTGAATATTCTCCAGGCTTCAATTTCAGGAATTGTTATTCTTGAAGCAGATCAGGAATTGACAATTAACAATGAACTGGGCGAGAAGCTGAAGAAAGAGACCCAGCTCGCTGACAGGATTTCGGAAATAGGTAAAGCCATTGCATGGTTAACAGGTATTGGTTGTTTAAAGACAGAAATAAACGCTTTGGCTGAAGAATCAGATCTACTGAGGTCTGAACTTGAATTGTTTAAGCCGGATCGAGAGCGACTTGTTCGTGCACAAAAAGCTGCAGAACTGGAAGGGCAATTTGCTATAGTATCTTCAACCAGAAAGCAGCAGAATACAGATCAACAGTCTTTGGCTACAGAAGTATGCAAACTGCCAGATCTTGAATCAATGGTTCAGCAAAAAGAAATATCCTTGCGCAAAACTGAACAGATGATTCTGAAAGTAAAGGAAGATCAAAAAAACGCAGCCCCGCTCCTACAGAAAGTACGTACGCTTGATCAGCAGCTAGTGGATAAAAAGAAGATTATTAATAGTGGAGAAGGCGACTGCAAAAAAGTGACTCAACAGATCACGGCTGATAAAAAGCTTCTGGATAAAGAGAAAAAGAAGATTGAGTCTGAACAAAATAACTTAAAGTTAGTGTCGAAATATTTGGAATCAAATGTTCGCGATGAATGGCTTGTGGGTGAGCTGGCTGGTATTGGAGAAAAGCTTGGTAATTTGTTGTTAGTTCAAGCTCAAATATCTGAAAAAAAAGAAGCCGAAAATAAAAACCAAGAGTATCTGAAAATTACCCATAAAAAGGTACTAGTCTGCACAGGAGAACTAAATAAACGGAAAAAGGAGCTGCAGGACACTCGGAATTCTTTAGAGTTAAATAATAATGAATTGAAAATATTACTGGCTGATCGTTTGCTCCGGGAATACAGAACAGAGAAAGAAACTTTGCTTAGAGAAATGGCTTTCTTGTCTAAGATTGCTGATTTTGAATCTGAGAGATCCAAGCTTAAAGACGGTAATCCATGCCCGTTATGTGGTTCTGAAGGTCACCCCTTTGCAATGGAAAATATTCCAGAGCCAGATGAAATCGAGAAAAAAATTGAGATGTTGTCTCAGTTGATTCATAAGGCAGATCAACTTGAAACCAGTATAAAACAGCTTGAAAATGCAGAGAAAAAAGCCTTGGAAAAAGTGACCGATTGTGAAAAGCTTGAATCTGAGGCTGTTAATGATAAGAAAAATACTGAAAAAATTCTGACAGATCTTTTTCTGGATTTAAAGAAAACAGGTGAGCGTTTTGTCGAATTGAAGAAATCAGCACTTAAAAAACTGCAGCCTCTTGAAATAGTGGTAATACCTGATAATGATGTATCGTCATTGTTGGAATTATTAAAACAACGGCTTAAGACCTGGCAGGAGCACTTGAAAAAGAATGCAGAAATTGAAAAATTAGTTATTGAGCTCAATACTGAGTTTAATAGAATTTCTGCAGTGATTGAAACCCATAGTAAGGTATTACGTGAAAAACAGACTGCTTTGGATGTGATGAAGCAAGAATTTGAAGTTGGAAATTCTAGGCGCAAGGAGCTGTTTGAGAGCAGAAATGTTGATAGTGAAGAAATCCGTTTGACAAAAAGGATTAACGACGCGGAGCTTGTTGAAAAAAAATCGCGAATTGTCTGTGATGAAGCAAAACAACAGCTCAACTCTGTAAAGGTTAATATTGCATCGTTGAAAGATCGGATTGATAAGCGGAAATTAGAGCTAAAACAATTGGAAGCTGAATTTGTAAGTAACCGGCAGGCTTTAGGATTTGTTGATGAGCAACTTTTTGTCGAAGAAAGACTATCTTTGCCCGAACGTGATAAGCTTATAGCTACAGCCAAAAAACTTGATGATCAACAAACTGCTTTGTTGGCCAGGTATAAGGATCGGAAAGATCGGTTGGTAATAGAAATTAATAAAAAGGTTACTGACTCTCAGCTTGAAGAACTTCAAGTTGTATGCAAAGAATTTGAGGAAAGTATAAAAAATCTCAGGGACGAAATAGCTGGGTTAAAGCATAAATTGGTTGAGAACAATATTGCCAAAAAGAGGATTAAGGAAAAGCAGTCTGCAATAGATTTTCAAAAGAACGAAAGTACTCGCTGGGATAAACTGTATGGACTCATAGGTTCATCTGATGGAAAGAAGTATCGAAATTTTGCTCAAGGCTTGACGTTTGAGTTGATGGTCTCACATGCTAATTTACAACTTGAAAAAATGACAGATCGTTACTTGCTTATTCGGGATGATGAGCAACCACTTGATCTCAATGTTGTTGATAACTACCAGGCAGGAGAAATCAGATCGACAAATAATCTTTCCGGTGGTGAAAGCTTCATTGTCAGCCTTACGCTCGCCCTTGGTCTTTCGCAAATGGCCAGTCGTAAAATAAGGGTGGATTCATTATTTTTAGATGAAGGCTTTGGGACATTGGATGAAGATGCTTTGGAAACGGCATTAGAGACTTTGTCTGGCTTGCAACAGGACGGCAAACTGATTGGCATCATCTCACATGTTTCTGCTTTGAAGGAACGTATCAGTACGCAAATCAGTATTAATCCTGTGTCTGGTGGAAAAAGCAATATAACTGGTCCAGGATGTAAGTGGCTTAATTAAGCGTTCACTTCTCTATAGCAGGCCTATTTTTCCGCAGCTACAGCTTTCGGAACAGTCGAACAAAATCCTCCGGTATCCCGGTGTCAAAGGTCATTAGCTTATGGGTGAAAGGGTGGGTGAATGTAATTGAGCGGGCATGGAGGGCGAGCCGTTTTGAACCGATGTCCTTATTGTCGTATTTCCTGTCACCGGCGATGGGATGGCCCTTTTCAGCAAAGTGCACGCGAATCTGGTGTTTGCGGCCAGTGAGAAGATGAATCTCAACTAAGCTGAACCTTTTTGACTCTTTTGAAACTTTGTAGGCCGTATGAGAGAGCTTCCCCTTGGCTGCATCACGGGTCGAGTAAACTTTATGGGCTTTATTCTCGACTAGATAGGAGGAGATCGTTCCCTCTTTGGCCGTTAATCGCCCGTGAACGATGGCTAGGTAGTGTTTTTCGGTATTCTTCCAATTTTCTTGCAGGAATTTTTTAGCCTGTTCGCTTTTGGCAAAAATAAGTACCCCAGACGTGTCCTTATCTATGCGATGGACCACATACACCCTGTTGCGTGATTTTGGATTACCCTTACGGACATAATCATTGAGCAGATAGTGGGCCGTTCTCGACTTTTCCCGATCAGTGCCAATAGTCAGCAGCCCAGCCGGCTTCACCACCACAATGATATCCTTGTCCTCATGCAGGATTGGCAGTCCTCTTGGTTGATGCTTCTTGGGCGGCCGGTCGTTTTTGATCATATTCTTCAATATAGTTCCATATTCCCTTAGGCCGCCACCACTTATAATGTCGCACCCCACGGTCGCAGCCGAGCGGCTATTATCACCTGCCGCCGTTACATTATCGTGTACTTTGGTGACGGGGGTACAGACAAGAGCCGAACGTAGTAGCGGTTAGGTGAATAAATTTGTGTACGCTCATCATGGTCTGAAATGCATAATGTTTCTGCAAAGACGATTCAGAGGATACTTTGTCATAAGTCTGTGACAATAGCAGAAAAGTATATTCAGAATATCAATAACGATTTTCAGGCGACAATGCAACTTTTGGCTGAAGGTAAGGACGATTTACACTGAAAGCAAAAAAAAAGGGTTTCAGTCAATTGACTGAAACCCTAACAGTATATGGCGTCCCCAACCGGATTTGAACCGGTGTTGCCGGCGTGAAAGGCCGGTGTCCTGGACCTGACTAGACGATGGGGACATGTGTTCCATTTACATTTAATTGGTGGGTCGTGCGCGGCTCGAACGCGCGACTCTCTGCTTAAAAGGCAGATACTCTACCAGCTGAGTTAACGACCCCCCATGTAGAGACACGTTTAGATACATTTTTATTGGATTTGTGTCAATAGAAAAAAACATCTTAGATGGATTTTTTTTAGTTTGTTTTGCAGTGAATGTTGGGGTTTGGGGTTAATTTTAACTGTAATATTAAGTCTTTACTGGTTTGTACCTTGCCGGTAGTGAAAAGTTATTTTTTTTAGTGTTTGATCAATATTTAGTGAGTTGAACGAAATTGTGCTCTAGTTCTGACAGTTCTTTTTCGGGAAAAATTTTTGATTATATCATTATTTCTTTCCCGCACAGTGGTTTTTTTATCTGGAGACATTTTGTTTGGTTGGCCAATAAATAAATGCCCATATAGGATAATATTGTTTTTGGACAACATAAGACCCGTTATTACTTTTCTTGGTAATGGAATTGACATACTGTTGCAGTAACTTTCGCTCTTTTGTGCTTAAGTCTTTAAACATCCAGCTGAAGGCTTCAAGAGCTTCATCTGGAGAGGAACAGTATAGTGTGTTTTCAAGTCGAATGAAGCGGACCTCTGCGTGATGACCCATTTGATAGAGCAGGTTAATCGTATATATGTAATCGGGATGATCAGGGATGGTTCGGCCTATTGCCTTAAATGCAAAAGGATCATGTGGGCCTGTACCTACCCTGTCGGTGATATAGACACCTTTTTTTGCAAATGCAGTTAATTTTGCAAGTGCAGTTTGCAGATTACGCACAGCAAGAGAGCGAGAGGCGATGGTAATATCATGGCGGGTAATATGTTTCTTTTGCCAGTCATCATCCCATGAAAGTAGTTGAGGGGAAATATTGTTGTATTTAAGATTCTGTGACCTGTTTTGAAGGATTTCAAGCATTCCTGGAGAGAAATCAACAGCAGTGATATGTTTGACAAGTGGAGAAAGAGGCAGGGAAATTGTTCCAGGTCCACAGCCAACGTCCAGTACTGACCATTCTTTTGTGGGGCTGAGTAGCTGGATGAATTTTTCAGCATAACAGGAAGCGGGTGTGCGTTTGCTAAATGATACTGCTTTACTATCCCAGTCTTGTGGTGTTTTTCTGAACTGGGATTCATGCAATAATGATTGCCGCATTTGATCCCAATTGAGGTCTTTCATGGAGAGTTTTTTCATACTTTTACCGAAATTGCAGGAAATAATTTGACAGAGTAGTTTGGTAATGATAATAGTACAGGTTTTCAATAGAGTAAATGGCGAACTTGAAGAGACGGTGTTATATTCCGGCTTTGAGGGGATTTCTGCATTCATCGAATCACACGCAGTAGATTCCAGAACACAGTAAATTGTGAAAATGTATTAATGCGTCCGGGAATATTATAAAACTTGGGGCCGTAACAAAGTAAGCCGAAGACTACCAAAAGGAATAATACAATGAGTAAAAGAACATTTCAGCCAAGCAATGTTAAGCGTCAACGTACACATGGTTTCAGAGAAAGAATGAGCACAAAGGCAGGACAGGCTGTTATTAAAAACAGACGTGCAAAAGGCCGAAAGCGATTGGCTGTTTAACAGGCGTGGAGAATTTTCGTCTTCCAAAGCGGAGTTTGCTTAGGAAATCACGGGAATTTAACTTGGTGTACCGAAATGGTATCCGGGTCAAAAGCACGGGATTCGCTCTTCTTTATTTACCAAATGAAGAAGCATTTAACCGTCTTGGTATCAGCGTGCATAGAAAGATACGCGGTGTTGTTCGGCGAAATAGAATTAAACGGATCATAAGAGAAGCTTTCAGGCTGCATGGTAAAGTATTTCCACAGTCATGTGATATTGTGATAACTGTTAATCCTTATTTTTCTATCCCAACACCAGATTCATTCTTTGATGCGATTGACAGTCTGTGTCTGTCTGGAAAACAGGAACTGTGAAGAGTTGTCATCGACAGCAGGAAACTAGATCTGATTGTTCTGGTAAGGCACCGTGTCTAACAGTTGGTTCTCCATCTTGGTTTTGTATAATCTTTGTTAAAGCATATCGCTATTGCATATCGCCGCTTTTGCCGCCTACCTGCAGGTTTGTTCCAACTTGTTCTCAGTATGCCGTTGACGCAATTATGCGCTATGGTGCTTTGCGCGGAGTCTTTATGACTTTCTGCCGTGTAATTCGCTGTCATCCCTTTTCAAGGGGCGGTTATGATCCTGTAAGAAAATGAAATTTATCACAACATTCATTGATGATATCAATGGTATGCGTTACAGGATTTTGATCGGAAAGATACAAAATAATGCTTATGTTTCAGCAGCTCTGCATTAAAGCAGACATAATTTGAGGTTTTTGAATATGGATATGTATAGGGCCTTTTTGGCTATTGTCCTCTCATTTATCATTCTGGTGGGGTATCAATATTTATTTGTTGGTCAACCTGGGCAGCAGCCAGTTGAACAACCACAAGCTGTGCCGCAGAATGCACAACAACAACAGGCACCTGCAGGTACTTCTGCAAGCGGACAGCCAGTTTTCGTGTCACCTGCAGTTCCTCAAGTGCAGGCTCAGCAGGTACTCGCCATAAATAAAAATGCTCGAGATATTGTCGTCGAGACACCTTTATATACAGTGATTGTAAATGAACAGGGCGGTGGAATTAAAAGTTTTATTCTGAAACAATATAAGCAGCAAATGACTGATAGTTCTCCAAATATGCAGTTGGTGCAAACCAGTTTGCCAACGGAACTACCATTTCTGTTTACCTTGGATAATGGAGCAGGGGACAATCTGCCGCTTTACAGAGCTAATAGAGAAAGTCTTCGTGTGGTAGAAAATGATCAAGCAAAATCATTGGTATTGACGGCATCTTTTGGTGATGAGTTACAGATTATTCAAACCCTGACATTTGATCCTTCCAGCTATTTGGTTGATATAAATTACCAGGTGACGAACACCACTGATAATGGTTATCAGATGTCTCCGGCAATGACTATTGTCAATGCGCCATTTTCTGTAGCAAATTCTGCTAGTCGTTTTATGTTCAGTGGTCCAGTTACCTATGTAAATGATCAATTGTCTGAGGTAAAAACCAAAGAGTTGTATAATGGACCTCAGACAGTTCAAGGAACCGTTGAATGGGCTGCATATGAGGATAATTATTTTATATTTGCAGTGATGCCACAACAGGCTGGGCAACTTATGGTGACTATGAGTGGATCTGAAGACAAGGTTCGCACTGTGGTTTCTGAAGGTCTTTTGACTTTACCACCCAGGGGTAGTAAAGAGTTCAGTTACAAGGCTTATGTCGGACCCAAGAAGCTGACAATACTTGAGGAAGCTGGATATAATCTTTCAAAATCAGTGAATTTTGGATGGTTTGATAAACTGGCTAAGCCCATGTCATTTTTGCTGAACTTTTTTTATCAATACGTTGGTAACTACGGTTTGGCAATTATTCTTGTAACTGTGCTTATAAAACTGGTTTTTTGGCCAATTACCCAGAAGGGTATGAAGTCTATGAAAAATATGCAGAAACTGCAGCCAAAAGTAGCAAAGTTAAAGGAAAAGTTTAAAGGTGATCCGCAGAAGATGAATCAGGAAATGATGGCCTTATACAAATCGTATAAAGTCAATCCACTCGGTGGTTGTTTGCCAATGTTTTTGCAGATACCATTTTTCTTTGCACTGTATAAAGTGCTGCTTATGTCAATTGAGCTAAGACATGCACCTTTTATGTTGTGGATCAGCGATCTGTCGGCACCGGACCGTCTGGGTATTGGTTTTGATATCCCTTATTTGCACGGTATTCCGGTACTCACTATTTTAATGGGTGGCTCTATGTACTTGCAGCAGAAAATGACTCCAACAACAGCTGATCCCACCCAGGCTCGTATCATGCAGTTCCTGCCGATCATTTTTACGTTTATGTTTCTTAATTTTGCCTCAGGACTCGTGTTATACTGGTTTGTCAATAATCTGCTTTCTATTCTGCAGCAGCAACTGATCAACAGGCAGATAAAAGCATAAAGGTTAGTAATAAGGATATTTTATGGCAAAGATGAAAGAATTTTTTGGAAATGATGTGGCGGATGCAATCAAGCAGGCATGTACTGCTTTTAGTGTCTCTCAGGATGATCTTGATATTAATATACTTGAGACTGGTTCTGCTGGAATTTTTGGATTGTGCAAAAAAAAGGCACATATTCAGGTAGCAGTAAAAGTTGATACTCCACCAAAGGACAAAGAGCCGGCTACAGAGAAAAGTAAGCCAAACAAGAAAAATACAACTCCAAAACAGCCTGCATCGAACTCTTGTGTAAAGGAAAAAGATGATACATGTGGAAGAAAGAATTCTGGTGGTAGCAAGCCTATGCCAGATGTTTCTGAAACAGAAGGAATTACAAGCAGTGCTCCGCTTGTTAAAAAAGAGGATAGAGAGCAACCAACAGAAGATGCTCTGGTTTCCATTCAACAAGTTGTCGAAAAACTGCTGGATTTGATGAGCTTCCCTTCACAAGTTCAAATTTCAGTTGAAGATTATACGGTTCAATGCACTATTTCTGGAGATTTTGATGAGGATATAATAGGAGCTGATGGTCGTACACTTGACAGCTTACAATATCTCGTAAGAAAAATGGTTAACAGGCGTCTACCTGAACGTATGCCACTTTATCTTGACGTCGGAAATTACCGCGAACGTAGAATTGAAGAACTCTGTGATCGAGCTAAAGAACTTGCTGAACAAGTAAAGCAAGATGGTAAAACTCAGGCAATCCCAGCCCTCAACCCATCTGAAAGACGAGTGGTGCATATTACTCTTCAGGAAGATAAGGCCATTCGTAGCAGAAGTGTTGGTGAAGGTCTTTTTAAAAAGGTTTTAATTTATAAACCTGGTAAAGGCCGTAAATCTGGTCAGAGAAATAGAAGGGGGCGCCAGGGTGGACGTCCAGTCGAGAAAAAGGAATAACAGTGATACCATTGCCGCTATTGCCACTGCACCAGGCATAGGCGGCATTGGAATTATCCGGATCAGCGGCCTCCAGGCTTTGTCAATTCTCCATGTTCTTTTTAGGCCGAATCGGCCTGACTGCCAATTTGAAAGTCATAAGTTTTATTACGGAACTATAGTTGATCAGGAACAGGTTGTTCTTGATGAAGTACTGTGTGTCTATATGAAGGCGCCATACTCCTATACCCGTGAAGATATAGTCGAAATTCATAGCCATGGTAGCTATCTGGTTTTGCAGACTGTTCTACAAGCTGTTCTTAGTTGTGGAGCGTACCCTGCTGATGCAGGTGAGTTTACAAAACGAGCTTTTTTGGCAGGTCGAGTTGATTTGACTCAAGCTGAAGCTGTTATAGATTTGTTGCAGGCGCAAACTCTGACTGGTGCTCAATTGGCTGTAAGTCAGATGCAGGGCAGGTTGTATGAGCGTATAGAGGGAGTCAGGCAGGGTTTGGTTGCAATCCTTGCTATCATAGAAGTCGCCATAGATTTTCCAGATGAAGATATTGAGATTATTGACAAGAAACAGTTGTTGCTTCAATTAGCAGAGCAGGTTGAAAAGCCTTTGCGCTTACTTGTAGATCTTGCTAATCAGGGAAAAGTTTTCAGGGAGGGCGTCAATGTTGTTATTGCCGGACGGCCTAATGTCGGCAAGTCAAGTTTGCTAAATGCTTTGCTGCAAGAGGATCGTGCTCTGGTGACAGCTGTTCCAGGGACAACTCGAGATACGATTGAAGAGATAATTTCAATTAAGGGGATTCCTGTTCGACTTGTTGATACTGCTGGTATACGTGAGGATGCTGGTCAGGTAGAAGAATTGGGGATCGAACGAGCCAGGAAAAAGATCGCTGAGGCTGATCTGGTTCTTTTTTTGGTTGACGGTACTCAGGCGTTAACAAAGTTAGACAGGGAGTTATATGCAACCGTATGCCACAAAGATACCATTGTGGTTATTAATAAAAAAGATATAGCTCCGCTGGAAAGTATGAAAAATCTTCGTCTCGACTTTCAGGGATTAGATGTGGTTAATATCTCTGCTCGTCAACACCAGGGGGTTGATACTCTTCAGGATGTTGTTTATCAAAAAATTCTTGGTGAGGATGAAACGTCCCTTCGTGAACAGGTCAGCTATGCGCCTAATGTAAGGCATCGGATTATTTTGGAAAAGACACTCGATGCCTGCCTGAGGATAAACCAAGCCGTTATTCAAGGATATTCTGCAGATTTGTTGGCAATTGAGGTTCAATCTGCACTTGATTACCTTGGAGATATTGTTGGTCTAACAACTCCTGATGACATTCTCGATAAAATATTTTCTGATTTTTGTATCGGTAAGTAATTTGAGCTGAATGGTATAACTTGTAAATACTTAATTTTTATCTGGCTTAGTATCCTTTTTTTCTATGATATTCGGTTTTGTTTTCGGTAATATTTCTTTTTGTTTAGTAGAAGCCTGAATTTCACCTTCCAGAGTAGCTCCTGATTCAACTGTTAAATTAGCCGCTACCAGCTTTCCGACAATGACTGAACTGCTTTGAGCCGTCACCAGTTTTGCCTGGATGTTTCCCTCTATGTGACCGTGACATAAAAGAGAGTCCAGTACAAGGTCACCTTCTACCTTGCCAGATTCACTTAAAACTAAATATTCACCCTTGATGTTGCCAACAACAGTGCCATCTATGCGCGCTTTACCTTTAAATTGAATTTCACCAGTCACTCGCATGTCTTTGGAGATAATAGCTGAAATTGCTTCTTTGGAAGCTTTGACAGCTTCTTGGGCCAGGTCGTCTTTTTTGTTAAATATAGCCATGGATATTTCTTTTACTCTTTAATGGATATGGTCAGGTTGGAAACCTTTAGATATTTGAGTGGATTGACAGTTTTCTTTAAATAACGAATTTCGTAATGAAGATGCGAGCCAGTACTTCTACCAGTGTTGCCGACCAAGCCAATTACTTGGCCTCGTTTGATGAGATCGCCTTTCTTAACAAGCTGTTTACTTAAATGTGCAAAATGGGTGTCGTAATCATTACCATGGGAGATGGTTACATAATAGCCTCTGCCTTTTGTTCGGCTGACTGATTTTGCAACACCATCAGCAGTAGCATAGATTTTATCACCTGTTTGTCCCCTGAAATCAATTCCAGCATGAAACGCATATTTGTTCTTGATTGGATCCTTTCTTCGTCCAAATTTTGAGCTTATACTAGTTGTGATAGGTCTTCCTAATGGAATTTTATTTAAGACATCAAGATAATGGTCTGATCGGTTTAATAGATTTTGGACATGTTCTTCCTGGTATTCTATAAAAGGTCCACCGCTGTGTTTTGAATCCTCTTCGTGTTTTATTTCAACACCAATATGATCCATTACCGATTGTATAACTTTGCTACGCTTATTAAGCTGGTTGATGCTACCTTCAAGTAATTCTTCGCGTTCCTGTTCTAATTGGCTAATATTTGATTCGTATTGCTCAATTATATCGTTTTTTTCTAGGTTTAGATTGTTATAGGCATGAGTGGTCTGGGTAAGCTTGCTGGAGAGCACATCAGTATGAGTACGTAATTGATAATAACGTATTCCCTTACTGCTGCCGAAGCTAAGCAGAGATGTGACTACAAAAACGCAAAAGATAGTATTGCGAATTGCAGCTTTGCTGATAATTAAAGAGCGGGCACTGCCTTCTTCACCAGTGATTATTATGTGCAGTTTTTTCTTTGCCATGAATGTTTTTGTTAATAGTTCCTAAAAATGAAGATTACGCATAGTCTTGCGACTGAATTTGATCAATCTTTCATATATACAAAATATCAGGAGATTGCAACGTAAGAATAGGACCATTACTGTGTTTTAATATTGGCTGGCGGGAAAAAAAAGCTGCTTCCAACCAATTCCATAGGTCAGGTTAGAAGCAGTTATTTTACGGTAATTACAGGTTAATAAGATTCAGAAAAAAGATTTTCGATTGCCGTGCGACCTTCATCGTTGAGATAACGAGTCCCGGAGCCGACAAAAGTGTCATAGCTGATTTTGGGTGAATCTTCCTGCCAGGAATCTTCTTTCCAGGTAAACCATTTATTATGGTTTTGGTCAAAGACATGAAGAGGGCGATTAAAAAGTTTGGCAAGTTCGACGGCCCATCCGGTACCACCTTTAACGGAATGATCTTCCATTATATTTCCCACAACGAAAACCTGATGTCCTTTATTCACCATGTGAAAAATAGTCTGCAGAACTTTACGGATTTTCTCAGTTTCGTAATAAGTTCTGTTCATCATGCGTGAGGCAATTTCCATACTGATGTCGCCGCGTAACAGGTCATCATCAGTAAGAATAGTGGGGCTTTTGTCACGATTAAGTCGGTGTCCCTCAAATGAGAAAATGACTTCATTCACACTGTATTTCTCAGCTTGCTCGCCAAAGACTGTTTCGGCACCTTTAAGGCCGCCGTGGTACAATGTGCACTCTTCACCTTTCATAATCACTCACCTTTTTTGTTAGCATCAGAAAACAGCCTCCTGGAAATATTGAGCCGCTATTTTCAATATTGGATGGGGTAAGGCCATAACCTAATCAAGTATGGCCATTTTTCATAATTATTATTTATTTGCTGTAAAAAAAACCCGCAATGGTGCAGGATATTTCTCTATAGTAAGGTCTGGATTGCTCTTGTCAATAAAATCTTCATAGGATTCAAATGTCATCCATTTTGTCTTTCGTTGTTCTTTGCTGCTCATTGGGTGTTGGTAAAACATTTTAACATTTTTGAAACCACAACGAATCAACCAGTTGTGCAGGCATGGGCCAGTGGGGACGAACCATGTACCAGGCACTTTTGCATAAGTGTTCTTTGGGAAAAGTGCAATTGGTTCCTCTCCAGGTATGGCCTGAGATTCAAGTATGAGAGTGCCTCCAGGCTTTAATGCTGTAAAAAGGTCACGCAATGCGTCAATAGGCGAAGGCCGGTGGTAAATTATTCCAAGCAGAAAAATAACGTCAAAGCATTCGGGAAAAAGACTGATATGTTCCACTCCTAAAAGCTCCATTGCCAGATTTTGTTGGGCTGCGAAGCTGTTTAAGGTTTTGAATGTATAGTAATGTTGGACAACTGGATCAAGACCGAGAACAAATTTTGGATTATGCTGGGCCATGCGAAACATGTAATACCCATTGTTGCAGCCTATATCGGCAATTACCTTACCATGTAAATCGGGTAGCTCTGCCTGGATTCTGTCCCATTTTTTTTCAGAGCGCCATTCTGCATCTACTTCAATGTCAAAAATAGAAAATGGTCCTTTCCTCCATGGCATGAAGGTTTTCAGGGTATTATAGACAAGTTTTTGATCTGCTTGAGATATATCATCAGCTCTGCCGATGATGACAGCATCTTTTGTGAAATCATTATGTTGCGACCGAATATGTTGAGTGGCCTCAAAAGGGTGTCGATAGCGTAAAAATCCTTTTTTATCCTGATTGACCCATTGTTGTTTTTTGTCAAGTTCATGAACAATGTTATCATGAAGCTGGCTTGGGAAATATTGTAAGTAGTTCATTGAATAAGTTGAATCCCTTCTTAAATGAAATTATTTAATGGCAACAAAAGAACAAAAATTAAACCATTGAAAAAAGGTTTCAATATTTGAAAAACCTGCTTGTTTCAAAAGTTCTTGGTTTTCTTGAATTGAAAATGGGATGAGTACATTTTCAAGTGCTTCTCTTTTTGAAGAAATTTCGAGCTCAGAGTAGCCGCAATCCTTTTTGAATTTATGGTACATTGATATGTATTCGCGGTTGAGACGAGTACTGTGGTTGATAACTTTTTCGCTGATAATAAGCAGTCCACCTGGTCGTATAGCCTTGTGAATTTGAGCTAGAAATTCAGCCCTGATCATGGGGCGAATAAATTGTAGGGTGTAATTGCAGATGATAACGTCAATGTCATGATCGGTAAAAACAGTAATGTCTTGTTCGCGAAAATGAATCAGCTCTGATTTTGAGAACATTTCAGCTTTTTTCCTGGCTTTATTAAGCATGGCAGGTGCATTATCAATCCCAGTGAGTTGTAGGTTCATTTCTGGTAGCCGTTTGGCTATTTCAAGCAATAAATTGCCGGTTGAACAGCCAAGGTCAAATACTTTTGCATTGGGAGAACAAAAACGTTGGATCAGGCCAATTATTCCGTCAACCACAACACCGTAAAAGGGCACTGAACGGAAGAGCATGTCGTCAAAAACTTCTGCTACTTGATCGTTAAAGGAAAAATCCTGGTGGATACGTTGGATATTATAGAGATTGTCACGTTTCATAATTATTATAAAGAGAATCGTATTTTATTATTTTGATGCTAGAATAGCCTTGCTATCTTGGCAAACTGAAAGTATAAAATCAACAATAACCTTACAGTGACAGACGTGAAAAAGTTTTAAAATTTTACAGGTTTCTTGCAACTTGTGAGAATGTAATAAAGATTTTGGTCTTATTTGTCAAATTCATGTGGACGTATTATTAAGATGAGGACAGGAGAAGACATGAAGAAAGAATTTTGGGCAAATGTTGCTTTATGTTTGGTTCTTGGAGGCATGTTAGTTTGTGCTTTGGTAAATATAAGTTCAGCTGTAACCAAAAAAGGATTATTGGTAAAAGATCCAGAACCGTCAGCAATAATGAAGGAATTGCAGGATAAAGTTGTGTTGGACTGGTACGTCGCTGGTCGGGAGCCTCAATCTTCAAACAATATAAGTAGCACTTTTCATGTGATTAATAGTTCTGATAAAGACGTGAAGAATATTTCAGTTTACTGTGAGTTTTATGGTGAAACCGGTAATTATCTTGATCAGGATTTATGGTTATTGTCAGATGTAGTTTCAGCTGGAGAGACCAAGGAGTATAAAGCTTCTGGTAAACGGTATATTCATAAAAAAACCAAAGCTATACGATGTCGTTTAGTGGATTTGAAGCTGGCTGGATATTCTTTTTTTACACTTAACAGAGGGTCCTCTGCAGGAGATCATGGTGCGCCTGAACAAGGTGGACATGGTAAGCAAGATGTCGGACCACCAGTCACCCACTGAAGTATGAAGTTTGTCAGTACAGGCCGTCGCCATGATCGTATATGGTAATTTCATGTTTCTCCTGTACCTGGAGTGAAATGCTCGTTATTTCAAGATGATGGTAATTATACTCTCGAAGAGTATTTTTTAATATAAAATTGAACCTAATATAATACAGTGTCACAAGATATACATTTTGACGAAATTATCAGTCGTTATAAAAATGATCCTTACGAATATGTAGATATGCATGCCATTCATACAGGCATTGTTCGTTTTCTTGTAAACAAGGATGCTGAGGTCGAGGGTGATTCTGGAGAGTGGAATCATATACCAGGCACAAAGCTTTATGAGATTGATCGTGAGCGTAATACTAAAACCATTACTTCCAGGACAAATGGAACTGTTTCTGAATTGTATGGTGATCTGGATGGAAAATTCGTAGAAGCTGGTGAAAAACTGCTTACAGTACGACATCCTTTAAAGAAAAAAGAAATTATCGAGTCTATACTTCAGGAAGTTCTTTTTGTGTTTCAGGCTCCAGAACGTGCAAGGTATTATTTTGCCATTGATATTCAGTCCCAGATCGAAAGTAAAGGTGCTCGCGCAGTGTTTATACAGCCAGGGGATGAGATTTTCACCATGTCTCTTATGAAGCGTGACACACCAGTTTTTTATACTGGTGAACCAGGAATAATACATTCAGTTTATTATAAACCTGGCCAGAGTGTTGATCAGGGAGCACCCTTGATTGGTATTTGTGCAAAGGATAAATTACCACTTATCCAGAAGATCATTACCAGAGTCAAAGCAGAATGGGAGTAAGCAATTATTTGTGATTTCTCACAAATCCATCAAAGATTACCTTCTATCTCAGGAAGTCTCCTGTAGACAAAATTATTTTGACTGGAACAGTATAGAAAAAATTTTGCGATATGGTGCGCCTGTAGGATGTAAGATCGAAGAACACGTTGAGTTGTCCAGGTGTATGTCCCATATTCAGCAACTTCTCCTGATTACAGAACAGAAACAGGAAAGTATGCAAAACGGTACTGTTGTTATTGCTGAAAAATTAGCTCATAGCAGTGGTCGTTTTGAAAGGGCTTGGTATGCTCCAGAGGGAGGTTTATGGCTGTCGATGATCTGGGCTGATACACTCTTGCCTGAGTCAAGCAGGTTCTTACCTCTGGTTGCTGGTATTGCCTGTTGTGAGGCAGTTAGGGAATATGGGGTGAATGCATCGTTAAAATGGGTTAATGATGTGCATGTCAATGGGTTTAAGATTGCAGGAATTCTCTGTGAAACTGTCAGAAGCCCTATTTTTGATGAACGATATCATCTGCTTGGGATTGGTATAAATGTTAATAATACCACCTTTCCCACTGAGCTTTCAGGTATAGCGGCAAGTATTCAGGGTCAGACTGGAAATATTGTAAATTTGCAAGACTTTGCAATTTGTCTGTTGGCCAAGTTAAGCTGGAATATTGGCTTGCTACATTTTCAGGAGGAACAAAGGTTGGCCACAGGAGATGATGAGAGTCAGGTACAGCCTGATTCTCTAGTGTTATCTTCTTGGAGTAATTTGACTGATTCAATTGGCAGGCGGGTTATGTATGGTTATGATGTTCAGCAGAAGCCACTCTATAAAGCGACTGTTAAAAAAATGAATCAGGATGGCGGCTTGGTTATGGAGCTGGAAAACGGTCAGATTCTCACAGAATATAGTGGTGAGATATATTATCTAGATTAGTGGTGTGGGCGAGAATGAGTTGTTAAGGCCCTGTGTTCAGAGTTATTTTAAAAGTGAGCGAACCTGTTTCCAGGAATTTAGATCCTGCTGAAGAAGGAATCGTGTGTAGCGGTAAAAGAATAAGAGAGCCTCCTTTGCAGCCTGGTTTGGCAATTGTAAGCGATCAAGTTTTTTCAGGTCCAGTCCTTGGGCCTTTTTGAGAAATCTCAGTGTCTGTATTGAAAGAAAGGGTGCTGAACTGGATTTTTCATCTCTTCTCCTAAAGCATTCTTCACAGATTAATGAGCCACCAGCCATATGAATAGTGAATCTTCTATTGGGTTGTACTTTGGCATTACAGAAGTAACATTGTTCAAATTCAGGTTGATATCCTGTAATGCTAAATAGCTTTAAATGAAAAAAAGTGCATATCTGAAGAGGGGATTTATTACTTTGCAGGCCATTTAGTGCCCATTGGAGCAGTTGGTAAATATGAGGGTCACTGTCTGATTCCTGAGTAAATCGAAGAATTAATTCTGAGAACTGAATGGCAAAGACGTATAGTTCGTAGCTGTGACGTAAAGTTAGGTAAGAGTCAAGCAGATCAGCTTCACTGATAAAAAGAAGGTTGCTCTGTCTACTTTTGTTGTACATGAGGTGAAGTTTTGTGAAAAGCTCAAGTTTGTTGCAAAATCGTTTTTTACTTCGTTTGGCACCTTTTGCAATACCGGTAGCTTTGCCGAGATCAGGACTGTAGAATGTGATTAATTTGTCTGATTCACTGTAGTCGGAAACTCGAAGGATAATTGCTTCGGTTTGCTCGTGTTTCATATGCAACTGGTGTTTTATTTGGCAACAAGCCTGCTTCGCAAGCGAATATTGTGTGCTGGATATTGCTGGTTGTGAGGATTTGAACCTTTTATACAGATGCCGAGTTAATATATAAGAGAATACTTGGTGTGATTACGATTTGATGTTTTATTACTGGTCAAGTATGGCTTCTGGTATCCTGAGAATCAATTGGCCGTTTTCGGGTAAAGGAAAATTAATTTTTTCATTGTTGAGGTTGAGATTTGCGCTGTCTTGCAAATTAAAGATGAGTGTGAGAGATTTTTTGGCTTTCCACTGGAATTCGGCACCTTTTTTGAAAGATCGCTGTATGACTTCTACCTCGTCAGTTATGCTTTCCACCTGTGTGTCTTTTGTGAAATGAGCTTGCAGGATGTAATTATTAATAAAATGTAATTCCTTTTGTTTCTGCTCGGGAAGATTTGGAACAATGGTTTTTTCAATACGGCTTTGTTTGTTTTTAGAGTTGGTGGAAGCTGGTTGCATGACAACTTCAAGTGCTGGTGGTGATGCTTTAGATATTTTTGTTTTTGCTGGTGTCAAATCAGTCTTGTTTGTCTTGGTGTCTGGGACCTTCTCTGGAAGAACATTTTTCATTACTGCCTGCAGAGGATTTTCTTTGTTTGTAAAAGAGCTAAAAGGGTTCCATGATGTGTAAAAGCAGTACGTTATAAAAATAGCTAAAATGATGACTAGGATGATTCCTGCAACGGTAGCTGAAGAAATATGTGACGGTTCAGCCATAGTTTTAGGGGAGAGGAGTTGATTGGTTTTTTTTTGTCTGAATTGTTTGGTTCCCTGTTGACTATCATTGCGTTCTTGAAAAAATTGAGTAACAATATGCCTAGTGTCAGCTCCAAGATAATCGGAATAAATTGTCAGTAATCCCCTGGTGAATGTGTCTGCTGGCAGGTTGGAATAGTCGGCGGTCTCGATGGCCCGAAGGTTGGATTTAGAAATTTTTGTTTCTTTTGAGATGTCTTCTATATGCCAGCCATTTTCAATTCGTAACCTCTGCAGTTTCTTGCCAGCATTTATGGTTTCTTTTTGTTGGCCCGGTGAGTCATCCCCATCAGTTTTATTTTTGTTGTTGTCCTTACTCATTTTTCTCCAAATTGTTCAGGTGAGGATAAAAAAAGGTCTGTGATAATATGAAATACCAGTAAATTTCGATCGGATATCACTCTCAAAAGTGTTGGAAGTGTTTACTTGCAATTTACTAAAGATGAAGCGGCCGTTTTGGGTTAAATAATTTTTATAAATGCCTGTTTACGCATTTTCTTGATCCACTCTTCGTATCGTATTTTCATTTCCTGCTGAAATAATTTATTTTGTATTTCGCTTTTTACTGTTTCCAGCGGGGCCTTTTCAAGTTGTTTGCCTTCTTGGCTTGATAACAATTTGAAAAATTGAAAATCTGAAGAGGTTTCGATAATGAAGCTGATTTCTCCAGGTTTTATAGAGCTAATGGCGCGGTACATGGCAGGGGCCATTTCATTCTTGGTGAAGAAACCAATGTCTCCGCCGTCCGGAGCTGAAGGGAGATCAGAATATTTTTTTGCTAAATCGTTGAAGTCATTGCCTCCAGAAGCAAGCATGCGGATTTTGTCGATTCTTTGTCGAGCTGTCCTGCCATTGTCTTGTTTTGATTTATTGTTTTTTATGCAGCCTATTTGGAGGATATGATATTGCCCAGGGCTTATTTCACCAGAATATTGATTTTCATAGTATTCATTGATTTTGTCGACAGCAATAATGATTTTAGATCGGACTTTCAAGTTTACTAATCTGGAAATAATAATTTGGTTTTTGAAGTTACTTCTATATTTTTCTTCTGTTATGCCTGTCAAGGAAAGTTGCTGACGAAACTGTTCCATGTTTACATTATTGTTTGCCAGAAATTTTTGGAGACCATTTTCTGTTTCTTCATCGCTTACTGAAATATTTTCACTGGCAGCTTTCTGTAACATCAGACGGCGCTCTATCATTTTTTCAATGATTGTCATGCGAGCATTTTGCAAGCTGGAATCGCGTTTGTCCGGAGCCGACTGTGCAGCGATGTTTTTAAAGACATTCCTACCTTCCTCGTTAATTTCTGAGAGAGTGATGATGTCATCGTTGACCACAGCAATGACCCGGTCGACAATGTCTGCATGCAGGGATGTTGTCGACAAGATAAGAGCAATCAGGGAAGGTAACCAAAGATTTCGTAACTGCATAAGAATGATATGAAAAGTAGGAAAGATTTTTTAAGTATTAAATTAGTATTCGGATAATATTTACTAGGTACGCTTGAAAGAAGCAATGATTTTTGAAGTCTGTGCCTCAATGTAAAATTATTCGTAAGTTTCAATAAAATATTGATAGAGAGTTCATCTAAAATCTTTGATTATGAAATAACTCTATTAATTTCTGGTTTATAGCAGTGCGAATCATTTGTCATATTTGGCTTCAACTGGAAGATTCTTGTTGGTTTGGCGCGTACATTGCAAGATTATTTTTAATGCTTATTCTTAAATGGCAGGCAAATAGAAAATATTAGTCAAAAAACAGCTGGATATGATTCTAGGTTTAATGTCGTGTAGCTGTTTCAATGTACAGGGAGTTTGGTATGGTATCTGGAATTCAGGCAGCTCTTTCAGCGTTGCAGGCTTACAGCACAAAAATACAGAACAATGCAAATAATGTTGCAAATGCAAATACAGAAGGCTTTAAAAAAGGAAAAGTAATTCTGACTGAGACCCTGCCTCAGGGTGTTAGAGCGAATGTTGAGAAAGTGGATACGCCAGGACCGATAATATTTGAAGAGACGAATACGGGACTTGAGCCAATAGAGCAGTCTAATGTTGATTTATCTCAGGAATTTCCTGAAATGATAAATAATCAACATGCTTTTGAGGCTAATTTGAAAACTCTTCAGGCTGAAAATGAAATGCTTGATTCTTTGCTTGATATCAAGGCCTAATTATAAAAAATACTGGAAATCTTTCTAACCTAAAGACATGTTAGTAGTTGGAATCTCATCTTTGTAATCTGGGTTACATTCTCTGTTGTTTTTTCTGATCCTTTTTTTACCGATAATCTTATAACAGCATTATATTTGTATTTGAGTGGCAGGCCTGACATTGTTAACTCTTGCTGTTCTAAAGATGCAGGTTATCTTTTGTTGACAGGAAGAAATTAACAGGTGTAAAACAAATGTATATAATCCCTGTTTAAAAGGGTGTGTTGTCCTCTCAGTGAAAAATTCACTGACAGCTTTATTCCTATAATTATAATTGATTTGGAATTTTTCAATATAAGGAAAAGTAGGAACTGTCGTTAGGTTAATATCTTAGTTCCGGGAGAAACTTATGAAGTTTAATAAAATGTTAGGGGTTAAATCCTTACAGGTGGCCGTGATTGTATTGTTATCATTATTCACGTTTGTCTCATCAGCTGTTGCCTTGGATACACTGCCAAAATTTTCTTTGTCAGATGTTATGAGTGGAAAAAAAGTAAAGAGTGATGCTTTTAAGGGGAAAGTGCTGCTTATAACATTTTTTGCCACCTGGTGTCCACCATGCCGTCAGGAAGTTCCATCTTTGATTAAATTGCAAAAAAAGTATAAATTAAAGAATTTTTCGGTTTTGGGTTTCTCTGTTGATGAGGCAGGTCCTGGAGTCGTGAAAAAGATGATTGAAAAAGATAAAATTAATTACCCCGTGGTCATGGTTGGCAATACGACTCTACAGGATTTTGGTGGAGTTGCAGGTCTGCCGACAACCTTTTTATTTGACAAGAAGGGTAAGTTTATTAAACGTTATATGGGTTATACATCTTATCAAAAATTGGAAAACGATATCAAATCAGCATTATAGGATTGTTTCTTCAGGGGCAGTCATTACTTTGTATTGACATTTAAATTTTATATTAATATATTTTTACTCTGATAGCCAAATGGTTTAACCCGCATTTTTCACAAGTGATCTGCTCGGCAGTAGCTCATAACCGTGGAAGGTGGACATGATGATAAGCTGTTTTTTCATCCGGCAGATTTATTGTGATAACTGCGGGTTAAGCCGAAATGAATCTTTTTAAAAAGGAGAAGTTCATGAAAAAAGTGATGGTTGTTGTAATGGTAGTGGCTTTTGCTCTCAGTGCAGGTGTGGTAATTGCCGGAAAAACTTCTAAGTGTACAGTTGAAGCCATTGATGGTGGAAAAGTTACTTTGAATTGTGAAAAAACAGATAATCTGAAAGTTGGCCAGAAAGTGAAAGTGAAAAAAGCAAAAAAGAAACTTGAAGGCTGCTAGTCGTCATACTTTCGATTTTTAGAGTATTAAGAGTCGGTTGATGTTTCATCGATCGGCTCTTTTTTTATGCAGTACTATTTTATGCTAATATATCCGGGTCAGCCTGGAGCAGGTTTTTTTTAATGGAGATATTCAAAGCCATAGTGCTTGGTGTTATACAGGGGCTGACAGAATTCCTACCCATTTCCAGTTCTGGACATTTGGTAATTTTTTCAAAAATACTCGATTTTAATAAGCCGGGTATAACCTTTGAAGTGTTTCTTCATGTAGGAACTTTAGTCGCTGTAGTAATTGCCTTTCGAAAAGAATTGTTACAGATGGTGCAATCCTTTTTTTCAACACATGAGGCAAGAAAGGGCAACCCTGAATTGAACAATTCATTTCAGTGGAACATCTATGTTATTGTTGCAACCGTACCAATTGTGATTGTTGGTTTGTTGTTTAAGGATACCATTGACGTTTTTTTTGACAATGTGTTGATTACCTATTCAATGTTGTTTGTAACTGGCATATTAATGACTTTGACACAGTTTGTTGAAGAGAGAGGGCTGCATTTAAATTGTCCAAAATCTCTGGCAATTGGTATTGCCCAGTCTGCAGCTATTATGCCTGGTTTGTCCCGTAGTGGCTCTACTATTTTCACAGGAATGGCATTGGGAATTGATCGTGTAACAGCTGCCCGATTTTCCTTTATAATGTCCATTCCAGCTATTTTGGGTGCAGTTGTTCTTGATATGAAGAATTTGTTTGCTACTCCACTTGGTATGTCTGAGTTGTCATATATTTTATCAGGCACCTTAGCTGCCACCATTTCCGGATACCTGGCAATCGTCTTGTTGATGAGAATTGTTAAAAAAGGCAAGCTTGCCTTTTTTGGCTATTATTGTTTTTTTGTTTCAACTCTGGGATTTGCCTTCCACTTTTTAAGTTAATATCCCTTTCTGGTTGATTTGAAAATCAGACACTATATCTTTTGGTAAAAAACAGTAGGCCTTCTTTACTGAATACCAGGCGATTGTCGATTTCCCCATAGATTTAAAGTTTTCGTAGAGGATGGTATGGACCCCCAAACACTGCCTGCAGACATTCAGGCAATATATAAAAATATAAAAAAAGAATATTCAGTAAACTTCGAGCCATTATCTTTAGGTGATATCAGGCTTAATTTGTTAAAAATTACTGATTTGGAGCCTTTGCTTAATGGAAAGGATCCTTTGCAAAATCCATCAGATTTTCCTTTTTGGGTAAAACTTTGGGAAGCTGCTTTGGTACTGGCCGGATTTCTTGCAAATCAAAAATATCCCGAAGGTTGTAAACTTTTGGATCTTGGAGCTGGTATCGGTGCTCCTGGACTTGCAGCAGCTTCGCAAGGTTGCAATACCGTATTGAGTGATTATGAGGAACTTATTCTTGATTTTCAAAGAGTAAGTGCTGCTGCCAGTGGCTTGGATAATGTTTCCTTTGAGTTGCTTGATTGGCTCGATCCTCCGGAAATGGAACAATTTGATATTGTTATCGGTGCAGAGATCCTTTTCAGAGAAGAGTTTTACAATCCCCTGTTAAATGTTATGCGTCGAGCACTTAAACCAGATGGGGTTATTTATCTAGCCCATGATATAAATCGGCAGTCCCTGGCCCCATTTTTACATCTTGCTGAAAAAGAGTATGCAATTTCTGCTTCAAAAAGAAAATTGAAAAGTTTGGAACAGGATAAGTTTATTATACTCAATCGTTTGGTGCCTTTAAATAAAGGGTGAAAATAGTGTATCCTGTATCTTTGGATATAAGAGGAAAGCTTTGTGTAATTATTGGTGGAGGCAGTGTCGCTTCACGAAAAGCTGAAGGGTTGCTGGCCGCTGGAGCAACAGTACGGATAATAAGTCCGGTAGTTGTTGAGCAGATTTTTTCTTTAGCTGAGAAGGGCGCTCTGCAGTGGTTGGAAAAGCAGTATGAGGCTGGAGATTTGCAGGGGGCAATGTTAGTTTTTGCTGCAACTGATAAACCTAAAGTGCAACATGCTGTCAGGGTTGAGGCTGAAAAAATGGGACAGTTGATGAACATTGCCGATGCGCCAGGTAACTGCAGTTTTCAGGTTCCTGCAAGTATCAGGCAAGGGGACTTACTTGTAACTGTGTCAACTAATGGTAAGAGCCCTGCTGTTGCAGCCATGATCAGGAGAAAACTGGAACAGGACTTTGGTCCTGAATACCAGCAACTACTGCAACTCATGACTGTTGTACGTGCCAAGATTTTGGCTGGAAAAGGTACTGCAGCCCAAAAGAAGCTTCTGGCTGAAAATGTTCTTGATGATAATCTAATTGATTGGATTAAATCAGGTAAGACAGATGCTATACAAAATCATCTTCAATCTGTGCTTGGTGCAGATAATATTCCAGAATTGAACGTAATGAGGGCAGAGTAAAATGAATTATCTGCTTTTTCAGGTCAGCCTGTTAACATATTTTATTGCATGTAGTGCCTACCTTATTTTTTTTGTGACGCAAAATAAAGATATCCGTAAGTTGGCAAGGTATATTTTTATTATCGGCGGTGTAATCCATTCTCTCACTATACTTGCCAGATTTTTTGAAGCAGGTCATACACCTATCACTAATCAGCACGAAACTGTATCATTTTTTGCCTGGTCGGTAGCATGGTGTTATTTGTCTTTTCGCTGGCGTTATACAGTCAAAAATTTTGGAACCTTTGTTAGTGTTTTTACTGTAGCACTAATGCTGATAGCAACTATTTCACCCAAAGATATTATTCCACTGGTCCCAGCTCTCCAAAGTTGGTGGTTGCCAGTTCATGCAAGCATTGCTATTGTCGCGGATGGATTTCTCGCTTTGGCATGTATTGGCGGAATAATGTATCTGCTACAGGAACGGGAGATCAAGAGAAAACATTTTGGTCTTTTTTATTCCCGCCTTCCTTCCCTTGATGCTCTGGATAAACTCAATCATCATTGCCTGTCAATAGGTTTTCCGCTTTTAACTTTAGGGATTATAACTGGTTCTGTCTGGGCTAAACAGGCCTGGGGTGCTTACTGGCATTGGGATCCAAAGGAGACATGGTCACTCATAACCTGGTTTCTTTATGCAGCATTGGTTCATCAACGTTTTACTGTTGGCTGGCGGGGTCGTAGAGCTGCTATCATGACTATTATCGCCTTTATTTCAGCTCTTTTTACTTTATGGGGCGTAACATATTTGTTGGACGGGATTCACACCTATGCCGCATGAAAAACTGGTGCTGCTGGGCGTCAATCATAAAACAACGCCTTTGGAAGTACGCGAAAAATTGGCTCTTTCCGGAGGGTATCAGGAACCTCTTGTAGCTCTGGGTTCTCTTGTTTGCCTGAAGGAGTATTATCTGCTTTCTACCTGTAACAGGGTTGAAGTTCTGTTTATCTGTGAGGACTCTGAATTTGCCAGAGGACAGGTTCTTGAACTTTTGTATGGTGATACCTTCAGTCAGAAAGAACTTGAAAAGTATGTTTATCAATATGAAGGAACCAAAGCTGTTGAGCATTTATTCATGGTTGCTTCCAGTCTTGATTCCATGATTGTCGGAGAAGCACAAATTCTTGGACAATTAAAAGAAGCCTTTCGTTTTGCTTCTGATCAGCATACCAGTGGTTTTGTCCTTAATAAGTTACTCCACAAATCATTTTCTGTTGCCAAAAGAGTTCGATCTGAAACTGAGATAGGGGCAAATGCGGTATCTATCAGTTATGCAGCTGTTGAACTTGCCAGGAAAATTTTTGGTAATCTTGAAGGCAAAGCAGTTATGCTGATTGGTGCAGGTGAAATGGCGGAACTGGCAGCTGAACATCTTGTAGGACAAGGAGTAAGTGAGGTTGTTGTAGCTAACCGTACATTGGAAAGGGCAGTCAATCTTGCACGTCGTTTTTCCGGGAGGGCAATTTCTTTGGCTGAGATGGTTGATCAACTTGCCAATGTTGATATCATTATCAGCTCAACCGGTGCCACTGAAGTTATCCTGAAAAAAGAGCAAGTTAAGCCAATCATGCGGGAACGCCGGAATCAGCCGCTTTTTTTTATAGATATTGCCGTGCCGCGAGATCTTGATCAGGATATAAATGATCTGGATAATGTGTATCTTTACGACATTGATGATCTTAATAATGTTGTGGAACTGAATAAGGCTAATCGGGATAAAGAAGCAATTAAGGCTGAGCGTATCGTTGCTGAAGAGACATTGAAGTTTAATCAATGGCTCGATAAAATGGAAGTGACGCCAACCATTGTTGACCTGCGAAGTATGGCTGAAGAAATTTGTCAAAATGAGATTGATAAAAGTCTGGGCCGTCTTTCAGGACTCAGTGACAGTGATCGAAAAGCAATAGAAAAGATGAGCCAGACTATTATTTCAAAAATGTTACATCACCCCTTATTATATTTAAAAAAGGAACACGCGAATACCAGTCACCAGGTCAGGATCAATACCGTTCGTGATATGTTCAAACTTGATGATAAGTAAATATTGGATTGTTTTTTTCTACCGTGATGACAGAAGATAGGCGCGATATACTCGAAGAAGAGATCATAATTTTGCAAAATTCCGGAGAGATTCCTGAAATTGCACTCCACACGACACTTCATTATCTTACTCAAGATAAACAAGGACCCGAAATAGTATTGAATGATGAAGAACTTCAGTCTCTTTATGATGCTGCTGATCAGAGATATCGGGAAATAGTTCTTAGAGATCTTAACCCTGAAAACAGGGATTTAAGGATTTACAGGGGTGTTGCACGTACAATTGCCAATTGGCAGCGGTATCAAAAGTTTTGCTGCAGAATTAATCGGGATTTAGTGGAATTTAAAACAATTGTTAGAAATAAAGCCCATGAGTTCATTGTCAGAGAATACCAGGATGTTAGCAAAGGATTGCGTAATTCTTCTGTGAACTGTTGTATCGATGAATTAGGTCATTTTTTACAGCAAATTGAAATAGAACTAGGTTTTCTGCCAGAAAATTGGCAGGTTATCTGTCCAGACAAAACATGAATATGAAAGTAATATTAGCAAAGCCCAGAGGTTTTTGTGCTGGTGTAAAACGGGCAATTACCATTGTTGAACAAGCGTTGGAAAAATATGGTTCCCCTGTCTATGTTTTGCACGAGATAGTTCATAATACCAGGGTGATCAGCGATTTGGAGAGGAAGGGAGCGATATTTGTTGAAAAGCTTGAGGATATACCCACGGAATCTGTCACTATTTTTAGTGCTCATGGTGTTTCTCTTGCTGTTGTTAATCGGGCCAACGAATTGAATCTTCGCACAATTGATGCTACATGTCCTCTAGTTTCTCGTGTACACAGCAGGGTTACTCAGTTAAACAGCAAGGGATACGACGTATTGGTTATAGGGCATAAGGGTCACCCGGAGGTTGAGGGCACTTGTGGTCATGCAATAGGATCTGTACATGTTGTTTCAAATGGTGAGGAGGTTGCAGGATTGCGGGTTGTTGATTCTACCAGGGTTGGTTATGTGACTCAGACCACACTCAGTGTAGATGAAACAGATGACATTGTAAAAATTATAAAAAAGCAATTTCCTGATATATCCGAGCCTGAAAGAACTGATATTTGTTATGCAACAACTAATAGGCAAAATGCTGTTGGTGAACTCGCTAGTCATGTGGACCTGGTATTGGTTGTAGGCTCAAAAAACAGCTCTAATTCAAATAGACTTCGAGAAGTAGCTGATCTTCGAGGAGTTCCTGCTTATCTTATTGATAAAGCAGAAGAGATTGATCCTGCTTGGCTCTATGGGGTTAAAACCATAGGTGTAACAGCAGGTGCATCTGCTCCGGAGGAATTAGTGGATGAGGTTTTCTGCTGGCTCAGTGATTATGAGTCTGAAATACTAGAACTTTGTGAGCAGGAAGGCGATGATGAACGCATTACTTTTCGAGTGCCAGAATTTAAAATATAGTATTTCGAAATTAGCTATTATAAATTGACACAATTATATAACAGCATTTATGTTATTCAACCAGTTCGTCCACACCTACTAGTTGAACCTGTTTAAATAAATCAGCTCTACACCGTGTTAAGGCAAGCAGGGTTTCTTTGTTCGGATGGCCAATACCAATAGCTTGACCTTGTTCTTCGGCCCGGGCAATAAGTTCTTCAAGTTGACGGCAAATATCTTTTTCATTATGGATGTTGTCTAGAAAAACGTCTCTTCTTCCTGTTTTGATTCCCATCTCTCTCGCTTCGTCCATGGCAATGCTGTTGACCGTAGTGTAAGAATCTATGAAAAATAATTTCCGCTCTTTTATTACTTTCAATACTTCATGTACTGCATTTCTGTTTTCGGTGAAACGCGAACCCATGTGATTATTTACACCTGAGGCTTCTTGAATTGTGTCGAGATTTTTTTTAACGATAGGCCCAATCTCAGCCAGTGGTACAGAGAGGTATAGCGCATCTGGGCCCGGATCCCATTTGGGGTCTTGGGCCTCCATGGGGAGGTGAACCAAAATGGAACGATTTTTCAGCAAAGCGGTCTTTTTTAATGTTGTTGTATGTGGAGCCGAGGGAAGAAAAGAAAATGTCAGGTTCAGGTCGAGTTCAAGCAATTGTTCGCCGATTTTTTTATGATGACCCATGTCGTCAATAATGATTGCAACTTTGGGGAGTTGTTCGACATCCTGTAGCGGAGATTTATTGTTGTTTGGTTCCGGTAAGGGAAGGTTTGGTTCTTCAAAAACTATGTTACTTTCGGTTACCTGTGGCGTAATCTTCTTGATTGCCGGTGGAGGCGGCTGGTCATTTTTTAATTTACAGCCAGTAAGCGTAATGACAGGGAGGATGCAGGTAAGAATCAGTATGAATCCCCATTTGGGGATAAATATATTTAAATTTTTCATCTGTTTATTTATTTCGGGACAAAACATAAAATGCAAGGGCAGTAAGCATTTCCCGGCTATTTTGAACATTATCATCATGGAAACAATCTAAAGCCTGGATCGCCTGATGAGAGAGATTTGTGGCTGTTTCAAGGGCTGAATCAAAACCGTTATATTTTATAATCAAATCTTTAGCGGTGTTAAATCTTTCAGGATCAGCTCTATTTTCAGACAGGAGCTCGCAGAGTATTAGTCTATCGGAAGTTGATGCTGCTTCGAGGGTTCTGAGCAATGGCAGAGTTATTTTTCCTTCTACAAAATCATTTCCTGTCTTCTTTCCGGTTTTCTTGGTGTCGCCTTGATAATCAAGTAAGTCATCAATAACTTGAAAGGCATTGCCGAGTTTGTAACCATAGGTCTTAAGCGCATGGCATTTTGAGTCGTCTCCTTTGGCAAAGATGGCTCCTATTTCGCATGCAGTTCCAATTAGTCCGGCTGTTTTATGATGTATAACAGAAAAATATTGTTCCTCATCTACCTTGGTATCAGCAGCATATCTAAGTTGTAGGAATTCACCATTAACCATTGCGGTAGTGGCTTGGGAAAAAATATCAAGGCCTTGGGAGCCAGTAAGGCTACCGATAATCTCCATGGAGCGGGCATGAAGCCAGTCGCCAGAGAGAATAGCTGCGGCCATTCCGTAAACATTTACCACGGATTTCTGGCCTCTGCGCTCCTGGGCATGATCGATAACATCGTCATGGATTAATGTTGCAACATGGAGGTACTCAAAGGCAGCAGCAAGTTCATATATTGAATGCTCGAAATAGTCACAACAACGCGATGCTAGAATAACAAGCAACGGACGAATTCTTTTTCCTCCGCCAAAAAGAGCATATTCTAAAACCTCAATCAGTAACGGGTCATTACCTTTTGTAACATTGGCTAAATCGAGGCGCATTGCCTCTTCAACCTTTTGAGCCTGGTTGGCTGCAAATGATTGTAATTGTGTAAGAGCTTCGTCTTGATGTGTTTCCATATAAGTATCTAGAAAAACTAAGTTGGATATAATGTATCTTGGATATTTACGTGCTGTTCTAGTGTATTGTCTTAAAATTCGGTTAAAAGTGTTTGTCCTCAGAAAAAAACCCTTTTACCGATTCTCTGTCTCTAACCACTGGACTGGGGGGTAGACTTTTCATGAATCGTTGGCCATAACGCTTGGTAAAGAGGCGAACATCAAGGATGGAAACCACGCCTTGATCATTCATACGGCGCATAAGTCTGCCAAACCCTTGTCTCAGGCTAAGAATGGCTCTGGGAACTTGAAAGTCAAAAAATGGGTTGCCACCGATAGCCTTAATGCGATTCATGCGTGCCATAATAACAGGGTCGCTGGGGACTTCAAAGGGTATTTTGTCTATTATCACCATGCTAAGTGTATCTCCTGGGACATCAACTCCTTCCCAAAAGCTGGATACCGCAAAAAGTGCTGAATTAGTAGTTTTGGTAAAAGATGTCAATAGTTCATGACGTGGAGCGGTTCCCTGAATGAGTATGGGGAAATGGAATCGATCCTGTAACTCATGAAAAGCACTCTGCATGGCCCTGTAAGATGTAAATAAAACCAGAGCTCTCCCTTCTGAGATGGAAAGAAGTTGTTCGATTTCATGATGGAGGTCCTTGCTGTAACCAGTTGCTGCAGGTTCTGGAAAAGAATTATCAGGAATGTAAAGCAGAGTTCTATTTTGATAGTCAAAGGGGGAGGGAAAAGTAAGTTTTTTAATATCCCGATCGAGACCTAATCGTTCAAAAAAATAATCGAAAGTACCACCGGTACTTAATGTAGCTGAGGTGAAAATGCAGCTACCCACGTTACTAAAAAGGGACTTTTGTAATGCTGAGGCTATTTCTACGGGCGTAGCAGAAAGAGTCAAATTTCTATCTGTGCGTTCATACCAGTAGATATATTGGGCTTCCTCTTCAGGGATGTCAATAAAATGTTCAGCTGTTATAGATTCCATACGAGTTGAAAGTTCTTGAGCTCGTTGGCTGTAATGCTCCCAAGGTTCATTCTGATTGGTAATGGATTTTAAAATATCTATTAACCGTTGAAGAGTAGCTATCAGGGAGGTTCGGTTTTTAATAATCTCAGGATTTTGGAGCAATCGATTACTAAGCTCGAAACGTCCTTTTTCCATGGGAAAAGTCGCTGCCAAATTTTCAGCAGCAGTGTTTGCAGTTTGTGCTGCTACTGAGGCAGCGAGTGCTTTTTGTGAGTTACCACTTAATTGACAGCTTCTTTCAATATCTCCTGCAAGGTCAAGTATCTGGTATTTGCTGAATGAAAAACCAAAGAAAGTTGTTGCTACATTTTCAACATGATGAGCCTCATCGAAAATAACTGCCTCATAGCGTGGTAGGACTTCACCAAAACCACCCTGGCGAACAGCAAGATCGGAAAAAAGAAGATGATGGTTAACTATGAGCAAGTGACTAGTGGCGGCCTCTCTGCGTAATTTGTTTAGAAAGCAAGCACTGTGATGTTGACAGTCAGCACCAAGGCATAGATGGGATTGGCAACAGATCTTGTGCCAAAGGGGAGAATTGCCGGAAAGCCAAGAAAGTTCAGATCGTTCGGCAAAAAAGGTTTTTTCAAGCCATTGCCCGATACGTTCTATGTTGTCATCTTCAAAAAGACTTGGCTTTCGGGCGCTACGGTATTGATTCCATCTGGAGAGGCAAAGGTAATTTTGTCTGCCTTTGACACAGATAGCTTTCAACCCTGGAACTATGTGTTCTTTGATGAAAGGAATTTCATGTTTAAGGATCTGATCTTGAAGGTTTTTGGTGTTGGTGGAAATGACCACGCGGCGATTGCTAAGAGCTGCTGGAATAAGATAGGCCAGTGTTTTGCCCAGACCTGTTTCAGCTTCGACTACAAGACAATCTGCTTGACCTGTAAGAGAGGTTTCAGGTGCCATGGAAATGTTTGTTTGTATAGCTGCAGCCATTTCCATTTGACCTGGTCGTGATTCATAATTATTTAAGTTTGAAGCAAGGCAACCTTCATGTCCGAAAATATCGATCATTTGTTTTTTGTGGATCGGATGTTGTTATGTAATTGAAAGATTTAATGTTTGTTGACACTTATTTTTTATATACTGTGGATATCTATCAAATAGTTGTTTTTTTGTGCAATTATTTTAAATAATTGTAGGGGAATTTGACCATGTTTTTAGTTTTAGAAATAGTTGGTCGGGTGTATTTTCGACCACGCCCCCACGTTGTCATGAACAATATCCTTTCAGTCCTTACCATGGTCACCGACTACAGGCAATGGCAGATTTCAATGTCCTTGCTTGACACAACATTTTTTCATAGGTAACGTGTAAATATATAATAAAAGCTGGTAATAAGTTTTAATTTTAATCGAATATGTTTAATTCAAAGTATTCCAAAATGTCTTCCTCCCTGCCTTTTGATGAACTTCTCAAAGATGATGAAGTTATTCTGCTCGTGGATGATTATCCCGATATAGTTGTGTTGCTCCGGGATTTTCTAGTTAGTCAGTCATTACCAGCAATAATTGCTGGTAATGCGAAGGAACTCCATCAAGAATTGAAAAACCATAATGTTGCTCTTGTCTTGTTGGATATTGGTTTACCTGATGGGGATGGAATAGAGCTCTTACCTGGAATTATAAAGAATTATCCTGATATTGCCGTTGTTATGTTGACAGCTGTAACTGATCTTCAGACCGCACTGGACAGCATTCGTCATGGAGCTGAGGATTATCTCACAAAACCTGTTCAATTCACAGAATTATATCAGACGGTGAGTAAGGCTCTTGAAAAAAGAAGACTTACTATCAATAATCGACTTTATCAGCGACAAATAGAAAAGGCAAATTTCCAGATACAGTTTCACCATGAACTGACATTAAAAATGAATAATGCCTACCTGAATATGGTTGAGCTTGATGAGATGCTTCAGGCAATTTTGGTTGGTATTACTGCAGATGAAGGCCTGCAGTTTAATCGAGCGTTTCTCGCATTATTTGATGAATCAGGTGATACCCTTCAGGGACGGATGGCTATTGGGCCAGGTTGTCGGGAGGAAGCAGGGCGTATTTGGGAGGAAATGGAAAATAAAAACATACAGTTTTCTGAGATTTTGACCAATATTAAGCAACAACGGTTAGTCTGTGGAAGTGAAGTAAACGATGTGGTTCAAAAATTATCAGTCAATGCCGAGGATGAAGATCATCTTTTGATGAAGGCAGTTAGTAGGCGGCAATCTATAAATGTTGTTAATGGAAAATGTGATTATTTTGTGGCGGATGAGATTTTTCAGCTTTTAGAGGAAGATTCATTTGTTGTTGTACCTCTTTTTTCACCAAGTAAGTCACTGGGAGTTATCATTGCTGATCATTTTGTAACCGGTAAGCCCATTGATAATGATCAGGTGCTGGCCCTTGAAAATTTTGCCAATCAGGCAAGTCTGGCAATTGAGCATTGCAATATGTATGTGGCCATGGAGAACAAAATCAGTGAATTGGAAATTGTTACTCATGAGTTGGAGAAGAATAAGGATCTTCTTGTTGAATCAGAACGTTATTCCGCTTTAGGGCAAATGGCAGCTCAGCTGGCTCATTCTATAAGAAATCCCATTACCACCATCGGTGGAACCGCCAGAATGCTTACCCGGAAAACTAATGAAGAGAAGTTGAATAAGTTTTTTGAAATTATGGCCAGCGAGGCAGCCAAAGTAGAGTCTACACTGGAAGATCTTTTTAGTTTTGTTGAACTTGCCTCAGTTGTCAGAGAGCCTCTTTCTCTGTATGCACTTATTAACAAATCGATAATGCTCAACTACAGCGTTATCCAAAAACAACATATTGAGCATATTCTTGTTTTGCCAGATCCTGAACCTGTTGTTTATGGTGATGAAAAACAGATACACCAGATGTTTGTTCATTTGGTGCGTAATGGTTTGGAGGCAATGCCGGAAGGTGGCAAATTGACTGTCAAAGTTAGTCTTGCTGCTCAAATGGTGGTCATAAGTTTTTGTGATACCGGAATTGGGATTGACCCACTAAATGCATCCCAAGCCAAAGATCCGTTTTTTACTACAAAATCTTATGGGACTGGTATGGGATTGACACTTGTGGAACGGATCATCAAAGATCATGATGGAAGTGTTAAGCTTTTGAGCCGTGAGCAAGGCGGCACCGAAGTGATTCTCAAGCTCCCCTTATCAATATCCTAGGCGTTTTATTGATTATTAACTGACACCCCCGTTTTTTTTTAATTGCTGATTTCTGCAAATTTCTTCTATTTTTTTTAAAAACTGGATTTCTCTTCTCGAAACCAGGAGATTAAAACTCCGCAAAGAGATAAAAGTATCCAGAATTGGAAAGTTCCCCTCATTGCCTGCATAAATGCCTCTGTTTGAGAAGGAGAAAAATCTTTCAGGTCAAAACCATTGGTAAAGGAGGAAAAGTGTAAGGTGAAGATTAAGCCAGTGAGGGCGGTGCCAGTTAGCATCCCCAGATTACGAGCTGTGGCCAAAAGGCTGGAAGTGATACCTGCTTGTTTGTGAGAGACACCCGAGAGGACGGCAGCGCTGTTGGGAGATAAAAACATTGCCTGGCCAATTCCCAGGAACACTAGTCTCCAGGCAACAGATAGAGCAGAGGAGTCTGCAGAAAGTGTAGTTAAAAAAATTAGGCTCAATAGACAACATAAGAGCCCACTGGTTGCAACTATTTTGGCTCCTATCTGGTCATGGATTTTTCCTGCAAGAGGTGAAACAGCAAAGACACATAAGGGCACTGCCATCATTACGTAGCCAATTTGGTCTGAAGGTAGCATGAGAATCTTGCTGAGATAAAAAGGGATAAGAATCAATACTGCAAATAAAACAGCAAACGAAAGTAAGGCACTGAGCACGGCCATGAGGAAAAATCGTTTTTTAAATAACTTAATTGGTAAAATGGGGGCGGGGCAGTTTTTTTCATGGTGGAGAAAAAAAAGCCAGATTGAAATTAGGGATATCAAACCCACATAAAACAAAGTTGAGTTTTTTATTTCAGCACCTGTGCCCAGGTCTGTTATGTGAGTTGTAAAAAGAATTGTGAGTGTAATACTGACTATCCAGAGGATTGCTCCAATTTTGTCAAAAGGCTGTTGGTTTTTTTTGTATTTTATTTGGTCATTAAGCGATGTTTGCAGGTTTTTTTTCAAGGATGCCAATGGACGTTGTCCGTAAAAAAAGAACAAAAGCCCTACAGGAACAGTTGCAAAAAAAATCATCCGCCAATTGCTCCAGCGAAGGATTAAACCACTGACAGCCGGACCAGCCATAAGTCCAAGAGAGACTGCAACGCCAATCAGGCCTAGGGATTTACCAAGTTGGTGAGGAGGAAACGAGGCTTTAACAATGGCAGGGCCAACTGCCATCATCATGGAGGCACCTGTTGCCTGGATAAAACGAAAAAAGATAAGGGTGTGGATTCCAGAAGCGGTTGTGCAGAGCAGGGATCCTATGGTGAAGATAAGCATGCCGTAGGAATAAATACCGCCTTTACACCAACGATCAGAAATATGGCCCCAAAAAAGGAGCAGTACGCTGATTGTCAACAGGTATATCAGGACTACCCATTCGGTTTTTGCCAGAGAGCTGTGAAAACTGTCCATGATAACGGGCAAAGCAACGTTTATCATGGAACTGTCCATGGTGGACATGAAGACGCCGGCAGAAACAACAAGAAAAATTTTCCAGGGCTTTTCTGGGAGTATATTTTTGTTCATGGAAGATTAGCTATTATTACTGGCATAATCATCAAAACCATGAATAATGTCAGGTTGATGTAAGGTTGTTTTTAATAAGCCCATGGAAGGAGCTTGAAGAGGACTGAAAAAACCAGCCCAAATGGGTAAGACAGCCACCACAAATGCAAAATTGCCATGTATGTCCCTTGAACCATGTGAATTCCATGGTTGAGTCACCGTAAATCAAACATCCTGGAGCATCTTTGAAACAGCGGAGTTCGTATACAATTCCGGCTGGATTAAAAAAAGTATGGAAGTGTTCTCCATTTACTTCAATTGCCTGCTCCTGACTGGTTATAATTTTTCGACAACGATGGCAGAGCAAGGCCTTGTTTGCGGCCTTTTGCGTTTTGGTAAGATTATCCGTTTCCGGAAAATCGTTTCCATCGTTAGTAGGTTCTTTCAGAAGCAATGGGTGTGCTTCATTTTCCTTTTTGTAATTTTTCGTAATAAGAAACAATGGAGGCCACCATGTCCACTATTGTGTAACGTTCCGGTTGGATATCAACTTGGAGGCCACTTTCAATGACAGTTTTAGCCGTTACCGGGCCGATTGCTGCAATGGCAACCTTGTTGAGAAGTTGATGGAGTTCCTGCTGTGACTGGGCATCCACCATGCTTAAAAAATTGGTTACAGTGGATGAACTGGTAAAAGTAAGCAGGTCAATTTCTCCATTTTCCAGTTGATCCCGAAGCTCGTGTTTGCGACCTTTGGGTGGTAGATTCTGGTAAACTGGCGCGATGGTAACTTCAGCACCATTTTTATTAAGGGTGTCTGGTAGTATTTCTCTGGCCTTCGTGGCCCTCGGAAGTAGGATTTTACAATCCTTGATATCTTGTTCCAACAGAGATTGAGCAAGACCTTCACCTGTGAATTCTTTTGGAATCAGATCTGCCTTAAGTCCGTATTTCAGCAATTCTTCTGCTGTTGTTTTACCTACAACACCAATCTTGGGGCCTCCGAGATTTCGGGAGTCAAGACCAAGGTCGAATAATCTTTTGAAAAAATAGGTAACAGCATTGAGACTGGTAAAAAGAATCCAGTCATAGGTGGTAATGTTATTAAGGGAGTTGTCCAAAATTTGGTAATCTTCAACACCTTCTATGTGGATGGTTGAGTACTCAAGGCAACTGGCGCCGTTTTCATTTAGCTGTGCTACAAGCTCACTTGCCTGTTCTCTGGTGCGGGTAACAACAATGCGTTTGCCAAAGAGTGCTCTTTTTTCAAACCAATCAATGGTGTTTCTAAGTTTGACAACGTCTCCGACTATAACAAGTGCCGGTGGTTTTACTCCAGCTTTTCGCACTACTTCGGTAATGGTTTCAAGGGTTCCTTCAACGGAATGTTGTTCAGGGGTGGAAGCCCATCGTACGACAGCTACAGGAGTTTTAGGGTCTCGTCCATATTTGATAAGTTTCTTGGTGATAATGGGTAGATTCTTGATACCCATGTAAATAACAATGGTTCCAGCCCCAGTGGCGAGTTTGTCCCACTGAATATTGGATTGTTTTTTTGTTGGATCCTCATGTCCGGTGATAAATGCTACAGAGGCAGTATAATCCCGATGTGTAATAGGAATGCCTGCATAGGTAGCAGCAGCGGTAGCAGAAGTGACACCAGGTACGACTTCAAAGGCAATGCCTTCTTTTACCAGGGCTTCGATTTCTTCTGCGCCTCGGCCAAAGATAAAAGGATCTCCTCCTTTCAGGCGAACAACCATTTTGCCATTTTTACCGTGATCTATCAGGAGCTGATTAATTCCTTCCTGGGTGTAGGCATGGAGGCCACCACCTTTTTTTCCTGCATAGATGAGAATGGCATTATCTGGGGCGTAGTCGAGTAATTTCTTGTTGGCTAGATAGTCATATACTACCACTTCGGCACGTTGTAGAAGATACTTTCCTCGCAGAGTAAGAAGGCCGGGGTCACCGGGACCTGCTCCCACCAGGTAGATTTTACCTTTTGTGCCGGATGTGTTTGTTTTTTCCAGTTGAGCTGGGGTGCTATTTGTTATCATTGTTTGTTGTATTCTGATTTCGGTAAACTACATCTAAAATTCTTTTGCCACCCGCTTGTAGGAGTTTTTCAGCTAGTGAGACTCCAAGTTCTCGTGCTTTTTCGGCGGGACCGGTAATATCTTCTTTTAGGATTTCCAAGCCATCTTCGCTGGCTATAAGTCCTGTCAGGGTTACTTCTTTATTTTTTAAGCTGGCAAAGGCGCCAATAGGAACTTGACATCCACCTTCAAGAGTAAGAAGAAAGGCGCGTTCAGCTTGCACAGTAATGGCAGTTTGTTCGTGGTGTAAAAAAAATAATCCCTCGATCAGGTCTGTGTCTATGGTTCGGAGTTCAATGCCCAATGAACCTTGGCCAACAGCAGGAAGCATTTGTTTGTCGGTGAACAGGGTGGTAATTTTATCAGACATTCCGAGCCGGTTTAATCCTGCAGCTGCTAAAATAATAGCATCATATTGTCCTTCTTCCAACTTACGCAGTCTGGTGTCCAGATTACCACGAAGATCTAGAATAGTCAGATCGGGACGAAGGCTTTTTAGCTGAGCCTTTCTTCTGAGGCTGGATGTGCCTATCGTGCCCCCTTTAGCAATGTCGTCTAATGAGTCATACTTGATGGAAATGAAGGCATCTTGAGGGTTTTCACGTTCTGGGATAATTGCGACTTCCAGACCTTCAGGTAATCCTGAAGGAACATCCTTCATGGAATGAACGGCCATGTCAACAAGTCCTTCAAGTAAAGCATCTTCAAGTTCTTTGACAAAGAGTCCTTTGCCGCCGATTTTTGCTAAGGGAACATCTAGAATTTTATCACCTTTTGTGGTGATTTTTATCAACTCAACAGTTGTTTGGGGATATTGTTTTTCTATTTGGTTTTTTACCCAGGTGGACTGTGTTACAGCCAAGAGGCTGGCACGCGTGCCTATTTTTAAATGTTTCTTCATTGTTTTCAGTTCCTTAAGTCAAGCTAGTATTACTAGCCGTTGGAGGTGTTTTCGAGCTCATCAAGAATTGCTGCCGCCAGTAATGGTATCATCAATTCATGATGGCCTGTGAAATGAAATCCGTGTCCGCCTTCAAGGGTGGGGCGATGCACAACATTAGTGGCAGGTCTGTAATGGCGAATAAAATCAAAATTAGCAGTGGTGATATTATTAACAGTGTGTCCTAAATTTCGTACCACAGTGATGGCCTTGAGAAATACTTCAGGCAGCAATACTGCAGAACCGATATTCAGGTAAACACCATTTTCTAATTCAGAAATAAGACTGCTGAAGAGACGGAAATCTATGTGGCTGGTTTTACCGATAGCTGCCCCATTAGCATCCGGGTGGATATGTATTATATCCGTTCCTATGGCAACATGTACCGTAACGGGAATGTCAAGTTGCCTGGCTGTTGCAAGAAGGCTTTGGTTGTTGTGCTGGAAATTTTCAGCGAGAAGGGCTTCCCCCACAGCTTGTCCAAGGCCTGTGTTGTCCTGTGCACCTTTGTTGATAGCTTGATTAAGAAATTCACCTGTTTCTTTTGCTGCTCCAAAAGCACCAGAGCCAAGCACTTCTGAGACCTCTTCGGAGGTGCGGCCTACCATGGCGATTTCAGTGTCGTGGATTATACCTGCGCCATTGAGAGCTATTGCAGAAATAATTCCTTTTTTCATCAAGTCAATCAAGATTGGATTTAAACCTACCTTAATGACATGTGCCCCCATGCCTATGATTATTTTTTTGTTGTTTTTGTGGGCCTTGGCTATTCGCTTAACCAGTTGAGGAAAATCTTTGCCTGCAAATTGGGAAGGCAAGGATTTCAGCAGGTCATGAATACTCGATCCGGGTGTTAACGGTTTGGCAAAATCATCAATGCTGACTTTGGAGTGACGGTCAAAGACTGAATAGGTTTGTAACCCGCTAAAATCAAGAGGCGTCTGTTTCACCAAACATCTCCTTTTCTACCATTTCACAAAGCAGGTGTTCTGCCCAGATATGAGCCTCTTGAATGTGTGCAGTATTATCAGAAGGTACACATAAAATAATGTCTGCTACCGCCTGAAGTTCTGCGGGTACATCTGCTGTGCCGCCAGTAAGGGCTGCGGTCATAAGACCAATTTCAGTAGCTCTTTCGAGGGCCTTAATAACATTTATAGATGAACCACTGGTGGTGATGCCGATGGCAAGGTCTTCTGGTTTACCTAGGGCGCGGACCTGTTTCGAAAATATTTGGTCAAAGGAAAAATCATTGCCGATGCTGGTTATGACAGAGGTGTCACACGTTAGTGCAATAGCTGGTAACGGACGTCTATTGATTTGAAATCTGTTGACAAATTCGGCAGCCATGTGTTGAGCATCGGCTGCACTGCCGCCATTACCAAAAATCAGGACTTTGCCGCCATCCTGAAAGGTTTTTATTATCCATTCAGCTAGTTGAACGATTTTGTCGGCTGAAGCTGCGGCAAAGGCCTCTTTGGCCATGATGGATTGAACAAGACTGCTTGAAATTAAATTTTTCATGGATGCAACAATGAAAGAAAAAAGGGACTCTGTCAAATAAAAAAAGCGCTTCCGCAACTGTATAAGTGAAGAAACGCTTTTTTTATATCAGATTATGGGCACATCAAAAATCAGTCAAGATCTTTCATGATGGCAGCAGATACATCCTTGATGGCAATAGAACCATCAACTGAGATAACTTTTGCACTGCCATTGTTCTTGAAATAATTAACAGCAGCCATGGTACCTGTGTTGTCATCGTAATAGATATTATGTCTTTTGTTGATGGCATCCTCATCTTGATCATCAGCTCTGGCGCTTAGTTCTCCGCCACAGACACGACAGATGAGTTTTCCATCTTTTTCAACAGGCTTGATAGCATCAAATGCAATATGGTTTGGATGGTTGTTGTCATTAGCACACAGACGTCTGCCCATGATTCGTTCTTTGGCAATTTGACGGTCCAGTTCAATTTCAATGACATAACTAAGTCCCAATCCTGCTTTGGTAAGAGCTTTGTCAAGTTCTTCAGCCTGAGCCTTGCTGCGTGGAAAACCGTCTAAAATCCAGCCATTCTTTTGATTATCAAGGGTTTCCAATACCATGGGTATTGTGATGTCATCAGGTACCAGATCACCGCGGTCGATGTATTCTTTGGCTTTCATTCCAAGTTCTGTGCCACCTTTGATGTGCTCACGAAAAATCGCTCCGGATTCAATATGGGCGATCTTGTATTTTTCTTTAACTATTGCGCCCTGAGTGCCTTTTCCGCTGCCGTTAGGTCCGAATGCTAAAATGTTCATATCCGACTCCTTATTATATTGGATTTTTAAATGCGTTTTCTATCTATTTAATATTGTGTGTTAAAAGCAAACAATAAAAATGAATGAGCTCTCATTTTTGGCGTGAGTATACTGTAACCGGGAAATTTAAGCTATAAAAACATGGATTATTGAGGTGTTGCTGGCATTTGAAGTGGTGACTATACTTTTTGACAAGTGATAGGAAAGAGGGTAAGTGTTGCCATGTATTTTTTAATAACCAGTTTCTTTCTCTTTCTGCATATGATGAGGTCTATTTTTGTAGAGGGTAAGTAAAGATACAGAATTCAATATATTATTATAAAAGCGGAAATTATGAAGGAAATAAAAGTAGGATTAATAGGTTTTGGTACTGTGGGAAAAGGGCTTGCTGAAGTGTTGCTTTCCCAGCAGCAGCGCTTGCAAAAACGATCTGGCTTGTCTGTCAGGCTTGCTAAAGTTGCAGATATCTCTATCACTGAATTGCCGGAACAGTTTGTAGGTGTTGAATTAACTAATGATGCAAGTTCGCTGATAAATGATCCAGATATAGATATAATTGTGGAATTGATAGGCGGTATAGAGCCAGCAAAAACCTTCGTGTTGCAGGCCATTGAGGCAGGGAAGCATGTGGTTACCGCCAATAAGGCGTTGCTTTCGCAGGAAGGTAAAGATATTTTTGCAGCGGCAGTCAAAAATGGTGTTGAGGTAGGATTTGAGGCCAGTGTTGGTGGTGGTATACCAGTGATCAAGGCTTTAAAAGAGGGGCTAGTTGCCAATAAAATTCTTTCCATAATGGGAATTATGAATGGAACAGCCAACTATATTCTTACCAGGATGACTGATGAGGGTATTGCTTTTGATGAAGTTCTTAAAGATGCACAGGATCTAGGTTTTGCTGAGGCTGATCCAACCTATGATATTGAGGGAATTGATACGGCGCATAAGTTGGTGATTTTGATTACCATGGCTTACGGAATGAAAATTAGTCTTGATGATATTGTTATCGAGGGTATTTCAAAGATTGAACCGGTGGATATTCAATTTGCCAGAGAGTTTGGCTGTCGGATCAAACTGCTTGCCATCAGCAAGAATCATGATGATCATGTGGAAGCGCGCGTTCATCCTACCATGGTTCCGGAAAGTCATTTGTTGGCAAGTATTAATGGAGCTTACAATGCCATTCATTTCAGTGGAGATACTGTTGGTAACGTGTTGCTGTATGGACAGGGTGCTGGAATGATGCCGACAGGAAGTGCTGTGGCAGCAGATGTTGTCGATATAGCAAGAAATATTGATGCAGGATGTATCGGTCGCGTTCCATCTCTTTCTTACCTACCAGAACATATGGGGACAAGAGGAATTACTCCTATTGAGGAATTATCCTGTGATTATTATTTTAGAATCACTGCCAATGATGAGTCTGGAGTTCTTTCTACTGTGTCAGGAGTTTTGGCAGAATATGATATAAGCATAGAATCTGTTATCCAGAAGGGCAGAAAGGAAAGTGGACCTGTTTCTATTGTCATGCGGACTCACACAGCACAGGAATCTGCAGTGAGCAAAGCCTTGGAAGAGATTGATGCCCTTGATGTAATCGCTGAGCCGACAGTGAAGATCAGAATTCTCTCTGAAAATAATGAGTAGGATTTTTTAATTTTTTAATTTCAGGAAGAAGTATAACGCTTTATGAAATATATAATCCTGGTTGGTGATGGGATGGGTGATTTGCCCATACCGGTATTAGAAGACAAGACCCCACTTGAAGCGGCATTGAAACCATCGATTGACCGTCTGGCCATACAGGGTGAGCAGTTGTTGGTGCAGACCGTTCCTGATGGTTATGCCCCTGGAAGTGATGTTGCTAACTTGTCCTTGCTTGGGTATGAGCCGGAAAAATGTTACACTGGCAGGGCTCCTTTAGAGGCCGCTTCAATGGGAGTTGCTATTGGTCAGGATGAAATTGCTTTTCGTTGTAATCTGGTAACCCTGGACTGGCGTGAGAACAACCGGGTTTTTATGGATGATTTCAGTGCCGGTCATATCTCCACAGGTGAAGCAATGGAGCTTGTTAATGCTATTGAAAAGCACTGTGGGACAGGTAAGCTTTGTTTCTATCCTGGGGTCAGTTACAGGCATTTGATGGTTCATCATGGTAAGGTGCCGCCTCTGATAACAGTTCCGCCCCATGATCATATGGATAAGGATGTTACAGAATTTTATAACGCCTATACAGATATTGATTACTTTAAGGTTCTCATGGAGAAAAGTAGTGAAATTCTGTCTGGAAATCCGATAAATGAACGGCGTATTGCTAAAGGTTTGAAACCGGCAAATAGTATCTGGCTTTGGGGTGCTGGGAAAAGTCCTGTTATGGATACCCTGCAGAATCGTTTTGGAATAACCGGGAGTCTGATTTCCGCTGTAGATTTGTTGAAAGGTATTGGGATTTACAGTGGTCTTGAGGTGGTAAACGTAGAAGGCGCAACAGGTTATCTGGACACTAATTATGAAGGAAAAGCTCAGGCAGCCCTTGATGCCATAAGAGAGCAGGATTTTGTTCTGGTACATGTGGAAGCACCGGATGAAGCAGGACACCAGGGCTTGGTTGCAGAGAAAGTTCAGGCAATTGAAGATTTTGACAGGCGCATTGTCGGGCCTATTGTCACGGAGATGGAAAATAGAAAAGAGCCTTTTCGGCTGGTTGTAACCATGGATCATTTTACAACACTTAAAACCAGGACTCATGAAGATTGGCCAGTTCCAATGGTATTGTATGACTCGCAGGGCGTGAAACAGCCTAGTGGCCTGAAGTATACAGAATCAAATGCCCGGCTTGCAGTGGGCAAAAATGGTCTTGATTTATTACGGGGCAAGGACTTTTTCACCCGTTTTGTCGGGTGATATCTGTTTATGGGTAATTTGCAGGTTAAAATGACAGAGCCTGTGTTCAAAACAGAATGCAGGGTTATATATGCCGATACCGATGCTGGTCGAGTTGTATATAATGCTAATTATCTGCGATATTTTGAAACAGGTCGATCGGAAATGATGCGTTCTTGGGCAATATCTTATCGTGCTATTGAAGAACGTGGTTTTCTGCTTCCGGTAACAGAGAGTTATATTCGCTACAAGGCTCCTGCCAGATATGATGATCTTATATTAATTTTCACATCACTTGCTAAGGTTAATAAATTTTCTTGTCGTTTTAATTATAGGATTGCTCGTCAGGAAACAGAAAGGCAATGGTTGCTGGCAAAAGGTTTTACGGTGCATGCTTGTATTGATGAAGAGGGAAATCTATGCCAATTCCCAGCGGATATTTTAAAGAAAATAGAAAGTCTTTGTTCGCAGGAATAAATAAGCAAATTATAGCTTGACATTAGTTATAATGTCGAATATAGTTGCACTTCACGGACGCGGGGTGGAGCAGTCTGGTAGCTCGTCGGGCTCATAACCCGAAGGTCACAAGTTCAAATCTTGTCCCCGCTACCAAGAAAATTCAAGGACTTACAGCTTTTTGCTGTAAGTCCTTTTTTTTTGTGGCTAATGCTAGTTGTATGTTTGAGTTTGTAGTGCGCCGCAAGGTTTGGAACCACTTTAACACACTATTAAACGGTTTTTAAAACCTTCCCATTTTCCCCATTTAATAGCTTTTCACACGCAATATTAATTTAAGAAAATTACAGGCTGGATGTAGCGCGTCGCGAGGTTTGGAACCATTTGACGCGAGGTTTGGAACCAAGATAACACATAATTAAACAGGTTTTTAAAGACCTTTTAATGCCTTCCCATTTTGCCCATTCAATAGCTTTC
>PJEL010000349.1_pt1 | contig 55161 bp, 43 predicted proteins | sample 1853271 | NCBI WGS metagenome assembly PJEL01 (sample SAMN08108733, study PRJNA415343) | Invertebrate metagenome, whole genome shotgun sequencing project. | host: Globobulimina | place: Sweden: Gullmar Fjord | collected 2015-08
TATTACCGGCTTTCGCAGATTTGAATTCCTGGTTATCTTTACTGCTAGTCGGTACAGGGGACGTATATTTACCACTTAAGGCATTACAAGCCGCTTCACCTTCTGTCCATTTGCCGGCATATGAACTCAAGTTCCAAGAACCATCGTCAGTATTTTCACAAGCGAAGAAATGGTTGTTATCACAGCTAGCGTCATCCCAGCGTCCATTACCCCATTGCACAGCACAGTCTTGATTACCACCGTGGTTGTTAGGCTCATTCTTATCCCAGGACCAAACAGCAGCAGCTAAACGGCCATCAGTGATGTTCATATCGTCCAAATTGACGATATTGCGACCATTTTTGAACTCATTAGCCACGTCTTCAGCCGTGATAAGATCAACAGCTTTACCACCAAATACTTCACCCAACTTGGCTACATTGGTGCGGTCTTCCCAGATACGGCTGATAGCACCCAAACTGGTAAACAATACCGGATCAACCGGTGAATCCGCCGAACAGGTTCCGCCACTTTTGAATACGATAGCTTGCTTGCCCGCCGATAATACGTCTGCTTTACTCAGATCCGCTGGAATCCCCTTACAGCCACCACCAGATGCGTACATTCTATCGCCTAAGCGACTGCTCAAGTCTTCCCATAACTTCCCATATTGACCTTCTAGGTGATCTTCAATCATGATGATCAACACTTCTGTTGGGTTCTCATCCAACCAATTACGTACTTCCGCTAGACCATCGCGGAAGGGACGATCCGTCAGGCTACACCCTACGTGAACTTCACCAAAGTTTTTGCCAATACCAGAATGGCACAACAGAATATCGTTCCCCCAGTCAAATCCATCTATCTCATAAGTCCAGTGAGCATCTAACTCTATAAAGCGGGCCCCCATTCGCAGCTGGTCGTAAATCGAGTGCTTTTGTTGTGGATCTAAATAGCTGTCTACATCACGGTACACTTCTGAGTTATAAGTATTGTGAGTGCCCAAAATACTGTTAGTACTCATCGGCTCATGCAGGTCTAAATCACGCTGAGATTGTAAAGCCTTACCCGCCCAACTATTGGTAAACTCTCCAATCGGATCAGTTTGGGGAGAAGAACTCATTGCAACAGAGCTCATTGAAGCCATGACCCCTAAGGTCAGTGAAAGTGGCTTTAATAATTTCATAATTCACCTTTGACGAACGTGTTATTTTTATAATGAATCAGATAAGACCTTTGTCTACAACCTGACCTAGTACGTTAGTCTCTCACCATTATTTTTAGGGGTAAATGTAAGCACACGGGCATGGCTCAAAGTAATCACTATAAATGCAGAATTGACCTATCCAGTAACATCTTAAAGACCAATAAACGCTAAAAACCTTCTTCACCTGACTAATATGGCAAACAGTTAGGGTTAAGAAAATCGACCTATTGAAGATGACTAAGCTGATATAAACAAGACCAAAGATGTGAGTATTCTATGAAAGCTTTATTGGAAAAAACCTTATTAACTCTTTCTTTCATACTGGTTTGCACACTACAAGCTCAGGCTGAACCGCTTAGAGTCTTCACCTGGGATGGCTATGTGACAGAGCCCGACATTAAAGCCGTCAACCAACTACTCTCCCAGCAAGGATATGGGGAATTTAAAGTAGAAGTGATTGCACCTTTCGCTGAGGGGCCGGAACAAATGTTTAAAATATTAAGGAATAATAAGGCTGACATATCATTTCTCACGCTAAATTATATAAAAATGCAAAATGATAAAATTGCCAATTTATTACAGCCCATCAATCCTAAATCTCCTAGATTGAGTAACTACAGCAAGCTCTCTTCTCGCCTCACTCAAATACCAATGGGCATTAAAGCCGGAAAGCCACTTTATATCCCCTGGGGTGGCGGTGCCTATGGCATATGGGCCAATATGGACAAACTAAGTGCCGATGAGCTACCCACATCAGTTAATGATTTATGGAACAAGAAATGGAAAGGAAAACTCGGCTTATCCAGTGGTCAGATTCAGCCCAATATCGCCATTGCTTCTCTCGCAATGGGCAACGCTCCTTTTTATTTAAATGATATGACGAAAGATAGAAAAGGACTAAAAGATCAGTTTAAATCCGATAGCGAAATACAAGTTAAAATGAACGGCCTTTATGGGCAGGTTAGCCAATTCTGGACCTCTAGCCCTGACTTTAGCGACCCCAATGTTGTGTTACTAGCGTCATATGGCATTGCAGCCTCTGCGGCGAATAAAGCCGGCGGTAATTGGCAGCTGGTTAAATTTAAAGAAGGCAGCTCGGCTTGGCTCGACACCATTAACTTCTATAAAAAAGTAACCGGCAGAAAACTGGAAGCCGCTGAAATTTTTGCTAACTACTTCATTGGTAAAAAAGTACAAAATACTGTGGTTAATGAACTCGGCATGGTGGCCTCTTCGACACTCGCTGACAGCAACCCCTTGATCGATGAAAACCCCAACTTCTTCGACGTTAAATTATTTTGGCCTCCGTATAAAAAGAGTGCCGATAATATCATGCTGAAAGTATCTAACTCGGCAATGAAGAATGCGAAATAATTGCTGAGATCAGCCCATGATAAAGGTTAATCATGGGCTGATTTGCTTTGAAAACGTTACATTTTTATTGAATAGATTGCCCCATCCTCTCATACTGCAAGCACTGCTATTAGAATGTGATACCTTATGATTTCTGTTCAAACTGAAGACTTTGATTTTCCTCTAGAATACCAACAACTACGAGAGCGCAGCTTACAAAGTGGTGCCATCGTGATGTTCGTCGGATTAGTGCGAGATTTCAGCGAAAACACCCAAGTCAGCAATATGACTTTAGAGCATTACCCTGGAATGACTGAAAATGTTTTAAATAACATTGCTGAGCAAGCTAGGCAGCGCTGGCCATTAGATGGCATCCGCATCATTCACCGAGTCGGTGAACTCCATGCCACCGATCAAATAGTCTTAGTCGGTGTCAGTAGCGCCCACCGTATTGCCGCTTACGAAGCTTCTCAATTTATTATGGATATTCTTAAAACCGAAGCGCCTTTCTGGAAAAAAGAAAGTACCAAAACCCAACAAGGTGAAGCAGGAGAACGCTGGGTCGATGCCAAAGTCAGCGATTCTAAACAAGCTGAAGATTGGCAAGAGCTAGGTGATTAAAAGTATCAATGGATAATATTCTTAGTACGGCCGCTATCTTTCTACTCGCTGCAGTCATTGCAGTTCCAATCTCAAAAAGGCTCGGCCTAGGTTCTGTGCTGGGTTACCTACTTGCCGGGATAATTATCGGCCCTGCTTTAGGTTTAGTCGGTGATGAGGCCAAAGAAATTCAGCACTTCGCAGAGTTTGGCGTTGTCATGATGCTCTTTTTAGTCGGTCTTGAACTAGAGCCGGAAAAACTGTGGGCATTACGCCACAAACTCATTGGCCTAGGAGGATTACAGGTATTACTCAGTACCCTCATAATATTCATGGCCGCTCTTGCTTTCGATCTACAATGGTCAATCGCATTAAGTATTGGTTTAGTGCTCTCTCTTTCTTCTACCGCAATTGTTTTACAAACCCTCGAAGAAAAAGGCTTGATGGGCACTCAGGGTGGGCAATCCAGTTTTTCAGTTTTATTATTTCAAGACATTGCCGTCATTCCGATGATCGCACTGATCCCCTTATTAGCTTTACCCGAGCTGGCTTCACAACATAGCTCGGACAGTCATAGCAGCAATCTCATTGCCGACTTTCCGGCTTGGCTACAGGCTATCATCACCTTAGCAGTCATTTGCTTCATCATTTTTGCTGGGCACTTTCTCTCTCAACCCATCTTCCGCTTTATTGCCCAATCCCGTTTGCGTGAAATGTTTACCGCTTTTGCCTTATTACTGGTTATTGGCATTTCGGTATTAATGTCATTCATAGGCTTATCCGCCGCCCTAGGTACCTTTTTAGCAGGGGTTGTACTAGCCAATAGTGAATATCGTCATGAACTAGAATCCAATATAGAACCGTTTAAAGGCCTACTCTTAGGCATCTTCTTTATCACTGTCGGCGCAGGCATAAACTTCCACCTGTTAAGCTCAGAGCTGCCGCTTATAATTGCTTTAACCTTAGGCATTATCGGTATAAAAATGACCGTGCTATTTGCTCTCGCCACCCTGTTTAAATTACGTGGTAGCGATCGCTGGTTATTAGCTTTTGGCTTATCTCAAGCCGGTGAGTTCGGCTTTGTACTATTAGCCCTTACCGTACAAAGTGCGGTAATACCCAATGCAATTGCTGAAAAGCTACTGCTCGTCGTTGCACTTTCTATGCTGCTAACACCGCTATTATTCATCCTACTCGATAAAATTATTATCCCACGCTTAGAAGCCGAAGAAGAACGTGAAATGGATAATATTGATAGCCCTGAAAACATCATCTTGGCAGGTAATGGTCGTTTCGGCCAAATGGTAAACAAGCTATTGATTAGTTGTGGCCATAAACCGACAGTAATTGATCTCGATGTGGAAGCCGTTGAGAATTTTAGTCGTTTAGGGTTTAAAACGTATTTTGGTGATGCAACGCGACCGGAGTTACTCGCTTCTGCAGGTCTTGATAAAGCTGAGCTGTTGATTATTGCAATTGACGATAAAGAGCGTACGACTCATATTGTTGAATATGCACGCAAACTGCATCCAAACCTCCCCATACTCGCGCGCGCTTATGACCGCCTTCACGTATTTGATCTTTATAAAGCAGGGGCAACCGAAATTGTACGTGAAACGTTTGATAGCAGTATCCGCGCAGGTAAAACGGCACTGAAACTATTAGGCCATGATGCCGCTAAAATGGATGAGATCGCTGATGTTTTTTATCATCGCGACCGTGCCGGTATGAGAGAGCTAGCGGAACTTTATGATCCTGAATTACCGAGATTTCAAAATAAGGCTATGTCCGACAAATCATTAGAAATCAATGCCGCGACTAATAAAGTCATTGACGGTATGCTAAAGCAGCAACAAAAATAGCGTTACTCCCCATAGATACTGATTCAATCGACATCTATGGGGAATAATTATTGAATAATGTTTATCCAGCGCGCATCTTTAACAAACTCGCAATATCAAATGCACCGCCAGGGTCTTTTTCATACTGTACCCAAGTAGGATCTTTACGATCAACCGCCACCATCGTCATGCGATCGGCCAACTCATTACCTTCCGTACCCGCATGCGCCTTCACATGAGATAACAAGACTTTATCCTTAATCTCGTTATATAAAACATAAGCTTGTTTAATTATATCCAGATTCATAATTTCACCCGTCTTACGCTTCCAGCCATTCTTTTCCCAGCCTGCCGCCCAATCACGAATGCACTGAATCGAATACATAGAATCACACAATATTTGTGCACTCAAACCTTGCTTAGTCGCGTGCTGCGCAAGCTGTAACGAATAAAACAATGCATTTAATTCAGCAGAATTATTTGTACCATTAGGGTTATAAATTCCGTACCAAAGCTGAATCAGTTGATCGTTCTGATAAACTGCCACCCCTGAACCGGCTTTACCCGGATTCGGATCACAACCACCATCACAATAAATCACTACATCAGTTTTAATCGGCGGTGCAGAAAGATTATTACCGCTTTTTTTATTGCGACTAGAAGAACTCGAAGAAGAACTTGATGAGGGAGAAGAGGAAACGGATCCCCCCGAAAAAGCGGCATCTGCCTCAGCTTTAGACGTGAAAGACTTATATTTAGCCCCTGGAAATTTCATCACCTGCTTTTGCGCAGTCGGCCAATCGGTATAAATTCCTGGTTCACGCCCCACCCAGATCACATAGAACTTTTTCGCCATTGGTTCGCCTTAGAAAATAATCTAACAAAGTAAATTCTGATATTCTAACCTGCATTTCTCTTGCCGTGAATTTTTCTCTTTTCAGAAAAGCTAGCAAGATGGCTGAGTTACGGTTCTACCACAAATTCAACTTGGTCACCTTGGCCACTCTGATCAACTACGCTCAATTGATAATAACCAGGATTTGGTAAAAGAAGACTTATTTTATTCGTTTTACTCGACAACATTTCACCATTTAAAAACCAGTACCAGTCCGGTTGACCTCCAATAGCTTGAGCGCGAAGCAAAGGACGCTGGTCCGTAATCGCGTGGTATTTAATACGCTGATTATTTTCAATACCTTGAATCTTAATATTCGTTACTGGCAATAATGCCGTCGCACTATTACAACGGTTATCTAATGGAGGAATACGCTGATTAGTTTTCCATTTCGGATTTATCCAATTTTGCAATGGCGAAGGCCAGCGAGGATATAGTTTCTCTTGCGTCTCTTCAATACACCCTAGATCAACCCGCAAGCCAGTATCCTTTGCAAGTTTAATACTAAGCCAAGGTTTGGCATCCTGCTCTTGACTATCTTTCGTATGCATAAGTGTTAATGGCGCCTTGTCGTTAATAACCCACGCCGTACGCTGTTGATCACATAAATGAGCATAAGTGCTTTCTGTCGCTCCAGTTGGCCAGCAGATAGACGTTGCCTGAACGCTTTCAGGGCGAGTATGAATAAATCGACTATCATTTGTTTGCGGTAAACGCACCGCTAAAGCACGTAATAAAGGAACGGCGGATTGTGCGCCATAATGACCACTCATGGTCGCGTTATCAGGCATTCCGACCCAGACCCCAATCGTATATTGCCCAGTCACTGCCAAAGCCCACGCATCTCGATAGCCTGAACTCGTGCCTGTTTTTATAGCGAGAGGCTGAGCCGAGCGAGGTCGATCACCTTGTAATAATATATCTCGAATAATCCAAGCTGCCTCCTTGCTCAATAAGGATCTTGGCTTTTTACTTACCTGTTGCTTTATAAATTTTGGCGTAATTATTTCGCCGTTATTCGCTAACGATGAATAAAGTGATAGTAATTGCTGTAGCTGTATATCAATACCACCCAAGCCCATCGCTAACGAAGGTTTCACGGCATTTGGCAAGGCCAAATCAGCCCCTGCCGATTGCAGCTTGGCATAAAACGTTAGTGGGGTTAACTGCTCTAATAATTGTACTACAGGGATATTGAGTGATTTTTGCAATGCTTCACTAACACTCACGGGGCCACTGTAACCAACATTAAAATTCGTCGGCAAGTAATCGTTAAACGCTAATGGCACATCCATTAATAAGCTTTCACTATGAATAAGACCTTGATCAAGTGCCAAACCATAAATGAACGGTTTCAGTGTTGACCCTGGTGAGCGCATGGCCGCTACCATATCAACATGCCCATAACGGCTATTGTCAGAAAAATCAGCTGAACCCACATAAGCATTCACGTCACCACTTCCATGCTTCATCACCATCATGGCAATTGATGCACCCGCAGGAAATAGTGATTTATTATCACGAGCCAACTGTTCTGCCGTCAGTTGTAAATCTCGATCAATATAGGTATTGATTCTATTTAGATCTGGGTATTGATTAATCAATCGCCGTGAAAGTAAAGGAGCAGATAAAGGCGCTGGACGAATCTGTAGCGCAAGGCCTTCCATTAATGCTCGCTTCAATTCTAGCGTTGATAGCACACCAAAATCATGCATTCTTGCCAGTACTTTATTTCTTTGTCTTAGCGCTCGCTGTGGGTGTCGATCAGGACGGTAATAACTGGGAGCTTGCGGCAGACCGGCCAATAAAGACGCTTGAGCGTAGGTCAATCTTTTTGCTGAGTGACCAAAATAATGCCGGCTTGCCGTTTCCACACCTTCAAGAGTGCCACCAAAAGGGGCATGATTGAGATAATAATTTAAAATTTCTGGTTTGGAATAATGCCACTCTAACTGTAGCGCTCTAACAAGTTGAGAAACCTTTCCTAATAATCCTTTATGTCCTCCAGAAGATTCTGGATAACGCAACCTAGCGACTTGCATTGTGAGCGTTGAGCCACCAGAGATAATTCGCCCATGAGTCAGCAGTTGATACAACGCGCGCACCATAGCCAAAGGATTAATACCGGGGTGTTGATAAAACCAACGATCTTCATAGCTTAAAAGCGCTTGAATGTAATAATCAGAAACCTGTGTGCTAGTTATCGGATAGCGCCAGACGCCGCTTTCATCAGCAAAGCGTCGTAATACCTCTCCTTGATTATCAACCACAACCTGTGCACCTTGACGTGGTGCAAGATCAACAGACCAAATGTTATCTGCTAATACCATTAACAAAATCAGTACTAGCAGGCTCAAAACGATATTACGAAATACCAGCATGAAAAATAATAACTTCTTTTATCAAGGCACAATTTCTGTGCCTTTAACGTTTATGTGCTTCTAAGGTGTAATCACCAATTTTTTAGGAGCAGCTCCTAAAGCATGATAAAAAGGACGATACATATCTTCAGCATAAGGAGCTGGCACAGAGTATTCTCCTGGAGTTACCGCACGTGCTAAATAAAATAATTGACGTGATCGGTATTCATCCAAACGTAACGCCGCAACAAAACGATCATCACGATATTCTACATGCTCAACCTGCTGCCTTTGCTGCCAATCTGCAACCGCTACCCCATCAATACTCAGTTTAGACATATCGATACTGGTATCCGCTAAATTCTGATTTTCGATCTCTAAACCCGCTGGTAATAAATCGACAACCAGAGCATCGGGTAAATTACGCGCCGCAGAAGCCGTTAGCCGCACTAAAATTAAATCACCACTCGCCATGGTTTTAAGCTCTGTAGGGTTACCTTCAAGATCAAAATAATCACGACTGATAGCAATCTGATTTTGATAGGGTTTGGGCGGGTTTTCATGTTCACCAATTAATTCCAGAGAGGCATAAATTGTTGTGTTATTCGCGTTAATACTTTTCAAAGAATCTAATTGTGCATAATCAATCAGGCTAGTGAAAACACCCTTCTCATTAATTTCTTGGGTAAAATCAGAAGTAATCAAAGACGCTTCCGTCGTACTCTGCCCATCACTAGCACTGGCAACAGCGGCTTGAAATAATGCATTACGCTCTTGCGTACTCAACCAACGGCGTTGACGAGCAAGATCAAAAACATCTAATAACTGCTTACCTTCTGCCTGACCTGATTTCGCTAAGACCGCATACAATAATGCCGCATCACGTAATTCACTGCCATAATAGCCATAATAACCTTGGCTATATACTGTTTGCTTCGCCTTATCGAATGCTTGCTGAGCAAGTTCAGTATCCCCGGCTACCTTTAACGCAAATCCTAGGTGAGCCCAAGGTAAACCTGAACGCGCAATGGCCTTTTCTTGTGCATCAAATAAACGTCTTAAATGTGCTAGCGGCGCGCGGTTAGATCTGGCTAAGACATAAGCAGCATAAGCCTTAGTGGCAAAACGGTAATAATCTTCATTATCACTCCAAGCATAATGAATACTTGTGGTACCGCTAAGATAACGCTGTAAACGATCAAGTGATTTTGTTAACGCATCATGTGGTACCAGTGCACCAGCATCTCTCGCCGCCGTGACAAAGTCGGTGACATAAACGGTCAACCAGTTTAACTCCGTACCAGAGTTACGCCATAACGCGAAACCACCGGAACTATTTTGGCGACGCAGTACTCGATCAATGGCCGCTTCCATTTGACTACGACGAAATTTCTCTGTGAACGTTTGCTCAAATTTTTTCTCAAGTTTATCGGTTAATTTAAACTGTTTTGCCATTTCAGGGGATACTAGGACCCAAGGATAACCACTGCTGGTAGATTGTTCAGTACAACCATATGGGTATTTCAATAATGCATCAAAGTGGCTCGCTACATCGATAGGAGGCTGCGACGAAATGGCAAGTCGCGCCTGAATTGTCTCAGGAATCAAGCCCTCCAAATCAATACTGGGCTGCCAATTCTTTCCTGCTTTAATAACCGCTTGCTCTTTATGCGTTACCGACGGATAAGCTGAGCGAGTACCTAAATTCCAGCTGCGTTCAATGAGGATACTTGCATCAACATTACTGACTTTGGCAGTAATAATACCCTCACCCAATGCTTCCGCTACGATAGGAAACTTCAATGTTTGGCGCTCAGTATCTTTAAGACTTAATTTCTGTTGCCATTGTTGACCTTTCAAAGCACCTGAGACAGAAAATTCAATACTAAATTCTTGTGCGCTTCCGGATAGATTAGACAGATCAAATGCAAGTTCAGATTTATCGCCCAATGCTAGAAATCGTGGACGTGATAGTTGAGTTACTAGCGCATCAGCAATGGTAGTTTCTGCTTCATTACTGCCATAACTGTTATCACTCCAAGCGACTGCCATCCAACGTAAGGTACCGTTGAAATCTGGAACATCAATAGTGATAGAAGCCTGCCCGTTATCATCAAATTTAACGGCCTGCGCTTGAATCGCCACAATTTGAACATCACTTTTCGCTTTATTGCCACCGCGTACTAATTCAGCATTACTCTTTTTAAAACGACCACCACCAAATTTTTGTGATGAATAATCAAAACCTGCATTCTCGATAATACTGCCGTAGACATCATATAACTGGTAATCATAACGGCGCGGACTGAACAAGTAGCTAACAGGGTCTGGAGTTTCAAAGCGTTTAATATTTAATACACCCACATCAACAGCCGCAATACTCACCCAAACATCTGAGCTAGGTAAGGAATCACCATCAATGTTTAATTTTGCTGTCACACTACGCTTCGGCTGAACCTTATCAGGAACATCAATATTAATGTTAAAGCTGGCATCGGCTCGACGTAAAGGTAAATGCAATAAACCAAATGCTCGCTTAGGAGCCACAGCATGTTTCATATCACCCGGACTCAATACAGTAGCAGTAAAATATAAATCATGTCGCTTCCAGCTAGTATCAATAAGAACCTCTACTTCAGTTCCTTTATCACTTAAATCTAGTTTTTTACGCCATAAAATTTCTTCATTTGACTCTAGGGTAATAAAGCCTTTTCCATCAACCGCAGGTAGCAATGTCAGTTTGGCAGTATCCCCTGCTTGGTATTGGTCTTTGTTCAACCTCATCATGACTTGATCAGGCTTCATGCTGTCTGAGCTATTATTACTCCAACCACTCCAGCGTGTCGAAAACTGCATCGCAGTTATTATGTTTCCTGAACTGTCTTGTACTTGTAAACGGTAACCACCCCATTCAACAGGTACTGAAAATGTCGCTGGAGATGTGCCATTAAAGTTTAACGTACCAGAAAATACTTCATAATTTAGTGGATCATATTCCCAAGTCCAGCCGCGGGAGTCACTATAACGCCAATAATAATTACGATTTTCACGTACTAAGCTAAACTGATAATCTTTTCCAGATAATAGCTTTCCTGCGGCATCAGTTAATATAGCCTTAAACCTTGCTTGCGAATTATCATCCGCACGCTTATCAAATTGAGGCTCTATGCCGATTAGTTTTTCACTCAAAATATTTGTCACAACCGTACTGCGCGTAATCGGTCTGCCGCCACTTTCGTATAAACTTACATTGGTAATTAATGCCAGAGGCGATTCAATGCTTGACCATTGAATCATAGGTATTGTGAAATCTGCCTGTCCATTAGCATCTAGTTTAATAGCCGGTAATTTTTGCTGCTTAGGAGTGATATTTTCTTGGAAGTCACCAAAAAAATAGTTTTTCCACTGTTCAAATGGATGCGCTTCAAATTCGGCAATAACAAAACCATCTATTTTGTTATTAGAAGCGGGTGCACCATACAGGTATTCCCCCAGCAGCGGAATTTTGACTGATTTTCTTTCTGCTGTTTGACGAAACTTTTTTTCATTACCTTCAAACAAAGTAAGCTTTAAACGCTCGGGTAGAAATTCTTCGACTGAAATTTCATAGCGATGACGCAGGTCCTTAATACCCTGACTGGTGTACTCTAAACGCCACTTACCGATTTTTGCTGCGTCGTCTAACGTATAATTAAATTCATAACGCTGGCTATCACTAAGATTCAAAGTGCGTTTAATAACCCGACTCCCTGTTGGGTCATAAAGAGTGACATCTAGAGGCATAGATGCAACTTGACCACCATCAAAGTCTTTTAATAACGCATAAACATCCAAGGTTTCACCAGGACGGTAAAGATTTCTCGGAGCCCATGAGAATACCTGCATTGCACTGTGGCGGCTGATTGGATTTTTAAACGCCGATAAATTTAAGGCATTACGTTTAAAATTAATCACCGTATATTCATCATCCTTTTGAGCAACCAGTGTATTCCCCTTGGTATAAAAAGATTCGAATTCAGCTTCCCCTAAAGCATTGCTCGATTGCTGACCAATTAGGTTTTTACCTTGAAAAATTTTGACTTTGACATCCTCAAGCACATCACCGGTAGAAATAGAGTGGGTATTAATGCGTAATATTCGTTCATTTTTTCTTAACTGAATGCCGATATCACTAATGGTAAAAAAGTTGGTTGAATAACGGTTATTGTACAAGCCCGGAGCAGACAAAACCGCAACATAAGCGCCTTGTTTATCAATGCCTGAAATTTTTGACAGATCTAAATTAGTAGTTGTTCTCTGGTTACGCTGATTCACAATCGGAAAACGGCCGCTATAAACCATTTCAGTTTCATTCGCAAAACGGTTCAGACTATAACTACTTTCTCGCTCTTGGTAAGTGTAATGTACCCACCTACCTATGTGCTGAGGAAGAATTCTAAAGATTTCAATATCAACTTCATCAATATTAAGTGTAGTTACTGGCAAGGCTCGGCGAATTTTATTAGATAATACATGTCCGTCGCCAGAAAAGCTGGCGCTGGCTTGAGTACGACGCGTTTGAATAGTTTTATCTGATGGTTGAGCTAAAGTCGCTCCATTAATTCCCTTAATTCCAGGGTTGACTAATACTTGGTATTTTCTATTAGGCTCAATAAAAGGATAGATTAGCGCTAACCCATTGCTATCTAATACCCAGTTGTCAGGACTCTGTTGCTCCTCATCCAGTGTTACAGTTAATAACTCACGCCAGTGGCGATCAATATCAACAGGAACCGTCAAACGAATAACCAGTGCGCCGCCATTATTCCAGCTTTCTTCTTTTATGCTGGTGATCTTTTGTTTTTGTCCAGCATATTGCTGAGTCAAGACTTGCTTCTCAAACTCGGAGATACGCAGCTGATAGTGCATTCGTAAACATTGGTTATCAGTACACAGATTACGATCTTTCATCCATTGTCGTTGTGACGTTTTAAGTTGATCTGTTTTTTCAAACTGCTGATAAAGCTGACCCAATTTAGAATCTTGGTTTGATAAATCACTATCAGAACAGATTAATTTCTCAGTTTTACTGGCGGCTTTATCACAATTAAAACTAGCGCTATGAGATAGCGGTGATAAAAATACCCATAGCAGAGTCATTAGTATCATTAATGATTTCGGGCGATCAGCCAAAAACATAGTGAATTCCTTTTCATAGATAAATATTAAGGCGTGATTATGCCCTGTCATCCCACTATTTCCCAGTTATTTACAATTTAAGAAATAACAATACGATAAGTGGTTTAGAAGTTATTTTGCATGCGAATTTAGCAGAATTAGACCTTTACTTAGCTTTCACTTGATTGCTAACCTTCCTGCACTATAAAAAATTCTCTCAGTGGCTAGTTCAATATGATTAATTTGACCGTAAACGGCATCGAACACTCCCTCGATGTAGAAGCCGATACTCCTCTTTTATGGGTCGTGCGTGATTTTTTAGACTTAAAAGGCAGTAAATTCGGCTGTGGCGCTGGCTTATGCGGTGCTTGTACCATGCACCTTAACGGCAACCCAATTCGTACCTGCATCACTCCGGTGAGTGCTGTTGCAGGCCAAGCGATTACCACCATTGAGGGCCTTGGCAACCCCGATAAACTCAGCTCAGTGCAACAAGCTTGGGTCGAGCACAATGTGCCTCAATGTGGTTACTGTCAGTCAGGGCAAATCATGTCGGCCACGGCTTTATTAGCCAGCAATCCAAAACCCAATGATCAAGATATTGATAACGCTATGAGCGGCAACATCTGTCGCTGTGGAACCTACCCGCGTATCAAAGCCGCCATTCATTCCGTAGCCAATAAAAGCGCAACACAAAATAGTGACTTATTCACCAATGCTTCCGTTATCAAAAGCATGGAGAGCAAATAATGACTTCATTATCTTCCGTTAAAAATCATTCACGCCGTAATTTTCTAAAAGCAACCAGTATCGGCACCGGCGGTTTGATGATATCCATCGCTTTACCTGGCTGTGCAGCCCTTAAAAATGGTGGCATGAATCAAGTCGATGGCCAAGAGCAATGGAATTCCAATGCTTGGTTACGCATCGATAGTGATAATAGTATTCACTTTGTACTCGACCGTGTCGAAATGGGTCAAGGTACCTATACCGGTATGACCTCACTTTTAGCCGAAGAACTAGAAGTCGACCCCGAGAAAATCGATGTCAGCTTTGCAGGTGTGGATTCGATTTACCGCAATACGATTTATGGCATTCAAATCACAGGCGGAAGTACCAGTGTCGCCAGCAGCTGGCAGATTGTTCGTGAAGCCGGCGCTGCTACACGAATGATGCTGATTCAAGCCGCCGCCAATACTTGGGAAATTAAACCCAATGATTGTAGCGCAGAAAATGGACAAATCATTAATAATGCTGAGGGTCATCCACAACAAGGGCAAAACCTAAGTTATGGCCAACTGGCAGGTATAGCCTCTACCTACTCAGTTCCAAGTGACATCCCCTTAAAAGATAAAGCCGACTTCAAAGTAATCGGCAAATACAATAAGCGCCTTGATGCACTTAAAAAAGCCACTGGCACTGCCGATTATGGTATTGATACTGAATTACCCGGTATGAAGTACGCCGTTTTCACCCGCGCAGGTCGCTGGGATAGTCAGATTAAAAATTTCGATGCGAGCAAATTAAAAGCGCTGCCTGGCATCGAGCAAGTTTTCGCAATCAATAAACCCAGTGCTATTGGTATCGCGATCGTAGCAAAAAGTTATTGGCAGGCACGTAAAGCTCAACAACAATTAAAGGTTGAATGGCATGAGAGTGAACTGGATAAAGTCGATGATGCCAGCATCTTCGCTCAGTTTAAAAAAGACCTAGCCGAAGATAACGGTAAAAACGTTCGCAGCGAAGGGGATATAGAATACGCCTTAGAAAATGCAGCGCATACTATTAGCGATGAATTTGAAATGCCCTTTTTAGCGCACGCGACCTTAGAGCCGCAGAACTGCGTTGCTTGGGCAAAACCTGATAGCTTAGAAGTCTGGGCCCCGACTCAATCACCCGATATGGCCCAAGTTGCCGCGGCAAAAGCCACCGATTATTCATTAAGCGATATTAAAATTAATACTACCTTTATCGGTGGTGGATTTGGTCGTCGCATCAATCAAGATTTTGTCGCCGAAGCCGCGGCTATCAGCGAAATTTCTCAGCAGCCTATTAAGCTTATCTGGTCTCGAGAAGAAGATACTCAACGTGATTGGTACCGCCCTTCTAGTTATCACAAACTCAGTGCTAGCATCGATAAAAACGGTAATATCAGTGGCTGGAACCACCAAATGGCAGGCTCGGGAGTATTCGATTATTTTGTCGGTGAAGCCGCACCTGCTCAATACCCATTTGCCCCTAAATTTATGTACGGCTTTTTAGAAAGTGCAGGCAAAATTGGCGAAGGTATTATTGCCCCAGCAGATGGCTCTATCTTTGAAGGTGCTGAAGCTCTACCTTATGATTTTGACCATATCAACGTCGATTATAAAAAATCGGACAGTGGTATTTTAGTCGGCAACTGGCGCAGCGTAGGTTATTCCCATAATGGCTTTATTGTCGAAAGCTTTATCGAACAGCTTGCTCAAAACCCTATCGTTAAGCAACAAGGTAAAGATTCTTATCAGTTCCGTTATCAGCTACTCAATAAACACCCAAGAGCACAAGCCGTCTTAAAAATGGCAGCCGAAAAAGCCAACTGGGGAACGCCTCTAGAAGGTTGCAGCCAAGGTATCGCGATTCATAAATCTTTTGGTACTTGGGTCGCACAGGTAGCCGATGTTTCAAATGACGCCCTTGAGAATGGCCAAATTCAAGTTAAACGTATTGTCTGCGTGGTTGATTGTGGACAAGTGGTGAACCCTGACATGGTGAATGCTCAAATGGAAGGCGGTATTAACTTCGCTTTAACCGCTGCGTTATATGGTGAAATTACAATTAAAGAGGGCATCCCTCAACAGACTAATTTCCATGACTACCAACTTTTACGCATGAACGAAGCACCTCAAATCGACGTGCATATTATCGAAAGTGACGAAAAACCAACCGGTGTGGGTGAACCAGGAGTTCCACCTTTAGCCGCTGCCGTTGCGAATGCTATTACGGCTAAGACGGGTCAGAAATTTAACAAGCTGCCTCTAAAGCTGTCATAAGTTGAGCAAAAATCATTTATGAACGGCAGTAATCGTTTTGTTTTAACTCAGCTTAACCAATGGCTAGCTCAAGGATTAGAACCTTGGTTAGCGACTGTTATAGAAACCTACGGATCTTCACCAAGACCTGTGGGTTCTATGATGATCTATCATCCAGAGAAAGGCATTATAGGTTCCTTATCTGGGGGCTGTATCGAGCAGGAATTAATCACTCAGCTTAATAGCTCAGAATTGAGACCTAAAATCATTCGTTATGGCGAGAGCCCAGAGCAAAGGTCAAGATTGGCTCTACCTTGTGGTGGCCATCTCGATATTTTATTAGAAAAAATCTCGCAATCTCAAAAAGATCATTTCTTAGTGATCGAAAATGCATTGGCGACTCGAAGATGGATAACTCGCCATGTCGATTTAACCACTGGGCATTTACAAACCGTTAATGAAATTGTGGGTAAGGATATCGAGAGAAAAAATAATACTCTTATCCATGCCTTAAAACCTCACGATAAACTGCTTTTAGTCGGTGCTGGTGAAGTCGCCCGTTGCTTAGCTGAAATTTGTAAAAACTTAGAATTTGATGTCACTCTTTGTGATTATCGCGATGAGTTTTTACAAGGTTGGCAAGTGGAAGGAGTACAAGTTATCAAGACCATGCCGGATGACTTAATCAGTGAGGCTTTTCATGATAATCACTGTGCTATCGTTGCCCTAGCCCATGACCCTAGAGTCGATGATATGGCAATGATGGAAGCATTAAAAACAGAGGCATTTTATGTCGGCGCAATGGGCTCCTTTGTCACATCAACTAAACGCCGCGAACGCTTAATTGAATTGGATCTTGACCCAAAACAAATTTCAAAACTCCATGCCCCGATAGGATTAGATATTCACAGTAGAACCCCTTATGAAATTGCAGTTTCAATTGCGGCACATTTAATTTCTGCTCGTGCGAATCGCTAACTAGGTAGTATGAGTTCATGAATAATTTCGGGATATTAGTCTTAGCCGCGGGCCAATCTAGTCGATTTGGTAGTGATAAACTGCTCGCGCATATGCCGGATGGTCGTCCTGTTATCGCCCATAGTTTAGCGCCATTACTCGCCATATCTAGAGAAGAAAAAATTAAACTCTGCGTTATCACACGCCCAGATAACATTTCATTAATTCATTACCTCACCCTTGAAAACATTCCTTATAGCTTATGCCCTGATGCACACCAAGGTATGGGGCATAGCATAGCCCATGGCATAAAAACCCATCAGACATGGGATGGTTGGGTGATCGCCTTAGCTGATATGCCCAAGGTATCACAGGCACTCGTCACAGAGCTCATTCAAAATATTAATCAACACAAGCACGTCATTGTGCGTCCTCATGTAATAAGCGAAAATAAAAAAATACCAGCCCACCCAGTCTACTTTCCGCGCCATCTTGGCTATCAGCTCAGCCAATTACAGGGTGATCGTGGAGCAAAAGAATTAATTAAGCTTCATAGCCAGAGTTTAAAGTCTTTAGATATCTTAGAGGGTGACAATTTAATCGATGTCGACACCCCAGAAATTCTCAATAGCTTTTAAATCCGATTTGTTGCAGGCAAAAAAAACGGACCTAATTAGGTCCGCTTTAATAGTAGAGCATCGATATTAGAAGCTTTGACGCATACTCACTAACGTTGCTAATACTTCACCGTCGTTACCATAATCAGCGTGATCAAATTCGAAACGTACTGAACGGCTATCCGTTACTTGATACCAAACTTGGCCATAAAAGTTTGCTTTCAGCTGACGAGCAGAAGAATCATCATCTTCACCCTGACCAAAACCTAAATGGATATTAGTTTTTTCATTAAACTGATACTGAGTTGATAATGAAGTGGTATAGGTATAACTATTCTCTTCGGCATCACGATCGGCACCACGATAAGCAAAACCAAACTCCAGTTCTTTTGTTGCTTGTAGTTTGGCACCAGCACCAAATATAGCCGGTTCAGTGACTAGGTCTTTCGCTGCTGCAATTTTACCGGCATCCGCTGATAATTCAGCCGCCGCTAAGTTCGCTTTAGCTGCTTCGCTTTCAGCAACAAGATTTTTAACATACACAGCGTTAAGGGTTAAATCACCCAACGTTGTTGCACCCGCGACAGAAATACCAGTGATACCAGCATCGTTGGTTAGTTCACAGCTATCTGATGCTTTACATGCATCATTAACTACCTTGCGATTATCATCACCTACATGCAAAGCAATCGTAGCGGTGACAGGTGAAGCCGAACCCCAGCCGCCATTGCCATAGGTATAATTAATAACACTTGAATTACGGAAACCGTAAGCCATAGAACCTTTTAATTCATCGGTTACGTAGAAATAAGATGCAAGACCTTGCGACTCACCACGAGCGGTATTCCAACCACTGTATTGCATAAAGGTAGACCACTGGGTACCGATTTTGAAACTATGGTCACCCTTTTCTAAACCCAACCAACCCAAACGAGTTTTCAGTGCTTCACCACCGCTTTCTAAAACGTTGGCTTGGAATTCCATTCTATAAGTGCCTTTCCAGCCACCTTCTACCGCTTCTTCACCCTTGATACCAATACGCGATTGTACATTATTGGTCAGCGCAAACTCTTGGGCATCGCTATTACCATTAGGCGCTTCGCCGCCTGCGTATACATCTGCGCCATTCACTAGGCCTGAGTTATTGAAATGTTCTAAACCGATATCAACAAAACCATAGATATCTGCAGTCGGTGCAGCCATCGTCATGTTTGAAAGAGATACACCTGTTAACGCCATTGCTAAAAGTGATTTTTTATACATTTTTTACAACCTTAATTCTGCAATTTTTATCAGGCGCGCAATAAGTAAAAACTTACCAGCCTGCACTGGTTGTTTTTTAACCAACCAGTATTTAACAGCGACACATTACACGAAAGTTGATTGAATGGACATTCAATGAGTTGATCAGTATCAAATTTTTTTGTTTCTTTGTGTGTAAATCGATATCGAAAGTTAGGAGAGGACTTTAAGAAAAATACAGTATTGGATAATACACTTATAAAACAGACAGTTAAGACATAACAATTGAGCAACACTAGTCAACTTTTATGCAGATTTCACATATTGAACGCTTATTCAATCTCAAGTTTGTGCTATCTTGCGCGCCAATTAAATTCTAACCGCTCAGTTAGAATTTTGTAACGTATTGTAAAAATCTAATAAAAAGGGTGCTCAATGTCTGAAAATACAAGCATGCACGGGTTTTGGAAAAGCCGCTGGCTATTTATCTTAGCGGCTACTGGTTCGGCCGTTGGCCTAGGAAATATTTGGAAGTTTCCTTACATCACGGGTGAGAATGGCGGTGGTGCTTTCGTACTCGTCTATTTACTCTGCATTTGTATTATCGGTATTCCGGTAATGATCGCCGAAGTCTCTTTAGGTCGCATGGGTCGTCAAAGCCCAATCAATACTATGAAAGCATTAGCGAAACGTTCTAATGCGAGTCCTAACTGGGCCATTATTGGTTGGATGGGAGCCCTAGCGGGTTTCTTAATCTTATCTTTCTATTCTGTGATCGCAGGCTGGGCACTTTCTTATACAGTCGATATGGCCAATGGAGATTTCGTTAAAATTTCAGCGGAAGAATCAGGAAATATTTTTGGCGCGCTATTAGGCAGCCCAACACAACTGACCATCTGGCATACCGTATTTATGCTGCTCACCATTGGCATTGTAGCCCGTGGTGTGAATGCAGGCTTAGAAAACGCAATTAAGTTTTTAATGCCAGTATTATTTATCTTATTGTTTATTCTGTTTGGTTACGCACTGAGCTCTGATGGTTTCAGCCAAGGCGTAAACTTTATGTTCAGCTTTGATTTTAGCAAGCTCACCACTGAAAGTATTATGGTGGCATTAGGTCATGCCTTTTTCACATTAAGCTTAGGTCTAGGTGCCATCATGGCTTATGGCGCATATATGCCAGCTAATACGTCGATTGCTAAAACCGTAGTTATCGTTGCTTTCTTAGATACCGCCGTTGCCATCATGGCAGGTCTAGCCATTTTCCCTATCGTATTTGCCAATGGCTTAGAGCCAAGTGCTGGTCCTGGTTTATTATTCCAAACATTACCAATTGCTTTTGGCCAGATGAGTGCCGGTGTTATTTTTGGCACCCTATTCTTTGTTTTGGTTTCGTTTGCTGCTTGGAGTTCGGCGATTTCTCTAGCGGAACCAATTGTTGCTTGGATCGTTGAACGTTTCCAAGTTAGCCGATATAAAGCAGCTGCGATTATTGGTTTGAGTGCTTGGGTTCTAGGTTTAGCGACAGTTTTCTCATTCAACATCTGGTCGGATGTGAAGTTATTTGATAAAACGCCGTTTGATTTATTAGACTTCCTAACCACCAATATTCTATTACCGTTAGGCGGTTTATGTATTGCGATTTTTGCTGGCTGGAAAGTTTCAACGACTAAGATGATGGATGAAGTTGGGATTGATTACCCAGTTTTATTCAAACTATGGCTATTTACGTTACGCTTCTTAGCACCGTTGGCAATTATTGCGGTCTTGGTAAATGGTCTAATTTAGATCAATATTTTTACCAGAAGCTATCACTAAAAGTAGAGTGATCTTTTTAGAGAGCTCTACTTTTAGTCTATTTTTGTTTCTAGAATTTAAAACTAGCACCGACCTGTAGCGAAGTAATACTGTCAATCGAGGTCACTGAAACATCTGAAATTCCATTGTAATACTCAAAGGCTTCCCAAACGATGGTTCTGATATGATAAGAGGCATTTAATTCAAGATGATCATTGATATCAAACTTTGCCCCCGTCATCAGTTGGAATGAGAAACCTTTTAAGTCTTCACCATCATTAAACTTTGCAGAATCATCCTTGCCATAAGAGCCAAAGCCTATCCCCCAATAAGGTTGAACTAGGCTTTGTCCATAAACAAACTGCCAATCAAGATCATAGCCGCTATAAGTAAGATCAGAGGTTTTATGATCAGCAGAAATTTTCACATACGATAATTTAATTCTATTATTGCTCTTTGTTCTATAACCACCAGAAAGTGCATAACTGGAAGAGCTGAAAGAATTTTTCTTAGTTTCTGTATCGTCGTCATAAACATTACTGGTTTCAGCTTGAATACTGGTATCTAAACCTAGACCAAGGAAGAAACCGTTATCACTATCCGCTAAAGAAGTTTGGCTACATAAAATACTGGCTAAAGAGAATAAGCCAAGAAGTGTTTTGTTCATTTTCATCCTTGAGAGTCTATTTATTACTGGTAATATTGAGCACGAAGCACCCAGCTTTCCATGCTAAGGGCGCGAATTCTAATGATATTTACCGACTTGTCAATTTAAGCCTTCTCCTCCACCTGAAACTGTAATTCCGCCAGCTTGCGATACAAGTCAGAACTTTCAAGCAATTCATCATGGTTACCAAAATCCACCAGCTGGCCATGATCAAATACCGCAATACGGTCCACATGACGGACCGTCGCTAAACGGTGGGCAATAATAAACGTCGTACGCCCCTTCATTAATCCATCTAACGCTTGCTGCACATAATGTTCGCTCTGGGCATCCAACGCACTGGTCGCTTCATCCAATAACAATATTTTAGGATCGCGTAAAATCGCGCGAGCAATGGCTAAGCGTTGCTTTTGTCCACCAGAGAGTTTCACCCCCTGCTCCCCTAAAAAGGATTGATAACCGTCGGGGAGTTGTTCAATAAATTCATCCGCATGAGCCGCTTTCGCCGCCGCCATCACTTCAGCCTCGGTAGCGTCTGGGCGACCGTATTTTAAGTTATCCCAAACATTGGCACTGAATAAAACCGGTTGCTGAGGAACTAAAGCAAACTGACTGCGTAAGTCTTGTAGGTCCCACTCGGTTAACGGTTTCCCAGCGATTTTAATATCACCATTTTGTGGATCACGAAAGCGTAATAACAAGTCAAAAATCGTCGACTTACCAGCCCCAGACGGCCCAACTAATGCAATACTTTCTCCCGCTTTCACCGCAAGGTTTAGCTGGTTTAACGCATTCATGTTCGGACGTGAAGGATAGGCATAGCTCATATTATTGAATTCGATTAATGGCTGATCTTGGAGAACACCATATTCAGAAGAAGTATCTGCGACGGTTATTTCAGGGGATTCAATTTCCGCCTTGGTCGCTAATAACTCCCGGATACGCTCCGCAGCCCCCGCAGCTCGCTGCACTTCACCATAGACTTCCGTTACAGCCGCTAATGATCCTGCTACCATAATGGCATAGAAAACAAACGCGGCTAGATCACCCGCGGATAACTCCCCAGCTATCACATCACTGCCACCCACAAATAACATGCCGGCCACAGAGCCCATCACCAACATCATCACCAAAGCAATTAACAGCGCGCGCTGGCGAATGCGTTTTAACGCCACATCAAACGCACTTTCAGCAGCTTGGCCAAATTGTTCATTCACCATATCTTCACGGGTAAAAGCTTGTACGACTTTTATATGCTGCAGACTTTCCCCGGCCCAAGCGCCAACAGTGGCTATTTTGTCTTGGCTATCGCGGGAGAGTTTTTTAACCTTTCGGCCAAAATATATTAATGGGAAAACAATAAAAGGCACGACCAGCAAAACAATCAGAGTCAGTTTAATATTACTAATAAACATTAAACTTAAACCACCAATAAAGGTTAACGCATTACGTAAAGCAAAAGAGAAAGACGAACCAATAACGGTTTGTAAGAGGGTTGTATCCGTTGTCACACGACTCTGAATCTCCCCAGCTAAATTATCTTCAAAAAAGCTGGGTGGTAAACTGACTAGGTGGCTATAAAGTTTCTTACGCACATCGGCGACAACCCGCTCCCCTAACCAAGACACCATATAAAAACGGAAATAAGCACCAATCGACATAGCAAAAATAATCAAGCCGACGACGCTTAACGCATTAGCCAATCCTAAGGTCGATTGACTCGAGAAGCCTTCATCAATCATCAACTTCACACCCTGGCCTAACGACAAAGTTAATGTCGCCGTTGCGACCAATGCGATAATTGCAATAACTAAACGTAAACGATATGGACGGACAAATCCCCAAAGCCACAATAACATTTTCAATCCTCTTTTATTAAGTCCATCGGTTACGCTCTTTTACTTAAGCTATAAAGATGGTGTGTCACATTAAAATTTCAATGTTTATACAAAATACTCATCTGAATGAGAGTATACTTTATTCTTGTCTTCAATTTTTTATCAGCGTCATTTCTTATAGGCTCTATTATGTCAGCGCCCTCGATTCGTTCTCTAGCTATACTACTCGCGATGCTCACCGCAGTCGCCCCGTTTGCAGTCGATATGTATTTACCGGCAATGCAAGCGATGGCAAAAGATCTGGCTACGCCAATTCATTATGTTGAAATTAGCGTCAGTACTTTCTTATTGGGCTTTGCTATCGGCCAACTCATCGGCGGCCCTGCTTCCGATCATTTTGGCCGGAAGCCAATGATTGCAATAGGGCTGATTTTATTTGCTATAACGAGCTTAATGCTAACGCAAACCGAGTCAATCGATCAGTTATTAATACTACGCGCCCTGCAAGCCATAGGTGGTGGTATGGCGACCGTTAATTCATCAGCGATGATTCGAGATTTATTTGCCGGTGATGAAATGGCCAAAGTATTATCCATGGTGGCTATCGTTATGATGTCGGCGCCACTTATCGCTCCCATGCTTGGTGCTTTAGTGGTTGAGCTTTTGAACTGGCAAGCCATCTTTCTTTGTCTATCTATTTATTCTGTCCTGGTAATGCTGTTATTACTTTGGCGTCTACCGGAAACTAATCCAAAAAATTCAAATCGCACTAAAGATGAAGAAGATAAACCATCGCTTTGGCAATCTTATAAACGGGTTTTAAGTCACCGCCAAGCCATGGGTTACATCATCGCCATCAGTTTCGGTTTTAGCGGCATGTTCGTCTTTATTACTTCATCGGCCTTTACGTATCTGGAATATTTCTCGGTGAGTGTGCAATTGTTCCCCTTCTTATTCGGGGCCAATGTATTAGTGATGATGTTAATGAACCGAATCAATGTCTGGGCACTGAATCATTATGCGTCGGCGAATATATTAACCGTGGGTCTGCTTATTCAGTTGATCTGTGGTATCGGTTTAGTCATCGCGAGTTACAACCAGCCAAACCTCTATTTTATCGTTGCACTCAATATGCTATTTGTCGGCTCACTGGGCCTAATTGCAGCGAATGCCACGGCAGGGGCTCTCAATTACTTTCCTGATATTAGTGGTACAGCGACCGCCGTAATCGGAGTAACTGAATTTACCCTAGGTGCTATCGTCGGCATATTTTGGTCTTATTTACACGAGCTTCAGTTCATCGCCACCGCACAACATACCCTAAGCCCTATGGCTTGGGTAATGGCAAGTTGCGCACTCATTGGCTTAGTCGGTTTAAAGGTTCTATCAAAAACTAAAGTACTTGCTAGCAAGCCGCTTTAGCATAGGCCGTATTAAGCCGCTTTAGCATAAACCTTAGATGCCGCAACTGAATTAGCAGCCGCTTGCACCGCTAACTGCTCACGTTGCTTTTTAGCTTGCGCTTTTTGCTGTAAAACCATTTCTAATAAGGTATCGCTCATTGCGCTTTGTAATTCAAATGCACTCATGACTTTTCTCCAAGGTCTAATAATCTAAAATATATTAACTTAAGCTAGTTCAGCAATTTGTTGATTGGCAGCTTGAACCGCTTGCTCTGCATTACCACCCGCCATGCCTTCGGCATAAATAAACTCAACTTCCTGCACCCCAACAAATTTCAAAACTTGTTCGATCCAAGGAGACTGATGATCAAATGCACTACCCGCATACTGGCCACCACGGGTTGAAACCACGTACGCTTTTTTCACATTCAGTAAACCCACTGGGCCATTTTCGCCATAAGTAAAACTTACTCCTGCACGGGCAACATGATCGATCCAAGCTTTGACAGTAGACGGTGTGCTGAAGTTATACATAGGCACTGCTAATACTAAGGCATCGGCATCTTTCAATTCAGCGATATAAGATTCAGAACGCTTAGCCGCAGCTTGTTGCGCTTCATTTCGTTGATTAGCGTCTAACTGAAAACCAGAAAAGACTTCATCGGTTAAATGGCCTAAACCTTCTTGGTTAAGGTCACGGTAGTGAACCTGAGCTTGCTGGCCGCTTACTAGCTGATCAACGACTGCCTTAGCTAATACGGATGAAGTAGCTTCTCGACCGGCGATGCTGGAATCAATATGTACTATTTTCATAATCTGTTTCTCTCGTTGTTGTTTCGAGTTGATGGAAGTAGTATATATCTATAAATTTGATTAGGTACCGGCAAAACCCGATCTAATCAATCGACTTTTTAGATGAGTTGTTAATTACCTAGAAAAGAAGGTTGCTATGTCCACAGCCAGTATTACTCCCATTCAAGCGGCCAAAACCTCCGTTCCTAAGGTCTCTCTTGAGCAATGGTCTATGTTTATCACGGTGGTAGAAGAAGGAAGCTTCCAAGCCGCCGCCGATAAATTGCTAAAAAGCCAAAGCAGCATCAGCTACGCGATGCAAAAGATGCAGCAAGGCTTAGGGGTCAATGTCTTTGAACATAAGGGGCGTAAAGCTGAGCTTACCGATGCCGGCCAGCTAATGCTGCAGCGAGCAAAAGACCTGATTCATGCCGCCAGTGCCGCTGAAAAAGTCGCCGCTGATTTCTCTGAGGGTTGGGAACCTCAAATTGGCCTCGTGCTCAATGACATGTTTCCCGAGCATATTTTGCATACCGCACTTAAAAAGTTTGGCGAACAGTGCCCGCAAACTCGCTTAGAAATTTATGTTGAAGTTCTTTCCGGTGTAGACGATAAGCTGCGTAATGGCGAAGCTCAGATCGCCATCAACCACATGATCCCCAGTGGTATGGTCGGTGAGCCGATCATTCAGATGGAATTTGTCCGTGTCGCCCACCCAGACCACCCGCTGCATCATATCGGCCGTGCAATTTATCACAGTGATATGAAATTACACCGCCAAATCGTTATTCGTGATTCAGGGAGTTATCGCCGTGAAAACCGAGGCTTTTTAGGCTCAGATCAGCGCTGGACGGTATCAAATATGCGCGAAGCTTTTGGCTTGCTTAAATTAGGCTTTGGTTCTGGAGTATTAGCCCGTCATCTCGCTCAGCCTGCAATCGATGCAGGTGAACTGAAAGAGCTGGATATTGATGGTAGTGGCCGTTTGACCTCAAACATGAACTTAATTTTTGCCGACAAAGCCAATACGGGCCCTGCCGCTTTATTATTGGCAAAGCTATTAAAAGAAGCCGCTAAAAATTAGCGCTTCAGTTCCCAGGCTATCGAAGACGCAACCGTATCCATGACTAAGCGCCCCAGTAGTTCGCCAAATAGAACATGTTTACCACAATAGTGGACGACTTCAGGGCCCTGCCCACTGACCACCGCAACGGAGTCGGTTCCCGTTCCCGTCGCGATCTTATTTGAAATAGGGCTGAGTATATTAGCTTCTTGCAGCGCTGCGGCCTTAGCTTCAGTAATCACAAGAATAGCCTCTACACTGGCTGAGGCGGTTAATTGCGCTGAGGTTAAAACGATAATATTGATGGTGCCTACGTCTGTAGGGTCACTTGTCATGCTTCGACATTCGGCCAAATCACCAGTGCGCCTCGCATTCGACAAACCTGAGGTCACTAGAACAACAATGTCGATACCTTGCTCAGTAACCTTGGCCATGCGAAATGACTTCATCGATGCCGCAGTCATCATGCCTACGGCTTTACCCTGCCAACCTTCAGCAGTGCAATAATTTGTTAGGGTTGAGGCTGGTAACTCATTAACTGAACTCTGCTTAGGGACTTTCATATTTAACAAATGCTGTGCATCTACCAAGCCACCATTTAAAACTGCAGAGCTCAATATCGAATGAGGTTGACTAAACTCAATATGGATATGATTATCTGTATGCTGCAAAGATGCATATCGTGTGAGCGCCGTGGTCATTGCACTATGACTCCCTAATCATTGAAAAATAAGCAAAAAATTGACCGCTTATTTAATCATATTGAAATCAAATAGAAACATTTGAAAGAAGCAGCAAAAATCAGCCATTCTGTTAGAATGTAACCTATTCTTGTGATCAACGATTTTGATCAATCATTACCGATTCCAACCCGAGGCTTTCCCTTGTCTGCTGAAATTACTTCCTTCTCTGACTTTTTCATTCACGACCGTATTGGAAAAACCCTTGAGAAACTCAAGCTCAATATCCCAACCGACGTGCAGAAAACCTCGATTCCCCATGCGTTAGACGGTAAAGATCTTCAGGTTTGTGCAGAAACAGGCAGTGGTAAAACACTGGCCTATCTACTGCCTATGATGCAGAAATTTTTAGAATCTAAATCTAAGATCCAAGGTACTCGTGGATTAGTTTTAGTACCAACCCGTGAACTTGCCCGCCAAGTTTATAAAGCAACCCAACAATTCACTGACATGAATGGCATGTCTGTTGGCTTGCTCACTGGAGGCGACGACTTTAAATACCAAGCCGCTATGTTGCGTAAGAACCCTGAATTCATCGTTGCAACGCCGGGTCGCTTAGTTGATCACATTAAACGTCGTTCGACTGATTTAGTAGATCTTGAAGTGCTGGTGCTAGATGAAGCCGACCGCATGCTCGACATGGGCTTTGCTGAAGATATGGAAATCATCTCGGAAGAATGCAACGAAGCTAGCCGCCAGACGTTATTGTTCTCTGCGACTTTGCACCACAAGGGAATCGCCCGCGTTGCTGCCAAAGTTTTGAAAGAACCTGTAGAAATCACCACCGCAACGGTACGCGATAAGCACGACAATATTCGTCAGCAAGCAATCCTAGCCGACGATGACGCTCATAAAGATCGCATTTTAAGCTGGCTACTATCCAATGATAAGTTCGAAAAAGCCATTATTTTCACCAATACCCGTATTGAATCTGAGCGCTTAAATGTGTTTTTGCGTCAGCACAGCTGCCGTTGTGCGGTATTGCACGGTGAACTGAGCCAAGATCAGCGTAACGCTACCATGCAGATATTCCGCGATGGCAAGATTAACGTGCTCGTTGCAACCGACGTTGCTTCTCGTGGCTTAGATGTCAAAGGCATCGACCTAGTTATTAACTACAACATGGCGCGCAAAGGCGATGACTATGTTCACCGTATTGGTCGTACTGGCCGTGCTGGTGAAACCGGCACCGCGATCTCTTTGATCGACCATACCGAATGGAACCTTAAGGCGGCAATTGAACGCTACCTTAAGCAAGACCTTGAACCGCGTGTCATTAAAGAGTTGAAAGGCGCATACAGCGGTCCTAAACGCTTGAAAGCCTCTGGTAAGGCGGCAGGTAGTAAGAAGAAAAAAGCCGGTCCAGGTCGCGATAAGCGTCCAGGCAAGAAAGGCGCGGGTCCAGCGAATAAGAAAGTCAGTGCTAAGAAAGCGAATGGACCTCGTCCAAGTCGTCCTAAGCCAAGTAACTTGATGGATAACGAAGGTTTTGCACCGATTAAGAAAAAGAAGCCTTCGCCAAAGCAAGACAGCTAGATAAAAGTCCGATAGTAAGCTTAGGTGATTAATTGCTTTTGCTTACTATCGATAGATTAAAAACTAAAACCATTCCACTCAGATATTAATGCAAGACGCTTGCATCAACGTCCTCAGCAAACTCCGCCGGTAATACACAAACACGATTCAACATCAGTAAGCTATGGCTTGGCATAATCACCTCTTGCTCCTCTTCTGGCATAGCCACAGATTCAAGAGTAATAATGTCATCCAACAAGACAACCGTTGCATCAATGGAATCCAAGGCCACAATCACGGCGCTGTAAAAACCATATTTTGTATTGATAGAAACCAAATCACCGACCTCAATTTCTTTGCGGTAAGTAATAAAGTCTTCCCCTTCTAATTCATCCCCCGGCCAAGGAGTATGAAAGCGAGCGGTAGCAACAAGATGAATTAAGCCCTGTACCATGCCATCTTCGATATCCAGCTCAATATCTTTGTCGCTAACATTCATCACCTTCTGTAAAAGGCTCATGAAAAGCTCACTGTCTTCTTCCGACCAGCGTAAATCAATGGGGTTTTGGTGGTGAGTAGATGGCTTGAAAGAAACATCAATCGCATATTCTATCGCGACTTTATCGGCTTCTTTGCCACGAGGCATAAGAACACTAACTACATCTAAATCAGAGTTCTGTTCATTGGCTAAACGCCAAAACAAGGGTTGTAATACGGCATTCATGTCGTTCACTCCTCTAGTATCGCTCTCTTCTAACTTATTATTAGCAGGGCCAAAAAGCGCATGCAAGATAATTCAATCTAAGCTTTGGGTCTTATTATCTTGTTATCGTTCAAAATCTACCGACCTTTAGGGCTAATCTTTACAGAATAGCTGTCATTAAGTCATTAGTGACATTCCCTTTCTTAAATATCGTAGCCAATGTTCATTTAGTCAAGAATAGCCAAAAAGTTCACTTGTTTGCGAAAAGTGATACTATTCAGAAAAAATTATTAAGGACAGTCCATGCAAACCTTGCGCTTACTACCTCTAACCGCCCTACTAACCGCTGGTTTAATGACGGGTTGTGCAACTAAAGTTGTGAACCTTGAATACATCGAACTGGATGCGCAAAAAGATGCTGCCATGGCCGATGAATCTGCCGCTAAGAGTATTCAACGCGCACAGATGAACATAGAACTGGGAAAAACTGAAGATCTATCTTTCTATGCACCTCGCCACCTAATAATTGCCCAAGAAAAGCTACTAGAAGCCCGTAACATGCATATTTCGGGCGATCCTGATGGTGAAGTTAAACCGATTGCCATGGCCTCTAAAAAGACCATTGAAGCAGGCTTAGCAACAAAAAAATTGGTTATTACCACACTACGCCCATCCCTTAAGCACAAAGCAAAGCTATTAGAGATTAAGGCTGACAAGTACTACCCAGAAAATTACACCGGAATTGCAGCGACAATCGTTGAGCTGATCGATCTCATTGAAGACGGTAAGGTCACCGAAGCCCAGCTGGGTCAAAAAGAGCTGTTGGTACGCATGCATGCAAACGAAGTTGAAACGATTGAATTCATTCAATTACAGCCAATCAAAGATCAGTTAAGCAATATACAAGGCAAAGGCGGCGATAGCATCGCACCAAGCAGCTGGACCGTTGCTCAACGCAGCTTGTTAAAAGCTCAAGCACTGATTGGTAAAACACCGCGCGCTAAGAAACAGATCATGCAAGTGACCCACGACGCACAACGCGCCGCAGATCACTCTAATATCATCACGGATTTTTCTAATGAATTGAACGATGCGAATAGCGATAACGCTGAAGCCATCGCTCTTAAGGTAGAGCGCTGGTTATACCGTGTATCCGTTGCCCTTAAACACGACGACATTCGTCACCGCCCCTTCGATGAGCAAGCTGCAACTTTAGCGACTGAAGTTGAAAAAGTAATGCGCAAGAGCCGCTAGGCGATATATAACTATATCGTTAGTTCAACAGGGAATGAGCCATCACATGAAAGATCATCTGTTGCTCATTCACCCCTGTTAGCCACTGCGCTCCTGGGCCAGTGGCATAAATCCCCACATCTTCCCCACCATGAGTTTCAGAATGCCGTGGAATCAGCGCTTCTTGATGATATCCAGGTAATTGCGTATTGAGCGCGGAAATATCTTTACGCCCTACATTGATTTCACGTTTTTTAACCGCATCCGCATTTCCTTCCATACCTAAATCATGCATGCCACGACCGTTCATATACGAGAGTGTCGTATAGGGTAAGCCATCACCCGCTAGCTTAGGAGAATCCTCACCACTGGCGATCACCTTGCCTAAGATCGGATTACCGCGCTTAGGGTAACCACCAAACGTCATCACATGACTATGATCGGCGGTCACGACAACCAGAGTCTCAGACAAATCAACCTGGGCTAACGTCGACGCGACCGCATCTGACAAATTAATCGTTTCATGCAAAGCATTATAAGCATTACCCGCATGGTGACCGTGATCGATACGTCCCGCTTCAACGATTAAGAAAAATCCATCAGTATCATTTTTCAATCTCGTCACCGCCACATCGGTCATTTCAACCAAGCTAGGCTCATCACTTTTTTGCGCACCGTAGCTCATATGAGAATCATTAAACAAGCCCAAGACCGGAGTATTTTCAGTCTTCTTTAGCGCTAATAAGCCTTGTTTAGAATCAAGATACTGACCTTGCGGATAACTTGCCTGCCATTGCTTGATTAGGTTTTTACCATCTAGGCGTGTACCTTGTTGATTCTTGAGTAATTGCTGATGAGGCAAAAAGTGCTTACGCCCGCCCCCTAGAACAAGATCAATCCCACCATCAAAATCAACCAACTGTTGAGCAATATCAATGCAGCCCGCCGCTTTTGCCTCTGGGCTTAATTCTCCATCATTTTCCCAATCACGCTCAGGAGATTTTGCATAAGCGGCCGCAGGTGTTGCATGGGTAATACGCGCCGTTGTCACAATGCCCGCTGCTTTTCCCGCTTGCTTTGCCAGCTCTAATAGCGTGGTCACCCCTCGTTTTTTAGCCGAAGTACAATCTCCACGATTCCCGTGCTCATCGACTGACAATACCCCAGCGTCGGTTTTAATTCCCGCCATCATGGCCGTCATTGTGCCTGCGGAATCCGGAGTTTGCTGATTCACATTATAGGTTTTAGAAAATCCTGAAAACGGAAACTTTTCGAAACTTAATAAATTTTCTTCACCGGCACCACCGGCAATTTGTCCTTGCAAAATACGCGCAGCAGAAACCGTACTCACCCCCATACCATCACCAACAAATAAAATCACATTACGTGCTTTACTGAGTGAGTGCTTCAATACTGGGTTTTGCATTTTTTTCTGCAAACTCATCACTCCCTGCTGAAACCAAGGATTATTCACTTGCTGGCTGGGTAATAACTGTTGATAAGCCAATGGCTGTTCAACAGAATTTTTCTCTACGGAAGAATTCGTTGCTGAAAAGCAAGCCGTTAAGTTGGCCGCTATAAAAGCGACCAAACTAACCTGTGAGATTGATTTAAGATTTAATGCCAAAACTAGACTCACTGTATGATTTCCTGATCAATTTTCTGCCAAGAAACCAGTTTGAAGTTTTGCGGCTCATGCGGTAACAAATTACGCCCGTCTTGCACAACCACCAAACCTTGAGGATATTTTTCACCAAGATAAGCACTCGATACCGTAAGACCATCAGTTTCTGAAGCGCCATCAATGCCCTTTTCAGCATTCAAGCCAATGCGGAAGCGACCGACATAATCATAAGGGGCTTGAGCTTGAAACAATACATAACTGTCATTTCCTTGGCTTGAAACCAATAAATAATTTTCAGTTTCTGTTTGATATAAATCCATCCCTTCGATATCGATATGCAAATAATCCGTGATGCTCGATATTTTTTCCATCGCTGTGCTCGCATTAGGCTCAGCCCCTAATGTCCATAGCGCGACATTTTCTTCACCGACGAATAAACGCTGATGCTTATCATCTCCAGCGCAGCCCTCTGGTTGAGAACCTACACTGAATTCACGTACACGCTTTCCGCTCCAACCATAAGCACTGTCGTTAATTTCATACTGTTCATAACGACCATCTTGGTCATTAATAAATACATACACTTTACTTTCTAAACCACGGTACATACACAAGCCATAAACGTCATCCAGACCAGTTACGATTTCGTTCATCGCCGATACTTCACCATTAACTGGCGAAATATGGAATAGAGCAATGCTACGGTTATCACGCTGGCTCGCAGCGGCAATATCTGCGGGCAAACCTTTGTGAGTAAAGCCTTGGCGAACATCAACATTATTCACACGGCCGACATCCAATTGCTGAATCAACTTCCCTTCAAGGTTATACACTAATAATCCGCGTTTTTTATTCGTGCCGATCACCAAGCTTTTTTCAGCTACCTCAGAGTGCAACCAAATAGCAGGATCATCCGCAGCATCCCCTCGATCTTTTACCGGCTGAGTTTCACCATCGGCAGCAATGCCTTTAATATAGTATTTATTATCAGAGCTAAGATTTGGACTATTGTCCTTCGCAACCTGTGCATTCGATTGCAGCTTAGTTTGATAAGCGCTTTCACTATGATCGTCCAAATAGGTTAATACCAGCTGGTCAGCATCATGATTAATGGCTAGGCCATCCAGTTTCACTTCAGTATCTAACTGGTAACTCGCCAGTAAATTAGTACTAGCCATGTCGATTGCGTACTGATGAATAAAATGGCTGTCTTTTTCTGCAATGAATAATTGCTGATTTACGATCTGCAATGGGCCACTGTTTTCAATCAAGTTACCATAGGGCTTAACCAGATCAACTACAGAACGACTCACTTCACTTTCAGCGCGAGCAGAGTACACCCAAACCCCTACATTCTCTTCACTCACAAAAAATTGCTGACGCACATCATCAACCACACAATATTCTGCTTTCGGCGGTAGAGGAAACTGACGAATTTCTTGCAGGCTAAAATCATTTTTATCTTGCTGTATCAGCATTTGATGCGCCATTGACGACTCATCTAATAGAAACACCTGTTGTTCATGGTTTTTCCCCGCAGGCTTATAAAAGCATAAGCCTTCAAGCGGGTAGCCAACCTTGGCAGCAAACCTATCAAGTGTATATTCAGCTTGTTCAAACTGAACCGTATTATTTACAACGTTACCGTTCAGTGATTTCATGCCTACTTGAGCATCATTATCTAGCAATGAACTACAGCCCGTTAATACACTCGGCACTAAAACGATTAACGGTGCCAATTTTGAAATTTTATTCATGTTTAATTATCCGATTATTAAAAGTTGCTATAGCTCAAACCAAGACGATAGGTCGGGCCATAATCTTCAAATTGAGTATTGTATTTATCATTATTGCTATAAGTGTAATAAGGTTCGTCGGTAATATTAGCGATTTCGAAATTCACTTTAAGGTTCTGTTGAATTTCATAATTCGCACTGAAGTCGAGCTGTGTTTGTGCCGCTTGATACACATCGAATTTTTCATCCGTCACGTCATCGACTTCTAATAAGTATTCAGACTTATAGTTAGCTGCAATTCGTAACATCAAACCTTGACCTTCATAACCTATTACCAAGTTACCGGTTAGGTCCGATTGATTCGGCATGGTGATATCACGATTTACTTTTTCACCATCATCAAACGTACTAATGCGTGCATCACTTTCACTGAAGGTTGCATTGGTACTAACAACCAAGCCGCTGAAAGGGGCTGGTAACATACTCATTTTTTGCGAATAAGCGAGTTCCAAACCCGTTAGGCTAGCGCTTTCACCATTTTCAAAAGTGATCACTTCATCGTAATCTTCCCAACCTGCAGAACCGGCGATATCTGTTTCATAAACAAAGTTTTTAATATCTTTATAAAATACAAAGGCCGATACCGTACCCGCAGTACCGGTGAAGTGCTCGATACCAAGATCGTAGTTCGCTGATTCCAGAGCTTTCAGTTGAGTATTACCAAATTCAGCTTCTTCGCCATCATCAACAAAACTGGGAGCTAGTTGTTCAAAACTAGGGCGGACAACGGAGTTCGTCCAAGCCGCTCGTAGTTGAGTAGCATCACTTAGCTGATAACGTCCGTGCACCGCAGGTAATACATGAGAGTAATCATTGTTCTTATCGATATCCTGAAAATTTTCATCACCATCAGAATTGACTCCCGTTAATTCATGCTCAGTCCCTTCATAGCGAACCCCAGCTAAAAGGCGCAGCTCATCAAGATCAATTCGACCCATAGCGTAAGCGGCTTGAATATTCTCGTTAATGGTATAATCCGCAATACGAGACTTTTCAGTATCAATAAAGTCATCACGATTTAGGCTATCCACTAACTGATTAACTTTATCCGCCGAGATTTTAGGACCAAAATCACCTAAGCCATAATCGACTTGGCCATCGGCAAAATTTACCATCGATAACTGTTCATCGGTGAAACCATGTTCGTCTAAATCTTCAAACACGTATTCATTAATATCTTGTTTCTTTTCGCGCTGACTGGCTTTCACCCCAAACTTAACTAAGGCAGGGTTGTCATCGATGTATAAGTCATGAGTGAAATCGAATTTGATACTATTTTGAATATCGTGGGCTTCTGCAGTTTCATATTCAATGTCATCCAGCTCATAATTGCTCGCATCTAAAGACTCAGCAGAAGCAATTACATTGGGCTTTTTACTGTTGCTGAAACCCATATCGTTAAAAGCATTCGCTTTAAATGTTGCGCCACCAATACCGCCGGGTTCATCTTCGCTGGCCTTGCTATAGCCTGCGGCAAAATCTAGGGTCCAATTATTAACATAATGCTGGCCACCAAAGGTTGCCGATAAAATGCGCTGTGTTTCTTCACGGTCTTTTAGCTCACGCTTCACTTCAGCTAAGCCTGTTTCACCCGGATTACGACCGCTGCCACCAAACTCAAGTTCGTTTTCATCATTTAATTCTTCTTCGCCAAATTCAATTACTGCGGCTTGGCGCTGCTCATCATCTCTGAATTCACTATAAAGCGTTCTTAGATATAAGGAAGTATCTAGGCCCAACTCTAAATCAAAGTTTAATGCCGCACCGATGCGCTCACGCTCGATGGTATAATCCCGCTGTTCGACTTCCTCTAATGCTGCTCCATTATCAAAATCCCAAGCGCCACCGGTTTCAACATTATCGGAACCGAATTTACGATTCTGCCAACTTAATGCACCAGCAATACCTAAGCGATTTTCTTCTGAGAGCTGAAAGGTATCCCCACCCGTCACCGCTAAAGCAGGACTCGATTCTTCACTGTGTTCGTCATAGGCAACTTCGGCACGCAGGGTATAAAAAGCACCATCGCGTTCGAATGCCGATAGGCTTTTAACATCAATACTGCCACCAATCGAATTTGCATCCATATCTGGAGTTAAGGTTTTCGTCACCACCAAGCTGCTTAATAAATCCGCAGGTACGACATCTAACGCAACAGCGCGACGGCCCGACTCTGGCGCCGGAACCTGAGTGCCATTCACCGATACACTGTTTAAGTCAGGGCTAATGCCTCGCACACGAACAAAACGGCCTTCCCCTTGATCTCGCTCAATCGATAAACCAGGAACTCGCTGTAGCGCTTCTGCAGCGTTATTATCGGGTAATTGACCAATTGCATCGGCATTAATGGCGCTGATCATATTGTCGGCATAACGCTGACGATCGAGAGCGCGCTGCATTTGCGCTGCCTGACCGACTACCAGTACTTCTTCGACGGGCTGATTATCGGTATTAATTTCGATAGTATTTTCTAAGTTTTGATCATCTTTTATTTCAATACTGCTTTGATGCAGCACTTCATTACTCAAGGTAAGCGTGACATCATATTTGCCCGCCGGTAAGTTCGATACTCGATAACGCCCACCTTCAATGAGTATTTCTCGCTTAGCCTGCGCGCCCCCTTGAGCTTGGATTTTCAAAACCGCCCCAGAAACATTGGCGCTGCTACTCGCATCAGTGATGCGACCTTCTAACGTTCCTTCTGCTGCGACGGTCGCAGATGCCAGCGCCATAGCGACGACTAAAGGTTTTAAAATAGAGTTCATAATTGATTCTCTTTCAGTTATCTATTTGACTTAATTATTTGATTTGACGCGACAATAGAAAACTTAAATGACAGTTATGTGACATGCATTCGACTGCCCTGAGCTGATATGACCCCCAAAATAAAAAAGCACAACAAACAATAACCTGTAAAAAAACTGTCACATGAATCTGTTATTCCCTACTCAACCTTTTTATTGAGTGAGAATCAGCGTCATGTTTAATTTGCTGAAATTACACAAAAACAAATTACTCCTGATTTTTTGTTTATTGGCATTATCCATTTTTGGTAGCTTATCGTTTGGCGATGTAAAATATTGGACCCAAATCGATTGGCTAGATGTTGTAGGTGAGGGGGGAAGTGCTTTGGCCCTTGCGATTTGGATGATTTTCATTCTTGGCAGTCGTCCTCAAGGACGAGTCACCGATCTCTTAAGCCTCGGCTTAGGCTTTATGTTCTTAGCATTTTGGCAAGATGCACTCGATGAATTTATTCAACTCCCTAATTCCCTATTATGGGATCAATACCTAGAGTCCATTGCCATGCCAATTGGCATCTTGCTACTCACTTATGGCCTGTATCATTGGCATCAAGAACAATTAGCCCTGAATCAACAACTGCGCAAACGTGAACAAGTTTTTCGCGAACACAAAGCCTTCGATCAACTCACTCTAACGGGTCAAGTCGATTATCTTTACAAACAGTTAGAAACGCATCATCGCTCCAGCCAGAAACAATCACTGGTTTTCTTAATGCTCGACATAAATGACTTTTCTCAATTCAACCGTCGCTTCGGTAATGCAGAGGGAGATCGTCTGTTATTAGAAACCTGTGAGTTAATATTATTGAATTTACGCCAGCAGGATTTAATCTGCCGTTACGCAGGCGATCGATTCGCGGTTATCTTACCCAATACCACCTTTACACAGGGTCGACAAATCGCAGCCGAGCTGAAACGTGCAGTCAACCATTTTGCCTTCAAAGTCGCGCAATCATCAGAATCACAATTTCAACAATTAAGTATTGGCTGCGTCCACTGGGATACAGATCAATTGAATCAGCAACAAGATACCTCAATAGAAGATTTAATAGCGCGAGCGAATTACGCTTTATTAAAAGACAAGCCTTTGCAAGCGGCTTAATAGATTATGTCGTGCAGTAATTATTACGAAAATGACGATCCAATATTGGTCGCCCATCATCATAGTGCGTTATTAATTGATATTGTTCGCAGTCGCAATGTTAACAGTCATAAATTATTAGCAGGAACAGGTCTATTTTATGACGATATTCTAAGCGGTAATAAAAAAATCAGTGCCTCACAGGTACTGCGATTAATTCATAACTGCCAGCAGCAATACAAACAAGCTGATTTAAGTTTTCGCTGGGGGCATACATTATGGCCAGGCCATTACGATAGTTTCAGCCAACTGCTCGGCAATTGCCCAAACCTCCAGAAAACATTACAAGTATTACATGATTATCGCTTTCAACTTTCGCCATTAATGACTCCTATCATTACTGAAGACAGCCAGTATTGTTTTATTCAATGGCGAGATGCCATCGGCCTAGGGGCGCACAAAAAATTTATCATTGAAGCATTGATGACAGGACTTGCAGCACTGTGTCGCTTACGTTCAGGGCAAAGACTGCCTTGGCATTTTGGCTTCAGCCATGGCAAGCCTAAATATCAAGAGCAATATGAGGTCAATTTGGGCAAGCAGGTTTATTTTGATTTAGGGGTTGATGTGATGGCCATCGATAAACGTTATTTACATCAGAATTGGCAAAGGCCTAAAAACCAAGCAAGTTATAATACTGCTCTCCAATACTGCCAATCACATAAAAGTAATCACATCGGTTTTATCGAGCAGGTTTTTAATGACATCCAAATTCACATTCGTCAGCCCCTGCCTCTTGAAGATAGCGCAACTCGGCTCTCCATGAGTAGCGCTACGTTTAAGCGTAAACTAAAAAAACATCATAGTCGCTATCAACAGCTGCAAGACCAAGGACGCTTAGCCACTGCTCTATACCTCTATCAATGCAATGACTGTTCAAACAATCAGGTTGCGGATTATTTAAATTTCAATGACATGCCAAATTACCGTAGGGCCTTTAAACGTTGGAGTGGCAGAACACCTAACAACTTAAAGCAGGACTTATTACTATAAGCCCTGCTTAAATGAAAAAGATTACCTATGCCCTAAACAAGTTGAGCTTCAGGCTTCTGTTCTTCTATATCATCCAATTGCAAGTCCTGTTCCGCCGCCGCTAACAACGCAAACTCTTCTTCCGCCGTCTTCGCCACCAACTTATTCTTACTGTAGAAAAAGAAGTAACAAGCGCCTACGGCATATAAAACGAGAGTAAAGCCAAAAGCACGAGGATCAAACGCATACACTCCTGTTAATGCGACGAGAGATAAAATCAGAGCCGTTGCAGAAGTCACTATGCCACCCGGAGTTTTATACGGGCGTGGCATATTAGGCTCTTTAATGCGTAATAGAATATGGCTCAAGGACATTAAGGCATAAGAGATCGTCGCGCCGACAACCGCCATCGCTAACATAAAGTCTCCCTCACCACTTAACGAAGCGATAAAGCCAATTACCCCTGGAACAACTAAAGCCCAAGTCGGTGCTTTACGCTTGCTGGTTAAGGATAAAAACTGAGGTAAATAACCCGCACGAGACAAGGCAAAAACCAAACGGCTATAACCATAAATAATTGAAAAGAAAGATGCGACTAACCCTGCCAAACCTAATACATTAACCATGACCGCTAGATTATTATTACCAGTAGCATTCAATGCATCCACTAAAGGCACAGCACTAGCTCCCATAGCCGCGGCACCACCAGTGCCTGCTACTAGCACAACCACTAGAACTGCCGTGAATAATAAAAACAACATTGCCGCAATGATTCCCTTAGGCACATCTTTTTCAGGGTTCTTTGCTTCTTCTGCAGCAAGAGGTACACCTTCAACGGCTAAGAATAACCACATAGCAAAAGGCAGCGCTGCCCAAATACCATACCAACCCATCGGCATAAAAGTCGAAGCGCCTTGCGCATCCGTCACTGCAATATCAAACAATAGTGAGGCATCAAAATTTGCTATTAAGGCTACCGCGGTCGCAAGAATTGCGAATATAGCTAGACCTGTAATAACCATCATTACCTTAAGCGCTTCTCCGGCACCGATTAAATGCATACCAATAAAACAAGCATAAAAAGCGGCATAGACCCAAGGCCCATTAATACCAATTAATGCTTCTACTGCCGAGCCTATAAAAATAACGATGGCCGCTGGCGCTAGAGCATATTCGATTAATATCGCTAGGCCAGTCAAAAAACCACCCGCTGGTCCCATTACTTGGCGTGCAAAACTATAACCGCCACCTGCGGCAGGAATGGCCGACGACATTTCGGCTAGTGATAACACTAGAGCAAAATACATGACCGCCATTAAGCAGGCGGCAATGGCAAAGCCACCCCAGCCCGCTTCGGCTATACCAAAGTTCCAACCGGCAAAATCGCCGGATATCACATAGGATATCCCTAAGCCAGTTAATAATAGCCAGCCTGCACTGCCTTTTTTCAACTGGCGCTTAGCCAGATAGTCTTTATCTATCGTATTATCAGTCATACAAGTACCCTGCTTCAGTTATAAAAATATAGTTTTTAATATTAGTTATTCAAATTAGTTTTTAATATTTAATTTTTTTAAACTCGTCATTAATGAATTATTAAATTAGAAAATTTTTATTCCCCTGTTCTTTTCCATCTTCTAATAACGAACCTTCTATTTGTTGTGATCGTTCTTTTAATTTTACTCCCGTGAGTTTCCGCTGATGCGCTTGGCTTAACAGGTAATACACCTTGTTAACTGCCTCCTGATAAACCAATCCTTGTGGGCGTACATTTGAAATGCAATTACGGGATTCATCGGTCAATCCTACTTTAGGCCCCCAAGTTAAATACAAACCTAAGCTATCAGGGGAACTTAGCCCGGGACGTTCGCCAATAAAAACCAATACCGATTTTGCATTTAATAACTCTCCCACCTCATCACCAATAGCGACGCGACCTTGCTGCACAATCACGATAGGAGCCAAGCGACAAGTTCCACCTTTATTATCAGATAAAGGCTGCTGAGCTAGGCGCTGAGTTAATAGCTGTAATAAAGGCGGAGCATTTTTTTGAATAGCAAAAGACGATAAACCATCAATAATCACTATGGCTAAATCATAAGGTTCTTCAGCTGGCGCAGCGGATCTTTTCAATAGATCGACCGAATCAGCATCTAATCGACGGCCTAAGTCAGGACGCTGCAGGTAATGCGCACGATCATTTACTTGGCTATGCACAGCTAAGAGATGTTTCGCTGAAGGGTTGCCGGTTTTATATGCTTGTTCAACTTCAGCCTTTAGTAGCTCAATATCATCCTTTAGTTGCTCAATATTTAGCGGCAGATGTACCGCATCCTGCGCCTGCGCATGAGCCAGTTGAAAATCTAATAAATGCTTTGTGGGTACACTAATACCAGCACGACCTAAACCGATCCGCGCTGCAGTATATTGACGCAATACATGCCAGGAATTATCCACCGTATGCTTTACAACAAGCTTTTCTTGCAACAATAATTCAGACATAATTTATTGCTCCAAAATATTATTAAGAGAGGCAGAAAAAGCATTCGGCAAAGAATCGTTTAATACAAAGTTATGCACATCATCAAAAATATTCATCTGATCTAACCAATGTTTAAATTCTGGAGCAGGATCTAGGCCTAAGACTTTGCGCGCGTAAAGGGCATCGTGGAAAGACGTGGTTTGATAATTCAGCATAATGTCATCCGAGCCAGGAATGCCCATAATAAAGGTGCAACCTGCCACCCCTAATAAGGTTAATAAATTATCCATATCGTTTTGATCGGCATCAGCGTGATTGGTATAACAAACATCACACCCCATCGGCAGGCCTAATAACTTGCCACAAAAATGATCCTCAAGCCCTGCGCGAATAATTTCTTTACCATCAAATAAATATTCTGGACCGATAAACCCCACCACCGTATTCACCAATAATGGATTGAATTTTCTCGCCACCGCGTAAGCTCGGGTTTCACAAGTTTGCAAATCCAAACCATGATGGGCATTCGCCGATAACGCACTGCCTTGACCCGTTTCGAAATACATCACGTTATTGCCCACAGTTCCGCGATTTAACGATAACGCCGCCTGCTCTGCCTCAGCCAAAATTGATAGGTCAAAGCCAAAACTTGAATTGGTTGCTTGAGTTCCACCAATGGATTGAAAAACCAAATCGACAGGAGCCCCTAATTCAATCGCTTCTAAAGTATTGGTAACGTGAGTTAATACGCAGGACTGGGTAGGAATTTTATATTTATCAATCACCTCATCCATTAACTGCATCAGCTTAGTTGCTTGCGCCACATTATCAGTGGCAGGGTTTATTCCTAATACCGCATCACCACTGCCGTATAACAAACCGTCTAATAAGCTAGCCGCAATCCCCGTCACATCATCGGTAGGATGGTTGGGCTGTAAGCGCGTAGACATGTGGCCGGGCAAACCTATGGTATTACGAAAGGCGGTGATCACATGACACTTCTTCGCCACTAAAATAAGATCCTGATTGCGCATGATTTTACTCACTGCCGCCGCCATTTCTGGGGTAATACCCGGCCTTACTTGCGCAAGTACCTCTGGAGTTGCAAGATCGCTTAATAGCCAGTTGCGAAAATCCCCAACGGTAAGATGCGAGATTAATGAAAATGCAACAAGATCGTGTTCATCTACTATCAGACGTGTGACTTCATCTTCCTCATAAGGAATTAATAAATCCTGTAAAAATGTTTTTAGCGGTAGGTCGGCTAATAACATTTGTGCAACAGCGCGCTGCTCAGAATTTTCTGCGGCAACACCCGCCAAACGATCGCCAGAACGTGCAGGCGTTGCTTTTGCCATTAGGTCTTTTAAGTCGTTAAACTCAAAGGTTCGTTGACCCAGAATATATTTATAACTTGCAGACTGCCTTTGCACTAACCTTCTCCAGCAAACTAAAAGTGACAAGAGGAATACTTCTTGCTGTGTTAAATGTTAGTAATACGATAACAAGCAGGATGGTTAATCGTTATCGAGTTTTGGCAAAGTTTTAGCGCTGTTTTAATGGAATTTAATGCAGAAGTTGATTCAAGACGATAGAGAATGCTCAATATGAAATCACCCACCTCAATGATTGCACCAAATCAGAGCAATAAATTTTCTCATCATGGGCGAATACACGTTGAAGCAACGGATGCCGACCAGCATGCGCACAATTTAACCAATTGGCAACAGCAGTATGATCAGGTGAGTGCGGGGAAATTTTTTGGCCAGTTAACAGAAGTACAATTTGATGGTTTACAGATTTTTCAAGAACATACGAGTCAAGCCTTGCGCCAAACCTGCAATACCTGGGACCAATCTTTATGGTTAGGGATTCCTGTCGATGAAAATAAAAGCAGTAAAATTAATGGCCTAACAGTCGATAAAAACCACATCATGTGTCGGCCGGGTAATTGTGAGTTTGAATTAATAACCCCCAACCAATTTGATATCTATGGTTTGGTGGTAGAACAAGAAAAAATACAAGCAATGGCTGAAAACCAGCATATAAAAATTGACTGGGCTCAGTTGCATCAGCAAGGCCGCCTCACCTTGCCAGAAAAAACAATCACAGCATTACGCTTTGTATTAAATAATTTAGTCACTGAAAATAATAGCAATCAAAGCCCAACCAAACTTCAACACGATGTCATTATGATGGCGCTATTAGAAAGCTTACAAAATTCACAGCCTGTAAGAACTGAAGCAATCAGTTTTTTGCGCCGCCAGCACATCGTCGAGCAAGTCAAAGAGTACTTACGCATTCACCAAGATAGCGCAGTGACCATTAGCGACTTATGTTCACTGTGTCATGTCAGCCGCCGCACACTGCAATACAGCTTTGAAACCATCTTAGGAATTAGCCCTCTGCGCTATTTACGCTTAAGCCGTCTCAATGGTGCTCGCCGAGAATTAATGTCTAATCAGAAAAAAACGATTGCTGATATTGCAGCTCATTGGGGGTTTTGGCACTTAAGCCAGTTTACCCAAGATTATAAGCAGCTCTTTGGTGAGCTGCCATCCGTTACACTTTATAAAAATAAACAGGAAGAGTTAGTCATCGACTGAACTATCCGTTGGCTCGATTGGTGGGCGTTTGAAAGCGGTACTAGGAAAGTGACGAACATTACCCTTTGAGTCATCCTGAGACGGAGTAACCTTCACGACCCCAGGCTTTTCCATTTCATCAATACGAATTACTGACGGCAATGGAATAAAGCTGCGTTTGACGCCATTAAATTCTAATTTCAATTTTTCAAAATTACTTTTTGTATCAGGCTCAGCACTTTCGTCACTCATTTGGCTATCGTCGAATAGCAACTCTTCAACTTCAATAAAGCCATACATTTCAGATTGGTAAATATAGCGGGTATACAGCTCGTAGACTTCACCTTGGTTATTAAAGATAACGCGATAAATAGGCTCAGCAGTGGGTTTCTCGGCCATTAGGCTCTAACTCATAATGAAAAGAAGGCACTCTATCACGATTCACGCGGTACATCGTCATTCACGCTATTTAACTGACGAGATTCATCAATAAATTGCTGATATCGACCACTGGCTTTCAAGCTCTGCAGTCCACGATTAAATTTCTGTAAATAATATGGACTGTTTACATGTTTTTTAGACAATAATAAATGAGTCGTATCCACGACCACTGGCTTAGGATGATGAGTCACTAGGCTCGCTTTATCAAAATCATCAATCTGTTTCAAACCGTAATAGCCGACATCTAGGTTTTCGATAAACGCATCAATTCTTTTACTGTGCAGCATTTTGAAATTTTGCAGATTAGTCTCTAGAAAGATCGCTTCGAATACCCCATCCTCTATTGCTTGATAAAACTCAGGAGTATAGGTAAAGCCAATCCTTGCCCCAACCACCTTTCCCTTAAGGCTTTCTAAAGTATCCCAATGAAAATTAGTCTCTTTCAAAGAAAACCAAACATTAGACTCCTCCATAATCACATCACTGTAATAATGGTCCTTCTCTCTCTTCTCAGAGTGAAACCATTGTAGCGTGCCATTAACTTGCCCTTCTTTCGATTCAGAATAAGCCCGAGCCCAAGGAAAGAATTCATACTCGACGGTAATACCTTCCAAGCCAAATGCTTCTGTGACAATACGAGGAACCAGACCATAATGAGGAAGTTGCTTAGAATCCAAAGGAGGGTATTCACCTAACGTTAATACAATCGTTTCCGCTCTAGAGTAAGGGGCCATAATACTCAACAATAGAGTCCATAGTATTACTAAGGTTTTCATTCATGCTACCTAAAATCCATTGGCAACTGGAATTACCAGTCAAGTCTGATAAATCAGTATAGCCTACCCACTAATATTAGATTGTTCAGCCATTGAGCAGTATAATGCCGCGCAATTGTATCTAAGCATACGCAAAACCAGATTAACGAGGTCGCTCTGTCATGGCGAAGAAGCTGTTTATAAAAACCCACGGTTGTCAGATGAACGAGTATGATTCATCCCGTATGGCCGATATGTTGGGTGAAAGCCATGAAATGGAAATCACAGAGAATGAGTCAGAAGCCGATGTTATCTTGCTTAATACCTGCTCTATCCGTGAAAAAGCGCAAGAAAAGGTATTCCACCAGCTAGGTCGTTGGAAGCACCTGAAAGAGAAGAACCCTGATCTGATCGTCGGTGTTGGCGGTTGTGTAGCCAGCCAAGAAGGCAAGGCCATTATGCATCGCGCCCCTGTTGTGGATATGGTTTTTGGTCCTCAAACCTTGCACCGCTTACCTGAAATGGTAAATAAGTCAGAAAATAATGAAAAGGTCGTTGATATCTCGTTCCCTGAGATCGAAAAATTCGACCACCTGCCAGCCCCTAAAGTAGAAGGCGCCAGCGCGTTTGTTTCTATCATGGAAGGTTGTTCAAAATACTGCACCTTCTGCGTTGTACCTTATACTCGAGGTGAAGAAGTTAGCCGCCCGTTACACGACGTATTGAAAGAGGTAGAAGAAATTGCTGCCCAAGGGGTACGTGAAGTCAACTTATTGGGCCAAAACGTAAATGCCTACCGCGGTGCAGTGTTTAGCGGTGCTGTTGCTGCCAATAGCTCAAATAATGGCCTTGGTGTAATCATCTCTGACGCTCAAGGTAACGACATCAATAATACCGGTGATGCAGAAGACTACGCCGATTTAGCCGAATTGATCTCTCGTGTTGCCGATATCGATGGCATCGACCGTATTCGCTTTACAACCTCGCACCCAATGGAATTCAGCGATAGCCTGATCGACGTCTATGCCGAAGTCCCCGAATTGGTAAGCCACTTACACTTGCCGGTACAAAGTGGTTCTGACAAAATTTTAAGTGCGATGAAGCGTGGCCATGGCCGTGATGAGTACATTGCGAAGGTTAAGCGCATTCTAGATATTCGCCCTGACCTATGTATGTCTTCAGACTTCATTATCGGCTTCCCTGGGGAAACTGAGCAAGATTTCCAAGATACGATGGATTTGATTGGTGAAATCGGCTTCGATCTATCCTTCAGCTTTATCTACAGTGCACGTCCTGGTACGCCTGCGTCTGATTTAGAAGACGATACACCGGAAGATGTGAAGAAGCAGCGCCTGCACATTTTACAAGATCGTATCAATCAGCAAGCCCAAGCCATCGCTCGTCGCATGGTAGGTAATACTGAGACGATCTTAGTAACAGGGGTTTCGCGCAAAGATGAAGACCGCCTGCAAGGTCGTACAGAAAATAACCGCGTAGTGAACTTCACCAGCGACGACCATAGCCTAATCAACAAGTTCGTTAAGGTTCATATCGATAAAGCCCTACCGAATAGCTTGATGGGTACAGTGGTCGATCCAGAGCTGGCTTACTAGTTTATTTAGACAGCTACGGGCATTTGAGATGTTGGCTTTCTAACCGCACCTCGCTTGCCATGGGGGCTCGGATGCCGCCCCCTGCTGCCTACGGTCTTTAACGGCACACCTAATACCGATACGCGAAGTGCTTTTGCCTACCTTATTTGCTCAAGTTTACCCTTATTAACTCTATGAAATTTCAAATCTGAAGAACTGCACTGGGTGATGTATTAGGTAGTTTATTTCCGGGGCGTTCACGCCGCAAGGATGCGGGGGTCGAGCTTACAAGGATGTATTCACAGCGTACCCTGAAAGGAACTACCTAATACGTCACTTGAAAACTTCAGAATTACGGTATTAAGACAAGAGCCAGTGCTTGCGAAGCCACCACCATTCAGCATAAGCTTAAGACATACCATACTTATCGGGAGCGAGACCCCAGTTGAGCGAAGAACTAGCAGTCCTAAACGAAGAGCAAAACGAACAACAAACCAATGCTGATAGCCCAGCAATCAGCAAGAGCGCCAAACATGGCCTAACTTTCCGCGTAGAGCCGGAAGATGTTAAGCGCCTCGCTAACCTTTGTGGACAACTTGATTGCCACATCAAACAAATCGCCGAACACTTCAAACTAAAAGTGTATAACCGTGGCGCGCGCTTCCAAATAGAAGGCAACCTCGACAAAGCCCAAGTCGCCAAAGACATATTGCTTCGCTTGTATAAAGAAACCCATAACGGCACTCAGATTACCCCTGACCTAATTCATCTACTATTGCGTGAAGCAAAAGCCAACAACGGTAATAAGCGTAAAAAAAATACCAGCAAAGCTAACGATGCAGACATCATAACCACTCCTCGTATGGTTATTCAGGCCCGCGGCGACCACCAACAAGGCTATCTAAAAACCATCCGTGAAAACGTGATTAATTTTGGTGTCGGCCCTGCGGGTACTGGTAAAACTTACCTAGCGGTAGCCTGCGCTGTTGAAGCCTTGATGAAAGACGAAGTCAGCCGAATCTTACTGGTACGCCCTGCGGTAGAAGCCGGAGAAAAACTCGGTTTCTTACCGGGTGATTTATCTCAGAAAATTGACCCATATTTACGCCCACTGTATGACGCCTTGAATGACATGATGGGCAGTGAACAAGTTGAAAAACTCATCGAACGTAACGTCATTGAAGTAGCGCCGCTGGCCTACATGCGTGGACGCACACTGAGCCACAGCTACGTCATCTTGGACGAAAGCCAAAATACCACTCGCGAACAAATGAAAATGTTCTTAACCCGAATCGGTTTTGGCTCAAAGGCCGTGGTCACGGGTGATATTACCCAGATTGATTTACCCCGCGGAGTACAGTCTGGCTTACGTCACGTTCTTGATGTACTCGACGGTGTTGATGGTATTGGCTTAACTCGCTTTGCCAACTCCGATGTGGTGCGTCATCCCATGGTGCAAAAAGTCGTTGATGCTTATGATAAGTTTGAAACGGCGGAGAAAAAACGTAAGGAAGCAAAACACGCGGAGCAAAAACGCATTGCCTTAGAGCAAAGTGCGCAACTGCAAGCCACCCATGCCATCCTAACAGCTACATCTGAGAACTCATTAAGTGATAACAAAAGCGACCAAGATAAATAATGACTGACCTATCTAAAGCAGTACTTGAGCTGCAACTAGACGTACAACTGGCGGTAGAAAGTGAAAACAACTTACCCACAGAAGAGCAACTCTCTGAGTGGGCTACAGCTACCTTATTAAACCGTACCGTCTCATATAATAAGAGTGAAGAGCCCGAGCTAACCATTCGCATCGTCGATGTAGCGGAAAGCCAAGAGTTAAACAGCGAATACCGCGGCAAAGATAAACCAACCAACGTATTATCCTTCCCATTCGAAGCCCCTGCTCATGTGCCAATTCCGTTGTTAGGGGATTTAATCGTCTGTAAACAAGTGGTCGAACGTGAAGCCATTGAGCAAGGAAAAACCTTAACCGCACACTGGGCACACATGATAGTTCACGGCTGTTTGCACTTGCTGGGTTATGATCATATTGAAGATGAAGAAGCCGAAGAAATGGAAGGCATTGAGCGAGCCGTGATGAGCGAGCTTGGCTTCGAAGATCCGTATAAAAATGACGAAGCGTAATTAATCCCCTACAACCCAACGCATAATATGCGCCCTCTGTGGCTGAATATAAAACTAACTCAGCAACAGAAGGGACAACTGGAAATCAAGCCTGTCAGTATAAGCCCATTATTTATTCTTCTTGCCGAAAAGACCTAACCAGAATAAAACTTCAAATACCATTCCTAGCACAAGAAATGCAATACCTCCTGCTGGGATACCAAACACATAGCAAGCAATCGCCGCAAAGAAACAAAATACGGTAAAAAATATTCTCTTTAATATTTTCACTTATAATTCTCCTTATATTCTTGGGATAAGAGAAATTTAACAAAAGCACTAGCCGCTAACGATTCGGTTTTATGTTTCATTGAAATAATATCGATACCCGCTTCTATTTTTTGGCTGTCGGGTAAAATCTCAACCACCGTTCCAGAATCTAGCGCCTGCTGAACCAAGGATTTTGGCAAGTTAGCAATCCCCATATCCGCCATCAGCAAACGCTTAATCATGCGGTCGTCGTTAGCAGCAATCGTTGCACGTTTATTATCGAAATGAGAAACCAGCTTTTTATCATTCTTCAGTACCCAGGTAGTTAGTGAAGGGCAATGGGGTTCAAAGTCAATAATACTATGATCTAAAATATCTCTAATACTGACCACTGGAGCCGAGCACTTATTTAAATAACCTTTGCTTGCAACGGTAATAAACTTTTCCCGCCGAAAAGATTGAGCATTAAGTAACTTAAGCTCTTTATAAAAAACCACAATGCCAAGATCCAATTGGCCATTAAGAATGCCTTCCTCAGTTTTAACATCACTATTCAATACCAACTCAAATTGAACATTAGGATAGTGCTGTTTAAAAGCGACGATCGCATCGGCGATTAATACCTCAGCGATTTCATTAGTCGTACCTATGACTAACTGGGTCTCCATAGAGCTCATATCGTCTACCACAGCCATGATGTCTTGCTCTATCGCCTTAAAGCGCTCACGAGCACTACTAAGGACCTGCTGCCCTTCTTTTGATAGATAGATGCGCCGGTTAGCCCGTTTAAATAACAATACCCCTAAACCTTGTTCTAACAAGTTTATTTGGCTGGATACCGCTTGTTGAGTAAGATTCAGAGTTGATGCCGCCTTAGTGATGCTGCCAATTTCAGCCACGGTAACAAAAGTCCGTAGACGATTAAAATCAATAATCATGACAATTTTCTCTCTAGCAGCTATATACAATGCACAAATAATAGTTACTTTATATTAAAAATATAGTGTTTTTAATTGTGAATAAGATATTCGAAGATAGCGTGAGCACTTCAGCTAACCCACTCAGAGGTTCAAATGAACACTATCATCACATTCTCCACTATTATCGCGTTTATTTCGCTTTTAGCACTATCAGCCTCAGCTCAAGCAGAACAGACAATCTTGTCGCGCATAGAAATTGAGGCTAGCCCAGAAGCCGTCTGGTCTGTATTAACCAACTTTAATAACTACCCACAATGGAGCCAATTTATTACTGCGATTGCCACTCAAAAGCAGGATCAATCATTGCCTAAGGTAGGTGAACAACTGGAAATAACGGTCATCCCACCCAATGAAGAAGGAATGGACTTTAGTCCTGAGGTATTAGTGATGAATCCTAATCAGGAATTACGCTGGAAAGGCACCATAGGAGGCATGGATTTTCTCTTTGCCGGTGAACATTATTTCCAACTAGAACGCAGCGCTAACAACCATACCCTATTAACCCATGGTGAAGTCTTTAGCGGGTGGTTAGTGCCTCTGCTCTGGGAAAGTCTTGCCAAAAATACTCCCGCGGGGTTTAAAGCATACAATCTAGCCCTTAAGAGCAGGGTGGAATCACTGTAATACTATCAATCAATGAAAGTTACAGGTCTATAAGCGATAGGTGAATTACAAAGTGATTTATTCCGTTTTATTCAAACCACTTATCTTTTTGCTTATCATATTTTCCTAGATCAATATCTTTTAACATCAAATTTAGCCTGCCACTTTCTGTTAATTTCTTTAACCCTGAATTAAATTTCTTCAGAAAGTAGCTACTCTTCTCACTCTTTTTCGAAATAATCAGACTGAGAGTACTTTTCTCGAATTTTTGTGAATGATGGGTGAATTGCTTGGCCCTTGAAGGTTCAAACGTATTTCTTATCTGAGCATAACCAACGTCGGGATCATTGGGAAAAATATCCAAACGACCATGTAAAAGTTTTCTAAAATTTATTTCATCTGAGACCGAAACATCGATGAATAGCTCCTGTTCTTTCACCGCAGTCATAAATTCTTTACCGTAATCGTACCCTCGGGTAAATCCAATATTAAGGCCTTTCAAATGTTCAAACGATTGCCAGTGAAACTTTTTGGATTTAAGATGAAAAAAAACGAATGACGTATTAACCACAGGAGTACTGATTAAAAATCCTTCCTTAGTTTTATCACTAGGCCACCAGACAGCAGAGGCGTCCCAATCTTTGCCACTTCTAGCCTCTTCATAAGCACGTTTCCATGGAAAAAAACCCCACTCAACATGGATACCTTCCAGCTCAAATGCAGCCGATACAATATGAGAAGCCAAGCCATATTCATAAGAATATTCGGACAGATATGGCTCCCATTCGCCATTGGTTATGCGGATCACAGGTTGTGAGAATACGACAGAAGAGGGCAACAACATAACTAATAAAATCATTAGTTTTTTCATACACCTCCTCCTCAAAGATAACTAGATAATAGCAGGCTTAAAATTAAAGCATAAATTCATCTTATACGTTTAATTAATCAGCCGCCAATACCGACATCCATTCAGTTGTCTTAAAACAGGTTTGAATTAAGGCCCGAAGATTTCTGCATCAAAATGGGCTGAGTCAGGTTTTCCTGCCAATAATGGGAATACCTTAGCCATAATTTCCTTAAAGGCTAGCGAGTTTTTATAAGCCTCAAAGTGTTCTACATTCTCCCATTCTTCGTATAACAACAGCCCTTCAGGCTCAGCTAAATCCTGATATAACGAATAGTTTAAGCAACCTGGCAAGGTTTGATTCCGTTCGGCCTCAAAAGTTAAGTAGCTCAATAATTCTTCCTTATTCGACTGACCTACCTTCATTTTTATTCTAATTACAATCATGTGATCTCCTTATGATGATATAGTAAAGCTTGTTTACCAAATAATAGTAAGGCTACCTTACTAAGTTAGCAAGAGATATTTATGAGCAAGCTGTCCGAAGACTTAATTGAAATGAGAGAAAATAATATCGGCAGATTATTCCAACATGCTGCTAGGGCCTATAGCGAGCGTGCCTTAACCTTGCTACATGAAAAAGGCTTCTCCGATATAACCCTGTTCCATACGGTTCTTATTTCAAATTTAGATACTTCAGGTGCTCAAATTAGTGCTATTGCAGAAAAGGCCGGCATTACCAAACAAGCAATGGGACAGCTGGCTAACGAGCTAGAAAAAAAAGGTTATGTTAAAAAGACCAAATCCTCCGAAGACAGTCGAGCCTATTTGATTAGCTTTACCGAACGAGGGGAAAATGCCTTGCTTGCAGCCTATGAGATAAAAGTAATCATTGAGCATGAATACCAAGAATTATTAGGGCTAGACAACCTTGATAACTTAAGAGGGCTACTGCAAACATTAATAGGCGGAAGTAAAGGTACTCCCGCCGAAAGCCGATAACTTAAAACGCTAATTTAAAGCGGCTTTTATTCGTTGCCCATAATCAGCATCAGCCTTGCTAAATTGCTCAAGCATCCGCGCTTGAACCGATGCGGTTGCTTGCGACAGTCCACCGGCAATATTGCCCACTAACTGCTGTTTCTGATCTTCAGACATTAAGCGGAATAAATCCCCCGCCTGGCTGTAATAGTCTTCATCCCCTTGATCATGATGGCCAATCCAAGCATTCTCCAATACAGGCATAGGCGGAGCCATTAACTGACTGTCAGGAACAGGAGCACCGTTGGCCCCTTGATCATTTGGGTAGAAATTCACTTCCCCCCCATGAGCAGGGCAACCGCTATTCGTCGCAAAGGATCCTGCAAAAGCGCCGTCACGCTGATAATGATTCATCGGGCACTTAGGCGCGTTAACCGGAATCTGATTCACATTCGCCCCAACGCGATAGCGATGAGCATCTTGATAGGCTAATAAGCGCGCCTGCAGCATTTTATCCGGCGAAGCGCCAATCCCCGGCACTAAATTGCTGGGCGCAAAAGCAGATTGTTCAGTTTCAGCAAAATAATTATCCACATTCCGGTTTAGCTCTAAACTGCCCACTTCAATCAATGGGTAATCTTTGTGTGGCCAAATTTTAGTAAGGTCAAAAGGATTGATTTTATAATTCAACGCCTCACTTTCCGGCATGATCTGAACCTTAACCGTCCAGCTTGGAAAGTCACCGTTATCGATTGAATCCACTAAATCTTGCTGAGCACCAAACGGGCTCATCTTATCCGCTTCCTCTCCCGTTAGGGTTTTAATCCCTTGATCGGTTTTAAAGTGCCACTTCACCCAAAAGCGCTCACCGGCCTTGTTCCAAAAGCTCAAGGTATGGGAACCAAAGCCATGCATGTGGCGTAATGAAAAAGGAATACCACGATCTGACATCAAGATCGTCATCTGGTGTAGGGATTGGGGATGGTTCGCCCAAAACTCAAACATACGCCCTGGGTTAGGAATATTCGTTCTTGGATCTTTCTTTTGTGAGTGAACAAAGTCGGGGAATTTAATCGGGTCGTTCAAAAAGAAAACTGGAGTATTATTCCCCACTAGATCAAAGTTACCTTGCTCGGTATAAAACTTAACTGCAAAGCCTCTAGGATCTCGGGCATAGTCACTTTAATCTTGACCACCACCTACCGTAGAAAAACGCAGAAATACTTCTGTTTTATCACCCGGTGTTTGCAAGAAGGAAGCAATACTGTAATCACTCAAACTCTTGTTTAAAGTGAAAGTCCCATAAGCTCCAGTACCTCGGGCATGAACTACTCGCTCCGGCAAGCGCTCGCGATTAAAGTGTGCGAGTTTTTCAAATAAGTAATGATTGTCATAGGTTAACGGGCCGCGTTGTCCTACCGAGATACTATTATTGTCATCCGCAACGGGGGCGCCACTGGAAGTGGTTAATATTGTCTTTTTGCTCATCATGATTGCCTTATGTTCATCCGTATTTATTCAGTTAAGTTGTGTTCAAAAAACAATCAACTGAATGCATAGATAAAAGCATAGTGGCTGCCTGACTTTAGTTAAAATTAATTATTAATATCATACTCATAGTATTTATTAATAGCAGAGTCTCTAAATGCAATTCGAAGAAAATCTATTTTGCGAGAGCGATAAAAAGCAATAGAGGCCATCCGGCAACAGAACTCAGCCAGTAACTAAACGTAGATTGATATTGGTAATGCTTTAAACCTTTAAAATCAGAACTAAGAACCGTTCCTTTTTCAATTTCTTCCTCAAGATTTTCTGCAAAAATTCGATACTCATGCCCTGCCTGATCTCTAAATATGGGTGAAAATGTCATCCTAAAGCTTGGATAGGAAACCGACATCCTAACCATTTCTAAAACCCTAGATTCATTAAAGTCTCCTACAAAACGGACATACTTCCCTACTTTTCTATTCTGATCACCCGGCACAGATAAATATTTAATGCCACTATCGTCATAGCTGACGTATCCCCATTGATCATTCAATGTAATTTCACTTCCTATTAGTGGAAAGATGAACCTATTGGATCCATGGTCCCAGCTAAATAAAATATATAAAATAGCCATAACTACCAATATTTTTTTCTTAGTTTTTTATTGAAAGACTTTTAAGCAGAGAAAAAAAGGAATGAAAAACAA
>PJEL010000350.1_pt1 | contig 55083 bp, 53 predicted proteins | sample 1853271 | NCBI WGS metagenome assembly PJEL01 (sample SAMN08108733, study PRJNA415343) | Invertebrate metagenome, whole genome shotgun sequencing project. | host: Globobulimina | place: Sweden: Gullmar Fjord | collected 2015-08
AGGATCACCATTTTTTTCAATAAATGTACGCATGATGGGAGACATTTCATCACCATCATGCTGCGGATCGCGGCGTTGACCTGTTATCTCATTATGGCGGATTCCAGCTTCATGCCTTGCATCATCAGCATCTGCCAGTGTCCAGACAATCTGTCTTAAATAATTATGATTCTTTAACGGTAACTGCAAACCACCTCTACGCTCCACCATTTGCTCAATCGCCAGTACCCAGATTCGGACAGGACATGGCCTGGAAACTTTCCCCTGAACCTGAATAGTTCCGGCTGTTACATACTCACCAAGCTCTTTGGTTAAACGCAGGGCCTTCTTCCACGACAAAGCCGATTTAGCAGGACGAAACAAGCCAAGATAGCCAAGCAAACTTCCAGGTAATCCACCAGGAAGACCACACACTGCCTGTAGTGCTTCCCGTGCTCTCGCGTCATTTTCCCAGGCTTCTGCACTGGCAACAGCCCTGCATGATGGACAAACAAGTTTCATATCAGTTATGTTTCAGTGTATTTTGTTTTCAGTTTTAACCAGTTTTGCTTCAGAATCCATTTCTGCAGCCTGCAAGAATCCTTTTACAAATTCATCACCATGCAATCCTCTCAATGCAGTGATTGCAAAAACACATATACTGGTAAGGAAAAATGTAAGTTCTTTTCCATTCATCAAAGCAACTTCTTGCATTATTTTATTTGTATATGTTTTTATTTTTTCCATTTTATGCACCTTCATCACTTGATGTATTAGATGCTTTATTTTTCAACCATTTAGTTCCTTTCCTGATTGCATCTTCCTTAGTATTTGCGGTTGGTGGAAGTAACAGGCCTCCTACCTGAGATTGATATACAGGAGTTAGATTATTTATTTGTATTGTGGCTGTAACACCAATATTTAAAAGAAACTCAGCACGCTCATGTATGGTCTCTAAAGACATATATTTTGACATTTCAGCATCATTCATTCTTAAATCCTCTAGTTTGATTGGCTGGCATCATCAGGCCCAAGCCACCACGCTTGTGCAATCCCGCCTCCTGGCAGGATTTCGCTTTATTCTCACCAATTACAACTTTGTCTCCTGGAAACTTCAGTGTTCTCAAAACAATCGCAGAGCGCCAGAGATGTCACCGTATATTCCAAGCCATCCTTTAAGCCGATAACCGTACAGCGCGACTCGTAGCGCACCTTCTGAATATTTTTGTCCCGAATCCGGTAATCAGGGATAAAAAAATCACATCCCAAACAAGTTATTCCAAACTGGCCAATGCGATAATTAACTTCTGTTTTTTTATTCATTCCCATCAGTTCATACCCCCGCTAAATCAAGACGCATGGTTTTCCATGCTCCATCCTGGTCACGTGTCTGAAAATAAAAATACTGTTTAGTTCCAGTTACTATGACAGCCTCAGTTATCAGCTCCATGGCAGCTTGCCATTCAGTATCCTTAATTTTGAGTGTACGCAGGTGTAAAATCCTCTTGGTATCGATCAAACCTTTATTGTTCACCTTGAAGGCATCAAAAATCAGGATCTTTATTTTGTCATCAGCGTTTTCACTCCATTTTTCCAGGCATTTATCAATTTTCGTTTTGGCTAAATGAAGCTGAACTCCAAATTCAAGATACTTACCGATGCCAATCTGAATCCGCTTGTCACCACTGAAGGTGGGAAGTTTATAAGTTCCCCCGGGATTTAAAACATCCTCTCCCTTGGTATTGGCCAGCCAGTCAAGATATTTTGAAATATCTGCCTTGATCAGTGCCTTAAATTTAACCAAACGTTCCTGCGTTAACTCTGCCTGCCTGAAGAGTTTTTCAACCATTTTATCCAGACGTTTTAAGTCCTGACCTATATACTTAGGAGGCACAGGGTTTCCGGTTGGATCAATCCAGCGGCCTTTATCATCTTTTAATGCCATTATGCCGCTCCTCTGGTGATCTCTCCTACAGACCTTTTCATTTCATTTTCATGTCGCAGTTCTAAAACATGATATATCCGTTTAGCCAGGTTATCTGCAGCCAGACCGATATCCAACAAAGCCCGATCATGAACACCATTGCTGCATGCTGAAATCAATTCATGCAACTGCTTCATCTGACCCAGGGCATCCTTTTTATATCCCTCGATTGTGATATGGTCCATGGTTCCCTGAAGCTCAAACAACTCAACTGCTGTCAACTTCATCTCTTCCAATTGTTCCATCAGATTTTCATTATTGAGACAAGCTGGATCAGTCTGCATGGATCTGATTCCGGTCAATAAATTTATTATTTTTGCATCACTCATTTAAGCCTCCTTAAATCCCTTGTAAAAGCTGATTAAAAAACATTTTTATCGCAATTCTGACAGGCATCCCACAGCTCCACTCTTGTTGGACTGGCAGTTGAAAATTCCATCTGCCTTTCCAGGGCACAGCGTCCCAGGGCAATCTCTCCTAAAACAGGACAATCAACCTTTTCATTGCCGTAAATCTCAAGAACTTTTGCTGCCATCCTGTCGGTGTTTCCTTGGTATTTACCGCGTAGAACCTGGTTCAAGGCAGAAGCGCTGTAGCCGAGTTTACGCGCAACAATAGCTTGGTTGCTGCTCTGTACCGCTTTTTTAAGTAAATCTTGCCAGCTCATGCTTCCTCCGTCTCGAAAACTTCTCCAGTGTTTAGATCCCGCAAGCCGCTTTTTTTATAAGGTAAAGGAGCTTTTGGACCAGTGTTCTGGATGAGTTCATATTTACGAGTATAGCCAGGCTTTGTTGGCTTTCCCACAGAACCTATATCTTCGACATATCCCCATTTTTTAAGCACTCGTAGATATTTCCAAAGATTTGGCATTGAAATTTCTGCAGTTGCCGATATTTGAATTGAAGTAAACACATAAAATATCCGCATTGAATTCCATGCTCGGCTTCTTGCAGTTTTGCCGGATGTTTTCCATTTCATGCCTTTTTTCCCCGCCATCACACACTCCTAGAGTCAAAAAACAACCTTCGTTGTCCCCAGCTTTTTAAATCTACAGTGCCAATATTGCCGGTCTTTGCATGACGTTCTATCTTTGCCAAACCATTGGTGAGTAAACCGACATTACCACCTGATTCCATATGTAGTTTTGCCAGCAAATCGTTCTCTACCTCAACCTCACATTTATCATCACAAACCCGGCGTGTATCATCCATGTCCAGAGGTTTAAAATGTACCTCCTGGGTAATTCTTCGCATAAACCGTTCATTTGTCGCCAGCGATCTTGTTATGTCATCCATTCCAATCATCACTATCGGTCTGCGGCTAAGATCATAAATATCGCGAACTACATCTATCATGTCTTCGCTCAGGTAATCGGCTTCATCAATAAAAAGACTTCTTCTGGTAACTTTGAGCTGCTTGACCACATACTCAAACATTGGGTTTTTAAACCGACCTGGTTTTCCGCCAAGCTCACTGACCATTGCTGCCAACATGTTGCTGATACTCCAGGTCTTCAACGCCCGAACATAAACACCATTAGCTCGGTTACAGACGAATGCTGTACCCCATGTTTTGCCGTCTCCAGGTCTACCGCGCAAAAGGGACATACCTTCCACGTTTAAGGAACGCTCTTCCTGGGCACCCATGGCCACCAGATAGGCTTTGATATTTTTGGTTATTGTCGTTTTCACTCGCATACGCTATATTCCTCCTTGTTGTTTTGATTGGGGGCAAGTCCCATTTCTTTACTGGAGCCGTGCGCTTACACGGCTCCTTTTTTATTTCTTATCAACCCGCTCCAGATACGCTATCACCCTCATAAATATCCTGAAGCGTCTGGTACTCACTGGTAGTTTTGTAATATTCAATCCATTTTTCTTGAGATTCTGACAGGGCTGGCAAAGTCTGCAGATATTCGAAACGTTCCCAGCCATCCAAGGCTTCCCAGCCAGACTGTTCTGCATCCTGAATTTGTTTGTCATGAAAATCACCCCTGGCATCAACTATGTTAGGTGTCTCGATAATTGGCGCAGTATCTTCAAGGATCTTCTCTGCTGCCAGATCTTCTTCCTCACTCAGTTGTGTTGGTTCTTCAGATTCATATTGCGTATCCATGATATCCAATGCCCGATACGCCTCTTCAAGTCCTGCTGATTGGTGTTCTTCTGATTGCTCAGGAAAGTTGACAATGTTATCCACCTGCTCTTTGCGGTAGTTCAGATACTCTTTATAGGCTTCCCGCTCGCCTTCCGATTTTGTTTCCTTAATCAGTTTGCGCTTACGTTCTCGCATCAGCCGTGCTTGATGCTTTTTGGATTTGGCATAGAACTCTTTACGGTCAATTCCTGTGTAAATCGGATCAATTGCCGCGCAGAGAAAAGATTTTTCACCATTTTTATTGATCAAATATACAAAGACTGTGCCCAGGTCTGTGGTGTCGAGCAGAACAAAGGCTTTATCCCCAACATGTCCGGCAAATTCAGAAGATTGATAGAAACGCTTGTCAATTTGAACACCTTTTTTACCAATGACCCGCTCACCAGCTGCTGGCATAAGCAGTAAATCAAGAGCCCTGGTATTACTGATTCGCCGTATCGTATCTGTCCAAGTCCGTACTAATTCGATTGGTTTTTTACCTGCTAATCCGCCATGTTTGTCATGGTGGTAAACATGCTCAGTCCAGTTGTCGCAGAACTCTTGTAATTCCTTACTGTTCATGTTGACCTGGACAGGATCACTGCCTTTATTCATTACCCGCTCGGCAAATGTTCGTCGGGCTTCTATGGCTTTTCGTTCTGGTATGTTATGACCGATATAGTTGGGCATAAGTTCAACAAGACCATGTAAAAATGTCTTGAAACCTCGTTCCATATGTGGCTTTTCTTCACCCTTGAAAGGAGTACAAAGAAGCTGCTCAATTCCCAAACCATCAAGTACCCTGACAACGTGGTTGGAGACATAGTCCTTTCCATTATCTGTCTTGATGATCTCTGGAACACCCCAGTCAATTATGCAGCGTCTGATCACTGAAATAACTGAAGTAGCTCTGGAGGTCTTTGACACAACAAATTTCATTCGTCTGGAATACACGTCACTCATGCCGATCAATGAATAACGACCGTCTGTAAGCATCAGATCTGCAGGAGTTGAATCCGCTTCCCATAATTGATTAAGCCGCACAACTTTCTCAGATGCGGAACCAAAGGCGAACATTCGTTTATTGCGCCATTCATCAGGATTAATCAGAAACATCCAGAATTCTTTATTTTTGGAAATCCATGAGGACCTGAAACGCCTTACAACTCCAGTGCTGGGGACATTCTTTTTAAACCTTCCAAGCAGTGCTTTATGTATATTCTCGCCGCTGGTGGCAGGATTTTTGATCATTATTTCAATGACTCTTTTTTGCTGATCTTCGTTTAAGCTGGTACTGCCTCGTTTTGGGTTATGGTAACCGTTTGTCAGTGATGCCAAACCGCCCTGATTATAAAGCCGTACATATCGATTAAGAGTTGACCAGCTGATTTTTTCGCCTATCACCAAATGAATACTTTCATCCAGTTTGATGTTGTCCAGGTTGTATTGCTCTATGAAAAGTTCTTCACCGACGCGGCTGCGTTTTCCTCCCCGCCTGGGTGTGATCCCTGCTGCTTTTACAAAGGAAAAACAGGTTTTGATAAAATCAAATCTGGCATTGGCAATTTCTTTTTGATCATCAGAAAGCAACTCGAAATCAGCAAGTCCTGCTTCCTTGGCCATACTTTCACGTTCTTGTTTCTCTGCCTGATCACCAATCAGTTTTCTTGCTGCCTCCGCTCCCACCTGGGCAGGTGCGTTTAAGAGAGCTGCAGGTCCTGGTATTGCCTGTGCCCTTGCTACAGCTATGCGGTACGAGTCAGGGAGTTGATAGATGAAATAATGCTTCCGGCTTCCGCCTACTCCGTTACGCCAGACACCTGGGCAATTTTTCTTTTTCAAGGTGCGCCGGATGGTTGTTTCATGCTTTCCGGTTGCTTCAGCAATTTCATTGATGGTGACAGCTTGCTTCATGCCGCGGCTCTCATGTCTTTAGGCAGATCCAAAAATTGAGCGGGACAACCTTTTTCCAGTAGAAATTCCAACACCTTTCGATGATTACGCCAGCCCTGCAGCGTTTCGACAACCTGAGTATTGGATTTGTGCTCCAGTTCGCGTTGGATATCCACCAGTCTCACATGATTTTCAAGCATCCAAACCCTTGCTTTCTGTCGATCCCTCGCTACCTTCGTCCGGCTCATGTTTATTACCTCACTCATATCTGCCTCTATATTCCTTCTGCAGCCGCCAGTAAGGACTTTAGCTGGTCAATCACTGCTTTTTTAGATGTATTGCGCCAATTGCTGTCCAGTTCGCTTTGTAAGTTTTCAAGGTATTGGTTGAAGGCCTCTTGTAACTCTTCGGAAACACGAACACCCTTGTTTGCGCCTCTTTTAATTTTGCTGATATTATCCCGTAATATCTTGCCTTTCAGGGCAACTACACAACGTTTGACCAGGGCAGCAGTAACATTGATTTGTTCATTATTTGAGAGGTTAATCACTAAAATCCAGACAGATATTTGTTCATCCAGAGAGAGTTTGTTTTCAACCAATGGCCTTATCTGCGCTTCATTTGTTGGCAGAACCTCTACAATTGTAGAGGTTTTAATTTTAATCACCTGCATGGATGCCTCTAAATGATGATACGTTTTTGCTCCACGGATAAATTGATTTGCACGCTGAAAGCCCATTTGCCACACTTCAAGCACATAATCTTCCCACAAACCAAACTCTGTTCTGTACAGTCTGGACTCCGCTATCTCTGCAAGAGCGTCGCCGACATGCACAAAACTTTTCTGGTAATTTTTAAGTATAGTTTCTAGTTCTGCCAGCCGAGATTGTTCGTTTTTGCTTAAAGGTCTTTCTTGATTATCGTGTGCAAGTTCCATGTGTTATCCTTTCCTTTTACATTTCAGATTCAAGTCGTTTCATCTGTGCCCTGGCGTCCTTGACTTTTTGATGCTCCTTAACCCAGAGTAACTTTTTGACATCTTCTGCCGTTATTAATTCACCACCAAGTGCCCTAACAACTATCTGCATTGGACGCATATCTTCAAGTGCATCACAAATAATGACTAACGCATTGATAGAAGGGATATATTCACGTGCTTTATAGTTTAGCCATTTCTCAAAAGTAGCCATGGTCAAACCATTTCCATTTCCCTTCATCAGCCGAACTCCATCTCGGCTTGCTAGTCTATTAATCCGATCAAGTGCCTGTTCTCTTGAGTAACCACTTTCCTTGACAGAGATATCCAGCTGTTCTTTCAATGCCATGGTAATGTTCAGATTTGTCTGACTAAATAGATCGAGTTGCTTAACCATTAAATTTCTTTACCAACCTCTCTGCTATGCCAAGAGCCTCTGGCAATGTGTAGAAGGTGAACTTCCGAACCGTCCTCCCATGCCATTTGCCATTGATCCGTAACCGATAATATCTCTTCCAATATCCATTATCTCTGTGCTTGGGGCGCGGAGTCATGTTACGCTTGAAAGGATTCCAGGAGTATCGCCACTGTGCCGCAATAAACAGCTCAATTTTAATTGTTTTTTTGCCATCCCTTCCAGCAACTCTGAATCGCCAGATAGCATCTGGTGTCCGTTCTTCACTCATAAATCCAACCATTTAACATTGATTAATATTCCCCTTGTGCTACTCTGCAGGAATTGGAGTGGCAGCCAAGTAACATTTCACACAAGGAGAAAACATGTACAAAGAAATCAAGTTTCCATTTAAGAAGTCTTTTAAGGATTGCACAGAGAGATCAAGAAAATTCATTATCAGTTTGCACCATCCAATGATTGAAAATATGCACGTGGTATATGCCAAAGAAGTTGATCCGGAAAACGATGGATACGAACTGAGTGCTTCATCACCATGCCAGTCTGATGCAATCACTATATTAAAGAAAAAAATACAAAGAGCCCTCTCTACCAGATATCTTTCATTTAATGATGCAACAGAACTTGATATGACCCACGATAGATTAATTGGCCTGATGGAAGATGATGGCATATTGATAGATGACAGGTTCGTTAACTGGGAACAATTCATATCTTTAATTCGAGCCCCAGGGTCTCAGATTGATCTTATTATCTCCGATCCTGCAGACTAAAATGTCCTCACTGAACTGGTCTGCTATATGTATCTTCGCTGTATCACCTATATGACCGGCTAGTTCAGTTGACCCAAACTTTTTTCCATAAAAGGAGACACCACCTTTTCCGACAATTCTTCTTGTAATTGACTTGCTCTTTTCACTATCCACAATAACCCTCCATAACTATCCAATCTTTTCCACCCTCGGACGTTGACCAAAAAGCCATGCCGGAGTATTCTTTGCTTAGGTGATCTTAGGCACGTGCTTTACTTAAATATTTACACCGTATCTGGTGTGCAGTCAACACCAAAATCAGTGCAGGAGTCTTTTTTTATCAAGATTTGGGGCGCGAGGTGGGTAAGTGACGATATATTAGATAGATAGATGCAGCAGTGTGTTATTTTCTTAAGTGCAGAAACTAGTGCAGGACTTTCATTTTTCCAAATACCAAGAAAAACAAACAAAATGACTATTGGTAAACGAATTAAAGAATTGCGCGGCAAGATGACTCAAGCAGAATTTGGACCCAAAAATGGGGTAAGCCGGAACACCGTTACCAGGTATGAACTAGGTGAGGTGCCTCCAAACTCTATCTTCCTTGAGACATTATGCAAAAAATACAGCGTCCAACCAAACTGGCTTCTTTTAGGTAAAGGCCCTAAACACTGGGGAGAAGAGCAGGAACAGCAACCCAAACCAACTTCAAATGGTAAGGTTCTAGTCAGTAATTTTGAAGATCCATTCATCACAGACATAAAACTTTTCGTCAACGAAATGGCAGGAAAAGATCCATCATGGCGCCACTGGTTCAAAATGGAATTAATACGGAAAATCGATGTGTTCCGCGAATGGTGGGAACCAAGACAACCGAAAAAAGGGGAAGATGATATTAATCAGTCAAACGTAGCCTAAACCGTAAAAAATCAGCACGTTACCACAGTACCCCCCAAAAAGAATTAGGTATATATACCTAAAGTATATAGGTAATATCATTACAAATATGCAACAATACCACACTGTGTGATAATGAAAGTTTCGCACAACCAGCATAATAAAAAATACGGCAAGAAGGCCCAACGAAATGAAAACATCAAGTTATTTATTTTTAGTCATTGTATGCTCTATATATGGCTGTGCTAGCCCAAATACTATGCTTGTTAACCCAGGTACTAACGAATTCAGGAATTGTGCTGCATCTGGATGGGGATGGGCGGGAACACCAATGGCTCTGATGTCCCATAGCAATTGTGTAAAAAGCTTACAATCTATAGGCTTTATACCTGTAGATAATATCACCCCTAGTATTTTATCTGTAAAATCAGACCCTTCAAAGTCTCATTTTTTTGCAGGACAAAGCAAAGAAACACTAAAATTAGTTGGAAAAACACCTTTCAGTCAAAACAGTAGTAAAGGGAGTAGGAAATGGGCTAAAGAATGTTATCAAATTAAAAATATAGAATATTTAGATTCCGAGATTAAATGTTATGATCCAGTTTGGGGCGATAGACATGTTTTTTTCAAGCTGGAAAAGGGTAATAATGACAAATCGTCTACTATCCGTGAACATGATAAAACTACAAATTCTAAAGAAAAAGAAAGTTCTAGTAATAATGACGAGATAGGGACATTACCGGTAGGGCAGATTTACAATAAAGCAGAAAGGTAGCTTGAAGAAGGAAATGAGCAAGAATCAAAGAGTTAGGCTTACCCTCTAATCTACCAAAAAAGTATTTTATGCAAACAGAAGAAACCTAAATATAAGTTGAAATACTTCAACACATGAACAAGATATATCCGGACATATTTAAAACCAGGAGTGACCATAACGAATTTTTAAATCTTTTTAATGTTTCAAACCTTACGTTAATTTTTAAGTTTTTCACCAAATTTCGAATTTAATGTACAATCCAATTTTTTTTTTAATCCTCCTTTAATAGACCTTAAAAATCTTCTCAAATTTCATAACTTTATACAACTATCCTTAAACTATTTAAACCAGAGACCCCCAGTACTCCTAACTAGTCAACACCTCACCCCCCATCACACTTGTTAGCGAAATATATTATTATATTAATGGGTTACTCGGTATATAAAAACATCAAAATGCCAGATGACTACATAGTTAATTCTTGCAATTTAGCGTATGGTATTTCACTAAAATTATTTTCCTAAACTCGGAGTTCTATATAAAAGCCAGCAAGAGTTCCTCCTGATAATATTGCCACGCAAAAATCTGATAATTTAACAATCTCATCATTTCTGTCTTTTTCATTAAAACGTATCAAAACAAGATTGTTATTCTCAGTTGAACATACTGAAAGAGGTAAATTGAAACTCTTAGCTTTGAGTGTTGATTGGTCAAAAACAAGGTCATATTTTTTGTTAGTTTTTGGAAATATAATATTCTCTTTGTTTTTCCACATGCTCATTGGTATTAGCAGGTCAAAGTTTGCTAGCTTTCTATTTTTATCTAAATCAAAAATAATATTACCATCAATATCAACACCATAAGGCCACTCCCTTATATTGGGATTGCCAACTTCTAATATATTTGTTTCATTATCATATCTTGGTAACAAGTCGCTGACACCCATGCTTTTTTCTTTTATTACTTTAATGGAGGGTTTATTTTGCATTGCCAGATCTCCATTTAACAGGAACCCAATCGGGCGATGCTTTGCCCTCAAATACTGTAATTGCAGTTCCTCTACTAGGTTTACTAACTGCTACTGACACACGTGTTTGAGAAGAGTGTCTAATGTAATTTGTAGTTGCTGGATTATAATATAAACGCCCATTATTATATGTGTCTAATGCTTTTTGTGGGGTTATACCTCTTGCTGCTCGACCTGAAATACGTGTTGCAAAATGCTCAGTATATTTAATGCCAGCTTTATCAAAAGCTTTAACAGCTGGAGGTAACCATTTAGAACCTAATCTAAATGCCCCACCAACGATGCCAACGGCAGCATCATCATGAGGGAAAGGTGTTGATTGTGATAAAGCAATTGCATCATCAGAGCCTAAAACCGATGTTGAATTAAAAATGAAGTTAGTGGTATTGGCCGCTGTATTTACCATACCTAAGACAGTGTTATCTATTGCAGCTATGCCAGATCTTATATCAACTTGACCAAATGGACCGTTTCCTGGATGAATTGGACCGGGATTGCGACCATCAAAATCTATATACCTATATGGATTATTTAAACTATAAGAGTATAGATTCAATCTCTGGGGGTCAGTAAGAATTTGTTGGTTAATCTTTCCATTTTGATCCACTGCCCGAACTGGATCAACCGCTAAAAAACGAGCGAATACCTGATTTGAAAATAGAAATAATAAAACAGTAAATAGTGGTATTATAAGTTTCCGATTTTTCATTCTTCTTCTCCTGTTCTAGTTGCTAGGTTTGTGCAATATGATACTCTCAAAATATTCTTTATTCTGTTGAAATGATGGTTGTTCCCATCCTAGTGATTCAGCTTTTTCAAGATAAGCTATATTTTCTTTATATAAAAAATCCATGTATTGCTTCTCTTTGGTTGTATAGCCTTTATTTGCCTTAACCACTGCTAGGGATAATAGTTTATAATAACCATTAGCAATTTTGACCATGCCATATGCATAATTTGGGTAATACTTAAGTGCCAATTTAGCGATAGCAATAGATTGCTCCCATTGCTGAAGCTCTGCATAATGCTCGCTGAGAGTTATGGCCATAATAGAAACTATTTCTTTTTTTGTCAGTGGTTGTAAATAGATTATGTTTCGGAGTGCTACTGGCTTGATCTGTAACTTCTCAATATAAAATTGATCGGTTGTTATCTGGCCCTTATGGGTGGCTTCGATATTGAAATATTTATTTGTGACTGGATCTTTAACCATGGGTGTAATTGCACATTGGGACGAGATCCGTCATAGGATTTGGTATACCTAACATTTATCCTGTTGATTCAGTTTTAGTTCTCTAAGCTCATCATTATGGTTTATATGATATTTGAATGCTTGATAGCTTATAGAGCTATCCAGCTGATTATTTATAATTTTTCTTATAGCACTCAGTGTTAATCCCATTTTGAGATAATCTTTTATCTGATCCTCATATTCATCAAGCACTCTGCCTTTTTTATTTTTGCTTCCTTTGGGTCTGCCGAGTAATTTCCCTTTTGCCTTTGCTGCTGCCAGACCTTCTTTTGTTCTTCGTGAGATGTATTCCCTTTCTGCTTCTGCAAAATAGCTATAGATAGCTTGGAGTAATTTTGCATGTGAACCTACAGTTGAAAGCTCCGGTTGGCTGGTAAAAATAACTTTTATGCTTCTTTTGTTTAATTCATCAATGATATTGAGCGTTTCCAACATATTCCTACCTAAACGGCTCAATTCCACCACCATTAAACAATCTTTGGGTTGAAGAATTTTCAATAGTTCATCAATTCTGCGTTCTTTTTTTGATTTTTGAGATGAAATTTCTATTTCTAAAAAACGGTCAATTATTAATTGGTGCCGTTGTGCGTATTCAAGAAGAGCATGTTTCTGACTGAGTAAATCCTGTTTGTCTGTACTTATTCTTATGTATCCTATGGTTTGCATTTCGTTATCTTTAAGTAATAAGGTTATTGTTTGGCTTAATACATCCAAAATAGACTATAATATCCAACCAATATTATATCAATAATAGGATGATTGTAACGACCGTTTTTACTTAACATGAAGGAATACTATGCCTAGACTTAAAATCCTCAACAACAATGACATCAAAGGAAGGGGTCAAGTCTTTGCTTGACTCTACTTGTTCTGAAGGATTGAGAATAAGAGTCAAGGGTAGACTTGACCCCTTCATTGACCCCTTCATTCAGCGTTAAAGCCTGAAGCGTATTATGTTATACTATAGGTATGCAAGAACAGTTATTGGTGAGTTAACTGTCTAGTTTTAAGATGATTATTGGAGGTTGGGAATAAACAAGATATTATATTCACAAGCAGTTTTGGCTGATGTTGCTTTTTTTTCTGTAAAATTTCCCATTGGAGGGTTGCGGGAAAAATATTTTGACCTGACAGGCTAAATTGAATATATATAGAATATGATTCTATAATGTTGAAGCGAAATAGGGGTTGTTTCTTTTGAAAAACAATATGTTATGGCGTTAGGTGCTTTGTCGTCGTGATATGAAAATTGTTTTTAAATATTTTTGCCTGAGTCGCTTTCATCAAACTAATATCCTAAATTGTAATAGGCGTTCTACACATAACAACCGGCTAAAATATAGTTCATTGCAAATAACAGATAAGACTGTTGATGGTGTGGTTGTTGAATGCTTTTACGTGAAAGTTAGAGTACTGTTACAACTCAGAACGAGTTTAAGCTTAATACGTTGAATATGATGGGTTAAAACTCAAAGAATTGAATATACAATGAATAATGTATCACATACTAAAAGATTTAATGATGTTATTGCTGACTTAGTGAAACAAATTACTAATGATCAATTTTATTCAAAAATCATATGCACCAAAGCTTTTCAAAGGCTGAAACATATTTCCTTTCTTGGGGCGATTAACTATGTTCGTCCTTTTTGTTTACAAAAAAAAGGTGAAAACTCTCGTTTGACTCATTCTCTTTGGGTCGCAGGTCTGGCAAAACATATATCAAATATACGCAAATATGACAGAGAGATTGAAAAACATATTGTAACTGCGGCTTTGCTTCACGACATTGGACATGGACCACTGTCTCATAGTGTCGAACCAGTATTTAAAGAACGATGGGGAGTTGGTCATCATCAAATCGGCCAAGATTTGATCTTTGGGAAAAAAGACATAAGTAAAAGTCTATATGGAATCCTCAAGCAGAACTTAGATGTGAATCAGGTTGTAAATCTAATTGATGGGAGGAGTTCTGATGAATTTGTTGACCTGTTCAGCAGTCCTATTAACATAGATACAGTCGACGGAATCACAAGAAGCTACCGATGTCTGAGGCGGCGTGAGGATTACCACTATAATCTATTGGAAATCGTTGAAGCCTCGTTTGTTAAAACAACCAGAAACCGAGAAAAAATATTAGATGATTTTTGGCGGTTAAAAAATAACATATATAGAATATTTATTCTAAGTAGTTTTGGATTTAAAGCAGATGTAACCTGTCAAATATATTTAAAAGAGAATATTCTGTCCTTTGATAGAGATGATCTGATTAGTAATGAATTGAAATGGAAGAAAAAGCATTCTTCTTTGTTTGAAACTCTTGCGTCGCATAACTGGGGTCAACGATCAGATTTAGTCGAAAAATATAAGGACCTAAAAGTTCATAAACGTAAGTATAGTGTGGATCAATCAATTAAGCTTGATGACGAATTCTCGATGAAGAAGAGATATAATTGCAAAAAACATAGTGTGAAATTCACACAATTTCCCGCACAAATGGTCACAGGCCTGTGATATGGTAAGTATTTAACAACAATTACATATATATTATGAATCCATATATCCCATTTAATGAATACAGGTCGATCGCTGAATGTGAAAAGTTCAGCACAGAAAAAATTGAGAAAATAAGAAAAAAGCTAGATTTTTTACACGACAAACATTCTTCAAAAAAATTTTGTATTGTTGCTACTGGGTCTTTCGGTAGATTTGAGGCTTCTGTTGAATCAGATATCGACTTGTTTGTAGTATCTGACGATGACCTTGGAGAGTCTTTCCTTGATGAAATAAAAGATGATATTGAGAAAGTCATCTTGGCAGAAGTGCCAAAACCACTCGGAGATACAAAAATATTTGGTTTCGATATATGTGTTAATAAAGAAAAATTATTGAGTAATATTGGTGGCAATGGAGATAGTAACGAAAGCTTAACTAGAAGAATGTTATTTCTTCTAGAAGGTAAGTGGCTCTTTAATAAAGATAAGTTTGAACATTACAGAGATGCGTTGATTAAGAAATATACAAAAGAAGATTCACCAAATCATCAAATCAATAAATTTTTTCTAAATGATATAGTTCGTTATTATCGTACAATTGCAACAGATTTCGAATATAAAATTACTGAAGGCAAAAGTTGGGGGTTAAGAAATGTAAAGCTTCTTTTCTCAAGAAAATTACTCTATTTTAGTGGTATAATTGTTGTTGCAGAAACGCCTTACAAAACATGGCAAGAGAAAGTGAAAACAACAAAAGAACTACTAGAACTTCCCCCTCTAAGAAGGATTTTGAAATTGAGTAACACTTTCCCTGAAGATTTATTTTCACAATATGATACATTTCTAGGGAAAATATCAGACACAGAGATTAGGGCGCAACTTGATGAAATTAAGAAAGAAAACAGGAATGATGAGTCGGAATTTGCGGATTTGAGAGGTCTAGGGGTGAAATTTTCTTGGAATCTTCATAGGTGGCTTAATGAGAAGTATATTGATGCTCACCCTATTCATCATCTGTTAATTTTCTAGAATTTGTAACATTTGAGCAATGTATTTTTTACGGCATGGCCTAACGGATTATAATTCTAGAAATAAATGGATGGGGCAACGTGATATTCCGCTAAATCCTACAGGTGTTCAACAAATACATGAAATCATACCATCACTTGAGATATTGAATTTAGAAGCAATATATACAAGCCCTCTCTCAAGAGCGAAACAATCATCTGAAATTATTGCTGAAAACATAGGAATTCCTGTTTATGAAGTTTATGACTTGCGGGAGCGTGATTTAGGTTCTTTTGAAGGCTCTCAAAAAACTATCGAAAAAAGAAAGATGATGGAAAAAAATACTTCTGTGGAATCAATGGCAGAGGTTGTGGAACGGGTAAAGAATGCCTTTGAAGGCATTGGAAGGCATCAATGCGCTTTAGTGGTTTCTCATTCTGCAATTTATAGATGTATTGTGAATTGTCGTATTTTTGTTAGTTCTTCTCCAGGCTCTTCAATTTCTAACGCAGAATTCGTTTGTTTGCATGAAAAAAGAGTTGGTTAAAAGGCTACTCAAAATCGTATCAATTTATAATTTCATTGTTAAGAAAAAGGACAGTTTTAACTCTTCAAATATAATACATGCACCAAACAGAGTAGAAAGGCCAGTCGTATTTGGTGTCAGGCATACCCAAAGAGCGATAACCACAGAAAGGTCGTGAACACCCTTGTTGGAGTGCCATATCAAAAAAAATCAGCACCTCTCCACACAACAACGAAAAAAGTAAGCAACATTACAGTGACTATGATTAGGCTATAATCTATTTTCCAAAAATAATTATTGCCCTTTTTTGATTGTTTTTTCATTGCTATGATTAGCAATTGGACCCATTTACAGCCCTTGCATAGTGTGACTACGGGTGTGACTATATTGGTGGCTGGTTGCTTCTCGAGATTTCTTAAGTAGCTGTAGTTCTGGAAGAGTGTTGTTGTGGTTTGGCTCCGACCTCCGCACCAAGTAAATTCAAGGGGTTACGGATATTTTCCGCAACCCCTTTTTTGTTTCCAAAGAAGAATTATTCAATACCGATTCAACACACACTTTGAGAACCTTTCCCACCTCTAACACTGTGTATATTTTTAAAACCACCTCAACACAACATTTAGCCTAAAGCTAACCTACATTTTTCCGCGCAGTACAAAATGTCAGATGGAGCGACCTGTTTATCTGATTTTTTTATACTGCCAATGACATAGAGTTGATCACAATTGCCCAGCAATTTAGCAGAATAATCAGTAGTAAGAAAATATTACCTAATCTTTCATGTAACCCTACGAAAAATAACACTGAAAACAACTGTAAAACTTTACCGATAAGATTCCCATAGTAAGGGCCTACAGATAACATCCATATTTTTGTGATAAAGTTCCCTTCTGCTTTTATTCCACATTTAGACACAAAAGCATAAGTCGTAAAAATGTCAAACATGACTGTTACTAATAATATTACCCACCAAATTGAATATCGATTAATGGAGTATTTTAAATTGTCAGAAAAATTTACTGTTGCTCCCAGTAGTTTCATTTAACGAGTTTCACAAAAAAGATTACGGTTAGGCTCACTTGGCGCTGGAAAGTTTGCAAAGAGAAAATGCAACCGCTTGTTGGTAGTTTAGTTAGAGTCACGATTCTTTCTTTTACGGATTAAACTCTGAATTATGGGCAAAACCAATAGAAGTAAAAACCATCGTGAATATTCTACAACTAACCTAGAAAATGAGAAAAAATAACTGTTTTCAAAATAATCGTTACTAACCAGGTTATTTGCATGATTGGCTACTGCCAACCCTCCTTGCGCATATTCATTTGCAACTGCGAATCCACCGAAAGCTGTATGCCATGCAATGGCACCACCCCCGGAAGCCATAATACCAATAGCCCCTCCTCCCAGTGCTAATAAACCAATCGCTAAACCAGCAAATGACAATAAGCCAACAGCTAACCCACCGATTGCAATGCCACCAAATGCAATACCACCTATCGAAATAATGACGCCAAAAGAAATATCGCCAATGGCGATCCAGCCTTTAGCTATACCTCTCTTATAATGTTCATTTTCTACCTTACCTGTTGAGACATGAACAAGAGGTAAACCAAGCAACGTGATTTTAGTTTTGTAATTCATTGTGCCCCCTCATCACGTTTGAATTTGCAACATCTAACGCCTCAACAATTGACTTATTAAGCGTGACAGAGCTCAATACTTGCTACCCACTTTGATTGAAGAAATATGCTTGCTTTCAGGCAAGCTGCGAATTTCTAACCAATACTCCTCACGGACATCCTCGTCGATTTCTGCAGTAGTACTATAGAGTGCGTCACAACCATCTTTACGACAGCCGGAAATCCAATAGTGATTTCCGGTGGCAACATCGAAGTAGTTAGACTTGAAGCCACTGCCATTCAATGTTTCAAATGTCTTTCCATCATAATGTACAGACTTTCCAGACTTAGAGAATTTCACTCGACCAATCCTGGCTGAACCAACAATTCCGTCATCTCCTTTGTACTCAATGTACATTATGATGGTTGATGATCTCATTTGTTTTTACGCTTAACGTCCCAAGTGAGACGCGGAACCGCGCAGCGGTTACTGTCGAACTCGACTTGGTGATTATACGATTTGTATTCTAATTTCACGAGTGAATCTTTTGACACCAGTGCTCTTTTCTTCAATCACATTTCATCCCGCCATCGATCCAGGCTGTAACCTGAGCTTTCCACTCTTCCATCCCGCCCTTTATCAGATCGACCTCTTGCTTCTTAAAAGGAAGTTTACCGCTATTAGGTAAACCCCCTTCTATACCCCAAAGCACTCGCGGATCTTCAAACAGATGTTTTTTCATTTGTGCTGCTAACAAATTATCACTTTTAAATTTGGCGTTGAGGGCTTCCTTGATTTTTTCACAGCTTTCTTTTGCACTCATACCAGAGGTATAAAGATCAGGTATGGCAAACCATTCCTCCGGGTGTTCAAAGCTGGTAATTTTCGAATTGTGACACTTTTGGCATCGGTTTACATCAAGACGTTTGGTATGAGAATTAAATGCAAGACCATTTTTATCTTTTTCATAAAAATCATGACAAACAGTACAGGCTTTTACTTGAAATTTAGCGTGAAGATTAGTGCTAAACAAAGTGTCATCTGCATGGGCAGCACAAACAACAAGAGTCATTACTAAAGGCATAACAAATTTAATAATTTTTTCTAACATTTTTTCACCTATTATTTTTGGTATTAAAAAAAAAGAAATCCACAACATTTCGTACGAAAATATAAAATCAATTGTTTCAATAGCTATTATGCTGGATGGTATTATCAGAATAAGAATTTCATTTATTTTTGAAGCCTTTGGCAAGGAAGCTTCAATTCAGCTAATACTTAAATATCTTCTGTTGACTGTTCATCCAGCACTTCTCTGACTGCATTCGCCAAATCTCGTTTGAGAACAGGCTTCATGAGGTATTTTTGAATACCCAGGCTTGAGGATTTCTCTTGATCAATTAGTTCACTGAATCCAGTACAAAGGATAATCGGGAGATTCGCTCTAATCCTACGAATCCTTTGGATAAGTTCAGCACCATTCATGTTCGGCATGGTCATATCCGTGATGATAAAATCAAAGTTGTCTGGGGCTTTCTGGAATGCTTGAAGGGCCATTTTGCTGCTGGTCGCTGCAGTTACATGGTAACCAAGGCCAGTTAGCATCCGCTGGACCATGTTTACTATTACTTCTTCATCATCAACTATTAGGGCCCTTTCATTACCTGTCAGAAGTGTTAATACTGTCTCAGTTTTTTCAGAAGTTATGTCTGTTTTAACTTGCGGGAGGTACAATCGAAATGTCGTTCCCTCTCCTGATTCGCTATAAACAGAAATATGCCCACCATAGCTTTTGATAATCCCGTGAACCACAGAAAGACCCAGCCCTGTCCCTTCACCTTGTTTCTTTGTGGTAAAGTATGGATCAAAAATTTTATCTACTGTTTTTTTATCCATGCCGACACCAGAATCGCTTATCGCAAGTTCTATATATGATCCGGGAGTTAAATCAAAGCTTTTGACTTTGTGGTCATCCACTTCAATCTGAATTGGCCGTAATGTTATGGCTAACACACCGCCTGTAGCTCGCATTGCATGGTAGGCGTTCGTGCAAAGATTCATGACTATCTGGTGAATCTGTGTCACATCGGAGAGAACAGTACCGCATTTAGGGTCAATATCTTTGCGAATTTCTATAGTTGTTGGAATGGAAGATCGTAATAATTCAAGAGCTTCTTTCACGATGAGGTGAACCTGTACTGGCACCAGTTCATGCTCAGATTGTCTGCTAAAGGCCAGTATTTGTTTCACCAGTTCCTTGGCCCGGTTGCCTGCCTTTAATACTTGATTAATATCATAAGAAGTTGAACTTTCAGGAGGGAGATCGTCCTTAATTATTTCTGCATACCCAAGGATTGCTGCCAAAATATTATTGAAATCATGAGCAATACCTCCTGCAAGAGTGCCTATGGCCTCCATCTTTTGAGCTTGTACAAGCTGGGTTTCAATTTGGATGCGATCCTCTTCACCTCTATGGCGGTGGATCGCCAACGCGTAGAGGTCTGCCAGGCGATGGATGGCCTCAACGTGATGCTTAGCGTAGTCGGAGGGCGGGTTGGCCAACGCTATCAGACCGATAACCTCTCCGCTGTATTTCACCGGTACTGCTAAGAACCTATGGAGCGGCACATGACCTTCAGGTAGTCCAGATGACTGATGATGGTCCTGAGGTGTGTTGGTGAAGAAAGCCTCTCCTGTGTTGAGTGCATGCCCCCAGAGTTTGGGATACTTGCCGTCGTCGCCACACGGAAAGGCGATCCGCTGTTCTGGCTCGGTAACTTTGCAGGCATTACCCATCATCGCCGTTAGCGTGTGTCCAACATTTTCGTGTGTGATTCTGTCAATCTCAGAAACGAATCCGTGCTCGCTGCCGGTCAAACTTTGGGCGTTAACAAGGACCATCTCAGCCACCTTCTTGATGCTCTTGTCCGGAGAGATAAGGATGTTTGCCAATTCAGTTAATGCCTCATTGACGTGCAGTTCCCATTCAAGCATTTTTTTAGACTTAAAAAGCTCTGAGGTTCTTTCATTCACCAATTCATCAAGGTGGTTGCGGTGTTGTGTCAGCGAATTGATGGTTACACTTAATTGATTGGTCATATAGTTAAAAGTTTCGGCAAGACGGCCAATCTCATCCTCAGATTCCACTTGAGCCGTTACAGTTATATCCCCACTGGCAACTTGTTCTGCAGTGTGGGTCAGTCGTTGAATTGGTTTGGCGATAATTTTCCTGAAAAATAAAGCCAGTCCAAGCCCAAATAACAAGGCTACGACACCACCAAGAAAAATTCGTACCTGAAGTTTTGAAAGTTGCTGTCTTCCTTCGCTTAATTCAGTTTGAAGTAAAGTCTGCTGCTCTGCGGTCATCTCATCTAATGATAGGAGCATTCGCTGAGCTTGCGGAACCGCTTGTGTTTTGAACAAATATAAACTCTGATAAGTCTGCTCGCCTTCTATGGCCTCATGGATCTGGGATGCAAGTTTTCTGATTTGTTTTTTTGTTTTAATAAAATTTTGGAATATGATCTGTTGATTATCATTCAAAAGCGCTAGCTTTATCTTTATTCTTTTTATAATTGCATTGTTTTTGATCTCATTGACTGCATAAGAATATTTAAGAGTCGCATCACCTGTTGTTGCAAAGGCTCTTAGATTTATGACCATATTATCGAAAGAAGCTTGAAGTAAAACTAGGTCCTTTAGCAGAGCAACATCTTCCTCGGAATAACCACGCTGCCCCTGAATTTGAACCATTTTATCGATATCATAAATAATGGAAGCGTAGAGTGGCTGGACCTCAAGGTGCGCCAATCTAAGTGCTGGTTGATTTTTCCTGGGGCTGTCATGCAGTTCAAACAATTGATCAACAGTTTCTGACCACTTATCTAAATCGCTATTAAGCTGATTAAGCCGCTCAATATGACCAGGAGTTGACCAACTTGGCGACAATTCTCTCAACTCTGCCAAATTCGTGCTAAAAACTTGTTTGTTTTTTTTATATCCCTCTATATAGCCCTCTTCATTTAATACCAAATGACCACGCACATCCGCCATCATCTTCAGCAAATTTGATCGTGCTTCAGTTGAAATCCTAACCATTGGTACTCGTAAGTTTTTCACCTGATCAATGCTGTCGTTAGCAATACGGCCAGCAACAATGCTCAGTACAATAATCAGTAACGTTATTCCGACCAAAATACTTAAGCCAACAATTAATTTTGCGCCTATATTTAAGTTAATAAAACGAGTTCTACCGGGCCAATTAATGGATTGGCTAATCGTAAAATCTCGTTTGGTACTTTGTTGGAGTGAGAATTTTGAGAAAATTGACATGATAATTTATGCAGTTACTGGAGGTGCTGATTCAATGCTTTGGTCGCTGTATCTCTAATTCTTTCTGCAGCTACCTTGGGTGATATCTCCCCGAAAAGAACAGGATTTATGAAATCATCATAGTAACTTTTGCCCAGAATATCACCGTGGCCAGGCGGGTTTGGAGGTGGAGTCGGGCTGTTGTTATATTCAATCTGGGTGAGAAAAATGAACATCTCAAATTGCGCCGGCGACAGGAGCAGTTGTAGATTTTGCCTAATGACTGAGGATATCGGAACACCACGGTCTGCCAGCAAAATTTCGTGAGCCTCAAGAGAATTTGTAAAAAAATTCATAAACATGGCCGCTTCTTTAGGATGTTTTGATTGATGGGTGGTGGAAAAAAACATTGCAGGTTTAAGGTAGTTAGATGAGTTCCCTTTTTTTGGTCGTGGCAGAGGCATTATTTTGAAGTGCCTCTCTTTTCCTGCAGCGGCCCAAAAAGCAACAATCTGGTTGCTCCACATATAGTCCATTGCAGCTTTGCCGGTTATCACCAGTCGGGATTCCACATCAACCTCCGGTTCCTGGTGAATATTGCTATTTTTATTGCGGTCTGGTATCGCACCGGCCTTTTGAAGACGTAATAACATATCTAAGTATTCAGTCAGATTACTATCGTTATATGCGAGTCCTTTCCCCTCGGCATTATACGACCACTGACCATGTCCCAAAAAGTATGACTGCCAAAGTAGCGGCGGGCTGATGAGTCGTTCCCCTATAGCCCAAATGCCAAGTTTTTCATGAATGGCAATGGCAATTTTTTCAAAATCGTCCCAGGTCCAATCGAACTCAGGTAAGGCAATCCCTGCCTTTTTAAAAGCATCAACATCAATTACAAAAGCTTGTGAATTTGTTCCCAGACTTATCCCATAAAGATTCCCGTTGATTCTTCCTGTTGACAATACGCTATCAGCTACATGCTTGAAATTAAGGGTCTCTGAATTTTCAAACTGATTTAACGACGCAATCCAGCCTTTATTCACCCATCTCTTTAACATGGCATAATCTTGCTGCATAATGTCCGGTAGCTTTCCATCAATGGCTTGACCTTCCATTTTTGTCCAGTAGTTACCCCATCCCGTGAACTCAAAACTAATCTTAATATTTGGATGTTGTTTTTCAAACAATTTTATTACCTTGATAGTACGTTCATGCCTCCGCTCTGAGCCCCACCAAGCGATTCGCAAATTTACAAGGTCATCGTAACCAGACGTCGGCATCTCCGCCTTAGCTTCTTGAGGAAAGATATACCACGTAAAAGTGCATACAAAAGCCAATAATCCTGCAATGACAAAATGCTTTGCTCTCATGATATAGTCCTTAGTAAAGATATGAAATTGCTGAGCAGCGACAAAGTGAATAAATGCCTCCGATGCATCCTGTTGATAACCGCCATCCATCTTAAATTTAGCATTCTTGAATAAGTCTATTTAACATATTCAATCAAAGCAAAGTTATAATTGGCCATGTGTTTTTATTTTCGCTGCCGAACGTTTTATTTAAGCTGCGTACCTCAAACTTATGCTAGTGTTATACAAAAAACTCACGGATAAAAATGAAAACATCAGAATCAAAGAAAGAATATGTAGACCACCCAAGATATGGGGCAAAACCTATTGATTCTGGAATCTCAATAAATAAAGCACAAATTGAGATAGGGCGCTGGAGATACTCAACTCTTAAATATTTCCCCCAAACAGCAATTCCAGCAGATATTGAAAAACAAAATTACAGTATTTTCCCACGCTCTTTTTATGTTGATATTGAGGAACAGTGTGAAGTTTGTAGTAGGCACTTCATATTTTTTGCGCTAGAGCAAAAATACTGGTTTGAAGAACTAGGTTTTTGGGTTGATTCACACTGCACAAGATGTATCGAGTGTAGAAAAAAAGATCAGGAACTTAAACAACTTCATCTCAAATACCAAAAGCTAGTAACTAAAAACGATAGAATATAAATAGAAACCAAAGAATTAAAGCAAATTGTACTTGAACTCTACGAACTTGGTTTTATAAAAAAATATACATAAAATTGAGAACATATCTTAGCCTAACATTTCACGCAGGACTCACTGAAACTCGCCGGTAAGTTTATCGTTCAGCGACGAGAATATCACCAATAGTCCACAAAATAATTTGGTTAAATTGAAGATGTTCGATAAACTGATTTAAGAATGGGAAATTTAAGATGGATGGCTGATTTATAAAATCCAACGAAATAATTTTTTTTAAAGATGTCATACAGGACGACTCTCATTACTTCTACCTGATAAGATCATTTAGTACCTCTGCCAATATTATCAAGCTGAAAACTTGTCAGTCTTGAGGCGCTACATATAATACTAAGGTGATAATTTGGTTTTAAAATCACATAGAATATATCATTTGGTATTCATTTGTTTTCTTTGCTACCTCGTAATAACGTCTTTGTGGAATACCAATAAAGCGTATGCTATCAATACCACTGAGTCAATTGATGTATGTGTATATCAATTCCATCCACTCATATTTTCTGATGAATCAGGTACTCCACAAGGGATTTTCATAGACATTATCAAGGAGATAGCCAAGGAAGAAGCATGGCAACTAAATTTTGTTAAAGGTTCTTGGTCGGAGTGTTTAAACTGGGGACGTGAAGCTAAGATTGACTTGATAGCTAGTATTATTCACCAACAAGACAGAGAAACCTTTCTCGATTTCCCACAAAATTATGTAGTGAATATATGGGGACAAGTTTACATCCATAAAAATACAACAATCCATAGTATTCTTGATTTTGAAGGTAAAACCATTGCTCTTCTTAAAGACGGTTCACATGCTTCTAACTTTAAGAAGCTTGCCGAAAGCTTTAATGTAAACTGTAAATATCAGAATTTTGACTCGTTCAAAGAAGTCGCTGAATCGGTATCTCTAGGAAAGTCAGATGCTGGAGTATTTGCAAATATTCACGGATATACTTACGAATCAACGCATCCTATCAAGCAAACGCAAATCCTTTTCAATCTGAAACAGCTTAAATATGCTTCAGCCAAAGGAACAAATACTCATCTGATCAAGGCTATTGATAAACATCTAAAAAAATGGAAAGCCGACAAACATTCACTTTACTACAATATATTCGATAAATGGTTTCGCATTGATAAGAAAGAAGTCCTGCCGAGTTGGTTTTGGAATCTCATTTATAGTTTAGGTGGTTTGGTAATATTCATTGCCTTCTGGATGTTTCTATTGAAGTCACAGATCAAATCCAAAACCGATGAATTATTAAAAAGTCAAGAGAGTCTGAAGTTTCAAGGTGAAATATTAAATAGAATGTTGGAAGGCGTCTATGTTGTTCGGGAAGATGGCCTAATTGTTTATACAAATCCTGAATTTGCGAAGATGTTCGGTTATGAGCCAGATGAATTGACTGGAAAACATGTTTCAATTGTGAATTACACCACAGAAAAAAGCGCTGAAAAGATAGCAAAAGAAATAATGGACATTATAGCTGAGAATGGTACTTGGCAGGGGGAAATTCACAATATAAAAAAAGATGGCACGCCATTCTGGTGCCTTGCCAATGTTTCTGTTTTCGACCATCCAATACATGGAAAAGTGATGGTGTCAGTTCATACAGACATCAATGAACGAAAGATAACAGAGAAAGAGTTTATAGACTTATTTAACCTGTCTCAGGATTTGATGTGTATCTCTTCTATTGAAGGGAAAATACTTAAAGTAAACCCTTTTTGGGAAACCACTCTTGGGTATACAGCTGCCGAGATAGTTGACTTAGGCTGGGAAAAACTTGTCCATCCCGATGACTTAAAACCTGTAAAGAGAGAAATTGAAAAGCAGCTTAACGGTAAGCCAATAAATGATTTTGTAAATAGATTCAGATGTAAAGATGGTGCATATAAAACTCTTGAATGGAAAGCTATTCCTTCGACTGGCGGTAAGGTTTATGCGACTGCTCGAGATATTACTGGGCGAATAAAAGCTGATAAAGAAAAAGAAGAAATACAAGAAAAACTTCAGCAAGCTATCAAAATGCAGGCTGTTGGTACAATGGCAGGTGGTATTGCGCATGAGTTCAACAACCTCCTTGGTGTGATTATGGGCTGTGCTGACATGGCACGTGATGAAGCCCCACAAGACAGCTTTATCAGCACTCAACTCGATAAAGTAATGATAGCATCTTACAGGGTTAAGGACTTAGTAAAGCAGATTTTGACATTTAGCCGCCAGGCGCAACAGAAGAAACTGTCAATCAATCTTTGCCTAATTTTAAAGGAGTCTTTCAAACTTATTCATACATCAATTCCAGCCTCAGTTGACATCAATGAAAACATTGCCCCCTCTTGTGGTAACGCTATCGTTGATCCAACTGAAATCCAGCAGATCATAATGAATCTTTGCTCCAATGCTGTTTGGGCTATGAATGAAAAAGGAACTATTGACGTCAGCCTACATCAGGTGCGACTTAATGAAGAAATTGCATTAGAGAAAGGACTCTCAGCTGGAAACTATATTGAACTTATTTTTTCAGATACTGGTTATGGCATAGACGAAGAAACTATATCGAGAATTTTTGACCCATTCTATACAACCAAAGAAGTAGGCGAAGGAACAGGCATGGGACTTTCCATTATCTACAGTATTATGGAAAGTTATGGAGGTATAATAACAGTTGAAAGCGAAGTCGGTAAAGGCACGACCTTTCACCTTTATTTTCCAGTCACAGAAGAAATTGCTATTGAGAAGGCAAAGAAGGTCGAGAAAATACTCAAAGGCACTGAGCGGATTCTTTTTGTTGATGATGAGGAAATGTATGCGGAGATGGTATCAGATATGATTGATCGTCTTGGCTATGATGTTGATTTGCATATTGACAGCACGAAAGCCCTCAAGGCATTCAAAGCATCTCCTGACAGCTACGACTTGATTATAACCGACCAGATTATGCCGAATTTGTCTGGCGAGGAACTGGTAAAAGAAATACGTGTAATCAGGCCGGAAATGCCCATAATCCTTTGTACCGGTTACAGTAGCCAAATGGATGAGGAAAAATCCAAATCTTTTGGCATAAATGCATTCGTCTATAAACCGATTGTGAAGAAGGATATTGCCATACTGATCAGGAAGGTCTTGGATGCTTCCTGATATCCAAAAAATTATGCCAATATGTAGCAAATGCAATAAACCATTTGAAGATAATGAAAAACCACCTGTCAACAAGAGATATAAAAACCGATGTAGTCAGAATTAGAGATTTTCAATCCTAGAATGGAAAATATAGATGCCAATCATTATCAGTCATTTATGCATTAGCATTATTTACCTGTATATACCTTGGCTCTACTTGCTTTTATTTTTCAGAGATAAGAACCTGACCCCATGCCCAATAATGTAGCGTGTTTACAATAACAAAGTCGAGAAAGTTGGTCCACCTATCGCCCGCTTTGTGAGTCTAAAATACGACCGAGAAAAAAGGGGCCGTGTTCAACCAAGTCGAGCTATTTTTTTCCCCATCTATCAATTAACAAGAAAATCGGTATAGACCTCTGATACATGATAGTTTTTAATAAACTTATCCTTTTCGTCCTTTGAATTTACAGTGTGAACATATGACGGCACACCTTTTTCTTGAAGATCTTTTGGCAAGGAAGTGACAGCTCTATGTTTTGGAAGTGTCACAGCAAAAGCTCCTTTAAATGTGTCCACCCATTCCAATACACTCTTATTATCTCCTTGATATCTGTAAAGTGTCCAAATTATCTGGTCATATCCAAGGTTTTTAATTTTTATAAAGTTGTTCGGATCATACACCTGAGGTATTATTCTTCCAGAATAATTAGGAACTTCTTTAGCTATTTGCTGCAGTGCTTTGAAATTATCCTCTTTTACATCTGTAACGATATGTGCTGAAGGATTATCCTCCAACCACGCAACTAACCCATCAACCGTACATTTTCTAAACTTGGATTTTTCAGACACAAGATTCTTAAACTCATGCAACATAACTTTTTCATTTGTAGAAAATCCAAATGATCGTTCAAAGCTATGCGTCCAATCATGCAAACAAACAAGTTTATTGTCTTTAGTAAAGGATATATCAATTTCAAAATATTCAAATCCCTTAGCTATATTCAAATCAAGAGCATCATAACTATTTGTGTACGCATAGCCTTGTATACCACCTCCAGCGTGCGCAACCCTTGATACTTTGAAAGAATTCACATCGACATAATTAAGATAGTATAATGCAGATACAGTAATTATTGACAACAGCAGTATCCATATGATTTTCTTCATATAATTTCATTTACTCTGAAATGCTTATATTATTAATCTCATAATTTAGGTTTTCAAAGAAGGTCCTGTCATGAGACGAGTCTGTAAAATATAGTACCCAAACATATCCGTCGAATAATCAAGTTATTTTTTCTTTTGGACAAGAGCTATATGCTCCAAATTTGCCATATACACATTATCAGACACTTGAGTTTTAGCCACTTTTAATAACTCCTCAGCAGTAAATACCACAGAGCCGATGACCTGCTCACCCTTCATTTCATTTGAACCCAATTTACCACTGACAAAACACAGCCTTCCACCATTTTCTCCAGTCCATTCCACAGGAATATTTTTGCAATCATTAACCAATAAAAATGGAGAATTAGGCCCAAAACCCTCCAAGGTTTCTAAAAGAGTTTTGTGATTTGGTTCAACATAAGGTTCAAACCACATTTTTGTTTGTAATTTTTCATCATATTGAATCAACACTGGAGTACTGAAAACCCTGTCATCAATAGTAAAACTTTTCCTTTTAGAATTTATCTCCACTGAATCAGTAATTTCAGGAAACGACCAGAATTTTACTAATTCTTTCCTCCAAGCATTTAACGTTGTATCAATATGTTTCACAGACTTCAGAATTGACGGATCTCCCTGCAGCAAATCTCGCCCTAGACCGAGATACGATTCAAACCCCAATATACTCAATACTGTCATACCTGTATCAAGGGTCGAGCCTCTTTTAGACGTCTCAAAACCTTCCTCAATTTCAGGGTCAAAAACCAGAAAGAGATTCCGTCTTTTTTTACTTTTATTCAACATTCCTGTGGCAGAATTCCACATGGCATAATGATCCGAAACAACTACAATCACGGTATTGTTAAAATTAGGAGACTGTCGCACACGATCTATGAAGTTACCAATTTGAAAGTCAGAGCAAGCCACTGCATTCAACATTCCGTTCTTGCCATCTCCATACTCCATTCCTTGGCAACTGCGAGAAAAATTGTTGTCGGAACCATGTGTATCCAGAGTCAGCAATAACAAACCAAAAGGCTGCTCAGAGCGTGATAATTTTTCATACTTTTCAAAGGCAATCTCGAACAAGGAGTCATCATACAATCCCCAATTGGTAGTGTATGACTTATCTGGCAGCAATGGGAGCAGCTCATTCCGGCCCAACACTTCATCAAAGCTATGAGTTTTATAAAATTTCCCTTTTCCTGCAAAATCCAGTGATGCTCCTCCCATAAACGTAAGATAATATCCTTCCTGGCTCAAAAGATCTCCCATGCAGACAGCACCTGAAAGAAACGAATCCATATCACTCATTGAATTACCATGTGAAGGTGTAATCAGAGGCAAACCACACTGACTGGAAACCATACCAGCTAATGTCCACCCAGTTTCAGGATATCTTCCTATATCAGTGAAGGAAATACTTTCAGATTCAAACGTTCTTAACTTTTTAATTAGGCCCGGGAAGATCTCCTCATCAAAATATGTCCTCTCAAAACTTTCAGCATAAATAAATATTAAATTTTTAGACGTCCTGTCATTCGATTTAATATAGGGTGTCCGATAATATTTCCAAAAAGGCTCCCCCTCATCAGTCTTGGTTAACGTATATAAATCGAGGGTTGCAGGATGAACGATTCCAGAGAAAGAGAGGAAAAGGACCGAAAGGAAAATAAAGCGGTGAGGAAGTATATTTTTACTTCTAGAAAAACGGAACAATAAGTAACAACCAATTACAAATGAAAGAAATAAAGCAATAATAGTCATCAATATCAGACGATTATACTCACCATACCCAGCACCATCCAGCCCATACTTGACATGATACAGCACTGCATGATCTATACCCTTACCTGTAAAAGAGTAACAAACGCCATAAAATAACGAATACACTAAATACAAAAGAAAAAACACGACTAAGACAAATGAATACCTTTTGCTGGCACGTCCTCTTGAAAAGGAGAGTCCCACCCCAATGCAAAAAAACAGCAATGAAAGCGACGATAATAAAAAATGTTGCATATTAAATCAAATTTTCTCTGGTGACATATGTTTTGAAAAACCAGCCTTAAGTCAATCTTAGTCAAGAACAGATGGTCTTTTACGAAAAGCCAACTACTACAAAATAGCAAACTAGATGTCAACAACATTGATTAATAGCAGGTAACCAAGACTTTTCAGTTATTTTGAGTGCTTCACCATAGCTTTTACCATTCTCCCGATCCCAGTGCAGTCATCTGAGTTTTATTAGCCTTAATGTAATTTTTTATTCCTAAACAGCTCTTGATAATCATTACCAACGTGATTATTGTTTTTTTAAAAGATAAGGCCCTTTATTTGGCCTGCACTTAATCCCCTTCATTTATTTCACTTCCATGCAAAAGTAGAAATTGAAGGGGATTTTCTTTTCCCTTTTTCACCAGCCTACAAACCCGCTAATCCATTGAACCCCAGCAATTATTACATTTTCTTAATTTGACACCCAAGAATGCAAATGCTACTTTTTAGTATAGTGAGTATCTCGCGTTAGGCACATCCAGAATATTAACTATCATCCTTTATATACTTCACTGGCATGTAACTTATTTTGGAGCAACGACGAATATGATAGAAATGTTTTATTTTATTTCAAAAACATACCAAGTAGTAGTTGACGGCAAGATCGTTTACGAATCCAGCTGGCATGAGAAATGCGTTGTTTGGTCCAAATTAAAAAATCACAAGCAGGCTATACTTTCACGTGTCGCCATAATTAAGCCTTCATTCTCAATTATGAAAGAGCATAATTTATACGAAAAAGCGTTTTGAAAAACACCACAGCCTGTGGATCAATACTCTCCATCAGTAATCATTATCCAAACCCACCCGCCGGACAAGGTGAAGACTTAACAAATTCCCCTTAGCCCCACCGTTTCAATGCATTAACACTTTAATCACATTTTTTTTTCTTTCCCTAAACAATCCTCTCTCATCCTACAAACGCTTAGAATCGGCCTGATCGTCCACACGAACAGGTGACTCAGAACAAACCCACTGCCCCAAAGCATCATCATCATGACTATAAATAAACTGGACCTAACAATCCTCAACCAAGTAAAATCTTAATAAAGATATTCTATATAACTCTTAATTTAAACTTACGAAGAATAGCTATGACGGATAACAGTTTATTGGAAATGGCAAAAAATGATGCTTTACAACTAAAAGAACTTGAAGAATTTGCCAGGAAAGCCGAACAAGAAGGAAAAGGTCATGCAGCAAAATTATTCAGAGCTGGAGCAGCGTCCAAAACCGCACGTATTCATGGATATCTTCGCAAATTAAAGCGAGTGAAGGACACGAATACTAATTGCAAATTACTCATAAAAGAAGCACAAAAAAACGAGAAACTTCTCATCAAAATGACAAACATTGCCAGCACTGATAATGATAAAATTTCAGAACGTCTCTTTCGGTATTCAGTAGAAGTGGAAAAGACCTTTGCAATAATGCTCTCAGGCTCTCTGGAATATACTGACAATCAAACAAACAAAGACTTTTTTGTCTGCAAAGTGTGTGGACATATTGCAACTGGGTCGCTCCCGGATAAATGTCCTGTATGCAAAGTCAAAAAGCAGGCGTTTACCCCTACTCTTTAACATCTACATCGCCCTGCAATTCAAACCCTACAACAACAGCTATCAAAATTCTACAGCTAAAGATCATCACACCTAACCTACTGCCTAGCCAAAGATGGATCAAATAATAATCCTCACCAAACAGGAACTTAACAGTTTAATTTTACTTGATTCCACATGACCTGCCTTTTCAGGTTCTCTAAGCCCTCTGACATTGACGCATTGAAAATAGGATATATTTTATCAAGTAGAAAGAAACATTATTACACTGGAATAAATGTAGATACTGATTCAGTTAAAACCAGCTGGAAAGCCTGGCTATCTATTATGCTTACAAGCAATTTTTGAATCCCAACGGTGAGGACAGAATAATGCTAGAAACAACAAATACCGGAAAAAAAATCAGATTTGATGACAGTGGCTTTCTCATTGAGAGAGAAGACTGGGACGACGAAGTGGCGCAATTTATAGCTACACGTGAGCATATGAAAAAATTATCTCATGAACAACTGGAGATAATAAATTTCATGCGGAATTATTATGACAAGTTCAAATTCTTCCCAATTTTAAGCTATGTATGCAAAAATGTTCATCAACCTGGAAAATGTGTGGTAGAGCAATTTATCAATCCTGAGCTAGCCTGGAAAATTGCTGGGCTCCCCAAGCTTGATGGCATCCATTTTGTGACGATGGACTGTGAACATTACATAATGGAAGAATGTTGTTAAGGCAGTTTCCGACACTGAAGAAAACTATGTTTTACTTCCTTCTTCAGCATACTCTAAAAATTTTAACATAACCAAGAAATACAAAATCCTGGTTATGTTAAAACATTTTACATCTTTCACGACTTCAACTATGACTCCATCTGGGTAACATTTTCTGCGTAAAACCCTTTAGGCCCATCCGCTATCTCAAAGACTACCCGTTTACCTTGTTGCAAAGTTTTGACACCTAAACAATTGATCCTGGAATAATGTACAAATAGCTCTTTTCCATCATCTTGCTGGATATAGCCACAACGTTTTTCATCATTAAACCATTTTACAATACCTACAGTCATCACCTAAACTCCCTTGACAGCCAAATTAAGACAAAGCCGAGATCACATGATCCTGAATTACAAACAGGCAAATTAGCCAATGAGTCTACGAATCTTTCTGAACTACATTTTGAGCAGAAGGCCCTTTGGGACCATCGACAATATCAAAACTAACCCGTGCACCTTCCTTTAATGACTTAAACCCCTGAGCCTGTATCCCAGAGTGATGTACAAAAACATCACCTCCATTATCTTGTTGAATAAAACCAAAGCCTTTTGAATCATTAAACCACTTCACTGTACCTTCTGTCATTTTCCACTACTCCTTTGAACTGATTTCCCATGGGTACTGCCCTACGTACATCCATCGTAAAACAAACTATTAATACATGATTAAATATATCATTGATAATCCCCCCATGTGTATAGGTAATACTACCCAAATACCCATAGGTATTTTTACCTATAAGTGGCAACAACTATTTGATTTTTCGTTCTATTTCCTTCAATTATAGCCTTAAATTTCACCAATGCTGATTCCATTTTTTTTGTACATTACTTATGGAATGTTGTGTTTGTATTCAGTAGTTTCCGGTTAAGGACTTGCATAAGCTTTTTCGTTGCATAACCACAATCTCACGAATCATTCCAGCAGGCTTTTAGCCGGAATCCATAATTTCGTGAATTTCATACCAAGGCAGATGGTGAACTCCGTATCGATTGCTAAACCCATCCGTCAAATTGTTTTTATGTTCCCATATTCTCTTGACGAAATTTGCAGTCACTCCAGCATGAAGAGTACCATTTTTAATGCTTGCCAATATGTATACAGCAGGCTGCCTATTCATTTCTGGAGCCCTGGATCGGAGTCTACGCTTACCTCCGACTAAAAACATGCCGGGATGACAGAGTAACGGTATGATGGAAGCAGAACAATGGTTGGTGTTATGCAATTGCTATTTGATATAAGATAGCAACTGCAATTTTCTCTAACCGGACACAGCTGGTTTGTATTATGGTATCCATAATGGACCATTGCAGACATGTTATTTTCAAGTCCACCCCTTAACACCTGTTCCCTATGCCCAAATATCGTGACATACAACTCTGCAACAATAGAAGTGGCACATTACTAATTCAAACGCACGGCATCTTGATAAAGATAATTACTTACTCAACTCTCTAAAAAAATGAGCTATTACATGTAAATTTCTCTTCTCAATTTCTTATTCCTGCCTTATATCTCTTAGCTAATCAAGCTATTGTCACAATGACCATTATGGCAGCAATAATTATAAATCAATAACAGGAAATTAATTTATGAAGGACTTACAAAACAACCAGGCAGCGCTCATACTTGAACTTTCTGAATCTGGCGAAGTGTCTATAAACATTACATCACCCAATCTCAATGGAGTTGCCAGTGTAATCTGCCAAACATTAGCTAACAAACTTATGCAAGATGAATCATTTCGCGATGAAATTATGAAAAGTGTAGAAACAAAGTTCACAGAATAGATTCAGTTCACCCATCAGCTCATGAACCAATGACAATACCGCTGAGTAGGTTTTCCCAGCAAGCGACTTGTTAACCAGCATGATCGGACCATATTTTAATCCCTACCACTAGCAAACCATGGAAATGCAAGATGAAATCCTTTTTCTAAATCCATTTTTTTTCATAAATGTAGTGAACTATTAATTCTATTTATTCCGATAATAAATAAAACTGACTTTGCTTTACGATTTCAACCCATTACAATGATTAACAATAAATTTAATTTCAATCACGTTCCTTCCTGATTAAAGCATTCTCTATTTTCAAGGATAACAATGGTAGAAAAACGTAAACTTCCGAGGGTTCTCATGGATGCGCCTGTGGTTGAAAAACAATCTAGTGGCATTTCTATTGGCACGATTATCAACATCAGCGAACAAGGCATTCGCTACAGACGAAATATTGCTTTACTGACAGCAACTAAAGGGATCACTGCAAAAAAAAATTCAAACGATAATCAGTTACAACCATTGAACGTTAGAACCATTCTTTTTTCGTTACCGGAAAACAACAAAAATATGCGTTTATTATGTACTGTGGTTGCTGAACAAGTTAATGAAAGCAACAATGAGACATCTTGTGTTTTTTTAGGATTATCAGGAAATGAAAAGAAAAAACTACAAGAATATGTTCAAAACAACGCATTATAACTGAACCAAAACTAACTTTCAAAATCAGTTATCATTTTATTTTTTGGTTCTTTTCCAGCATCTTTCATTTTTTAATTGATTTTTCCCTCCACCTGATGTATCAAATTAAATGACAGTTTTTATCAGTAACCTTGATAAGCGCTTTCTTCTCTCGTCCCTCTTTGTATAATCTCCTCCCGCAAAGAGGGACGGATCGTTTCATCCCCGTTGACAACCTCTTGCTATTTCAACAACTCGCAGCATCCACCTTGCCAACAAAAACCACCTAGATTCATCATCTATACTGCCTGACAGATCATTTCTCTTTCTTGATGGTTTTAAAAGTTTATAAAACCAATAAGACTTATTTCCACTTGACAGCAACTCTCAAACAGTGCTACATTGTGGCATCACTTGATTCATGTAAGGAGCACCCTTCCAACCCCTTCTGTCGTCCTCCTAACGCAGAAGGGGCGCTTCTTTTTTTATCCCAAAAGCTTCAATCTCTTTTAGCCGACCCCGCTCACCATACAAAAATACTGCTACCTGCCAGGAAAAACATCTTATTCACCTAAACCAACTACTGACTATCACAATACTCCCTCTATTGGTTATATAAATATCAAAAATCGGCTTTTGTAATCTTCACCCCTGCATTTTTCCCCTTCTGTTCCATTGTCCATGATGGTAGAATAGTATAATGAAACAAAGATACAAATTATCATAATCGTTTTATTCACATTGGGTGTACACCATAACAGCATTGCTGCTGGCTCCCTACGCTCATTCAATATCAACCCAGTTGAGGAATAATATGACCAAAAAAGCACTTGTGACGGGAATAACAGGACAGGATGGTTCATACCTTGCCGAACTCCTCCTTGGGAAAGGTTATGAAGTCCATGGTGTTCTTCGCCGAAGCAGTTCCTTTAACAGAGGCAGAATCGAACACCTTTACTTTCAAAACAAAGAAATGATGAAGCAGAGCTTTTTTCTGCACTATGGTGATGTAACCGACACCAGTAACCTAAATCGGCTTCTGGAGCGAATCAATCCTGATGAGGTTTACAATCTGGCGGCCCAGAGCCATGTCAAAGTATCATTTGAGGTTCCTGAATACACAGCCGAAGTTGACGGTATTGGCACTTTACGTTTTCTTGATGCCATTCGTGAGACAGGCATAACAACCCGTTTTTATCAGGCATCGACGAGTGAATTATTCGGCAAAGTTCAAGAAATCCCTCAAACTGAAAAAACTCCTTTTTACCCACGATCGCCTTACGCTTTTGCTAAACTGTTTGCATATTGGGCAATCGTCAATTACCGAGAAGCTTATAATATTTTCGCATGCAACGGCATTCTTTTCAATCATGAGTCTCCACGACGAGGTGAATCTTTTGTAACCAGGAAAATCACATTAGGCGCTGCTCGCATTAAACTTGGCCTACAAGAATATATATCTTTAGGCAACATGGATGCGAAAAGAGACTGGGGATATGCACCCGAATATGTCGAAGCCATGTGGATGATGTTACAACAAGAAACCCCACAAGATCTGGTTATAGCTACCGGAGAAGCTCATTCTGTCAGAGAATTTGTCGAAGCTGCCTTCAACGAGCTTGGTATGGAAATCAGATGGGAAGGTGAAGGACTTGAAGAAGTAGGAATTTTAGCAGAAACAAATCAAATTGCCATTCGGGTTGATCCTGGATTTTACAGACCAACAGAGGTTGAATATCTTCTGGGAAATCCAGCAAAAGCCAAGGAAGTTTTGGGCTGGAAAGCTAAAGTCACTTTTTCAGAACTTGCAAAAATAATGGCCCGAGCCGACTATGAAGACTTGAAAAAGAAATAAGTGTTTAATCTTAGAATCGCGGGGTTCAGCACTGAGCCCCGTTTACAAAACGTATATTCTCAAAAAAACTTAAGAATCATGTCTAGCAAAATCAAAAAATCGATCAGATCTAATCCTGATCATCGCTAACTTCCAGGTGCCCTCTTCCTGCTCCCATCTCATGGAAACAGCAGCTTCTGCATGTTCAAAACGACCATTTACAACCACTAAATTGCGTTCAAGCTGTATAAAAAAATTATCATTTTCCAGATATTTACCAAGAGAAGAATATGCCTTACACAATGAATCAACATTATTCACTTCACGTTGTTCTAAGAGAGACGAAGAAAGATAACTGTAGAGAATCTCAGGGGACCAATTCGAGGAAAAATCATAAAGAAACTTTATCGACAACATTTCAAGCTCAGCCCTTCCTGCATCAGCTCTCTTGCTCTGAGTTTGATGAAAAAGATTTTGATAGTCCAGCTTCAGAGCTCTTTGAGTTGGGTCAAATGGCCTGAAATAATTAAACAACAAAAAAATGTTCGCACAAATGCTAACAACAAGCAAAAAGCATAACATCCGCATAATTTGCCGAAAATTTGTCATTTGATACCCGATCTGTTTTTCCTCGACCTGGTTCTCCAATTTCTATGTTATTTAAAAATCACTCTATCCAATTAACCAGCGTGACTGGACAATATTTTTTATCCCAGCCACAAACAAAGCATGAAAGCAGCTTAACCCTTAAAAATAAAAAATTTCCGCATAGCGTAATTAATCATTACCGCTGAAACAATATTGGCAGAAAAAGCAATGGTTGTTTGCATATGATAGTGACTGATCAAAAATCCCATTATAGCCGTACCTATGACCATACTGATGCCTGAAACGAGATAAAACATACCTATTTCAACTAATCTATTATGGCGTCCTGACTCAAAAACAAACAGAACGTTGAGAATATAAGCAACCATATTGGAACATATAAAAGCCGATCCATTTGCCATCATGGAATTAAAAGATCTGGTAGTATCATCAATTGGCGCAACAGAAAGATCAAATAATTTTACAGCCAAATCATTTTCCTGCAGAGCCGGGAATACCAACCAGGCCAACAAATGAAATATCACAATATGTACCCCAGTAGCCACCCCACCGGATACTCCATATTTTATAAATTGCAGCAATGGTCCTGCCTCTGTACTTCTTAACCGCTCTATACAAATTCCGTTCAAGTTAAACTCCTGATAATGATCTAATACATCATGGATCCTTCTAAATAATCAGCCCAATACTTAATTGAGCAGATAAACCACATTAAAAATCCTTTGTAAAATGTTTTTCAGCATCAATTGTACCAATCATAATCAACTCGTCCCCCTTCTCAAGAGGTTCAAATGGATCAGGATTAACCAATTGCTTATTCTTTCTAATTATTGCCAACACACTGACACCAGTCTGCTCACGGATATTAAGATCAGCTAAAGTACGACCAATAAAGGAACTGTTCATTGGCCAACTAAAAACATTAAGCCCCTCCACAAACAATGATATTTCGTTTGGTTGCAGTAAGTTAATAATATAATTGGACCCCATTGATGCATAGGATAAAACCATATCAGCACCAGCCTTATACAATTTTGAAACAGTTATAGTCCTTTTAGCCCGGCTGACTATCTGTATATCTGAACGAAGCTGGCGACAGTAAAAAGATAAATAAATATTCATAGCATCATTGTGGGTTGTTACAACAACAGCCCTCGCATTATCCATACCAGCTTTCTTTAAAGTATTTTTATCTGCAGCATCGCCGCAGATAAAATTTTCTTTACCCTTGGCAAGAGCTTCATCTTTTTCCACAATTTTATAGGCAACTTTATGTTCAGTCAATACCTCTGCCACGGCACAACCAACCCTGCCGCCGCCAAGAATCAGAACAGGAGCATCCTGCTTATAATCAGCACAAGTTATACCAAAACGGGAATTATACTTTTTTAACTGTAGGGCAGTTCCAGCAACCACCAAAACAGAAGAAGAGGTCATTCTGGTTTGTGATTTCGGTACTTGTAACTTACCTGATTCCCATAATCCAACAACAGATAAACCGGTGATTTCTCTTAACTGACTCTCAGCGAGGGTCATACCTTCCAGAGGTGTTCGAATCACAGGGGCTTCATACACAATCAGCTCTCCAAATCTACCGATTTCATGGACGCCCATTTCAACACCAAGCGCCCAGTGGCCGAGTGCTCTTCCCAACATCTTTACAAAATGAAATACATGCGTATTTCCAGGAAATGAAAGTATATCGATTGAATGCTCATTATCTGCAATTGTAACAATAGGAACCTTGTCTGTAATCTCACGAATAGTAAAAGAAATATTAGTATTCATTAAATCATCGTTAGTTGCTACAACCAGCCTCGCATCTTCTATACGAAGACGCCTGTATGTTTCAGGGTCATCAGGCTCTCCCAAAACTGCTTTATATCCCATATCATACAGCTCAAGTGCCTTTTGCATGTCAGGTGCGATAATGACATACTCAAAATCAAACTTACCAATCTTCCTTATAATGTTTTTTGCTATTGAATCCAGATTAGTCAGGATTATATGCCCGGAGGTGCCTTCAGGTAATTCCCGAGGAGTTCTGGCTTTGGATTGAGCCTCCAGCCACGGTGCATAAAAAAACTGAATAAAGGTAAACGGCAACATGATCAGTAAAAAAATAATACCAGATAAAAGTACAAATATGGTAAACATCAAACCAAGATCACTTGAAAAAGTAATATCACCAAACCCCAGAGTAGACATCACTGTCAGGGTCCAATATAATCCGGTAATCCAACTGTAGTGTTTACCTTCAAACTCCATGATGAGATGAAACAAAACAGAATAGATAGTGATTATTACCGCCAAAAAACAAAAAAACTTAGTCAGTAGAACCAAATTTCTTTGAGTAGTGCGGTTCTGAAAAAAATAAAGAATCTGAGACGGTAGAAATTTCATAAAATCCTGTAAATAATTTTTATAACTTTTTCCCTGCGTTCTTAGTATTACTCTAAGCTAGAAAATGGGGAAAGCTGGAATATTGTAATAAATATATCCTAAAGCACAAAACATCCATTCATTTTATTCAAGCACTTATATTCAGCTGGAATCTTCATGAAATATAATTCACCCAACAGATATAGGCATATTTACCTATAAAAAAAAGGGCATTTTTACCCCTACAAATTCAAAGAATAAAATGCTAAAAGAAAGAATCAAGGTAACACAAACTAACTTCATAAATAAAATACTACTACAGCGTATATAAAATGAACAAAGACAACGTGGATAACAATCGCCGGAACAGTAAGCGCTGCACTATAAAACATACCACTGTAGTTTATAATGACGATTTTTTTGGTCAGCTCATAGACATCAGCAAAGGCGGACTTGCTTTTGCTTACCCAAAAAACCAAACCAAACTAAAAGACATGTTCTTCTGCTTAAACCTGTACTGTAAGAATAAAGACATACACATCAAGAACCTACAATGTAAAATTATCTCAGAAACTCCATTCCCACAACATTTTGCTGAATCAGAAGAACAAATTCAACGTCAAGGCATTGAGTTCGGGAAACTCTCTGAAGATCAACAAAACCTTCTCAACTTATTTATTCAACATACAGAAAATGTGAATAAAAACATTACACCGCCCACTTATCAATAAACTGCCATTGATGTCTTCATAGTACCCTGCAAACTGAAACCATCGGTGACAAAGTTTATTTATACTCCACCAGCAACCTACTGTTGAATATATTTCTTCACCGTCCTTCTATCCAGATTTGTACGTTTTGCCACTGCTTCATAAGTACGGTACTTACGGTACATCAACTTGCAGTATCTCGACAACAACTCAGTTGCTGTCATCTCTCCGCAAGCTAACGCCATAGAAAACTCTGAAACAGAATCCCCACCGCCCTTTGCCAAATCATCACCTTTATACTGACAATTCAAAAGAATCCGCCTACAACACTGCTCCAACTCTCTCACATTTCCAGGCCACGGATAATCACCAGGAAGTTGCTGTTTGATAGCATTTTTAACAAGACTCACCAGTTCCGGAGATGGCCTGCCAACAATTCTTTCCATTGTTACCTGCAGTAGTTCATCCAGTTCGCCCGGAGACTCCAAAAGTCGCTGCCGTAACGGAGGCACCATAATCACATCAGAACAAAGTCGATAATGAAAATCATCACGAAATACTCCAGAAGCCCTTAGCTTATCCATAGACCTGTTAGTTGCGGCAATTACTCTTCCAGAAAAACGCTTTTGCGAATAACTCCCAACTGGACTAAAAAACCGTTCCTGCAAAACCTGCAAAAGTTTAATTTGTACAGGTATTGAGACCTCGCCTATTTCATCCAAAAAAATAGCTCCATGCTTACTACAACGTGAAAAAACACCATCATGACTACCAACAGCTCCAGTAAAAGCACCTTTTTTATGACCAAAAAGTTCAGATTCAAGTAGCTGTTCTGGAAATTGAGATAGATTTAATGCAACAAAAGCCCTTGTAAAGCTTTCTGCAAAACAATTATTTTTCACATCAAACGGAATATGCCCTGACCGACCGATAGCAGCAGCAGCAATGGTTTTCCCTGTACCGGTCTCACCTAGCAACATGGTAGAAAAGTCCTCTAACCGATCCCACAAATATCGCTCATAAAGCTCAATATCATGTGTGAAAATATTATTCCAGAGACTACGGCGCAAGCTCTTCATACTAGAGCTGCAGCCAACAATTTTATTTATAAAAAAGAAAGCTCGACGCATTTGATAAAAAAAGCTGAAGCTCTGAACAGCATCTTTTCTCACTATACCCTGCTTAGTCATCAAGCTTATAGCCTGCTGGGCAAAACCAACCTTACATGACTCTGAACCTGCCGCTATCTGCTCTTCAATCAGTTGGTCAAATTGATCACAAAACAAATGAAAGGCGTGAAATAAAATCCCATAACGCAACAGACTCTGATCATCTTCCGGGTAGTCTTTTAAACAGGCACTTTCCCTGGACACATTGACAACAAGCCTCTCTGCCACCTTGGCAACCAGCTGTTTCATCTCTCCAACTTCAACCTTTCCCCTAATCCGCCCCAGTATTTTTTTATTAAGCTCTGTTCTTTCCTCACTAAAAGGATTTGCCAGTATAGCCCCTTTGACCCACAGGAAAAAATCCCGATCATCCGCCGACAAAACAACCTGTTCTCTAGACATTAAAAGCATACCCCCTATTCATTAAATGACCATTGCCGTCAACATCAACTACCAGCAAAAAACAAATAAATCAAATCATTTCAGGCACAAATCCCCTTTAAAAACAAATGGCACGATATTCGCTATTCCCTTAACAAACATTAACCAATAACAAATCGAACATATCAAAATTTTACATGCTTAAAACCAACATCAAAAGCACCAAATTATTGACGCCACTGATTTTTAAAAACTCACTAACAAAAGGAGAACACAATGAAGATATCTCATGCTTTCAACTCAATACCAAATATCAAGATACGCCATATCCTGCAGTTATTACTTACCTTTATCTTCTTCACAGCAAGCAACCCTGCAATGGCAGCTGGCCTGCTGGTTGCTGAAGGTGGATTTGGAGGAAAACTTGAACTCCTCAAACACGAGGTAGACGTCACCATCAATAACGGCATTGCTGTTACCGAAATCACTCAAGTCTTCAAAAACATGGAAAAGAGACAAGTTGAAGCGCTGTACACCTTCCCTGTTCCAAAAGGAGCATCTGTTGCCAACTTTTCCATGTGGATCAACGGCAAGGAAATGACAGGAGAGGTTGTTGAAAAACAAAGAGCCAGAGAAATATACAACAGCTACAAAAAAAGACGTCGCGATCCTGGATTACTGGAACAAACAGATTACAAGACATTTGAAATGCGAATTTTCCCTATCGGCCCCGAAGCAGAACAGAAAATCAAACTCGCCTATTACCAAGAACTTGATCTCGATCATGACTGGGCCACCTATGTCTACCCTCTTGCAACTACCAGCCGTCGCAACATTGACCAACGTGTAAAAGGGAAATTTGCTCTTAACATGCACGTAAAATCATCAATTCCAATTTCAAATATGAAAAGCCCCAGTCACCCAAAAGACTTCCTGATTATCAACAATTCCAACAATTATTTCCAGGCAAGCCTTGAAAAACAATCAGGTGACCTTGCCAGTGACCTGGTTCTTGGCTATCAAATTTCCCGCCCACAAACAGGAATAGACGTTATAGCTTCCAACCAAACTGACGAAGACGGATATTTCATGATGACCCTTACCGCTGGCAAGGAACTTGAAAAATCTCAAACTGGCTCTGACTATGTCTTCATACTTGACGTGTCAGGAAGCATGGCAAATAAAGGAAAACTAATTACTTCAACCAAAAATATTTCTGAATTCATCCATGCCCTGGGACCTGATGACCGCTTTGAAGTAATCACTTTCAACATGCAGCCAAACTTCTTATTCAACAGCCTCAAAGAAACAAGTACTCAAAACATGCAACTTGCCGAGATGTTTTTAAATTCACAGGAAGCTAAAGGTGGCACCTTGCTTCAACCTGCAATTGAGAATGCCTATAAATACCGCTCAGCTGACAGACCTCTCAACACCGTAATTCTTAGCGACGGCATGACTGAACAAAAGGAACGCCGTGAACTTATCAGGCTTATCAAATCCCGCCCAGACAATGTCCGTGTGTTCTGTATAGGTGTCGGTAACGAGGTCAATCGTTCACTCTTAAAACAAATTGCTGAAGAAGCTGGCGGATTGGCTGCCTTTGTCTCCAGAGGAGATGACCTGAAAAGACAGGCAAAAGCATTTCAACGCAAGCTGATGCACCCCGTTGCAACAGACATGAACATCAAACTGGATGGCATTGAAGCATATGACATCGAGCCAAAAAGCTACCCAAATCTATACCATGGTATGCCTATCCGCATCTACGGACGCTATCGCCAAAGCGGAACTGCCAAAATAACACTGACAGCGACAATAAATGGTCGCCCTATTCAGACCAATGCAGAAATGACTTTTCCAGAAATCGACTCCAATAACCCAGAAATAGAAAGAATGTGGGCATGGCATGCTCTGGATCGCCTTAACAGAGAAAATGAAATAAATCCAAACCAGCAACACATAGACGAAATGATCAGACTCGGTGAGGCCTATTCCATAACCAGCGAATTCACTTCATTTTTAGTTCTGGAAAACGATGCCGAATATGCCCGTTGGAAAATAAAACGAAGAAATGCCCTGAGAATTAAACGGGACCGCCAAGCACAACAACAAGTGAGACAAGAACTGGAGCAGATCAGAGAAGCAAACCTTCAGCAACTCGGCCCGGCAAATGAAACACAAAACAATAAAAATAAATCTATAAACAACAAACCAGCAACAAAACAAAAAATCACAAAGGCACCAACAGTCAAGACACCAAAAAACCGCCCTGCATCCAGAAGCATCGACTTACCCAGATTCAGTGGCGGTGGAGCAATGAGCGGTCCGACATCTTTACTGGGCCTGTTACTTTTCGTTATCTTCATGAAAAACCGCAGAAAGAAATAAACCCTCCTGCAGCCTGCGACAAATATTTGTTTCAGGCTGCACAATAATACAACTTACCTGACAACCATGGACAAAAACAAAACATTTCCCACTATAGCCTGTACCATCAGCCTATTAACCCTAACCTTATTTTTCTTAGGCCACGAAACTTCAGATTTACTCCAATATAATCGTCAAAAAATACTTTCTGGCGAGCTATGGAGACTCTTCACCGGTCACATAACACACTGGTCACTCGAACACTTAACCTGGGATCTTTGCATGTTTCTCTTTCCAGCCATTATTCTGGAAAAAGAAAACAGAAAAGACCTTCTTATTCTCTTAGGTGTCTGCAGCCTCACCATCTCTCTTGCAATCTGGTTTTTTATCCCTCAAATTCATTACTACCGTGGCCTCTCAGGACTTGATTCATCCTTATTCACATTTACTTGTGTATGGTTAACCCGGACAAACATACGCAAAAAAAACCATCTCAGCGCAATCTTATCAACCGCACTAGGGCTTCTTTTTATCGCAAAAACATATCTTGAACTAAAAAACGGCCAATCTTTATTTGTATCGCAAAAAGATCTCTTCATACCCATCCCACAAGCACACCTAATTGGCGGCATCATAGGTGCAGCTTATCTGCCGCTAAAACATGTGCATAAAAAGTACTCAGGTAGGTCAAGAAATGTACGTCAGCTATCCGCAAACACAGTGGTAAAAAAACAACTAGACGGATTTATCATCAAATAACAACGAGATAAACTAATTATCTCTTACTGGCACATTGTTTGCGATACACAGCAAGAAAGGAATAAATATACAACGGCGATCAAAATAACTACGGAGAGGATTATAATGAAAATTTCCAAACAATCTCATGGTAAAAAAAACTTTCTTGCCATGGTCACCACCTATTTTATGGGTGCATTTAATGACAATTTCTTCAAACAAGCAGCACTGCTCCTGGCTGTCAGTGCAGGAGTCGGCCACCTGCAGGGAACCGCCACCGCCCTGTTTTCCCTACCCTTTATTGCCTGCTCTGCCTATGCGGGCTGGTTTGCAGATAGATATACCAAAAAAAATGTTATCATTAGCGCTAAACTTTTAGAATTACTTGCCATGCTTATCGGCGCAGCAGGCATTATTTTTTCCAACTGGGGATGCATCCTCAGCATGATATTCCTCATGGGCCTGCAATCCACTCTTTTTGGCCCGGCTCTCAACGGTTCAATCCCTGAGCATTTTCCAGATGAGCAGATACCTAAAGTCAATGGTCTTATTAAAACAGCAACCACAATTGCAGTACTCCTGGGCATCGCCTTTGCGGGTTTCGCCCTAGACCAAGACAACTCTTCTCTATGGAATCTACCTGCCGGACAACTACTTGTTGGTTGCAGCGCAATACTAATCTCGATAATCGGAATTATCGCCAGCTTTGCCATCAACAAACACCAGACATCTACCTCCAAACGATCATTCCCATGGCTGGGCCCAATCCATTCTATTCATGATGTGATCCGCTTGCGCAAAGACCTCCCACTGCTTCTCGCGGTACTCAGCGATGCAATCTTTTACTTCATCGCATCCATCACGATCCTTGCTGTCAACTCTCTAGGCATTGAACAGCTTGGACTCAGCAAATCCTCAACCAGCCTACTAACTGTTGCCCTCATGATAGGCGTTGCAACAGGCTCTCTGTTCAGCTCAAGACTTTACAAAACAAAACAATGGAAAAAAGTTCTCATTCCGGGGACATGTGGCATGAGCATCGGTCTCATGGCAACTTCTATGGCAGCACAACTTCCCTTGCACCTCCAACAACCAGCTCTTTTAACAGCAATGGCTGTAACCGGCTTTTGCGGTGGTTTTTTCCTTATCCCCATTACCAGCTTCATCCAAACAAGACCCGCTAAAAATGATAAAGGAATGATTATTGCCACAACCAATTTTTGTGCTTTCACTGGCATCCTGGTAGCAGGACAAATCTACTCCTGGCTTGCTCCAAGCTTTTCCGCCACAAATCTTCTCCAAATGCTGAGCGCATTATGTGCGTTGACATCAGCAGGATATGCCATCACCCTTTGGCACGGCAAACAATTACTATATACATTTGCTCTTTTTACGATGCGAACAGGATTAAAACTTCGCTATAAAATTGAAACCAGAGGACTTGACGACATTCACATCGATAAAAACAAAAGCATCCTGTTTTTACCCAATCATCCAGCAATGGTAGACCCGGTTATCCTCATGACACTTCTTCATAAAAAATATTCTCCCCGCCCCCTAGCCGATCAGGATCAGGTAAACCGCCCTTTTCTTCGCTCAATAATGCGCCTTGTCAACGCTATCACATTGCCAAACATTTTCACCAATGGCAGAAAAAGTCGTCATAATATCAATCAAATTCTTGATAAATGCGTCCAAGCTCTTAAAAAAGGCGACAACCTTCTTTTTTATCCTGCAGGAAAACTATACAGATCTGCCAATGAAAATCTTGGCGGAAACAGTGGTGTCGAATACATCATGCGTAAAATCCCAAATCAGCAAATCATATTGGCAAGAACCAGTGGACTATGGGGCAGCACATTCAGCTGGGCCGACGGCACCATCCCCAATCCTCTTTCTGAGTGGAAAAAGATACTCTGCTTTGCTTTTGCAAACCTATTAGCTTTTGCACCACGGCGTAAAATTGAAATTGATTTTTACCAACCTACAGATTTTCCTCGACATGCAGACAGACTCACCATAAATCGATACCTGGAAAAATTTTACAACATGAATCAAGCCGGAAACACCAAAGTTCCTTTATTCTGGTGGCAAGGAAACAATCCTGAAACCATAATGGAACCAAACCTGGAAAAATCAATCAGAAACCTTGATCATGTTTCTGCCAAAACCAGAACCCAGGTAACTGATTACCTGGAAGATCTCGCAGGGATCACCGATATCAGACAAAATGATCTTCTGTCCCAGGATCTTGGAATCGACAGCCTGAAACTCATGGACACTGCTCTCTGGCTTGAAAATGAATTCGGCACTCCACAAGAAGACTTCACCTCGCTCAATACTGTTGGAGATTGCATATTGGCAGCTTGTGGTGAAAACACCGGCAATGCTCGCTCCATAAAAAACAAAATTGCCTCTAATTGGTTTTCAGAAACGGGAAGCTCAGCGTTACATATACCTGAGGGTAAAACCATTGCTCAGGTTTTCCTCAAACAGGCAGCACTTACTCCTGATAAATCAATTTTGGCCGATCAAATTTCAGGCGTTAAAACCTACCGCGACCTGATTACCGCAATCATGATTCTCAAACCATTCATCAAAGACATTCCTGATCAAAATATCGGCATTATGCTTCCAGCATCGTTAAGCGCTTCACTTGCTTACCTGACAACCATGTTCAGCGGGAAAACTCCAGTGATGATCAACTGGACAGTTGGAACATCCCACATGCAACACTGTTTACAAGAATCAGATGTTAAACATATAATAACTGCATCAGCACTGTTAGAAAAACTGGAAGACCAAGGAACCGACCTCTCTGAAACCCCAGTCAAGTGGATAAAACTTGATGAGCTAAAAAAACGCATAAGCCTACCAGCAAAAATTAAGGCAGTTGTAAAAAGTAGATTCAATTGGAACTCACTGAAAAAGGCACAAATATCAGATACCGCAGCAATTCTTTTCACCAGTGGCTCTGAAGCGAATCCAAAATCTGTCCCCTTAAGCCACTCAAACATCCTGGCCAATATGCGTGATTTCTCAACCATGCTATCTTTTAGGGAAAACGATCGCCTGCTTGGGATACTGCCACCTTTTCATTCACTGGGACTAGCCGGAACCTGTCTGATGCCACTTTGCATGGGACTAAGAACTGTATACCACTCCAATCCCACTGAAGGTGCAGTACTGGCTGGACTCACGCAAAAATACTTGGCCTCTCTGGTGATTGGCACCCCAACATTTCTTCAGGGGATAATTCGAAACTCCTCCAAAGAGCAACTATCATCTCTGCGCCTGGCATTTACCGGAGCCGAAAAATGCCCTGACCATGTATACCAATCTTTTAATGAAACTTGTCCCAAAGCAGTTCTCTGTGAAGGATATGGAATTACAGAGTGCTCACCTGTTGTCAGTGTCAACCAGATTGAATCTCCAAAGCCAGGAACCATCGGCAAAATTCTCCCAACCATGGAATATATACTTGTCGATCCAGACTCCTGGGAAGAGGTCCCCATCAACAAACAGGGCTTATTGCTGGTCAAGGGCCCCAATGTTTTTTCAGGATACCTCCAGGACATCAACAGCAAGCCTTTTGTCACATTGCACGGAAAAAAATGGTACAACACTGGTGACCTTGTAAAGCAAGATGAACAAAAACATCTGACATTTTGTGGCAGACTTAAACGTTTCATCAAACTTGGCGGAGAAATGATTTCTTTGCCAGCTATAGAATCTATCTTGCAAAAGCATTACCCGGGAGAAGAAGACATGGGACCGGCTTTAGCAGTAGAGGCGACACCATCAGAGGAAAAACCAGAACTTGTTCTTTTTTCAACTTTCAAGATCGACCGACAGGAAGTAAACCGTACTCTTCGGGAGGCTGGACTTTCAGCACTGCACAATATCAAACAACTGATCCTCTTGGACGCCATCCCTGTTCTGGGAACAGGAAAAACTGACTACCGACAATTAAAAACAACTCTTTAGACATCCACAAAGCAAAAAAGCTGCAACGAGCAAAAAAAACTTGCTCCTTGCAGCTTATTTCGCAACTATAAAATACAAAAGAAAAATCTAACCACCATGAATTCTGCTCAAAAGCTCTGCCTTATCAGCGCGTTTATTTCCATACCCATTTACCTTATCTGCCAGCATGGACCAATAATTCAAGACTCTGCATATCATAATTTTGCTGACTGCAGGTTAATATTTTGTGTCCCAAACTTCTGGAATGTTTTTTCCAATACCGCCTTTCTATTCGTGGGGTTTCTCGGCCTCAACAAATGGTATCAGTCATCGCAACACAAACAATTAGACCTCTTGCTTTTTTCAACATCCATGATACTGATCGGACTAGGATCAGCCTATTACCACCTTACCCCAAACAACCAAACACTTGTCTGGGACCGCTTACCAATGACCATTGCTTTTATGTCATTTTTCTCCTGCATTATCAAAAATTTAATCCACAAAAAAACAGGAGAAGCACTGACCATACCCTTCGTTGCACTTGGAATAATCAGTGTTTTATACTGGGCAAACAACAACTCTTCCGGCCACGGAGACCTGCGCCTTTATATCATAGTGCAATATCTGCCAATGCTTCTTATTCCACTTATCACCTTGCTATACAAGTCTAGCCATATTGAAAAAAGTGATATTATTATTGTTTTGGCACTTTACAGTGCATCAAAAGCCTTCGAATTTCTAGACAGCCAAATTTTTCAATTCTACTCAATTATCAGTGGGCACACACTTAAACACCTCTGCGCCACAATTGGCTCCTACTGGGCATTACGCCTCTGGAACAACACTACACCTGAAAACTTCTCAAAACCACCAACCACTCACCGCATCTTTAAAAATACTGCAAAACCTCTAACCCAACCTAAACCTGGAACATTTTCCAGTTGATTTTTTAACTATCTGCAAGTATTTGCTAACTATGAAGAAACTGACCATACTCATTTTTATTTACACATTATTCCTCTCCCCGACAGGTACGCCACTATGCTTTTCCGACCCAGGACTATCCAATAAACCCTTGAAAATATCAGAAATTGTGGAGCCACTTCTCCGTAAAAACCCAGCTCTCAGTGGTGCTTATGTTATGGACAAAGGGGAAGAGTCTCTTCTGGCAAGAGCCTGGCTGACCAATTTCGCTAACCGAAGTATTGACGTACAATACTTTATATGGAGCACAGATAACATTGGTATCCTCGCATCTGAATCCCTTCTAAAAGCTGCTGAGCGAGGTGTTAAAATCCGGGTAATCGTAGATGACCTTATGATTGACGCACCTGATGAATCGATGTTGGCCCTGGCAAAACACCCCAACATCGACATCAAGATTTACAATCCCAAGCATTCAGTAGGAGTGTCATTTCTGAAAAGAATCATGTACATGTTTTCTGATTTTCGCTCTTTTAACCAGAGAATGCATGACAAAACCTTTATTGTCGACAGCACCATCGCAATTACTGGTGGACGCAACATGGCTGATGAGTACTTTGACTATGACCATCAATACAACTTCAGAGATCGAGATATCTTACTCATAGGACCTATCGCAAAAAACATGCAAGGCAACTTTCAAGTTTTTTGGGATAGCGCAGAAACTGTACCGGTTGAACATCTCCTTCAAGACAACAAAAACAGGCTGGCTAAACAAAAAATCAAAAAAATTTATCAGGAACTCCATGACTACGCCAACAATCCCAAAAATTTTGCTCCTGAAGTTCGCCAGGCACTGCGAGATCTACCTGATAAATTCCCAGACCTACTCCACAACATAACGTGGACAGACATTAGCCTGCTCCACGACATACCCGGGAAAAAAACAAATTCAAAAAAACATGAGAAAAAAAAGGATATTTATATAGCTGGCAGGCTCCTGGAATTAGTAAAAAATGCCAAAGACAGCGTTACCATACAATCACCATATCTGGTCATGCCATCAGGAGTATTACAAATATTTTCACATTTAACAGCAGCAGGAACCAAAGTAAAAATCAGTACTAACTCCCTTGCCTCAACAGATAACCTCCAAGCTTTCAGCGGCTACCTCAAGCAGAGAAAAAAAATTCTTGCAGCCGGGATACAGGTCTTCGAATTCAAGCCTAATCCTGAAGTACAAAAAGACCTGATAGAACGCCTCCAGCTTCTCAAAAAAAGCGCCCCTGTTTTTGCCATCCATGCAAAAACAATGGTCATAGACTCTAACATACTTTTTATCGGAACTTTTAATTTTGACCCTCGTTCTGCAAACCTCAACACAGAAATAGGAGTGCTCATCAAAAACCCCAAATTGGCCGCCCAGGTAGAACAAACTATTTTAACAGACATGAAACAGGAAAACAGTTGGAATACAACAGAGGGAAATCCTGATAATTATGCCCCTTTAGGAAAAAAAATAAAAACGTCCTTCTGGAAACTCTTTCCACTAGAGCCGCTTCTATAAAACCAAAAACAAGCACCTATATCAAAAATACAATGAATTAAAGAATTATAATTTCTTGAAACGGCGTTTCACATAGGACAAAACGGTACTGATCAAACTACCTCGGCGCAGGCGGAACTCAGCCTCCATTTCCTCAACCTCTTTGCCTATATGCTTCCTGAATGAACCTGATTTCATGATAGCAAACACCTGGGAAGGATAAACTGAACGATGCCCTGTCATCAAAAAAGATGTTACACATGCAGTGGCAGCATAAGGAGCAACAGTTGGCCCAAAAAGCTCCACAGCAAGAATAGATCCAGCAATTGGAGTATTAGCCGCACCAGCAAGCAAGGCCACCATCCCGATGGCAGCAAAGGTGGCAGGATCAACCCCCATCATCACCCCAACAACACTCCCGCAAGTAGCGCCTATAAAAAAAACTGGTGTCACAATCCCACCACTGCCACCAAAAGTCAGGGTTATGCAAGTAAAAAGAATCTTCACCGCGAATGCATACCAGAGAACATTTCCTCCCTGTAGAGTTCCCTCAATGGTCTCCAGCCCTAAACCCAAAAAATCAGTAGTAAACACTATAGAAAGCAATATTAAAACGATCCCTGCCAAAAAACCTTTCAGTGGAGCCCATAACGGAATTTTCCCTGCAATTTTTTTGAAGAAAACCATACACTCAATTAACAGCAGTGAACAAAGACCGAACAAAATTCCACTAAGCAGCACCTTTATAAAAAAGGTCTCGGAAAAATCAGGCATAAAGGTGATCGGATGATAAAAATATTGTGCCCCCAAAGCCGATGAAACCTGATAACTCATCACACCGGCAATGAAAGATGGCAGCAGCACATCATACATCATTGCACCGACGAATAAGACCTCGATCCCAAAAATAGCTCCGGCAATTGGCGTACCAAAAACAGATGCAAAACCAGCACTTATCCCACAGATCACAAGCTTCTTTCTGTCAACATTGGTAAATCGTAAAACATCTGAAAGAGTGGAAGCTAAACCTGCTCCAATCTGCGCACAAGGGCCTTCCTTGCCAGCAGATCCTCCAGCTGCCAGGGTAATCACCGTTGTGAACATCTTTATCGGAACGACCATGGGCTTAATACGTCCCGCCTTTTGATGAACTGCTTCAATTACCTTTTCTGTACCATGACCTTTTGCTTCAGGGGCAAGTTTTTCGGTAATCAACGAAGAAAAAAATAATGCAAATGGCAGGAGTAAAAAGCCATAACTTAGCCCATCAACCTGGTTAGTGGTATAATTTAGGATATAGAGAAAAAAGCTGGTAGAAACTCCGATAATCGCCCCAACCAAATTGGCCAGAAAAAACCACTTGAAGATACTGATCAAAAGCACTATTTCTTCAGCAATTTCTCTTTTCATGACTCACTATCACTTTTCCAGTTCAATATTTATTTTGCCTTTAAATGGCACTATGAAGTATAAAAATGGATAAAATTCTTATTTTTACGTAATTTAACAACTTCCGCATTTCCACTTTTTTAAAAAAACAAATTACAATCATTTATCCTCTATGCAAATGGATCAAACGCTCAATTTAAGAGCTACATCTTCGGTGCGGGTAACAGAAGTTAGCACATTAGACCATCAACACTGACAATTCCCCAAGACTTACAAACAACTATGAGTGACTCAGAAATCATTATTATTGTCGACAAACAAAACCATACAACCGGTACTGCAACACGTCTGCACATGAGACAGAACAATCTGATTCACCGTGCATCTTACATAGTGGTTTATAACGCATCAAACGAAGTTTTTGTACAAAAACGAACACAAACCAAAGATATTTATCCCGGATATCAAGATATTGCCGCAGGCGGTGTAGTGCTTGCAAATGAAAGTTATGAAGAATCAGCAAGACGCGAGCTGCAAGAAGAGCTCGGGATTACAGCGCCATTAACTTTTCAATTTGATCATTTTTATCAGGATAAAAACAACAAAGTCTGGGGCAGAATTTTCTCCTGCACCCATCATGGCCCATTCACCCTTCAGGTTGAAGAAGTCGAAAGCGGCCAATTCATGCCGGTTCAAACAATTTTATCACCAGTAAATCCTCATCAATTCACCCCTGACGGTATCGAGATACTCCAAAGATTACATTTGTGAAAATATTTGTCCTTACAGCTGATTTATATATAAATCAACCAAGCTCCCTGACACAGCTTTACAATAGTTTTTTTTACGCCTGAACCTAAAACCTTATTATTTTCCGGTATTCCGTTCTTTTTCTAGAGATAATCACCTCTATACCTATTCCGTGCCTCAATACAGGGTTTTTCGCCGCAATCCCTTGCACTACAACGAATTCCTCTTATACCCACATCGACCATGTAGATATAAAGCATTGATATTACTTATGTTGCTCAATTGTAATAAATAAACATACTTTATTGAAATAAAAGAAAAAACCACACTATTTTGCACAAAACGACCAATATTACGGAAAGTTCGATATTGACAACGTCAATAGTGAAAGTGTAACTTACAAGTAAAGATACGGTACTACTTTGTGAGATCAAAAAGCTGCGAAACACTGCAGGAGACAAGCTCTCAGAAATGCTCTACGGAAAAATATTTATCCGGAAACAAGGAAAAAAAATAACTTTTTAAAAGTAACTGTCAGACAGATTACATCCATGAATCCCATATCTGTCCAGACCACATAAGAATGGAGGCTACAAATGCGATTTACAAGAAAACCTCAAGAAGTAGAAGCTGTTCAATGGAATGGTTGGTACACATCTGATCTGGAAGTGAAACCATATATCCATCGTGACTCCCGCTGGACCTGCCCAAAATGTGGCGGCATAGACTTAGCCCATGGCTGGGTAGATACTTTCGAAGGAGGACATGTTGTCTGCCCTGGAGACTACATAGTTACAGAAACCAGTTCTGCTTCTGAAGAATTGCATTCATATTCCCCAGACCAATTTCAGGAGATATTTTCTCCTGTAGAAATAATAGAATAATTATATCTTGACACAACACTGTTAGTCCATAGGCTATCCCGCATCTCCCCCAAAATAATAAAATGCGGGATAGCCTCAATAGTGTTCGGCACACTTTATGCAGGTTGCTGCTTGGACAAAACTGCCCATTAGTCATGTTGATACAGTCAGCAAGTTGTTACATTTGAAGATGTCTCAATCTGGAGTAAAGACGCA
>PJEL010000351.1_pt1 | contig 55052 bp, 37 predicted proteins | sample 1853271 | NCBI WGS metagenome assembly PJEL01 (sample SAMN08108733, study PRJNA415343) | Invertebrate metagenome, whole genome shotgun sequencing project. | host: Globobulimina | place: Sweden: Gullmar Fjord | collected 2015-08
CGTTCCAGCACAACACGTTACATCATACGATCCCAATCCAACTTCTTTACGTTTTACATGAATCGACATGGGCTTTTGCAATGCCAAGGAACACACCAGCATACCACATATGACTGCAGTATTCTTCACCCCAATCTCAATATGAGGAGCAGCAGTATCCTGAAAGAAATCAGTCCCTATACGAGCGTTCGCTGGTATTTCAAATCCCTTTTTGCTGTTCTCCATCTTCACCTCTTCAGATTCAGAAGATCTAGTCCATAGACGACGGAATGGTTTGACAAGATCAACAGTCGGACACTGTACAACAGCCATGTCGGTATTCACCTCCACAGCCCACCCATCATCAGGTTTCTCTGGATCTTGGAGAAGTCGTGCACCTATCCACGGTTTTATACATCCTCTTAGAGTAGTAAAATCCATCCCCACTTGCATTGAGAATTGATCGGATGCATCCCAGCTGTGTCGCCATTTGCACATGGCATGTCTCCGAGACTCTCGCCATGTTGGCAATTGACACACGATTGGAGAGTATTTGGAGAAGAACGATCTCCTTTCCTTTTGATCGTTACTTGGAGTATCTAGTGAAGGCTGTGACATTTTTATGAAGTATATATAGACCCCGACTTGTCCGGGGAAGCTTTAAAGCTGAAAATGACATCAAGTATGGTTGACGTATTTTCCTGAAATTTACAATCGCTGTGGTGGATGCTACATCATCATGTGCCATTGCTTTCATACTGTACATTGCAGCTTGATTTACTAGCATATATAGATACCGTATGAAAAATCTACCATCATTCTATTCTTCCTGAACGTCGTCGTGGTCTTGAGACCTTGAACAGACGCAGAGTCTATGAACTGGTCCAGATGTGGCCTTGCATGCATCCTTTGTCTTTTCATCACTCGTATCTACTGAAGAAGGAGAAGAAGATATGTAGCATGTTGCTGGATTCTCTTCCTTCTTTGCATTGTTAGAAACATACCCTGGGAACACACGATCTGATCCCTCATGTTCAAAGCACCCAGCTTCACATGGAAAGTATTGTCTCAATTCATCACACGTATTAATCTTTGCCTGCATTTCCTCATCACCACTCACACATGTACTCTTCTGTTGAGTACACACATCAGTGCATGAGACATCAGGAGAACCTTTAGCAATAAACGTATCCATTGTCTCAAAGGTCACTGGGTCAGTCTCCCGTGGTCTCCTGTCTTCAGAGAAACAAAACCTCCGTTCCCCTATAAATGCATTCTCATGTTCCGTACTACGTGATGTCGTCCTACATGCTGCCTTACAATATGTAAATTCATTCGACCAATGTCCAGTATCTGGTTTAAACAGACCAATGTACACCTCCTTCATCCTCTCTGCAGGTGCATGCCGTGGTGCCATACAGCAGGAGACACAGTGTTCATATGAGCTACAGCACCCATCCCTCTCCATACATGATTCACACGAGTGCTGTGTTGATTTCTCAGGACAGCAACCAGTACTAAAATCCATCTCATGTCGACCACAGACTCTTCCAGTAGAATCTGTGAGGTTCCATCGACCACCAACTGTGTTGTCACACAACAAGGTAGTCGTAGTCTCTGTTGCTGCGTTTGTTCTCGTTGATGATACTAGCAACAGACATAGTCGTAATAGATAAACTATGATTGTAATCATATTTTCTTCTATGATGATGATAGTTTCGAGTAGACTTGTCAAGTCAAAGCAATGTGCTGAGGAATGACAAGACCATTGTGGTGATGATTTTCCCTATAATCCTATACTAATTATACTATTGTTATTACTTATAGTAATTAAATATATGACACGTGCTATCATACGGTATGAAAATATTCTGCAGTCATCTGTAGAAGGCATGCCCTGCCTCTTGTGGTGATGATACATGATAGATTATATACTTATTATTATTATTGTAGATCTTTGTTGGCAGTCACCTTTCGTAACAGTGGCTGTGATTGGAGTTGTAAGATTCTGATACACAAATCAAGCCGGGCTGGACTCTGGCTTGACATGAGATCTGATAGCCAGACTGTTCTCTCTTTTAGCGTTTGCCATAAGAATATCGACTGCTTTGGATTCTTCTTTGATCCAAAAGACTCGTAGTCATGGAGACCATCTGAATGGATGAAGGATGAATCCATCGCGTATTCATCATCCTGATTGACACTGTCCTCCTCCTCCTCCTCCTCCTCCTCACTTGATGATGATGAGACATCATCATGAGACTGTTGTGATGTTCCCTTTTGCAACGACTTGCTCTTGAGATTCAATACTTTCTCCATTGTGCACGTCTGTTGCTTGAGTATCTCTAGAATATCCTGCGAGGTGAGGCTTTTGTAGGACGTGCTTCCGTACTCGTGTCCGAAATGAGTCACCATTGTAGTCCATTCTTCCCATGATTCATCTCCTGCTGGGCCACTGATTCTAGCTCGAATAGCATCTCTCTTTATATCTACGAGTGTTGCCATGGCATCTGCATAGGATATTTTTACCGAGGATGGTAAATGCAGAATTGAAATCTCGTCAGCATATTGGACAGAGGATGCTTGTTTCCTGACGACAGGTTCCTTCTTCTCGTCACAAATGTCAACACGGTGTGATTTTGAGGGATCGAAAAACTCTACTTGTTTGCTCTGACGAGATGATTGTCGAACAGGTTCTTTCTTCTTCACAGGCATCTGCTCTTCGTCTTCATTGTTGAGTTGTGAGGATGAGATTGCTCTCCTGATGTTCAAGATGATGGTATCCTTGATACTCAAGAGGGCTTTCAAGAGAGCCGACTCTCGGATACCTCGTGCATCAAGGCTTGAGAGTACAGCATCAATATCCTTCTCAGACGATACTATTGCAATCAAACCAGAGTCTGGGCTCTCAATGAGTAATTCTTCCTTGTTTCCTCCAATGCCCCACCAGTAGCGACGAGATGCTCTGTCCAATCCCAGAGGTTGACGGCGATGTGGTTTGTACAAAAGCTTTCTTTCTGCTTCGTTCACCTTATCCTCGTATTTCTTGCCACGCTTTGCCAGATCTTTAATGCTTCGTTTCAAATCTGCTGACTCTGCCTCTCTCAATTGCAGAGCATCTCGAAAGACTGTTGTGTCTAGCAGGGCTGTGTTGGTGAGATAGTACAAGAGAGAAATATGCTGGTCTACCGTCAGAGTATCTATCGATTCTGTTGTAAGTATACTTGCAGTGAGAGATGTATGGTTGTCTGGTTTTTGGAATTCATGAGAAATTTCATTGGAATCTTTTCGGAGAATATAGCGCCTCATGATTTCTTCCCAGCATCCATCAGAGATGGCATTGCTCCAGCCTGTCCTACTGCTGCTCTCTTTCCTGCCGGCTTCATCTGCTATTAATAGCTCTATCAGACAGCGATATATAACATAGACGGTTTCGTCTTCCTCGACGAGCATGTCACACAACACATTTGCGGATGGGACTTTGGTGCCAAATGCTCTGCTACCAATCAAGAGAAGATTGTCAGATATTGTTAGCAGTTTTGTGTGCCTGGATGCCTCTTCAGCGTCGAGCCATTCAGGTGTGAAGGAAAATATTTTAGGATGTTGAATCTTTGTGTCTTCCATGGGATACTGCTGAGGTGCCTTGAAGACCTTTTTCTTCTCACCTAAGAATGCATTCAACTTGGCCATCACGTTCTCCTTTTCTGCACGCAATGCTTGCCTCTTCTTATAAGCCCCGTTTAAAGCACGCTCTAGGTTGTCTATTTTCAGGTCAACAGCTCTTTGTGCTGCCTGATGCATCCTCCGCTCTTTTAGTATTCGTTCCTGGTATTCCTTGATATATGTTTCTCTAGCCTTTTCCAATTCCTTGGATCGTTGTTGCACAGCTTGTCGATGTTCTAACATTGCTTTCCTATTATTTTCATCCCCTGTATAGATTTTTTCTTCTTCCCTCATTTCAAATTGCTTCAATGTCGCGGGATCAATGTACACTGCCTGCTCTATTGGGGAGATGACAGTCTGATTCTCTGGAAGATTTATTTTCTCCTGTTGAACATCACGCTGCTCCTTTTCTTTCAATGAAATCTGACGGTTTAGATAGTCAATACTCCTTGTAATGGATTTCAATCGTTTCGTCAAGTCTCCCCGATCGTCATTGGCCTCTTTTTTTGCTGCGTCAGTCAAGGTGCCACTCGAATGTCCAAGAGTGTACTCTCCATTTGGGTGCTTCACAAAGACTCTGTCATGTTCAGCCAAGACCTGAGACACTTTATCATGTACATTTTCCACGGAAAAACACTCCAATTTCATCTTTGCACCGAGGCGGGGGATATCCTTCACTGCCAAACCAAGGCCCTTCTTTTTATTCTCAACCGTGGCGTTGCCAGAAGCGTGCTTCTTGAGGACAGAAACAATGCCATCAGCCAAAATGCTGTCTTTGGATGGTCTAGAAACAGATTGTTTCTTTCTAGCTACTTTTTGGCTGTCTGCAGTCTGTGCGCTGGACGAGTTCACCGGCCTCTTCTTTGACTGACCATTTTCGACCCCATTTGCTGGTTTTGCACCATTGCTACCCTTCTTATTCATATTTTGTTGTATGAAATGAAATTAAATACCGCCCAATTTTCAGCCTGGCTGCAGTTTTAAAAGATGTTTGACCTGGTAGTGGTTTCCACTAAAATTTGTGTTTCAAACTGAAATATTTCTAATTTGCCTTTCGAATCGCATTTGGGGCATTACATATAGCGTATATCTTTATATGAATACCCTTTGACATGTTTTTGCAGGAAAGCATGGTGGGTTTTCGCACAGCGGTCTCACAACATGCTTTCTGCACAAACTAGAACTGGCAGTATCATGCGTGTGCACGTGAATTCATCATCTCTAGTATATCACAAGCATGTTGATGTTTGTATAGCACGATTGCGACAGGTACCAAAACGGGCAAACAAACCACTCTCTGTAGCTTTGGCTTCTCGGGAACAAGCGGCACTTCTGGATCAGATTGGAAAGAGTGGGACATCTCAAGAGCTTTATCGGATTCTATTGGATAATGAGGCGTATATTCTCTCGGATGACACGACGGTATATCTGTCCATGGCGTGGGACCTGCTTCTCCACAGGCACTGCTCTACAATACAGAGAAATAAAGATCTGCAAGGGTTTATGATGCAGCACACAATGCCAAACGTGAATCGTTTTAAACCTTCAGAAATAAGTATGATTGCTAGAGCCATGGTTGCGACACGAACTGGTGCTGCTGCCGACATTGTGCATATTTCGTCTGATATTCAGACCAGGATGGTGCAATTTGCTCCCAAGGAACTGTGTATGGTATTGTGGGCACTTTCATCCCATCCCGGCATGAGTGAAAAAGAAAAGCATAGTTTATTCAAATCGCTAGCAGGTCTGGTCAAGGAAGGCATGGGCATGGGGAACTTTACGGCACAAGACTTGTCCATACTTGTCTGGTCTTTAGGGCAGGCTGGGTTTCGGGATGATGCTCTCCTGAGAGCAGCAGAGTCAGAAAGTGCATCTAAAATTGATTCTTTTTCTACTGAAGATATTTCTAGACTGATGCATGGTTTCGCATGCGTAGGATACAATCCACATGCATTATTTGTATCCATCACGCAGACCTATCAAGATAGGTTGGATGAATTTTCTGCACAAGACTTGGCTCTTTTCGTCGTGTCTCTTGGGAAATTGGTTGTTGAGCCACCTACATCATTTTGTAAATCCATGACAGCGAGAGCAAAGGATCTAGTTCCAACTGTTACGACAAAAAGGACTAGTTCTTTGAATACTTCAGATATGTTGTCTGTTCACTTGAATGCTCTGATATTGTGGTCATTTGCAAGACTGGGGCTGAAGAAGACATCCTTTTCGACAAAAAGTATGAAATTTATCAACGCAAATATAGCGAAACATGATGCAGAGGATTTAGTGGCTGTCATGTGGGCATGCTGTAGACTCGATATCAAGATTGATCCAGGATACGTGACTGAGTTTTCATCCAGGTTGCTTGACTTTTTTATCACTCATAGGGAGAATCCAGGATGTATATGCAGAGGCTTTCGGTACCTCTCATTGCTATGGAATGCAAATACACGGATCAGCAAGCGACAAACTCTGAAGAAATCTGATGAGGCTGTCCTGGAACAGAATGTCAAAGCCATCATCCAAGAAATGTTTGGCAAATCTATGTTTTTGGATAATATAACGAATTGGGAGCGCACCTCTGTTATTATTGCTCTTGGGGGTTTTACTTTTCTCTTTGAAAAGAATGGACTGGACCCAGCAATAATGCGGTCCATCCAAAACAGAATAACCTCCCTTGATGTAGAAGCTTCATTGCTCCCCAAACTGGCTTTCACCATCGCAAAGCTTCATTTAGAAAGCCCTGCTGTCATAGAAAATCTCTCAAAGACAATAATATATAAAGCTGGCGTGATTCCTTTGGGTGGTCTGGTTCAAATTGCATACTCCTATGCATCCTTCTCATCATACTCTGGGAAAAAGCAGGATGTTTCCCGAGCCATTTCAAAAAGGTTGGTGGGAAATTTAGATTCCATATCTAGCAGAGATAAGGCACGGGCAGCCTTTGCATTTTTCAGACTTGGAAAGCAGGACACCATTTCACGCAAAATTCTAGAGAGCCTTGACGAGAGAGAGATTGCTGGTTTAGAGCCATCATCACTGTATGGTCTTTTCATCGCATTGCCTGCCAGTAACATGTCCAACTCTCTACGTCATGCATTAGTCGGTGCTGCTCTTGAACATGTCAACAGTTTTACAAATAAGCAGCTCCTGGCTATTCAAAAGATTCTAGAGGACACGAGAGGAACCTCCACGTCCTCAGGACCAGAGACGAATCTTGATAAACTCATCCGTGCTCGAACAACTGCATTAGGTTAAAAATTAATAAACCCAATAACTGTAAGATGGCGATGCTCTTGCGTGTCAACAACCCCGTAGGACAGAATCACATCCAACGAACATGGGGAACTCGTCAACCAAGGAGACTACGAGTATCCACCCGTAGTACAACAGCACTGAAAAGGATTCAAGCAGGGAGCATTGACTACTATGATGGTTGGTGTGCCACTCCATTGGTGTCGATTGATAACTCTACCAACCCAGACTACACTATTCTCAACGTTGAGATACTGGACTATCCTGGTTTGATGCGAGTTATTGCCTGGTGTTTGAATGGAATGGACATTGTCGCAGAGTATGCAACGATGAAGACAACAGAAGAGAATGTGGCAATAGATTCCTATTGGATTCGAACAGTTTCTGGGAAAAAGTTGAGTAGTACCAAGGCAGAGGCGCTGGTCGAGAGACTCAGCGATTACCTGGCATACTGCTCACCAACTCCAGAGGATGAAATTCAAACAGACTTTGTTGCAGAGCCAATCACAGTCTCCAATTCAAAACATCCACTGTATACAGTTGTTAGTGTTGAAGAGAGTCTGAGGACTCCAGGGCAAATGCTCTCCATTGCATCAATCCTCAGCGGTTTGAATACACGAGTCATGGAAGGTACAATCGAAAGTAATAACGAATCAGTAGAATTTACAGCGGCGCAAGGATATAAAGGAACCGGGCGGCTTTTTACATTTTCAATATGCACCTCGGATGGTAAAAAGTTTGATGCCAATAGTTGCAAGTCTATTCTGTATGCATTGGGGATTGGCTTAGGATTAACCAGTCAAAGGTTCCCCATAAATCCTCCAAATAGAGACTTTCATTAATGTAAATTCATATGCGTTCTCTAATGACCTCCAATCTGTTCAAGGAAGGCATCAATGCAGTCGTTGCTCTCCATTCCAAGATCATCAGGTGACATTTCCTCATTAACTCTCTGCCCATCGAAAGCAAATCTCACTTGATCTACATTCCATCCTTTTCTATCACAAAATGCCTGGAGAACACGCTTAAATTTGGTGGTACGCTTCACCTTGAACACAATTTCCCCCTGAGCCTGATCCTTCACCCTGATAGCCAAGGTCCCGTCATCCTCCCCAGTCTCCATCTTTGGTTTCACATCAACTCCAGTGGAAGATCCTTCAGCCATTTTGAATAGGTATTTTCTGCATACAGGGCAATTGCAGTGAAGACGTTGTTGTTGTTGACAATGGCCGATAACAACGAACTCGTAGTACGAGTATCCATACGGTTAGAGTTCTTTTATGGTATTATATTGTATAATGTTTTGCAAATAGACCTCGTGTAGAGGATGACGAGGCTCAGGAAGAGTTCGGTGTGATTTGAAAATCTCGAATCACAAGCAACAAGGTATCTATCAATGGTAACGTACCGAGATATTGATTTAAAATACGTTATTAATGATTAATTAATGCTTCATACGTCAAGCGTGTGGCTATAGATGATGAAACATGTTGAACTTTTGGTTTCTGCTGTGTTTCTTCTCTCGTACACTCTCATGTACGATATTGTGTGGTCGATGTCGAATGGCATATGAAGTATTGCCTGTGATATACCAGACAAGAATCATACCTGGCGGATACAAAAGATACATTCTTTGGATGATTGCAAGATGATGGAATAACCAGTTGAGTGGACCATATTCCTGAGAGCAGTTGAAGAGTCGTATTATTTTATTGTGAACCTTCAATGGCATGGTATCATACCATGATGTCGCTATTGTATGCTAGTATTGTCGTTATTGTATTGACATGCGTTGAAGGAACAGGGCGTTTACAGCAGTCTGGACTTGGTGTAACTGAATCGAGCAGGAGTTTGTCCAAGGGTCGTCGCCGATGGATAGAAACGCTATCGTGGTCCCCGAGGGCATTCTTGTATCACAATTTTCTCACTCAAGAAGAAACTGAGCACATTGTGTCTATTGCTAGGCCGTTAATGAAGAGATCAACTGTGGTTGGGTTCCAAGGGCAGGCTGAAGAGAATAGCATCCGGACAAGTTATGGGACATTTATTTCTCGACTGCATGATCCAATAATCACGGATATAGAAAAGAGAATTGCTTCTTGGACGCACCTAAACATATCTCACCAGGAGGATATGCAAGTGCTACGGTATGGGGTTGGTCAGGAGTACAAGTCTCATTTTGATTCAATAGCAGAGTCATCTCCAAGGTCTGCCACTGTCATATTATACCTTAATGATGTGGTTCAAGGCGGGGAAACTGCATTTCCAGATAGTAATGAGTGGTCGACGATTCCTGTGGATAACCAGGTGCTGAGCAAATGTGCCAAAGGTTCTGTTGCTGTGAAACCAAAGCATGGGGATGCTCTCTTATTCTTCAGCTTAAAGTCAGACCTGACGATGGACGATGCAGCGCTTCACAGAGGATGCCCTGTGATCAAAGGAGTGAAATGGACTGCGACAAAATGGATACATACGGCACCCTTTCGGCCAGAATTGCTAGGTCAGGAGCTTGTCCTGCCACGATTTCCTGATCAATGTGAGAATTATGATGAGCAATGTGATGAATGGAGCGATGCGGGAGAGTGTAAAAATAACCCAATGTTTATGATTGGGGATTCATTTACTCTAGGTTCCTGTAGATTGGCGTGTGGTGAATGTGAGGTTTGTAGAAAGGGTGATGATGCCTGCATGTCCCGAAATAGGGAAAAAGCTGGCTTCCTCCCAATGATAGATGATGGTACTTTTTGACAGAGTAGATCTAATAACAACGTATATGTGCTTTCTTAGTGATTTGTGAGAGTTTCGCTAGGGCGTCTTGAGCTACTTTTTTTGTCACAATGGTTCTTCTCTCATCTCTCTTGGCTCTCTCCAATGCTCTTGTCATGTCTGCATTCTCCTGCTCAGCCCTTGACAGTTTCCCTTGTAATGCTTTTATTTTTTCATGGAGTTTGTAAATGATACGACCTTCTGCACCATTCACATCGTACTCTTCGTTTTCAGGAAGTATTGGGCAATGTGACTTTAGTGTATTTGCCATGTCCATCATGGCAACCTTTCTTGCCAGCTCTTGATTCTCTGCTCTTAAATGGCGTGCTTCTTCTTGTGCCATTTCAACCTCATGTTCGCATAATTCAAATGCTATTCCAACATCTGAGTGACTTTGCAGAGCTTGAACCCTGGCCCTGGCAATGCACAATTCCTTTTCTTTTGATGCAAGCTCCACATCCTGAGCCAGTCTTTCTTGCTTCATCGACAACAAGAGACCCTCCATTTTCTTGACAGACTTTCTCTCTTCAGCAAGAGACTTGATCAATGATTCATGATCACTCTGTCTCCACCCTGCATCAAGTCCATCAGAAAGTACCTCTACCTTTGCTTCTAATTGATGCCTCTGCATTTCAGACCACTCTAGCTGTTCTTGCAATTCGCGAATAGAATCCAGCAGTTTTCCATTCACTTTGGCCTCTATGTGTTTGTATATATCTTCCTTTATACTCATTTTGGAATGAGCAGACAAACGTTCCTGGATGTGAGCATCATCATCATCATCATCATGTTGTATAAATTCTGGAATATAATGTTCATCCGTCGACGTCGTGGGTCTCTGTAGCGATATCGACTCTATCACATCATCACTCTCCATATGTTCTGTACTGGTATAGTGTTTGTCCTCCGTTGTTCGAAGGCTGCTGAAAACGTCACGGGATCTATCCACTGGAATCCATTCTTCCTGCTGGACACGCTCCTTGGATGCAGAAGAGTGCAGCGATGGAAAGTGCAACATTCGCCTCTCTGGAAACAACCCCTTGAATTCTGGTTTTGGATCCGTCGGAGATTCTTTATCGAAAATCCTATCCATCGCACGTTGTGCAGCAGCAGAGAGATGGTCTGTCGTCTGCACTCTAAGGCTTTCTCTCATTGTCTCAATACTTGGAGAATGAAAGCTTGCACCTTCTTTAGAGAGACTGGAAATCTTCTCGACGTTTGAAACTTTCTCTGAGGAATATACTGGCAAAGTCTTGTATTCCGGAACATCTCGAGGGTCAACCCATTGTATATCTGTTCTTACTGTCTGATCACCAGCACAAACAGATGCAATCGCATTGACAAATGCAAAATCATCCTGCTGCGGGTAGGCCACAACATACATTTTTGTATTACCATCAAGGTACATGGAAGCAAGAGCATTTAATTCCGTCAGCTGCCCACATTGCAATCGAAAATCTCCTGCCTTGCCTGCCTGATGAAGCCTTCCAATCTCCTCTACCAAACTTGCAAGATTCAGGAACGACAGTCGACTTCTTGCAATGACAACGTTAAACATAGAGAAAATACATTCTTGTTCATCAAGCAAGACAACTGACAGGACACAATCGTCTCGGATACGGCCCCTATCCATATCTACAACAGCCCGTAGTGCAACATCAACATCATTCTCATTCTCTACTCCAACCACGACACGTGGCCTCATGCGAGCAGAATTACTACGCGTACGCTTCGAGGAACCATCATGTTTCATGGAGTCTTGCATTGAAAGAGCCGAGCTTCCTCCCAGGGTATCAGAATCCTCTCCGTCACAACGCTTCCACACGAGGCCTACTCTTCTCGTTCCTTTTGTCACCAACAGTCCACGCACCAAATGTTTTACCATCTTCATCAACCAATCTATATGAAGTCTTTCTCTTCCATCTAAAGGGAGCATGGTCGCATAACATCCTCTATTCATCCATTCGATCAAACCTTTGTGACAGTCTACCTCAAAACCAGGACTCACTAGTTCTGCTTCACCTAACCACACGTTGGTCTCATGAAGGTCCGACATATCGAGAACCATACTTTTCATACTTTTATCCGGGACAGCATGTGTAAGATGACGTCCAGAGGAGTCACGAATCACCGTAGACCCATTGGGGATGGTTCGTCCCAAAAACGACTTGTCAACGGGGAGAACCATGCCTCCTACTCAGTCAGTTCTCTATTGCGTGTTTGAATTATATTTCATGTATTGCATTGAGCATGTTATATGACTTTCATCACCAATAGAACGTGGCACGTTGTGGTTGTTGGCAACGACCTTGGTTGTCAAAAAAAGTTATTTAGACAAGAAAAAAGTTATTTAATTGGACTCACCCGGGACTGAAGTGTCGAGGCTCGTTGTAAGCATACAATGCCAATCTGTTTTTCAAGTAATCAAATGATAATTTATACTATGATTACCAAGTACAATGTCAATTCGTGACGATGGAGGTCGTGGGGGATTTCCAAGGACGGTCTTGCTCATTCCATTTCGTTTGGTTCGTTTGCCTCTCGCTGTCGTGTCCCGTGTGATTCACGTCGTTGGTTTTCCAATTTTTTCAAAGCGATATCAATCTAGAGGTAGGGTGCAGTATGCTTTGCCGGTCTCTGGCTTGGATGAAAGCAGAGCTCAAAGCATTTATTTTGCACTGCAACGTGCAGCAGCAACTCCTGGGGAGGAGCATGTAGTATATACGTGGATTCAGGCGCTACAAGTGGCTCAGATAGCATCTGGCAGACTTTTATATCAGCTGGCAGTTGTTGATGCGAATTTACAATTCTGGACGAGGCGTTTGGAAAAGGGTGGGCATTTTTGGTTTGCCCTGTTGAGGAGGGGGCCATTGGCATTCGCAGAGAGGACCGTGTACTTGTTTAAACGGATATTTGGAGGATCACAAGAACATCATCAAAGTCAACATATTGATGCCGAGGCGGTGGAGGCTCGTGTGCTGTTATTCGGTGTTTTGAGGGCAGAACTGTGTGAAACACTTGCTGAAGTCCAGCAAGCTGCAGCCAACCTTCACCTCAAGGGAGAAAGTATCATTGATGATGCTGTAGAAGATACAGCGGATAGTGATTTTGAATTTCGAGCTCATGGTGTGTCATCGACACCTGGGGTGGAGAAGCATGGCTTGTTTGGCAAGACAGAGCAAGCGGTACGAAAGAGCATGATACAGATTATTGATGCATTACAAGAATTCCGCTCAAAAGCAGACGATGTTCTTAAAGCACAAACTCTGGCACATAGACCAGATAATGAGGCTGAAAGAGCTGCATTTTCTCAGACACTTTTGAAAGCTCTCGGGATGAACAAACTGAAAAAGTTTTGGAGTCAGGAAGGAATACAAGAAGCAGCAAGTCCATTGACACCACAGACGAGTATGTTGAGTCGCCAAGTGTCATTGATGGCCGGTGAAGATGCAGATGAATTTCTTACAAAAAGAGCAAAGAAGGTCGTTGGGTTTAATGATACGAGAGATGAGTGCTCAGCAGTCACTGTGCATGATGCACTCAAGGCTGCTCATGCATCATGCAGGAGTTTGCAGAGAACAGATCCTCTTATCACAATTCCCAGTTGGATGCTGATGCCCACGCCAGCGCAACAACACTGGGTTAAATATACTTGTATTATACTTGGATGTGCATATGGTGGCTCGTTTCTGATAAAACATAGCCCGTTGTGTGGGAGCAAGGATTTGGAGGAATGGACACTCGCATGCTTGAAGGCAATCCAATCTGCATGGACTGTGCATGTCATCGAACCACTGGAGAATCTGCAAGGTGAATTGTTCAATACCTTCCGACGTCGACCATCAATAGTTTCTATTGATGAGTATGAAGCTGACAGGGATAGTTTAAAACGAATGCTCCAAGAGTTTAAAACAGATGTTGATAAAAAGCGCAAGATCCCTCAATCACTACAGCAACCTTCTCACAGTGCCGTTGAAGGCCAGGAAGATACCTTGCTGGAAGGAATGGAAGTAATGATGCATTGTTATGAAAATGAGCTGAAACGACCTATAAAAAACCTAGTGGCTGGAGATTTAATGCGGTCACTGTTGATACAGGTACAGAAGATGAAGGTTGACACGGAATCAGCAATGCTTGAAATTGACCAAATTCTAAAAGCAAATGAGCTTTCCATCTCGCTGGTCGCTGCAGTACCGGCATTCATTATTGGCGGAGCGTGTTTGTATGCATTCGGTCGAGTCTTGACCCCATCGCCACCAGATCCACGGCGAGAAGCATCCAGGTCTCGCCTGGCCATGATTGATGTCGAGAGATCATTGGAATTCCTTGTACCTGGCTCTGATTCCTCAGATCATCCGACGCTTGAGGAAATCGGAAACTTTTGGTTCAGGCTCGCAGTTGCATTTGATGAAACAGAATCTCTCTTTGAGAGGCACTCTAAAGGAATACTAGGCCGCACCACGACTAATGAAGAATGGTTGCGCCTACGAAGTGATCTCCTGGCATTGGCAGCCCCAGTGTCACCCGAAGTAAAGTTACGGTCTGCAGCACGCATGCTACGGGCATATTCAATTTACCAGAGATAAATCTTACATTTGTAAAGGATCGATTGATTTGGTTGGATGTTCCTCCGGCTTTGGGTAGTATTTGTAATGCAAATCTCCCACTTCCTCTCCACGCATTTTTGTCCAACCATTTTCAGTCACATGGTATACACTAACACAACCTCCAGAGGCAGCATCTCTGAATGTTGCATGATAAATCGCCCTCTGACCAAGTTCTATCGCATCTTCTACATTTAAATCCCAAGAGTAACCCTCGTCAAGCACTCCATACGCGTAGAGTGATCCAGATCCCACAGAAAACACCTTGCCACTTGTTCTCTGCCCATCAGAATCAACATAATACAAACCAGGACCAGCAGCATCCCAACCAGCCACCATCGTACCCATAGACAATCCACTTCCTCGATACGAAAATACGGTATTCGCAAGAAGCTTTGACGCAGCACGAACGGTAATCCTCTTTCCATGATTCAATTCATACAGTCTACACTGTCTCCCCAAGTTCCGCTCCCAGAACTGGCAATCGGCAGCACCTCCAGCCATAGTCCCCAGCAAGAATGGATTAATTTCAATAACCTTTTTCACACTTTGAGATGAAATGTAGGATCCTTGACTTGCCCGAGAATCCACAGCGATGATGATCCCTCCTTGAAAGATGAAACCCAGCGTGGTTGTTCCGTGATTTGGTTTCACATATTCCACCACCTGTCTCTCGAAATCATCTATGTTATCTACTTGAGGCATGTCAAAGGAATCAACCCCAGTTTCTAATGAGAGAGAATCAGGTCGTCGAGAGAGACTCTTTGGTTCCAAGAGCTGAATAGCTGATTTGATGTCCTTCATACTGTTCTACTACTATTCCAAATACGAAAATAATGATACTACCAGTGTGCGATCACGTGAGAGTAATATCTACCGTGGTTGATCACTCCAACAAGACAATGAAAGATGTTCTAGTTACAACACGATTCACAGTGCTATGTATCACCAAAAGTCTACTTCTACTACAATATTTTATTATTGATAATAATAATGGCAAGTGAATCTAGAGCCTTCCGACACAATCAAGCTTTTTTCTTGTCAGATGTTAGAGATGGCAAAACAGGAGGATACATCATATAGCAATTGATTGCACTCGAAGCTATACCAAACAAACCAACCGTACGTGGTTTCCATCTCCTCTTTCCTTCTGGAGCCATCAGTCCCAAGAGTCCTAGAGCAAGCAATGCCTGGAACACTGCATGAATCAGCACAATTGACTTTTCCTTCAACTGCTTTTGCACTCCTTCCTGTCTCTTTTCATAATCTGCATCCGTTTCTCCATGCTTACGTTTCATCATGTCTTGTAGCTCATATAATTCTGTGACAATCGTACATAACGACCCTCCAAACCAACCATACATGGACAACTTTTGAAATCTCTCTGCAGACTGTATCAACCCAGCTTGTTTCATCCATACTACGTGATCAGCTCCAAAATACACAGCCATCAATACACATTTAAGTTTCTTCAGAATTTCAATCTGCGCTGGCTTTCGCCAGTCCAGCGACGGGTTGAGCACCAAGGGTGCCAGAGACTCTAGAGGTTTGCATATTCGAAATACCTTTCGGGCAGTTGTGATGGACGCTTGTATCTTTTTCACCGAACCCGGAGCACCTGCTGACACAAACATTGAAATATATTGCAATGTGGCCAGTAGCTTGTCTTTTCCATCCGATTTGGCAAGGAAAGTCTTTGCTGATTGGATGACTATACGATGCGGTTCTTGAGCAGCCATGATACCGTGCTTCCCTTCCTTCAAGCAGATCTTTAATCCTTTTTAAGATGAAATGCCAGATATATATACATATAAATCACGATATACAATGAATATGCAGGTTTGCTACGGTTTACCTTGATTTTCTCGCAACAGGGCACAACCGTCGATGCCTTTTTTTTATCCGTGGAAAATTGGTTTCAGCAAGGAACTTCAAATTCCTCGGATGCCACAGTTCCATGCCTCGACTGGCTCTGAAGTATGTATGTAAATGAATCAAAATAGTTCCAAGGATACTCGTAATAATGGGAATCCCTTTACGTGAGTCAGAGAAGTCCCGTCCGGGGTCAGCGTCACGTAGAAGTTCACAACGACAACTTGTTGGGCATCAGAGTGGACCGTCGAGTAATGCCATTGAAATATTTACCACACCTTCTATTATAGTAGACCAAAATACAATTCAAGGGGGGCCCACAATGAGGCAGGTGCCCGGACAGACTAGTGTACAGGGACGGTTTAACCATGGAGGTGTCAGCTTTGTGTTTGAACTCGAAAGCTTACCTGATCCTGCTAGTCCCTTACTGGATGTCCCCAGAGTGGGTAGAAGGAATAGAAATAGGCCTGTGCGGGGCCGTTCAAACACTGTGCCTTCAGATGGGTCCACAGAGAGTGAAGAACTAACTCCATGGAGAGCACCTGTAGCAGATCCAACGGATCGTTGGGAAATGCAACCCAGAGATGTTTCAGAGGAACAAGGGAGAAGGGAGAGACTTCAGACAATACGCAGAGTGATTCGGGAGCATGAAAGTCTTACGAGGGGGGGGAATGTCCCAAGACATGATGGGCTAGACGAAGATTTTGACCAACCCATGGAGGAAGAACCGCAGAGTTTGAGCGAAGACCAACTACGTGCATGTTCCAATGCAAGTAATATAGTGCTATCTCTCATATCAACGTTGTCAGAAAGGGCAAATAGTGGAATGTTTGGCCAAGAAGACTTGTCCCGCATGGTTGGATATATTCGAACTATCCTTCAACTGGGACCTAGAGAAGCCTTTGGTTTGGATACACTTCGTCAATGGAACGGAAATCGGGAGCGCATATTATCAAGGTTACGTCGCATACATCGTAATAATCCTGGATGGAGGTCTGTCAACCCAGATCTACTTCTGCACGACATTCATGAGGCTATAGAGCAAGATGATATACAATTCCTTTTAGAACACGTCCCAAGGCTTTCGTGTGAAATATACACTTTTACGGACAACGACGAGAGCGCGTTACATGTAGCTTGCACGTATGGGAGGAGCGAGATTGCACAGCTTCTTGTGGATATGGGACATCCCCCAGTGGCACTATGTGAAGTTGAATCCACACCACTTGCTGATGCAGCAAGTGGAGGCTTTACTGACTTGGTAAACTATCTATCAAGAATAGCCCCGGAATGTATCACCTTGTCAGACGTGGATGGTGACACTCCACTGCACAATGCTGCTCGTGGAAATCATGCAGAGTGCTGCAGAATATTGCTATGGCATGGGGCGTCTTCTGATGCCGTGAACGACATTAATGAAAAACCAATTCAATTATGTACACCTAGAAGCGCGACATATGCTGTTTTGAATAGTCGCTTTGCTGCCATGCCACGACTTGACAGGTTGGTTTTGAATTTTTTCCAAACCTTTGCTAGACTTGCTGAAGATCAAGGATTAACAGCTGCTGATATTGCATCCTTGTCAGGAAGGATTGTTTCTGTATCGGACGTATCTGATTCTATACGACGTCTTGTGGGACTCCAGGTGCTTGATGAAACAAGTGCCCAACATTACAAGGTTGGGCCATCATTGTCTGCACTCTTTGAACCAGCAACAACACCATGATGTACATTCAATATATATACCTTGTAGCATAGTTAGTTTGTACACATATTTCATAGTATTATCTATACTTTCTACGAGGCAAAACCAACAGCCATCACAAGGACTCAAACCATGCATCCAAATCCTCCTGCTCATTCTGACCAATCATTGCCAATGCTTGCTCTCCCGGAGCCTCTCCAAGATTCAGCAGAGCATCCAAGTCATCTTCAAGAGAATTCTTTTTTTGAGAATCAACATCACGAATGGTATGCGAATCCCCGTCTCCATCATCGTGCTCATCATCAGCACGAGTATTGACATGACATCTCATAGCAAAAGGATCATGTGCCCTACCATCTTCTACACATGAAACATACTCTATACCCATAATCCGACACATATCTTCAGGAATATCCAACAGCATCGAATCCGGCAAGAGTTCCAGCATCTTTGCCAGAGCACCCAGGTCTATATCCTCCGTCATGCTTTCAGAAGCATCACCCTCCCGAGATGCTAAAAAAGACACATCCGGCAGCGCATGCCTCTGCCTCCGAAGTAACGACGGCATTTCTTTTGGACACGTCGCCAACCACTCTTCATAATCATCCCCAATCTCTCCATCTGTATCTTCCACATACCCACCCTCCCCTTGACACTCTCTCCTCTCCTGCTCCTTCACATTGTCCCCTCTCCTCACATGCTGCCCCGATCCCACCCTACCTCCACGCCCTCGTCGTTTTTGTTGAACAAAACGTCGGTGTCGAGCCCATGCTGAGCGCGATGCAGCCTTTTCATCCTCCATCCTTGTATCAATCTATCAATCTATCTATCTATCCACGAGGAGTCTGCGTGTGTGTTTGTAGCCAACCAGGATTGATGATCATGACGATGTATCCATTCTAAAATACATACGACTCCTGTATAGTACGACATCAATGTCGTGAGAATATCAACACATCTGCATGGGTGTTGGTACCAATCTTGATGATAGTGTGCCACGTCTACAAGGTCCCTCTATATGGTACAAAAACATACAAATATCACATGGGTACCTCTGATTGTGAAATATCTGGTATTTAATGGGACAGAACAGGATGGTTTCAAGATTCGAACCTGGCCAGGTTCCCCCCCCCCCATATGGGGTGAACCCAATGGACTGGAATATTCTCTTGATCCCTGATACAACAGTACAGTAATGCATTCGCTAGTATTCCTAAAACAATACTAATTATAGTAATACTCTAGTCGTCGTCATATCATACATGCCACCAACGGTGGACATTGAAGGTGGAAACGATCCAAATCCCCACGCAGCAATCTTTCACGTCAGAGACCTTTCCAAGCGTGTGAATAGTAAATTACTGTTTTCTAACTTGTCATTTACTATTCGTCAGGGTGAAACCCTGTTCATACGTGGTCCAAGTGGAGCTGGAAAGAGTCAATTGTTACGGTCTCTTGCTGGACTAGACGAGGTGGAACGTGGTCGAGTTCTCTTGAACGGTATTGCGCAGGAAGATTTCCCATCGTTACCTGCGTGGAGAACACAGGTGCTGTATATATCACAGTCTCAGAAAGGATTCACGGATACTCCGGCTGAATTTTATTACAAAGTACAACGGTTTGCATCTCAACGGCAGAGGCCACGAGGAGATTTGCCACAGCTGGTTCACTATCTAGGGTTGGAGCAATCAATTCTTCACCAACCATTTGATTCTTTATCTGGAGGACAAGCTCAACGGGTACATATTGCAATAGGTCTTGCGCTGAATCCGTTGTTTGTGCTGTTGGACGAACCTACCTCTGCATTGGATGTAGAGTCATCGAGAAAGGTGGAACGGTTGCTCAAGTCATCCGGGTGCGGACTTATCTGGGTGAGTCACGATCCTCTTCAGCCTGCTCGAGTGGGAGGTAGAGTTTTAGAATTATCAACTGGAGTATTATCTGCAGTTGCTGCGACGCCTCCTCTGTCTCCAGAGAATATTGTACGGTCAAGTCTTCCAGGGGGACGAGCCTACAAATTTGTTAGAAATCCTAGCCCGACAAACCTGTTGATACTTGATGACGACGATGCAATCTCTCCGTAATATTTCATCATCGGCAGGGGGAGGCGATACATCTCCTGCCGCTGGTCCAGTAGAGCTGAGTATCCTAGATCTGATGTATGCTGCAGTGCCCTTGCTGTGTGTTGCCATCATCTCAGCCAAGATGCAGCTGGATCTCCATTCCAAGATAGTGATTGCTATGATTCGTTGTGCCGGACAGTTATCTCTGCTAGGATGGATTCTTGTACCTATATTCAATGCAAACGTGTGGTGGGTGACCTTGGCATATTCTACAGCCATGGTGGTGATTGCCAGTGCAGAGGCTGCATCGCGCCCTCAGTACACCTATTCTGGAGCTTTCTTCACAACGTGTATGATCCTTGGACTGGTAGGTTCTTCTATTATTTCATTTGCATTATTCTGGGTGATTGGAGTAGAACCATGGTATGATCCACAATATCTCATTCCATTGCTTGGGATGCTCTTGGGCAATTCATGCTCCACTGTCTCTGTGGGCCTGTCCTCTATTCTCAACGAGTTTGCCAGCCACAAGGATTCCATAGAACTCTTACTATCTTTCGGAGCAACTCGGATGGAAGCTACCCGTGATGTATTTCACAGATCTATTCAGTTGGCCATGACACCGTTGCTCAACTCGATGACTGTGGTGGGTATTGTTTCCATTCCTGGCATGATGACTGGACAGATTCTTGGAGGAAGTGATCCCTCCATTGCGGCACGGTATCAGATTGTCATATTCTTCCTCATCGGTGTATCTGCATCTGTGAGTGCTATGTTGACAATTTTGATTGCAGTATTGAGTGTATTCGATTCATGCCATAGGGTTGCCAGACCACCAAAAAAGAGACAAGGTTGGTTTACTACTGACAGTCATCATGACACTCGTCCAGCAGAGTCTCCTCAACGACCATGGTCATCATGGATATTTGGTAGATCTTGAGAATGAGACAGAGGCGTACCAGAGTAGAAATATATCTTCGTGTCGTATACGATGCATGTAAGTAGACGTAGCACTAGCTTGGTGTATCATAGTAGGCCTTCCATATGAAAGTCAAGTCCATGCATGGACCATCCCAATACCACTTGCGAGTGGTTGCAAGGTTCGATGACCCAAGGAATGTGGGTGGTGAGTAACCGTTGATGAGGTTTATCTGTATCTATCGTAGTGTAGATGTTTATTATCATGATATTATTTCATATAGAGTTACGGAAGTTCAATCACGAATACTACTGTGGTGTAGAGGTACAAGAAAAGGCTTGAGCCTCTCTCGACACAGCACCAAGGTTGTATCTGGTGTCGCGACACCGAGGAGGGCTCTATAGTACTTGTATAGGTGTCTCTGTCATTAATTATTATTTCGAAGACTCTATTGTATCATCAATATATGAATCTATGAGATGACACGGTGGTCTGGAATCAATTGGTTGCGCATTCTTGTACATGTCATTGGACTTTTGCAAGGTACGAGAGACATGTCACTGGGTCGTTTGATTGGCACTTGAACGTATATGATATTATCGCTTCTTTAATGGCTGTCTTTGCTTGGGAAATCAGCATACCACGTCCGGGGACATGGTTGGTAGGACGCGTTGCCTCGTCCTAGACTACTGCAATACTGGATGGATGTATGACGATTATTCTTCTACAATTTGCAGTCTTTAGAAGTATTCATGTTGTTTCTGGCCAGAACTCGTGTCCTCCTGGACTTCCAGGACCTGGGTGTACCGTCTGTACGACAGACAGTCAGTGTGCAAAAGAATCTGGGAATGATCTGGCATTGTGCTCTACAGACTTTGCATTTGCCAACACATCGACGATCAAAGGATATCAATGTGATGCATCGGGTCCTGATTTGATTAAAACCCTTTTGAAACCAGATAGTATCATCGTGCAATGCTTTACTGGTCTTGTTGCAGGTGAACAAGGCAATGCTGGTGTTGCTGAGACTCAAGACTCTCAGCAGGGTCTGTTTGGTAAACGAAAGTTGCTGCAGGATGCGACAGAAAAGACCTGTGCTATTTCTTTTACTGTGAAGAACCCTGAAGTTCGAGTCGATTGTCGTGCTACGGAATGCTCCATGACACCTGGTGGGATGAATGTGGGATGTTCACAGGTACAATGCACGTGTGCGGATAATGGCAGTTGTAATAATGATCTATTGATACAGAATTTGGTCAAATCTGCGAATAAACAGCTAAGTTGGGAGTGCTCAAAGGAAGGTGTTTGTGTCCTAGGCCTGGAAGGGTTTGTTGTTCCTCGGATAGAAGCCATGTGTGTGACTGGAGAGTGCCTTGTTCCAACACAGAATGCTCTCAAGGAAGAAAATATCACACTGGTTCTTCCAGAGCAAGGTAGTCCTGTGGAAAATCTGAGTTGGAACTGGAGTATTGCTGCGATTCCGACATTTGTCCTCGTTATTATCATCAGCCTTGTAGGATTCTACTCGTATCAGATGAGAGAGTACTGGAGGCCAGGGTTTTCATGTATTCAGCCTTCGAATGGATTACGTATGCAATCAAAGAGCCAGATTGAAAGTTTTGAATTCCAGGATTTGGCAGTGTATGTTCCCATGGATGAGAGAGTTGCAGAGCATAAGAGAGAGTCGTTGAGAGGCAAGGCATTGGTTCGTCATGGTACCATGCATGTGTTTACAAGTATGAATACAGGAGTCACACATTCGCTCGTGAAAAATGCAAAGAAACGTCTTGGTATTAAAACATCAGATGATGTCGAAGTCCCTGAAGAATTTGCTTCGCAGACTCGCCCAAACAAACAGCTTGATGCAGCAAATCAGGTTGTATCTCTGCATAATGGTAGAACCAAGGGGGAATGGTGTATTCTCAAAGACTGCAGCGGCAGCTTTTCTCCCGGAGAGGTAGTTGGAATTCTTGGTCCTTCAGGATGTGGTAAGACAACGTTGTTGAGTAGTATCACGGGCTCTGCTCTTGACTTGGGGAAATCGACCGTGTTGCAAGGGGAGATTTTAATAAATGGCAAGCGCCGAGAAGCTCACCAAGTTGCATACGTCCCACAGGCTGATAATCTGATTCCTACCTTGACAGTTCGTGAATGTGTGAAATACTCTGCGTTATTGCGATTACCACGAGAGATGTCTCCGGAAGAGATCAATTCTCGGGTTGAAAATGTTCTCAGAGAATTAGGTATTGAGCATATTGGAGATTCTCAGGTTGGAGGAAGTGGTAGAATTCGTGGTGTGTCTGGAGGTGAGCGTCGTCGTGTGACGATTGCTATGGAGCTTGTCACTGATCCATCAATAATTGTTCTGGATGAACCAACCAGTGGTCTTGATTCGTACACAGCAATGACCCTTTTGAAGTGTCTCCGCCAGGTTGCAAAAGGAAATGGGGGACGAGTTGTCATTGCATCACTTCATCAACCATCAAAAGATATGTATTATGGGTTGGATACTGTCATTTTGATGGGCCATGGTCGTATCCTATACATGGGAAATCCAGAAGAAGCAGGCGAATATATGCAAGCCGCTGGTGTACCAGGGCCAAGCAATACACCAACAGCAGAGCACATGTTGCAGGTGGCCAGCAATCCGCTCAGTGTGGTGGCCATGTTGAATATGAACAAGGTCGCCAGATCTTCGGCTGTGAAGAACACGTCAGTCGGAAGCCCAACAAAACCTTCCGTACGAGTATCATTTGATGGCAAACTGGACATAGCATCCGTGATGACACCTTCTGGAGAATCATCCCCAACCACTGGGGATGATTTCTTGGATGTTGATACAGAGTCCAGGCTTGAGGCGAACTCTAGTCTCCGTAGAGAGCTTTCTGTCATGTTTTGGAGAACTTTAGTTGATATTATACGAAATCCTACGCTATTATTTTTACATGTCGCACTGGCGACATGTACAGGAGTTGTGACTGGTGCAATATTTTATGATTTGGAGAGCAACAGTATCGGAGTTCAGAATAGAATGGGAGGAACGTTTTTTGCCCTGGCATTTTTAGCATTTACGTCGTTGACGACTGTCGACTTGCTTATGAATGAAAGAACTGTAGTACTTAGGGAAGTTAGGTCTCGATTCTACAGGCCTTCGAGCTATCTGATATCCAAGATTGCTTTGGATGGTCTGTTGCTGCGAGTTTTACCAGCCATCCTGTACTGGCTTCCTTTCTACTACATGGCAGGCTTCCAGGATGGAGGATATTATGCAGCAACGTATTTATTCACGCTCATTGCCTTCAATTGCGCCGTAGGCGCCATGTCCATGTGTGTGACCATTGCATGCAATACAGCCGGACAGACGTCCTTCATCATGAACTTTATCCTGCTCTTTAGCTTGGCATTTACAGGATTCCTTGTCAACGTGAGTTCCATCCCGGCAGTCCTTCGATGGATTCACTATCTTTCGGTATTTTTCTATGCATTCGAGGCAATGATTTCGACTGAACTCGCAGGAATGTCATTTACATTCCTCTATCAGTCTGGCCCAACATCAGAGACCTTGGAGATCCCAGACATTACAGGAGAGACATTCCTGACCACACTTGGATTCGATGTCAACAATGTCACAAGAGATATTGGTGTTTTAGTTGGAGTATACTATGGTTTGTGTGGATTGGCACTCGTCTTTTTCCTCCTGAGGCTTCCTAGGACAGAATCTCTAGCCAAGGTGTTGAGTACCTCGTGCAGGTCTGCATCTGCAACGTGTTGGCAGGGCTGTCGAGCTTTACTACCAAAGAAGGAACCCAACAAGTAAACTATACCCATGATACTGTAAGATCATTCGTACCATAGCAATGGCCATCTGACTTTAGAGTAAAGAAAAGAAGGGAAGCAAGTCAATCTGACGACCGGATCGAGACAGATTCTGTTTCTTGACCTTTTGTCAGAAATAATTCTACACACTCTCTCGTCAGTTTTAAAAAATAATAAAAATCACAGCAATCATAATTCATCCCAAGAACATACCAGGAGTCGACATTTCTACGATTTTGTGTATCACAGCAACAGATTGCACTACCATGAACTCAATCACGCCCCGTTCTCAGGGTCATTCACTTTCTTCTAAAGTTGTTCATACGACAAGGTATGATTATTATTATTGTATATTTGGTGGATATGCTGCCTATTGAATACATTCATAGGGTTCTAACGTTTGAAATAATCCCTTGCACGAGAGATACCACGTTCCTCGTGACCCACGAGAGCAATCGTGGGTGTTGTCCATGATTGTCACCATATTTCTTACTATTGAAACTCCGTATGTATTTTACAGGCTTCTTCCTAGGATGCCAATGCACAAAAGGAGCAGATCAGTGTTACCGCCAAGTCCTGTTCTTCCAGCCTCTGCTGCAGCAGAGCTGAGTGCCGTACTTGGTGGCGTGGCCATCTCTGGAGCGGCCTTGTATGGGTTGGCAATGATGATTCGTGATGCGAATGGATTTGATGCAAAGGATCAGGCCTTGATGGCCGAGCGTATGGGTTTGGAGACTACTCTTCCTGCTGCTGCTGCTGCTGCACCAATAGCAGAGGTCCAGACTGAGGCTGCCGTTGAAGAAAAGGCTGTGTCAGTGCCTGACATGGCTGATATCTCTGCTCGTGTTGATGAAGCACGGTCATGGATTTCTCAATAGAAGAAGAGAGCAGAAGAGGAAATGGAAAGGATGCAGAGAGAGGCTGCAGAAGCAAAGGAGAAGGAGAGAATTGCACATGCCGAAAAGCTTGCAAGCCAAGCTGAAGAGAAGGTTTTGGCTGCTCAAAAACTAGTGGAAGAGAAAGAGGCTGCACTCGCAGCTGCCATGGCAGCTGCAGAGAAGGAGGTGGAAAAGAGATCAGAGGAGGCTCGTGCATGGATTGGTGCATGGAAGGAAAAGACCTCTTCTCTCACAGCTGATCCTGTGCGAGCAGCGGCTGTAATTAAAGAGATGACTGAAGATACCCCGGTTGGCGTGAAGAAGCAAGCAACCCCAGAACCAGTGTTGGTGACTGGGGTCTCAGAGGCAGATCAGGCTACAGAGAGGCAAGCTGCACCCGTGCAAAGGGTTAGTATTACAGCAGAATATGAGAATAAAATCAAATCTTTGATTGCAGATTATGAGTCTTCGAAGCAGAAGAAACAGGCAATGATGATGCCCAAACAGACAGTCACTGTTGCCAAGGAGGAACTGGCAGCTGCTGAGCAAGAGCAAGCTATCAGAAAGACTAACCCAGTGATTCTCTTCTGCTTGCGCGTGATTGCGATGATCCAGGCGTGCTTTGAGTTTATTAAATCGTTTTTCACCAGTCACCAAGGACCACAAGCCACTGCCTCATGACTTGATAGAAAAACGGATGAAGAAAGATATCACAAACCATATTGACATGTAACAGATTCACACTTTCTTTTGAATGTTTCCAACATATCATGTATTGAGACTGGGTCCCCTTGATGACACGATTTCCTACAGGTATCCAATACTGCTTGCCTCTGCTGATTCATTGCCTTGGCCATGGTGCTCTTGAGGCGGGTAGTCGGGAGTCTTGCTACGTATTCGCTTATTATTTTGCGACTTTGAATGTCCACTTGATGTGTCACTGTCTCGGTTGTGAGTTGTCGAATTGTGGGATCGAGTTCGGACTCAATCTCCATTGGAGGGGCAGGGGTGCCCCAATAGTTGGCGATGATGTCACACCAGATCATACTCGTTTCTATCGGATCCTCACTGTGTATGGGTATTGTCAAAGAGTCCCATGGATACTTCGTAGTGGTCTTAGGGGCCTCGAATATCTCCTGCATTCGATCCATAATGTCAGATGGGATATTTGCTGTCCCAGACCGTTGATTGTTTCTCTGACAGCATACAGAATATGGGCAATCGAGATATATCTGGCAGTAGCATGATGAATGTAATCGAGCAGTCTTCCAGCATTGTATACGCATGCTGCGATAATGCATCGTGTCATCCATGATGACGAGAAACTTATTGTCAAGATATTTCCCTGCTTCCTCCAGGCATGCACCTCTTGAGATCTACAGAGCACTTGCACGGTGTGTGTTTCATTCGTTTCATAGTTCATATTGTTTCTTCTATGCGACCTACCTTCCATAGAGACGGATCGAAATCATGCCGATCGTGCAAGTCTTGGTCAAAATGGATATGCTTTACTGGGTACCCTTGTTCTTCTGCGAGTCCTACGATCGACCGTGCCAGTGTGCTTTTACCAGATCCTGGTAAACCGCATAAAACTATCATCAAACCATGTTGTGTATCGTTCGCTTGCATCCCCTCGATTGATGGCGAATATGTTCTCGTGAGCCTAGACGAGGGGAGATATGTTGCAACAGTTGTAGTATGTTACATTACAACAGATGATAATACATTGTACATATCAGAAAATTTATATGCAAAATCTAACGACTACCCAAGGGACTGGAGAGAATTTCAACAACCTTGGAGCTAACCACAGGATTGAGATGGGGATATAGAGACCCGAGCATAGTACCAGCTGTGGCCCTTGCTTCTGGGGATACATGAGTACCTGGTGATGGCTGAACTGTTTCTGGGAAGAGTTCGACACCTTTCATATCTTCATACTTGCTCTGTACCAAATTTTCAGGAGGGGTCATCTTTTCTGCAGATGCCAAGACTTGACCATCATATTTTAGGGTGCAAGGTTGCAGTTTCCTTCGTGGACTTGACAACACCACTGCACCGTGGGTTTCACTTGCCTTCAGGATGGTCATACTTTCTTGTCTAAGTATATCACCAGAAACATGTACTGCCGCATTGTGTACGGCCGTTTCACTGGGCAATGCCGCAACAATCTTGGGATTTTGTGGTGATGTTGCCTCTACCCTGCACCATGCTCCTGGCCCATCCAGAAGAGACCCGACGTCTCCTTCTTTTGATGAATCAAGTTTTACCTTGATAGATTCTACCATCTTCGTTTGTATGGGAACAACCTCAACATGGCAAATCCATCCCTTGGTACCTCTCAACTGTGCTTCACAAATCTTTGTGATTGTGCAATGGGCTTGTTGTGGCTGTCCCTCTAAAGTCAAAGAACAGATGACTTCTTCGCCTTCAAGAGGCATCTGACGCATCTTGTTACGTTTTTTAGGAAGGGAAGTTTTCCTGACACATTTTTTCTTCTGCACAGGAGGGTTGGTCAGATGAAGTTGCACTTGCTTGGCAGGTTTCTCATCCTCCTCGGCTGGTGGCTGCTTTGGTGTCTGCAATGGTTGCTTGGAAGATTGCTTTCCCTTTTTACGGGCATCCACATCAATCAGGCCTTTTGTTGCTGCCAGCAACGATCGCCTTCTCTTCCTCCGCACTGCTGTTGTTTGCTTGCCTTCCTCACCAGATGGGGACAGACCGCCATTTGCAGCAGCATTCAGAATTGCAGCATCTTCTTCATCAGAGTCATTTTCTTCCGCCCCATGAATCAATGGCTTCATGGCTATAACTACATCTGGAGAGTCACCAGCACACGAGTCTGTGTCAGAGCTGTAATCAGGTGTTCCAGATGCTGACTGCATCTTTGGCAGAGACCCAAATGACCTAAAGCCTGGCGAAGGCTTACATGGAGAGCCTCTGTCTTCAACAGTTATAGATCTACTTCCTGGACTTCCTTGTCGCTGATTAGTATGCATTGTTGGCGGGGTTGTCCGAAGCTGGCCAGTTGAAGGTCCTGCAAGCATCTTTGCTAGTCTGCCTGCCTTGGGATTTCTCTTCTTCTTGTTATCTATATCACTCTTCACGAGGGGTGTAGCTTGAACATCAAACACTGATAATGGAAGCTTTTTAGGTGTCACGTCACCTTGATCGATGTTCTCCTTGTTTGCCCCTGATGGAGATGTGATCCCATCATCTGGGCAAACTTGCTCTGAAGAGTCCTCCGATTTTGCACATTCGTTTTTAGCTGCCATAGAGTCCTCATCATCACTTCTCCTCACATCAAAGAGAGAGTCCGAGTTTTGCGAATATTGATCCATTGGATCGCATGCATCATCATTGAATTTTGCATCCAAAGTGGATCTGATACCAGATGGGTGCTCCTCTGCATCCCCTGATTGTCTTCCCTGGTCATTGGCCGTTATGTGGTCAGCTGCTTCCTCAACATGGCCAGCAAGATGCTCGCTAGGTGTAACCATGGGCAATATGACCTCGACGTGGCATGCATGACGGCCATCCTCACAACTTGGATCATACAAATCCTCTTGAGCAACATATGCATCCCCATCACCACCATCATGAAGAATATCATGTTCCCTTTGAGGTTTGATTGGCTTCAAAGGAGACATAATTTCCCTATTTCCCTCTTTTTTATCAAGAACATCAGTGGGTGATTCGCTGCTGTTCCTATCATTCATTTCACCCATTCTTGATGCAATGCTATTTGCACCTCTCTTTCTCTTGACAAGTGCCCCTGACAGCCATGTGCCTTTCTCATTCTGCGTATCATCAGCTTTCACTAGGTTTTCATTTTGTAAGTCTCTTGGCGCATTTCTATCTTCAAACAGTGGCTGCCTGATGCTTCCAATCCTAGAGCTGTGCTTTGGTCTGCCTGAATCCTCTCTTGGACTCGTGTTGGGAATCACGTCATCCCTGCCTTGTTTCACTATTCCGGTGTCAGGGGTAGAGCACACTATTGGATTGCTCTCAATTCCAGTTTTATGTACCTGTGGTGTGTCGGGAACTTGCTCTTTAGTCTGTACCTTTTGAGGATTCGGAACTTGCTTCTTTGTTGCTCCAGGTTTATTCCTTGGCTTTAGGCGGTTAGCTCGAACTTGCATGCCATATTGCTTTGAATTATTGAATCTTCGAGAAACGAGATTACTTTGTGACAGCTTACTCCTTGCAGCAGAGATTGTAGCCGTGACAACACCACCTCCCTGAATTCCAGACCCGTCTCCAGAGCATGCAGGACCCTGAGAGTTACTCATTGAGGGTTCCATGCAAGCTGCCACCTTTGCATGGGCAGGCACCTGCTTTGATTGCATCTTGCTGGATTTATGCTTTGTAGGTTGTACAGTACCATGGGAATCGCCCAAAGTCTCACCACTTTCTTCAAGGGATGCAGCAGCAAGCTGATAATCAACCAGAGCCCCATCTCCATCCACTGCAATGTCCTCCTCATCCCAAATTGCCTTCTCGAGCTCCTTAATGTCACATTCTAATACAGAGTAAAAAGCAGGCTGTATTACTTTTAGGAATAACGTGTGACCCTGGGATGGAATTGGAGACATGGTTGCAACAATGATGTGCATTGCATCCTCAACAGCTGCATATTCTAATGTACGCATTCCCTCAGATGGCCCATCCTCTTTTGTCATTGAATACGATGCAATCCCTAGGCGCAACAAAAGTTCAATCGTAACTGTCCAGGATACAGTATAGTTCTTCTCAAACGTGGTTGCCTTGTGCATCTTTTGTAGGTCTGGAATCGCAACAGGTATGCTCTCTAGAAAAGATGATCTCACTTCTTTCAGATGAAAGTCGAGCGAATGCATACTATAATATTTCTGAACGGACTTGAAGGACTCGGCGATAGTTGATTGCACTCCCTTCAATGCCTTTTGAGCAATGGACACATCATTTTTGCCAGCATGTTTGACCAATTCAAGCATCTTCTTCTTCAAGCCAGCCACTTTCTGACTCGCGAATTCGATAGCTTCAGATACATTCATAGGGTTCACATCTTTGAATTTGTATTCCTCCTCAACATCATGCTGCTGATTGACTGTGCTATTTGTATGCTGACATGCACCTCTAGAATCTGGCTTGTCAGAGCTTTTATGGGCATCATGTGCATTTTTCATAGCCCGCTTTCCCCTTCCAACCATTGCCTTTTTACGTATCTTTGATGTACCACGTTCATTTTGACCACCTCGTTTCAGTTTGAGGCTCTTTGTCTTCAGAGGCGTGATGCATTGCTGTGATGGTCTCATTCCTGCTAATGACGTTTGAAGAAACTCAATGGATGAATGAGATCTACCATTGCCCCAAAATGCATCAACAGTAGATATAGTCCCTTTAAGAGATATCGAAGACGTTACCTCGTCAAATTTGAAACCAATCGTACTACCAAACTCTTCACAGGAGATGTTTGGTGATGACAGGGCATCCAATGACTTCATGCAAAAGCATGCCAAGGTTTCCTGAATTCTCGCCTCGATAACATCCAAGATCCCTTGAGATTCTTCTTCACTATTTCCAGAAATCCATGTACATGATATCCTATGCGATCCAATGCTTTTCCACAGTGTCAGAGGCAGATGCTTCAAGAAGGCCTTTTCAATGCAACCAGTCTCCTCCATTGCAGCCTTTCCAACATATCCATGGAGTACATCCTTCGCACCGACAGATGGTGTGAAAATAAGTAAATATCCATAATGCAAATCATCACTCGAACTTGAATCTCCTGCAGATGCTTTCTGAATCTTGTGCATCCAAGGAGATTTTAAAATGGTGTGCAGCACTTTACTAGTCTCCACTGCAGGTATATCACTCGAACGAGAACTTCTGCTTGTCCTCAAATTGAGTTCTTCTATCACATTTTTATCTGTTACGAGTGTGATCAGTGTGAGAAAATTGATCAAGTCGTCTCCGTTTAAATCACAGCCAGTTGTTGTTGCAACACTGGTTGGAATACCCATACCCTGAGCAACCATATTCAGCTGGTAGCTCAGCATGTATCCTCCGACATGAGAGTCATATACACTAAAGCCAAATGTCATGTCACCACCATGACAATCCCGAGACACGCACATCCACGTCCTTGAAATGACACTTGTCAACTTGGCCAAATAGGCTTCTCTAGTCTCCCCTCTGAGGAGCGACAAATCCACCACCAAGAATATCGAGGCTGCGTGCCTCCTAGATATTTCACTCATATTTGATACACAGTACTCGCTACACTTGAAAACAGCGTGCCAATGTCCCACGGAACGGGGTCCCTCTGCTCGTGAGCGGAATCAATTAAATTGGTGATACACTGCTACGTATCTGTATGATAACAATAATAAAACATCAAATAAACATTTGCATAGGTCAATGAATCGTAGCAGACAAGTATACCTACGAAAGGTTGGATCCCAACCATGTACAAGAACGTTGCCGAGTTGACGGGATTATTCATCGATTCACATCATCCTTCACATACCTAGTTTCATATATATATATTTTACACTAATATGACTGTTACATAGAGTAGCAATGACCCCACATCCTCATTCGGTTTTGTTCTGTCACAAGCCAAATTTGAAATTTGAAATTCAAATCTTGTCAACAATGCCCATCAACCATCTCCTTTGATGGGAACCTCTACTCGAAACCGGTGTTTGGTCTTCAGACAACAACCCATTGATTCAGAATGAATGATCATATCATGTCATGTGTCCTTCCTTGTCTTACATGTATGAGTAAAAATATATATACTATATAGACATGCAGTATGCATCAGAGAATGGTATGGTATCTACACCACCATGTCATTGTCCCCTACCCTAGAGCAGGAGAAGCCTGTCGCATCAGCTTGGCTGGACAAAGAAACCCATATGATCAAATCACATGAGGGAGGCGATCAAAGCACCCACGATTGTAGCAACAACAGTGACACCCTGGGCTGCACTCCCTGTGGCGGATACTATAGTCGGCTCTGTGTTGGCACCAGTGGTGGATATCGGCTCTGTGTTGGCACCAGTGGCAGAAGCCCCACCCACCTTCTCGCCATTGCAAAAGGTTCCTTCAGAGGTGACGTCAATATTACCATTGCAGCTTACGTCTCCAATCGTGTTCGCCGCACGGACTGTAAGATAGATATGAGTTAGTACATGGTCATGGAGTAAACTCTACAAAAGCGGTTTCGCAGAAACATACCGACTGAAGCAGCGATCAATGCCGCGACGATTGCAAGGAGAATGGACACGTTCTTCATCATTGGTATCAAGTTGTAAATAATATCTTACTGATATTTGAATATGTGGAATCAGGTAAAACAAGATCAAGTAGTAGTATTTTGTCAAGTATCTACTACTACTATCTGATTATCTACTATCTACCCGGCGGCTGACACGTGACGGAAATCTATCGAATCGTATCTGGGATTGTGTCAACCGACATTGTATTTGTGCGTTTTAAGGACCTCCTCTTGATGGGAGCATTATTGTTCTTCCCTTCTCTCTCTCTTGTTTTTTATGTAATACCAACACATGGTTCACTGCACTATTCATCCATGTATGTATAGAGTAACTCGTAGGATATGGACACGCTTGTCTACATGAAAAGTACACCTGTACTTTCAGAGATGATGTTGACCAACAGGTCTGGTCTGGAAAAGGGGATACACGTGCTTCCCATAAAGCAGTCATCTTTGTATGTTTACAAGAATGTTTTCGTCATATGAAAATAGATGGGTGTGTTGTGGATGGGTTCTTTCAGAGTGGTATTCTGTATTATTCAGAGAGAGGAGAGTGGATCCTCGACCTGCTGCTGTGTGCATGCATGCATGCATGCGAGATGATGGATGGAATACCATCGCCAGCACTGGCAGGGAATCTTTCTGTTTCATACGAGTCGTGGTTTTGCATGGAGTATCTATACGGCCGTGAAGTGTCGGGAGAATAGACGATTGTGAAATCGATATGGCCTTGGCCTGGCCAGAAAGGACCCAACAGTGACACACGTAGATGTCCCATCAACACGTGTCGTTGATGGGAGTATGTAATGCACATGGTTTGGCTGTCAGAATGTGATCACAATCGCCCTAGAAGCTCGTCACAATCCCATGAAAAAACGTATACGAAATACAATGTATAGGTTTTGTGTGTCACAATCCCATTTAAAAATATAGGAATAGGTGATAGAGATGTTGGTAGCAGTAGGCTTGTCTTGCAATTTCTTTTCGTTTTCGTGGGTCACATTCGTGATTTGAACATTCCCTGCACGCCGTGTTCACGCGTGCGTACGGGTAGCAACGTGTGATCACCATGACAAAATATATAGCTGAAAATGTGGGTGAGATTCTCATAGAAAACCCGCCGAAGAAGCGGAGAGTAGCAATTTCTAACAAGCCAGGAAATGAGACCCTGCTGGAAGACGATACTTCCAAACCTGCTGCTGCTGCTGCTCCAGCTACACACCAAGATGATGACAAAACTGTAACTTCTCCAAGTGATACTGATGAAACAGAGTCTGCAGCTACTTTGGATTCTGACATGGATGCTTGTCTTGTGTCAAAACTGCGTTGCTCTGATGAGGATCTTGGCTTTCCTGGCAAAGATGGTCCTGCGATACAGGTAGACAAGGGAGGATACTTTCAATTAGTACATGGGGCTCTTCTAACACCTAGGTATAGAACATTGTATGTTCTGGGGTCTGGATCATTTGGGAAAGCCATTGCTTGTCTGGATACCAAGAAACTGGACGTATGTGCTCTCAAGATATCGCGGGCCACAAAGTCCTATAGAAAAGCTGCAATGCAAGAGATTGAAATTATTTCGACAATGATGGAAGACGATTCTGAAGGGTTGCACAAATTCGGTAGAATGCAGCATTGGTTTGAGTATACTGGGGTCAAAGGAGCCAAGCATGTCGTGATTGTTTTTGATCTTCAGGGGGATAGCCTACTGGATACCATTACGATGAATAAAAATAGACCTTTTGAGATTGATGTGGTGAGAGACTGCATGAAGCATATATTTCAGACATTGGAATATGTACATGGCATGGGGATTATTCATACAGATGTCAAAGCAGAGAACATCATGCATCCTTTGTGTTCGGGAAGCACAGTCAATGAATCACAGATGACATATGTACATCCTGGAGATCGCAAAGTCATATTGATTGATTATGGAAGTGCTGTCTTTGGTGGGGGGACGTATTCAGATCTTATAACATCCAGATATTATAGAGCGCCCGAGGTTATTCTTGGGACAGGTTGGTCCTTTGAATGTGACGTATGGAGTTGCGGATGCGTTTTAATGGAACTCGTACTAGGAAGGGCTCTGTTCAATGTGAGAGATGATAGGTCTCACTTGGCCATGATGGAAACGGTACTAGGGAATCCAATGCCTGAATTTTTAGCACATGAACATCGCCAATGCAAGACATCAGAAGATGTATTGCTGATGCCTGATTCTACAAGAGTCGACTATTCTTCGAGGTATACATGCCCTTTTTGTCAGAAAGCAAGCTGCAAGTGCAGCAAAATTGTCAACAAGGCTGTGCCGCTGGAAACATACTTTGAATCCTATGGAAAGCTCGTACAGCAGGGTGGAAACCAGGTGAAAGATTTGTTGTCTGTTGCAAGAGCTTGTCTTACTTGGAATCCTTCCGAAAGACCCTCGTGCTCTGAGATACTCAAGTATCCATTTTTTTCACAACACAACACATGCAGGTAGCATACTATCCACATGCATGCATGCATATATGTATGTGCTATATTTAGTCACTGAAAGCCGAAATGCAATGGCTCCAGTGCTTTTGTTCTTTGTTCCTGATATGGAAGGAGCATCAATACGTATGTTGTAGGAAACCATGTGGTCAGGATATATCATCAACCAAGATTCTCTGGTGCTTTACAAGATGTGTAATGAGAGTCAGCATGGTGTATTCCATGTATTGACAGGATCTTTGTGAGAATGAAGAGGCCTGAAATGTGTATATTTCGATCAACACCTCGAGAGACTTTTATGTTCAGTCGTTTTTGTTTCATACCTTCAAGTGACAGTTATATTGAAATCTTAATCATCTAGAGGACAAGTACTGCAACTACTGGTAGGCACTCCCAGGCTTTGGGGAGCTCACGTTTCTCAACATCATGGCAATCTGATCCACATCTACAGAATCAATCCATCCCAAGTTATCGAGATCAAAGCCTCCCTGAAGATTGTTCCCCTGTGTAAATGGAGATGGAGGACCTGTCATGGTCCGAAGTGCCTCTGCAGAGACACTGTCAATCCTGCAATCTTGATGGCCTGAGGATTCTGGAGGTCCATATCCATGTTGTTCTTTCGATATCCCTAATGGTGAAAGAAGACTTGCAGCCAGAGGCGACAGGTGAGAGAGATCTATTTGATTTTCCATCCTCTCGTATGCGTGTTGCTGTTGGTGTGGATTACCTGTTCTATTCCCATCAAAATCATATGTCATGGTTGCATATGGCTGCTGGAAATGACTAGCAGGCACTTCTCCAGCAGTCAGATATCCTCGCTGTTGCTCTGAAGATTGGAGTGATTTCAAATGGTGTTGATACCACTCCACTTGCTGCATATAGGTAGGAGGGGGAGGCGGATTACTGTGCATGGCAGAAGGAATCTTTGGCACATTAGTTTCCACAGGGGCAGTCTTCTTCACTTTTTTCTTCATATTTTCTTGGTGTTGATACCACTCCACTTGCCGCATATACGTAGGAGGGGGAGGCGGATTACTTTGCATGGCAGAAGGAATTTTTGGCACATTAGTTTCCACAGGGGCAGTCTTCTCCACTTTTTTCTTCATATTTTCTTTTGCTTCCTGAGCATATATTTGACCATGTAAAGGCAAGGAATGTGAATCCGGGTTATCTAAAATGCTCTGATAGTCTTGCAACTGGAAGTTTGTCATGGCTTTTGTTCCAAAGAATTTCACAGCTGCCTTGTCATATGCAATAGCAGCAAGTTTTGGGTCATCAAATATACCCAAATACAAATACTTGTTCCCAATCACCTTTCCGATCCTCGCTTCCCATCGCAGGCACTTTTTATTTTTTGTAACTCCACGGTACTGACTGCTTCCTCGGGCAAACCCAACAGATTTCCTCCTCAGCTCACCTACCACTAAGTCTGCTGATTTCCCCTTATTTTCCTTCATGTACTCTTGATATTCACTGATGTCAAAATTCAGGGTCGCACCTGACCCCAAAAATGCTATGGCTGCCATATCATACGCTCGTGCAGCATCCTCTTCCGTGATATAACCACCTAGATACACCTGCCTCCCCTTCCTTCTAGTACCACTTTTAGACTTTGGACGTTCATACGAGGAATCCCAAAAATGAGCCTCAAATCGGTTTGTTAACCTATGCCGTGTCACTCCTCGGAATTTAGACGTGAAGCTACCATCCAGTTTACCACTATTCGCTTTTGCGCTTTTATTTGGGTACATTTGTCTCTTTGTAAGACCTCTCTTTTTCCCACGATCATTTGGTGATGCAATTTCCTTTTCCACGAATGCCTCACTCTCTATTACTACACTATCCTTCGAATCATGCTTTGATTCTTGGTCTAAGACTCTGATCACTGCTGTTACATTCGTTTCTATATCGTTCGTTCCACCGTGTCCTCCTTCCAACTCTCGAGGAGCGATTGTTACTTCACCAGGCAGGCTCATCTTGCGTAATTCTATATACTACTATGAACAATGCTTAGATTTGAATCAATCGGCGTGATCTCAGTAAGGTCAACCTTGCTCGTCTGTGCGCGGGAAATAGTCTACCTTGACGTTGGGCCGAGTCAACAACCCTCGATCTGCACGAAGGAGTAAAATCTCGACAATATGATCCATATATATTCTATTTTAGTTGACAATTATACATACCGATCGATATAGGATATTATTTCGGGCGAACCAGTGACGATTTTCGCACTCCAAAGACACTAACAATATTGTTACTCGCTATGAAGCACTGCCACCTACTCCTTCTCTATAGAAGAGTCTCTACTATCAACCTATTGATTATATATAAATTGTTTATAGAGTTACAGGTACGTGGGATGGTTGCAATCACGATATTTTCAGGATGACATCGTGGACATCATTCTTGGAGACATGTTCTTGGTTTGGTCAACGGTGGCGCCTTGGCATTCTCAAAGGTGCATGGGTATGCATGGTGCATCTGCACGCGCATGTTTACATGTAATAGCAGTTGTATTGGCAAATATATGCATGCGCATCAGAAGAAACAAGGCCCCATGGTATTTATGCAAAGAATTTATTAGTAATCATGTCTCCTGCGAGCACATCTGCCCTTTTACATTTTAGAGAGTTCATCAGCTCGTGAAGCAGCCCCGGTTACGGCATTGATGAATGCATTTCTTACTCCAGCCTTTTCTAGTTCATGCACACCAGCAATTGTCGTTCCTGCAGGAGAGGTCACCATGTCCTTGAGTACTCCAGGATGCTTTCCAGTCTCCAACACCATCTTGGCAGATCCCAACACAGTCTGGGCAGCCAATTGGGTAGCAATATCTCTTGGCAGTCCTGCCTTGACACCTCCATCAGACAAGGCTTCAATCATCACAAAGATGTATGCTGGACCACTTCCACTCAGGCCAGTCACTGCACTGAGGAGCTTTTCATCAACTTTGTAAATCACACCAACCGCATCAAAAAGCTGCTTCACCACATCGGCATCTCCGTCATCAGCTTTACCACCGAGGCACATGGCAGATGCAGTCTCACCCACCAAGCATGGAGTATTTGGCATCACTCTAATAACACGAGAGTCCTCGCCAGCGGCTTCTTTCAAGGTCGCAAGAGTCACCCCAGCAGCAATCGAGACAATCACTGTCTTTGGTGTCAACACTGGTCGAACTTCCTTTAAAACCAGGCTGACATATTGAGGCTTGACAGCAATAAACACGACGTCAGAGTTGGCCACCACCTCTGAGTTTGTATCGGCAGCATTAGCTCCAAACGACGCAAACACTTCCTTGCGAACTTCCATGATATCTGTTGCATAAACATTTGATGCTTTGATGATATTCTTGTTAATAAATCCACGGGCAAGGGCTTCCGCCATCTGCCCAGCTCCGATGAAACCAATGCGTTTTGAATCCATGCCGTTCTTCTCGATACTTGTATTCAATACCTGTATTTTAAATGAATTTCACCTTTTATTGTATTCAACTAGGCTCGCAGAGTGTTGCTCATTCACGGGTTCGAAAAAAGTCGAGCAAGATTGGATTAAAATGTTATTTAGATATGTAGATCAGATTTTTCTTTTCAAGGACCATACTCTGTGTCCAATGTGCTCAAATACCGCACCCCATGAGATGATTTGTCATCATAAATAACTAATAAAACTTCTGAAGAGATGAAAACCCCACGTGAATGAGTGCTGTGGTCCAAGGAAGCAAACTTTAAGAGTCTCGGTGGAGAAACAGAACGCTACAGTTTGAACACACACTGCTCCGCACAAGGAAGAACCTTTCATCTCACTTTCTCTAGTCGAGAGAGGGATAATAGATACGACTCGTCCAACGTCAAGGGAGGAAACAGGTAAGCTATCACTGGATGGAGAACCCTTGTGTAGAGTAGCTCATGTACAGGAGCATAGAGAATGGCGATTCCGGGATTCCCGAGGTGGACGGCGTGGTGGATGAAGAGAAACTACGTTGTGTGTCTTGTGGTAGACAAGGAACAGTTTCGTTAGATTGCGTTCATGGGATCCTGGTGTGTGAAGAGTGTGGGACTTGTTATGTGAATGCTGCCAAGAAGAATACGAAAGAAAACTATGGAGGATATGAATTGGTTTCTAGCATACAGTTTGATCAATATGGAAGACCAGAAGGGATTGTTCGGATACATCCCAACGATTCTGGAACCCAGGCTGGGGTCCACTCGATGCACTCTGCACGGGCCAGAAAGGCTGCTCAATATGCACAGCCCTATGATGCGTCATTTCCCCTGAAAAAACTGCTTGTATCCTATGGAAATGGGTTGAAGCTACCAAACTATATTATTGAACAAGCAACACTGTATGCAGCAAAATTGAGGGATGTATTGAAGAAGGGTTCCTGGAAGCGGGAACTCATTGTGACATCTGCACTCTATATTTCTATCCGGATGAATCGATTGCCCTTGACACTCCTGGATATCACCTCGCAGTGTATGAGTAGTGGAATAAATATGTATGTCGTGGGACGATATTATAGAGCTGCGGTGCATCTGCTGGGACTGGACGTTCCTCTCATGGAACCAGCAACATTGCTTCCACGGCTTGTAGAAAAAGTCTTTGCTCTCCCCAGCTCCCTTGTGTATCTGAGCGATAGTGGCAAAGAGGATGCAGAAGATGAGGATACGAGAAAAGAAATAAATCGAAAGGTTCTAGAGGATGCAGCTGTATTTCTTAGATGGTTGATGAAGAGAGAGCTTCATGCAGCACACCCACATACAATAGCAAGCGTCTCAATTGTCATGGCGCTGGAAATGAACGACATTCACCTTTCTATTGATACTTCTTCTGCAACAGCACTTGGAACCAGTACCAGTGTGTTAATAAAGAAACGTAGATCTGTGAAACAATACCTGGTATCGTTTGGAAAGCAGTACTTGCCATTTGGAGACAATATAAAAATGTCAAACGTGATGCAGTATTGCCGGACCATCATGAGAATTAGTGAGCTACGCTCTGCCAAACCACCACCACAGCTAGCACAGCCACCTATACTACGAGTAGAATCATCAGTAGTGCAGTTAGAGAAGGCGGAGGAACATGACGATGGTTGTAGCGATGATGACCATCTTGGGCTTGAGGATGTGGATGAATACATTCGATCCGAAGAGGAAGTGAAACTATTTCAACAGCTTCAAGGCTTACATGATGATCAATGATAACATAGATTATTTATTTATTAGCACCAGTAACGTGTACCAATCCTCTGCCCCAGAGATTCCAGAGTTGATTCCATGTCGGGGAGCGGCGAAGAGGTTGCACCTCTTCCGATTTCTATTCTTCGAATCGTTCATGAAGCTCAATCTATTCATGGATTGAAGCATTTTGAGTACACCCGATACAGGTGCGTGATAGTGCTGAGATGGAATTGCTCGTGATTTTGATTTGATGTGGTTCGTGTAATCATGCAGACAATATTGCGCAAGGAGGCTCCAAAGGATATACAAAGGAACTAATTTTCTTCATGGAAAGGGTAGATTTCAACAAAAGAGCTTGAAAGCGAGCAAAGTTGACGATGAACGCCTGCTTCATATTCCCCTGGTGTCTGCGGAAAGGGCCTGGGCGTATGCGATGGACATTAAAAATGAGATAGAACAGAGTAATGCTCCCTCTAAGCGACATCACATGATTCGAAGGATCAAAAAAGCTGCTATGCATGCGAATACCCTTTCAAAGCTTGTATCTGCAAGGTGCAAAGATACAAGGTCTAGCTTGGAAGCAGAGGCATATGAGAATTGGATCACGGGGACAATGCACTTGGAACGGGGTATAGATTTTGGGAAAGCGCGTGTGCACTTTGAACATGCTAAAAAGCTGCTGAACGAGCTGTTCAAAGTGAGTGATTATGACCAAAGGACGAGCATTCGTCACTTCCTGGATCAGATTGAACCATCTTCTAGATACTGTGAGTACCAGCTTGGACGGTCTGGGGCCACTCTTTCTGAGGTTCTGACGAATGAATCTGATTTGTTGGCGTCGAAACTAGAGGAGCTAGCTGCCCAGAATGATGCTGCAAAGCTCTCAGGTACTGTAGCTGAGGTTGAATGGAATGGAATGTCACATCCTGTACGAGAGGAGAGAAGCAAATTGAAGGTCTTATCAGCACAGCAGCTTGCAATTGCATTGGATGCTGCGACGGTAGAGTTCAACACGAAATCAGAAAAAGAGCAGGATGAGTCTGTTGATTCAATCATCCAGATGTATGACAAAGTCGTGAATGCATACATGGATGCACGTGATGCCGTGAAGTCTGCTACTCAATCGGGAACGATAACAGAAAGTCAGCAGTTACAACTCAAAGAATTAGAGAGGGCCGTTTATGGATTAGAACAGGAGTGGGCAATCAGAAGAAATACACTCCTGGCAAGGGTGATAGAATGCCGCTTGAATAGATCCCACAGACGAAGACTCATTCCATCTAAAATAAAGGAAAGAAGTGAAAAACCAGCAAGACCAGAGGAACTGGTGCGAATCTATGAGACTCTCATAGCTAATGTTACATCCTTAAATGACCTGGCAGCTGAAAGCGGAGGTGCACAGGGTGAAGTGCTGATGGATTCGTGTGCTGCAAAAATTGCACAATTCACCGCGTTTAAATGTTATTTTATTGCCCACAAATATCTCGTCGACAATATGTATGCAGAGGCATATGCATTGTTTCAGAGATGCCAGCAGCGTTGTGCAACTGCTCTCAGCTCCATTCAAGACTGTGTGGATGTTGATGTAGAGTCAAAAGAACACGTAGAAGAACTTGCCGTGAAATCAAAAGCATTCCAATCAGTATGCATCGCTGAATATAGAGGAGTTGAACTTCAACAGGCAAATACTGCAACAAAAGCAGTTGGAAAACTGTCTCTGGAAGAAGCCAAATCTACACAAGGCTCTGGAACCCTGGTTGATGGTCTGGAATGTTGGTTTTCGTATGCTGGTAGTGAGACATCCCCCGCTCATATCTCAACTATTCCTCCATATATTCCACATATTCCTGTGCGGCCGATTGTTCTCGATACTGCCATTTTGGGCATTGAGCCTCCTTCCTTGGATCATAGGGTGGTGCAGGAACCAACAAGTACTTCAAGTGTTGTCTCTAGAATATTTGGATGGTAATTTTGCATGTAAATTGGATTACATCTGTGTTAAAAGTCTGGCCATCGCCAAACCAATTGGGTTTCCTATAATATATCCCAGGCTCGCCACCAACAGCGCTGGCTGGAGGAGATGGTTCCATTTCTTTGAAATGCACATGGCTACTGCTGTAGCAGCTCCACCAACATTCGCATTGCATGCTATCAACATGATATCCAGTGGTATCCTAAGTACCCGCCCCACCGATAGAGATATCAATAATTGCACTGCGAGTTGAACAAAAATAAAAGCAAACAAGTATCCAGCGGTTCCATTTAATAAAGGCAAACGTCCTGCTTGTGCCCCCATGGCACAGAAAAAAAGCGTCATACAAACCGAGGCAAGGCTTGTAGAGCCTGCAAATAATGCTCGAGTATTTGTACGCAGAATCTTTGACATGCTTGGTGCGAGGAGTCCTGCTACAATACTCACCAGTGCCAATCCAAGGGAAGGATATCCCATGTTTGCAGCAAGCAAACCTGCACATCTTGTTGAGATGAATGCAGTCGCTAATCCATACGATATAGACTCTGAGGAAGCAGGAGATTCTATATAGCGTGCTTCATCCATGTCTGTGACAGTTTTACCCTTCCGTGACAAGAACATGAGACATGCAATGTAAATACCCATCATCAGGTTATCAGCTGACATTGCCGTCGCCACGGTGTCTGGGAGCTTTGTCCCTAGGGCAGCTATTACCGCTGCAAAGTTCACAGACCCACCAATGTAGCTCGCGCACAAAGCAGAGCTGATGTTCACTGCATCCATCCCCATTCTTGATGCAAACATTACAAAACTCAACCATGTACCAATACACGTTGCAACAGCACCAATGCAAAACGCAGCCAGCATGGTGGATGATTTTTTACTCAATATATTGGATATATCTACCTCGAGAACATACATGGCCACGCCAAGTGGCAGTAATCTTGACGAAACAACATCATAAACTGGACTGGCAGTAGGAAGCACAGATAGAGCTCCAGACCCCACCAGACCTATACAAATGGCTATAAAAGGGCCAGAGAGATATGATCCTAGACGTGTTCTCCTCTCCACATACTGTGTGATTGCAACAGCAATGCATATGACCATCCACACGTCCGCTTGTCCTCGACTGAATAGTGAGAGACTCTTGACAGTCACTGGACGAGACTGTTTCTGTGAGATCTTCCGATTGAAAGGAAAACCGTTGATATTGTGCCTATGAATGTCATTTGTATGCCTAAAAACAGACTGATATTGTCTTGAAATGATGGGTAGGCCATGACTCCGAGTGTCACGGAGGCATGTGCCATGACGGGTGAGACTCAGAGTCCCCATCGAGATGTCACAATGTTTTACATGTATGAAATACGTATTACGCTTGAACAAGATACCTTTCGTCTCCTGTGGCTATATAGTCTCTCCATGGTTCAAGTTCCTCCATGATTTCCTTTTCTGATTTGTAGACCAAGTCTGACACTCTCCAGAGCTGTAATGTTCCACCACCTTTGCCTACAGCATTATCAACAGAAGCAGACATGATTGTCCATGGTTCATCTGGATTCCAGCAAAAGTCGACGACAGAAGACTGATGGCCAGCATGCTGGAGAACCAATTGGTCTGGTACCGGTACATTGAGTTGACTGGCAACACCTTCACCCTGACTCTTGGAAATGTCCCATACACACACAACACCATCATCTGATCCGGTTGCAAAGACATTGCTTGCATGTGGACTCCACTCTACATTCATAACAGCCTCTTTGTGATGCTTGAATATGTGCAAGGCTGAGGTCAAGTTCCGCGTATCCCACACATGAACACCTCCATCCTGAGCTCCAGTCACCAAAAGGTGAGACTGTAACCCAGACCAATCTACACAATGAATATCTTTTTCTCCATGTGCTTTCTCAACGCGCATTGAAGGACCAGATTCTTGTGACCGTGTATCCCATAGCATCAGGGAGAAATCGTCTGCAACAGAGACAAGTTCTGTCCATGACTGAGGCTTGAAGGTGACATCCTCCACTGTTTTTGAGTGTCCAGAGAGGACCACGTCTGGAGAAATGCTCCCCTTGCCCATATCTCCTTCTATATTCCACACCAATACATTCGTATCCTTTCCTCCACTTGCCACCATGGCTTTCGCGTTAGACGTACCGAGCGCAAATTCAGCATTTTCAGTGTGTCCCACAAGGGTGATATCTGGCTTGGATGGCTCTGAATCCAATGCACTCTTCGATGCATCTGTCGATCTATCTCTCTGCGTATTAAAATTCCATACATATACTTCTGGCGCATCAGAATGCGTGACGACAACGTGAGGATGGTGAGGAACATCCAGCAGTTTATTTACTTCCCCAGGATGCACAATGGTCTTGATCACACAGACAGATGATGCCGCAGTAGCACCAGGCGCGTGCACGAGACCACTCGATTTTGCTTTTGGAACATCTACATAAGCCATCACAAGCGTATTCATCGCACTACCATCAGTCTGCTCGGACAGGTACAGTGCCCTTCTGTCATTTTCTCTTCTCTGGGGCGTTGCAAAAGAACCCCCCTTGGTGCCAGAGTCCAGTGTTCTCTTCGCCACCTTTTGCGATACACCAAACTGCTCTTGCTCTTCACGTGACATCACAGGACCCCATCGACATGATAATGAGGGCCACACAAGCGCGTGGTTCTCAAACCAGTCATACAGATATGGAAGCAAGCGTTTCCAGCTGTCGTGCTGTTGCTGGGCCAGGACTTGAGCATGTTTGCCCTTCCTGCTCCTGATCCTCTGTCTTATTATCACTCATACTTTGACAGATTTACTATTGTATAACATAAAATAAAATACGGCATGTAATAGAAATCGTATTAGAATAGGTAATTCAAAGTCATTCGAAGTATTTTACATTTTTAGTTCCCATATGTTAGATGAAACCAAATAGTCTTATCGCCCCGTGCTCACGTGGATCTTCAAGACATGTCAGTAGTGGCAACAACCCCATTCTCCTCACTTTTAATTGTACGTAGTGGTATATTAACACTACAAATTCCCGAACAATACCACTGTTTGTTTAGTCTGGTTCACACTTTTGTGGGCGTCGGTGTCGATACACTACTACGCCGTGGTTCGGACCATTCGACGTTACTGGTATCATCATTAGGGCATTGTTTCTGTCTGTCAATCCCAATTATTTAATATCATACAACAGTGTGATCGTTGTGAACCGAACAAGGCAGAGCTGGAATCTGTGGAAGCGACGAGTGAGTCAGTGAGTGAGATATGGTGTTTACGGTTCCCACTTCGGGGGCAACCATGGCGCCACACCATGTGGCTACACACTGCAGCTCTTTGTATCACCAACATAATGTGAATCATCACCATCAATTACAGACGCAGCCTCCTAGTTGTGTGATGGGTATTCCCATGGGACTGGCAGGACAACAGGGTCGAAGAAGAAACTCCTTTTCCCACTCCAGGAATAATCATCACCAGCCAGCTGTGGCCAGGGCTTTTATCTCCGATGACGGCTTTGGAGAGCATCATGTAGGCGAGGAACATGATCGAGAAGACAGAGACGCATTGCTGCATACAACACACGAACAGTTATCTCAAATTGAACAACAAATGATGATCATGATGGGGCAGACAATGGAAAACGAGGACGATGCCTTGTCAGTTGGATCTTCGGATGATCACATCCTTGGAAAGCAAGATGTAGAGTTTCATCAAGATCTCTCTGCAGCTGCGGCAGGAAAACACTACTCGTCTTCATTTGTATCCTCACAGTCTCCAGCAATTGATGACCAGACACATTGCTTTGTGATTTTATTTGGAATGGGAAGTGAGGAAACTGAAGGCATTTATACATTGAGGACTGTAGAATACGATGAAAGTGATGTCGTCAACGTGGATACTGTTGTTGCATTTGCGAGTGAGGTTGATGCTCAGAGGTTTGCGACATTGTTGGAAGCAAGTCTACGACATCAACCTGCAGTCTATTCGACCTCTTGGTCGGATATTAGAGAATGGTGTTCCGAAAATAATGCAAAATGCAGATTAGAACAAGAAGGATCCCTCTTGATACCTCCCGAATCAAATGTGTCAGTGACAGATTGGGAACGAGCTCTTGCTCTCCAGCGGGGGGAGTTTAGTGTATTGGAGGAGGAACCAAATCGGGCTGGAGTGGCACCTCATGAAGAGAACGAGGAGGATGTTTTTGCATCTATATTTAGTATGGATGGTACTGATGATTCAAAAATGGAGCTTGACAATGTGAGCAACATTGTGGATAGTAGGATGGCAAATTCTTCCTTGAACTCTGTGAGGGAAGAACTTGAACGATTGTTGGGAAACTCTCTTTAAATGGTTGGTCCGTATTTCAGAGCTACCGAACGAATGTGCAGTGTACGATAGAGTATCGTGTCTTTCGTTTCAAGTTGATCAGTGGTTTGTATTTTATCTTTTTTCCACTCTTTTAATTTTATGCACTGGATCCATCGAGGGATCCAAAACAAATACGACTGGTTTTAGGATTATTATTATTATGGTATCATCTTAATTGTAGATGGAATGTAAATTTGAATGTAGCATGGATCTATACATGTATGCTCTATATATCGTACAGCTAGAATGATCCTCATTATTTGCTTTTCAATATTGAAGATTAATCTGACCCCGGGGTCAGTGAGCCATTTACTATTTTTTGTGAGCAAGCCTGCTCCTGGTGATCAAGACCAAACGACCTAGTCCTGGAACCTAATATATTATATATCTATTGTACTATATATTGTTCCAAGATCTTTGATAATGAGTGGTGAACCATCCAATCCTCAAGCGTACGTTTCCTCGTGATGTGTTTTACAGTGATCAGCACGAATCTTCAAACAAAGAAATATATTTCTGGCGTTACATGGTGGAAATATGTTTCTATATAAGTGTGTCAACTTATTTATGAAGCATTCTGGGTTGATTGTGGGTATTTTGTGTTTTCGAATGTTCAAGAAGATGTTGTGGTAGTTTGCGATTCTCGTCACGATATATCACAAGAGTACCTGTTGTGAGGCTTCCGTTATTCTATTTTGATATCTTTTTGGATGTAGGGAGGAGAATACTCCAGCAAAGAAGGATTTTTCTACAGCTATTCTCGAACGTAAAAAGAGCCCCAACAGACTTTTAGTAGATGAGGCTATTAACGATGATAACTCTGTGGTGGCGTTGCATCCAGATACGATGGAGAAGTTAGAGCTTTTCAGGGGCGATACTGTGTTGTTGAAAGGAAAGAAGCGCAGGGATACGGTGTGTATTGTTCTTGCAGATGACACCATTGAGGAGGGTAAGGTCCGCCTGAACAAGGTGGTCAGAACAAACCTGAGGGTTCGTTTGGGTGATATTGTGTCCATTCACCAATGTCCAGATGTGAAATATGGTAAACGTATCCATGTGCTTCCATTCGAGGACACATGTGAAGGAATCACTGGAAGTCTCTTTGATGCTTACTTGAAGCCATATTTTGTGGAAGCGTACAGACCTGTCAGAAAAGGCGACACGTTCTTGATTCGTGGTGGAATGAGAACTGTGGAGTTCAAGGTGGTGGAAACAGATCCAGGGGAATACTGTATTGTTGCACCAGATACTGAAATTTTCTGTGAAGGAGATCCCATCATCAGGGAGGATGAGGAGAAGCTTGATGATGTTGGTTATGATGATGTCGGCGGTGTTAGAAAGCAAATGGCACAAATCAGAGAGCTTGTCGAGTTACCCCTTCGTCATCCACAGCTCTTCAAGACTATCGGTGTGAAGCCACCAAAGGGGATTCTTTTGTATGGCCCACCAGGATCTGGTAAAACCTTGATTGCCAGAGCAGTGGCAAATGAGACTGGGGCATTCTTTTTCCTGATCAACGGACCAGAAATTATGAGTAAGCTCGCCGGAGAATCTGAATCAAATTTGAGAAAGGCTTTTGAGGAGGCAGAAAAGAACTCGCCAGCAATCATTTTCATTGACGAGATTGATTCAATTGCACCCAAGAGAGAAAAGACACAGGGAGAGGTTGAGAGGCGTATCGTGTCTCAGCTGCTCACTCTTATGGATGGTTTGAAATCTAGAGCGCATGTCATAGTGATGGGTGCTACCAATCGTCCAAATTCAATTGACCCAGCCCTTCGTCGTTTTGGTCGTTTTGATAGAGAGATTGACATTGGTGTTCCAGATGAGGTTGGTCGCTTGGAAGTATTGAGAATTCACTCTAGAAACATGAAACTTGACGATGCTGTGGATTTGGAGGCTATCTGCAAGGAGACACATGGATATGTGGGAGCAGATCTTGCTGCACTTTGTACAGAGGCTGCTCTTCAGTGCATCAGAGAAAAGATGGACATCATTGACCTTGAGGATGACACCATTGATGCAGAGGTCTTAAACTCCATGGCCGTCACTATGGATAACTTCAAGACTGCTCTTGGAAGTGCCAATCCAAGTGCCCTTCGTGAGACTGTTGTGGAGGTTCCAAATGTCTGCTGGGATGATGTTGGTGGTCTCGAGAAGGTCAAATTCGAGTTGCAGGAAACTGTGCAATATCCTGTCGAGCACCCAGAAAAGTTCGAAAAATTCGGAATGTCTCCATCGAAAGGAGTTCTCTTCTATGGACCGCCTGGATGTGGTAAGACTTTGTTGGCCAAAGCCATTGCCAATGAATGTCAGGCCAATTTCATTTCCATCAAGGGCCCTGAACTCTTGACCATGTGGTTCGGAGAGAGTGAGGCTAATGTTAGAGATATTTTTGACAAAGCACGTCAATCAGCGCCTTGTGTGCTCTTCTTTGATGAATTGGACAGTATTGCCGTCCAGAGAGGAAATAGTGCGGGTGATGCTGGTGGTGCTGGGGACAGAGTTTTGAATCAACTTTTGACAGAGATGGATGGAATGAACTCGAAAAAGACAGTGTTCATTATTGGTGCAACAAACCGTCCGGATATCATTGATCCAGCTTTGATGCGACCTGGGCGATTGGATCAGCTTGTCTACATCCCACTCCCCGATGAGGCATCCAGAAAACAAATTTTCAAAGCAGCTTTGCGAAAGTCTCCTGTTGCACTCGATGTGGATTTGGACCATCTTGCCAAAGTGACACAAGGATTCTCTGGAGCTGACATTACCGAAATTTGCCAAAGAGCCTGCAAATACGCCATCAGGGAGTCCATTGAGAGGGACATTGAAAGGGAACGCACTGCTGCGGACAATGCTGATTTGATGGAGGAGGATGCAGCTGACCCAGTGCCAGCAATTACCAAAGCTCACTTTGAAGAGGCCATGAAATTCGCTAGACGTTCAGTCAGCGATGCAGATATTAGAAAGTACCAAGCATTTGCACAAACTCTCCAGCAGAGCAGAGGCTTTGGATCTGATTTCAGATTCCCAGACAGTGGTGCCACCCAACCAGCAGCAGGCACCCCAGCAGCAGCAGCAGCTGTTGTGGATGACGACGATGATCTCTACAGTTAGTAAGTAAGGGTCGGAGTTTTTCTCAAACATATATACATGTATATATATTACATATATAGTCTGGTAAAAAAAAACCAGATGCATTAGATATCACACAATGTGTGACATACTCTGCTTCACTATACATGGTGTACCAACATTGACACTCTCAAATACTACATAAATCTACTGTGCATGCAAAATGAACCAATGAATTGCTTACTTGAGCAAAGTGGTCTCAACCAGAAGTCCTGTGACAATGTAGGGATCCAAATTGGATGCTGGCCTTCTGTCCTCATAGTAGCCACACTTTTCGACAGGAACCAAACGTCCCACTCTGATGGAGCATCCACGATTGGCCACGCCCCATGAGAAGTCATTCATTGAAGATGTCTCGTGCTTACCTGTGAGTCTTCTGTCATTACCTTCACCATAAAGGGCAATATGGTATCCATGGCGCTGACCAAGCTTCTCAATTTGCTTTTGAATATTATCCCATCCAACCTCTGGAGCTCTGGTATCATTGTTGGAAAAGTTCACGTGCCCACCAGCACCGTTCCAGTCACCTGGGATTGGCTTTGGATCCAAAGTCACCTCAACATTGTACATCTCTGCGATTCTTGTCAAAAGGAATCTGGACATCATCAACTGATCTGCTCCGTCTATTCCAGTGCATGGACCAACTTGATACTCCCATTGAGAAGGCATAACTTCAGCGTTGATACCAGAAATGTTGATTCCGGCGTACAAGCATGCCTTGAGATGTGCCTCTACCATGTCTCTTCCGATGGCAGCACCTGCACCAGCAGCACAATAATATGGACCCTGTTCACCGGGATATCCATTTGATGGCCAACCAAGAGGCCACTTTGTCTTTGAGTTCAATACGGTATATTCTTGCTCGATTCCGAACCAAGGCTCTTGGTCCTTTGCTGCCTCCATGAAGGCATTACATTGATGGCGGGTATTTGTTGGAATTGGCACTGGATCTTTCACACTGCCATCTTCCATAACTCTTGGTGGCTCATAGCATTCGCAAAGTACAAGGATATTTGGTCCTGGACGGAATGGATCCTTGTAAAAGGCCACAGGCTTCAAGTACACTTCTGAATCATCTCCAGGTGCCTGTCCAGTGGATGACCCATCATAATTCCAGGATGGTAACTCTTCCACGGATGAAGGAATCTTGGGTAATACCCTATAAGAAATAGAATAAAGCGAGTGAGAACGCTGCGTCAAACATGACATCAGTGACCCATAGGGCTTTCGACCCACGGGTACAGTACCCTTCTAGGGTATTCCTGTCTTGACCCTAGAATGTAGGGTTTCGCTAGAAACGACTCGACAACCTACCTTGTTTTGCAGCGGAAATCGGCTCCTACGACAAGAAAACATACATTACAGTCACATACTTTCATCTTTGACCCTCGAAACGCCACGATTTGGCGCAACATGAAGCAACCCTTGCAAGGTCACAGAGGGATCCACAAGGTCGGTACCCAACCTGGTTAGACAAACGACATACCTGTTCCACCAATCCACACATATTCAGCCATACATTTTCCTCCTTGGTCCAGATCCTGGAACCTCCCAATATACAGGGAGGGGTCAAGTAAAGACCTTTCCTCTTCAGTGGTTCCGAACACGGGAGCAAGGGTGTGTTTACTCATCTTCTTACGTATGTAGGTTTGATTTCCTTGATGGCGTTACTATGTGAAATAATATTCACAATAATTTAGAATGATGGCCAATGGGGCATGAGAATGCAATAGAATGTAAAACGTGGGAGGATACCCTACCGGGGTCGGGCCCAGAAATCGCGATCGCGATTCGATCGATTTTTTGGAAATTTCCAAAAATCTTATCGTATATAGCTTTTTTTAAAGTGTTTTTGCCAACTCTGTACAGAGTTCACATGTGAAGGCATTCAAACAGATATCCTTCTTTGACGTACACAAATGCAATTCAATTTTGAAATGTACCTTGATATTATATGTCGAGACAACACATCTGCATTCTTGTACCATACCCTTTACAGTTCAATTTTCATTTCTAGGTACTCGACATGAGGAAGGAAAGCCGTTCCTTTCAAAAGATTGTGGAGTATTACTGTAGAACAAAAAATGTAGTACATGCGGGTGGGAATCGGGTGAATAACGGGGCATTTCCTGGAGTGTTTGAGCCTTTGGGGGCTGGAACTGGACAAGGGAGTGGGGTGCATCGTTACTGCCTTGGAAGAGCAAGTGGTGCTGCTTGGTACCATAGAGGGGGTGAAAGTGATGAGGAGGAAGATGCATTGAGACGGCCGACAACACCTTGGGTTCGTACTGTGATCTCTGGTGTGGACTTGATGAGGAATGCTAAATACAACAAGGGACTGGCTTTTACAGAGAATGAACGGGATAGATTATACCTGAGGGGTTTGCTTCCTCCTGCTGTAATTGATCAACATGTTCAATCAGAGCGAGTGCTGACAAATATTCGGAATATGACAAACCCGATCAGGAAATTGACATACCTGATGAGCCTTCAGGAGAGGAATGAACGACTCTTCTTTCATGTCCTGCAGAATAATATAGAAGAGCTACTCCCGCTATTGCAGTTCCCGGTATTGGGAGAATACTGTCAAAAGTATAGTTTAATGTTTAGGTCTGTTCCTCGTGGTCTCTTTCTGTCTCTGAAAGATAGAGGACATGTATTTTCAATTCTCAAGAATTGGCCAGAGAGACGAGTCAAGGCTATATGTCTGACTGATGGAGAGAATGTCGGTACTTTTGGGGACTTGGGAGTACAGGCTATCGGTTCCCCGATATCTCGGTTGGCTCAATATGTTGCCCTGGGGGGTGTTGATCCATCCACGTGCCTTCCAGTCACCATTGATAATGGTACTGATACTGAAAGGCTCCTGGAAAATCCCATATACGTCGGAATGAAGCATAGGAGAGTGAAAGGGGAGGAATATTACGATTTGATTGATGAGTTTTTGGTGGCAGTTCGCAGAAGGTTTGGAAATTCAGTCATGGTGGAATTCCAAGACATGGGGTATGACACCCAGCAGAAACTCCTGTCAGAATATAGACATACGTTCCCAGTATTTTCTGATGCACAGTTTGGACTACCAATACTAGCATTGGCCGCAGTTCTAGCAACACAGCGACGAACTGGATTGAACTTGAATCAACAGAGATTTATTTTGGTCGGAGAAAGCCCAGTATTGACAGCAATTGCAGAGTTGTTGGAGGAGGCCATCCAGAGGGAAACAAGGATAGGCACTGTATTGGAGGTACGCAAGAATATCCATCTCGTTGATTCTAAAGGTTTATTAGTCCGTAGCAGAGAAGATGCTGATACTTTGGAAGATCACAAACTTCCGTACATTGAGGATGGACCAATATGTGGGGATCTTCTGACGGCAGTAAAACACATCAAGCCAACAGTAATTATTGGACTGTCCAAAGGACAACCTCCATTCTCTTTCACAAAGGAAGTGCTGGAAGCTGCATGTCAGGGAGCTGAACGACCTCTTATTTTGCCCATGTCTCTACACAGCCCTGTGAATGGCATTGCTGGGGCAGGAGAAGTAGGTGCAAAAGAAGCATATGAATGGACAAAGGGAAAATGTTTCTTTGCTGATCGATACACAAATGGACTTGTGTCAACAAATCTTGGAGACTTGAATGTTGGAAAACTATGCACATCTCACATTTTCCCAGGTATAGCACTGGGAACGACAATGTCAAGATGCAAGCTTTTGAGAGATGAGATGTTTGTTGATGTAGCAAGTACACTTGCAGAGATTGTTCCTGATGAGACTATTGACCAAGGATCACTTGTGCCTCCTGTGGCAGCCCTGCGGGATGTTGCATGTCATGTGGCTGCAGGACTTGCAAACAAGGCATACCAATGTGAGGTGGCAACGGAGCTTCCCAAACCACACAATCTTTTGGAGCATGCATATTCCTCAGTGTATCACCCAGATTATAAAAATTACAGGTAAATCATGTATGTATCATCGTTGTCTTCTCATGCCTGGAGAAGGGGGGAATTTTTGGCAAATATCTGCTAGTACTGGTAATGTCATATATCTAATAATCGACGGATTCTTTTTCACCAACGCCATCCACTCTTCAGGGTTGATTTTTCCATCCCCTGTCACGTCTACTTGTTTGAATGTGTCAACAACAATTTTGTCCAATGCATCATCATCCAGATGAACATCAGGATTATCTGCCATGATGGCGACAAGAAATCGTTTCAACTCGGTTGGCTCAATCGCACCTGATTGATTAATATCATATATTGTGAATGCAAATCGTGCCTTCTCCTCCAATGGCGCATTGGGGTGAAACACACTCAGAGACAACACAAACTCATCAAATTCAATAACATTATTTCCTTTGATATCAAAGAGTTCAAACACTCTATCCACGAAGAGATTATCTCTATGACTTTTGAACAGTGCCCATGCAAGTTCGTCTTTATGAATCAGACCATCCACATGCAGTTCATTGCTAAGTTTGTGATACAGTTCCCAAAGTGAGGTAATCTCTGATCTGCTAAAGTTTGTTCTATCTGAGAGTGCCCCGATATCACATGCTTCCAAACAATCATTTGTGTCATGAGAAAGCCGACTTATCCTGGGAGAAGGAGAGTTTGGTGGAGTTGCATACTCTGGCAATGCAATGCCCCTGCTCCATACACACCCCATACCTCCCAAATACTTGTCCTCTAGTATCCTCCTCACAAGCAGGCACCGTGCGATCGCCTCCCTGGGAGTTATTGTAACGATACAACTCTACTGTGTTGCAGTGCAACACCCGTGAGGTGATCGATTCTAGGTACTCAGCACTAAAAGCTTGGAAGAAACCTGTCCCTCAAGTGCAGGACAACAAGACCTTTTCCTGTCACCCCGTGAGAGGGTATTAATGACCAATAACGACTCGACTATGATGTAAAATTATACGAAACAAATATGCGACCATGCAGCAACGGAAATGCTCCAAATAATTTCAGCTTCTCAGAGGAAGATGCGCATCTCGGAATTCACTAGACGGGCGATCTAGCGGAACCAAATCCGGCCAAATTGACAGTTGCAAAACCCCCTGCAAAATAGTCAAAAGTTTTTATTATGATATAATGGAACAAAATCGAGGGCGTACTC